>Ga0164305_10001228_pt1 | contig 10373 bp, 6 predicted proteins | sample Whisoiple_237_MG_FD_110215 | JGI IMG/M metagenome (GOLD analysis project Ga0164305, IMG submission 110215) | Soil microbial communities amended with pyrogenic organic matter from upstate New York, USA - Whitman soil sample_237_MG | ecosystem: Environmental > Terrestrial > Soil > Agricultural... | reverse complement strand
CTGACTGATGATAATCAGGTCGCGGTCGCTGTTGAACCCAAGATTGATCAGGGTCTCAGCCTCGCCTAACGGGAAGCCGCCGGGGCCGCCGGCGAGGTACACGACGGGATCGGGCGCGGGCGTCGACGACTCCGACGGCACGATCCCGACCGTGAGGCGAATCGTGCGCCCGTTCGGCCGGGCTGGTGGACGGCGTTTTCTTTGGGACGTGGTTCGCGGCGGCGGGCGCCAAGTGTCGGGCGTTAGCGATGGAGTCGGCCTCCGGCTCAAGACCGGTCTGGGCGGTGATGCGGCCGGACCGGACAGCGTCGCGGAGGGTTTGGTACTCGCGTTCGTTCTGGTCGGCGTGGGCGGCGGAGAAGTCGGCGATGGCTTTGTCGAAGACGTCGCTGGTAAGCAGGTAGGAGGCGATGGCGATCCGGTCGCCGGAGCGGGCGTGGACGCGGGCCAGGGTTGCCCCGCACCATCGGGCGTACACCGCCATCGCGGAGGCGGTCATGGCGTCGACGTCGGTCGAGCCTTTCCGTCCCACAGCTGGCGTATGTAGAAGTCACGGGACTGCCGTCGAACACGGGAACGCGCTGCAAGCCAAGGAAGTGTCGCTGGCCGCCTGCATGAGCCGTCGACCGGTGACCACCCACTGCCCACAGTTCTGGTACGGGCTGCATCCGACGAAACGTTCCAGGACCGACTCTTGGGCTTCCTTGGCCTGCAGGAACAGCGGGTCCTGGCCGTCCCGGCCGAGCAGCAGCAGGATCCAGGCCCAGGTGCCGACGCTGCCGCCGCCACTCCCTTCCGGGCGTTGTGGATGAACTCGTATGGCCAGGATCTGCCGGGCACGTCGGGGTAATGGGGAATGGCCGCCTGCTGTTGGGGTAGACCTCAGGCACGAGCACGGGAGGTTGCGCAGCCTTGCGTGTTGGAGGTCCCGCCGGTCCAGGACAGGGCTGGCGGGACCGGTGCTCCACGGCATCTAGCTCTGTTTCGAGTCTTTCGCCGCCTGTCGCCTCTCTGAACCGGAAGGGTTGAGGCTCGGATGTGCCTTCGGCATTTTGACGCCTCGATGCCGGATCACGCAGCTCGCTGAGGACCGCGCTGGCAATATTGCGGACTCGCCGCTGCGGAGGACTGATCACGGCCTCCTTCACCTGTTCCTCGTCAGCGTCTGCGAACAAGCTGGGACGCGGCTCCTGGCATCGTTCACCCCTGACCCGAGCACACCAACCACGCGGATTCATGGGTCCCCCGGAGGACGCGGCTGATCAGACCGGACCGACCCAAGTGTCCCGCGGTCCTATCGAAGCGACCCTGCGGATGACGGGGGGCCATCTTGGCTCGGCGGCTGGGGCAGCTGCCCGGTCTGGGCGACCTCTTCGGCGACGTCGCGCAGCTTGCGATTGGTGTTGTTGCTGCGAAGCCGCAGCATGTCGAAGGCGCGCTCACTGGTGATCTTCTCGCGAGACATCAACACTCCTACGGCTACCCCGATCTGGCGGTTGCTCGTCAGTGCAGTCTGGAGTTGGGTTGCCGTCTGTTGGGCGTGGACCAAGCGGCGGCTGTGTTGTTGGGCGAGCTCGTAGTGGGTTCTCAGTCGGGACAACAGCTCGACCGGCTCGAAGGGCTTGCGTACGTAGTCGTCCGCGCCGGCGGAGAGGCCTTCGGCCGCCTCACCGGCGCCGGTTCGCGCGGTCAGCAGCACCACCGGGATCGGCGCCCATTGCTCTTGGGAGCGGATGAGGCGCACCAGGTCCAGCCCGCTTCGACCCGGGAGCATCACGTCGGACAGGACGATGCCCGGGAGCCGCTCGACGCGTAGTGCGCTGCTGACATCAGCCGCGGCCGTCACGCTCCAGCCATCGGAGGTCAGCAGCCGGGTCAGGTACTGGCGAAGGTCCGCGTTGTCCTCCACAACCAGAACATGCGCGGCATGGTCATTGGCGAGGCTCGGCGGTGGCTCAACCCCGTCGGCAGGCAGCTCAAGCTGCGCGGTCAACCCGCCGATCGCCTTTGCGACGTCAGTGCTGGCGATCGGGTCTTCCGGGCGCGAGGGTTCCGCGACCGGTAGGGACACGGTGACGGTGGTGCCCACTCCAGGAGTGCTCTCCAGGCGGACCCGACCGGCCTGGGCCTCGACCAGGTCCTTGACCAGTGCGAGTCCGATGCCCGTGCCCGGGATCCCACGCGCCGGTTGGCCGGTTACCAGGTGGAACCGGTCGAACACCCGCTCCGCCTGGTCCGCGGTGATCCCTGCTCCGGTGTCGGCAACCGTGAGCGTGACCATGTCGCCGTTCCGCCGCAACGTGATCTCGATGGAGCCGTGCTCGGTGAACTTGTACGCGTTGGAGACAAGGTTGGCGACGACCTTGATCCACGCCTCACGGTCGCTTACTACCGTCCCGAAGTCGTCGGCGTCGACGGTGAGGCGGAGCCCAGCCGCCTCGATCGCGCTGCGGAACATGCTGACCACGTCCCGCGTCGTTTCGGCGAGATCGACCGATTCCAGGACGGGCGTGAGCGCGCCGGCCTCGGCCCGGGCGAAGTCCAGGAGGGTGTCGACCAGCCGGTTGAGCCGTTCGGCGGCGCGTTTCACCGCATCGACGTGTCCGGCCTGCTCCGCCGACAGAGAAGAGTCGCGCAGCTCGCCGGCGCCCGCGAGGGCGACGGTGATCGGGGTGCGGAACTCATGGCTGACGTTGGCGAAGAACGCGGACTTGTCCCGATCCAGCTCGGCCAGGGCCGTCGCCCGGGCACGTTCGGCGGCAGTCACACGGACGTCGGCGAGTAACGCGGTGAGCTGGCGGGTGACCAGTGTGATGAAGGTCGTGTACCGCTCATCGACATGCCGGTAGGGGTTCAGCCCCAGCACGAGAACGACGTCGTGGTCGCGGTCGGTTCCCCTCAGCGGCATCAGGTATGCGGCGGTGGGCAGCTGCGGTCCCAGCGGCCCAGGGTCGGCGCGAAGCTCCTCAGCCCGGTAGGTCATCAGCGTGGGTTCCGAGGTTCGGACCACAGTGGCGATCGGATGCGACGACCGTATTGCCACCCGGTCGGGCAGCGCCGCCGTCGGGACCGGGGCTCCGTACGCGCGCTGGACGACCAGCTGCCCCGACGGGTCGGCGACGTAGATGGCCGCGAACGGGACCGCCCACCGGTTGGCTGCGAGGATGTCGCAGACCCGGGCCAGGGCCTCGCCGGGTGACGCGAAGTTTGCGCTCGACAAGACAGCCAGATCGCGGATGGTGACCAGCCGCCGGGTCTCCACCCGTGCCATGGTGACGTCGGTCGTGGCCACGAAGACGCCCACGACGTCTCCGGCCGCCGACCGGACCGGGCTGTAGGAGAACGTCCAGTACGTCTCCTCGAGATAGCCATGCCGCTCCATGAACAGCAGCAGATCCTCATCGAACGTCGCCTCACCGGCCTCCAACACCTGGGCAACCTTCGGCCCGAGGTCATCCCACACCTCAGCCCAGCACCCGGCGGCCGGCTGCCCCATCGCGCCCGGATGCTTCGACCCCAGGAGTGGACGGTAAGCCTCGTTGTAAATCTGGACCAGGTCGCTGCCCCACCACAGCAGCATCGGGATCCGCGAGGGCATCACCGTCCGCACCGCTGAGCACAACTCCGGGCTCCAGCCCGCCGGGTCCCCCAACGATGTCCGACCCCACGCCGTTGCCCGCGCCAACACCGCTGATTCGTCATCTCCCGGGAACAGAGCCCGAAGGACTACCTGGCCCTCGACGTCGGAAGAGCCGATCATGCCGACGAAACCACGGTGGATTGCGTGCTCATACGGGACTGCCTGTCCATGTACTGGCCAGGCGGCCCCCGCCGTGCTCTCGACGTGACCTGGCGACCCGATACTAAGCGTTCACCCCACATTGATCACCTCGCACGGCAAATCGCGCGCGAGAAGCGCCCACCTCGGCCGCTGTCTCCCCCGGACCGCACGCCCACCAGCTCGTCGCGCGACCAGCCTGATCAACCAGGCCGCTCTCGATCATCCGACCAACGGCCGGATTGGAGTCCCGGCTGCCAGCCTGCGCGCAGCGCTGCCCCACTGCACTTCGCCCCAGATAGACGTTTCGTGGCGGCGGTTCGATGGGGGTATCGCGGCGGCATGTGGGGCTGTGCGCGTTCAGGCTGCAGAGCGCCGCTGGACTTGCCTGCGAATAAAGGCGCGTCGTGCGTCGGCGAAGCCATGGCGGTCTTCGAGGATGTCCGACCTCATCTCGGCTAATTCCCGCTGGCGGTATCCGGCCAGGGGGCTTCGCTGCTCGTCGGCGTCGCGTCGTTGCTGCTTCCGGGCCAGCTGGTCGGCGTAGTCGGGAGCGGCAGCTAGCCGGGCGGCGTACATCATGGCTGCTGGCTCGAAGTCGTCAACTACTCCTTTGAGCGTCTGGTCAACCAGCCCGATCCGTCGCGCCTCGCGGGCACCGATGGGGAGGCACTCCGACGTCAGCGAGAGCGCGGCATTCCGACCCACCCGGCCGGGCAGAAGGTATGTCCAGTACTCCGACCCATACAGGCCCATATTCTTGTAGTGCGGGTTGAGGACGGTCCCGTCACGTTGCAGGACCCGGTCCGCGCCGAGGGCCAGCATGACGCCGCCAGCGCCGGCGGACCCGCCGACGGCTGCGACGATCAGCTGCTCCGTACAGGTGATGATTCGCTGGCATACGTCGTCGATCGCCACGATGTTGTCCCAGGCCTCGTGGGCTGGGTTCGCCGCCCCTTCGATAACGCCGAGGTGGATGCCGTTGGAGAATGGCTGCCCTCCACGGAGCACTAGCACTTTGGTGTCCTGTGCGACGGCGTGCCGCAGTGCCGCCTCCAGGCGTCGGGACTGGGCCGTGGACATGGCGCCGTTGTAGAAGCGGAACCGCACGGCCCCGACGTCACCGTCACGGCGGTATCCGATCTCGCGGTAGCCGGTGCCATCCGTGCCTTCCGGAACGTCGGACAGGTGCCCGATGAGGACCGACGTGGCGGGCAGTTTCAGGCCTGCGTTACGCGGGTCGTCCAGAGCCCGGAGGTGGCCGATCCACACGGCGCCGTCGCCGGTTCGCACGAGGACCGCACCATGTCGACGCCGCATGAGCATGCCCGGCCGGGTTGTCTCTCCACGCCGCACGGTCCCTCGGTGCGCGTCATAGACGGCCACCGGAACCCCGCAGAGGACCGTGTGGGCACCGGGTGATCCGTCTGAGGCACGGATGCGGCGCAGGATGTGGTCCGTGTCGTCGGCCCACCGGAAATGGCGGTCGAACTGGCTGGCGCCGGGTCGGGTGCGGCCCCACACGTCGGGACGGTCGTAGTCCTGCGGTTCCGGGCGGAAGTCGGGGTCCGGGGCCTTGCTGAGAACCTTTCGGATAAGACCCATGGCCCCGTCGGCGACGAGACCGTTGTAGAGGTCGCTCTTACGCGGGGGATCGGCCGGCATCGCGATCGTCTCCGTGGCCCACACCGGACCGGCGTCCATCGTGTCCACGGCCTGGAGCGCCGTCACACCCCATACGGGTTCCGCGCCCAAGATCGCCCAGTCCAATGAGGACGGTCCCCGGTCGCCCTGCGGACCGGGATGGACGACGATCGTGGGTCGGCTGCGCCAGACATCCTCCGGGAGGCGTTCGCGAAGGAACGGGCAGATCACTAAGTCCGGGTCGGTGGCGGCCACCGCTGATCGGATGCTCTCGTCGCCGTCGGAGATCTGGACGGTTACCTGATGACCCGACTCCCTCAACTCGATCCACGCCCGTTGGCTGAGACCGTTGAACGCCGAGCAGACCAGAAGGATGCGCATCAGCTACCTCTCGTCCCGCGCGCGATGGCGTGGGCGGCAGGTTCAGCCGTTGCCCTGGAGGGTTCTGGACTGGCGAGACGGCGCAGCCGATCGTTGGCGACGACGTGGCCAGCTTGTCTTGGTTGGTGATGGGCCGGCTCGAGCTGTTTGAGGTTCATCGGTTGGGTGTCCCCTGCCACCGAGAGTCCGGCGATCGGGGGGAGGTCCAGAGGGACGCTGTCGACTGCCCACAACTGCGAGCTTTCGTAGGACATATCCGCGAGGGTGACCAGGGTTGGGTGGGAGAACCAGCGTGGCCTGCCGGCGTTCCGTTGGGTGCGGTCCGCGCGGGTGCTAGCTCCCCAGAACGTGTGGTGGACAAGCATGATTGATCCCCCTCAGGCTGGTTCTCCGAGACCCATTTCGAGGTGGCGGGCCGGTTGCCATTCAGCCTCGTGGATCATCGACCCGGTCGAATCGGGCGGACACCTCAGATCGAGCGGTGAGCCCCTTAGCCCCCGCCCTGCGGACATGTCATCAGGTTGTTCACCGGACAGTCCCGGCGGCCACAGCGCGGGCAACCGGCCGAAGAATGGCTCGAACCTGTCGATGCGCTGACCGTCGACTTTGGCTCGAGGACACCGACGATCGGGCTAAAGCCCACCGCCCGCCGGAGCACGATCCAAACTGCGCCCGCTCGCCGTGAGGAGGCGAAGACCCTGGTGGGTGACGCGCCAGCAGACGAAGGTCACAAGATCGAGCTGTCCATGAAAACCGTCGACAAGGCCGGTGAAGGCCCCTCCATCGCTCCGCGAGCACCGCCTGCAAGAGCGGCGGGTTGCGCTCCGGCACCGGCCGCCCGACTGGGCGCGGCTACGACCAGGATCAGGTGGTCGAGGCAGGGAATGAGCCCGCGCCAACGGCCACTAGGTCTTCGATCGAGGACACGCAGCGCCGCGGTTCATGAGGCGGAATGCGCGCGCCACGCAGCAGGAGATCCCCCCGGAACAACGGCCCCGCCCCGGGCGTCGGTCTTTAGGTGGTCCGCCCAGCGGCGGCGTGTCTGAACGCCGCGGACGGTCACTTCGGAGCTTCTCGGCCCTGCCGTCGACAGCGCGTCTGGAGGGAGCGCACAGCAAGGCGACTTCGGTGGTCGGCGAGAGAAGGCCTTGCTCGTGAAGAGGTCGGTCGCCGAAATTACGTACTGCGACCGGCCAGCCCTGCGAGCTCGCGGTTGAAGCGGTCGGGGTGCTCGAGGTGTGGGACGTGCGCGGTGTGCTCGTACCAGGAGGTCTCGGCGGTGGGGCAGGTGCTGGCGATGTGCTCGGCCATGGCGGGCAGGACGATGGTGTCGTCGCGTCCCTGGCTGACCAGGAGGGGAAACCGGAGGGTGTGGAGGACGTCGTCGTAGTCGAGCTGGCGCGCGGCGAGGTGGGCACGGACCTCGGCCGGGACGGTCATGCTGGAGCAGAGCAGGGTCTCCTCGTCTGCGGCCGGCAACGGGCTGGCGGCGAAGGCGCCGACCAGGCCACGCATGCCTCGGATGCTCGTGGGGATGTCGTCGGAGGTGGCGTCCGCGAAGTGGTCGAGGAAGCCGGGGCCGATCAGAGTTCCGAAGGCGGTCTCGCCGAGCTTGACCGCGCCGGCGACGAAGTTGACGGCCCGGATCCGGTCCTGGCCGTAGGCCCTTACGTAGTCGCCGATGACGAACGCACCATACGACCAGCCGACGAGGACCGGACGGTCAAGATCCAGCTCACCGAGGATGGCGGCGACGTCATCGGCCCACCGCTGGCCTTGGGTGTAGTGCTCCGCGTCCGCCGGGGTTTCGGACATCCCGTGACCGCGCAGGTCGCAGGCGACGAGCCGGAAGTCATCGGCCAGGTCGCTGTCGTACTGCCTGCGCCACGCGAGGTGGCTCTGGGACCAGCCGTGCAGGAACAGGATCGGCGTCCCGGTCGGATTGCCCCACTCCCGGACATGCAACGACAGCCCGCCGCCACCGCGCACCGCGTGGATCGTCGTCTGTGCGGCGCCCGGCGCGTCGGTCTGGGTCAGGGTTGTCATGGTGATCCTCCTCCTCGTAGGTTTCTGGTCTTCGGATCGTGACCGGTGGGTGTGGGTGGGCACGTCCGTAATCGGCTGCTTATCTTTCGGGTCCAGGTATGCGTAGATCGAGCGCCACGGTAGGTATCCACACCGTCTTCGGGCCTCCGTAGACCACCGTGGATCGTCACGCCACCCCCGAGGCGCAGCTTGGTCAGCGCCAGGGATTCGGGTCAACCCGGTGGCGACCCGGCGCTGTGCGCGATACTGCGGGGGTGAAGGCCGCCGGCGTTCTCGTCGGTCGCGCGCCCGAGATGACGCAGCTCGCGCGCGCCTTGGCGGCGGCGCAAGCAGGCCATGGCCAGGCCGTCCTGGTCACCGGCGAGGCGGGTATCGGAAAGTCCCGGCTGGTCGCTGAGGTGGCCTCGAGGGCAGCGGCTACGGGCTTCGTGGTGCTGATTGGTCGAGCGATCGACCTGGTGGGATCCGAACTGCCGTATGCGCCCTTCGCCACCGCCCTTCGCCCGCTTGTGCCCGAGTCGTCCCGGCCCCCCTGGGCGACGGCGGCGTCTCAGCTGCTCGTCTTCGAGGACGTCGTCGCCCTGCTGTCGGGGCAGGCGGCGTCTACGCCGTTGATGCTGATCCTGGAGGACCTGCACTGGGCCGATGCCACGACCGTCGACCTGACCGTCTACCTGGCCAACAACCTCACCGGCACTCGGGTGCTGCTGGTCGGGACCAGCCGCACTGACCATGCTGGAGGTGACCGCCGATACCGGCTCGAAGAGGGGATCCGTCGCGGCGGGGGTGTCACCGTCGCCCTGCGACCGTTGACGGCCGACGAGATCGCGGAACTCGTCGCGTCGCGTACCGGTCGTCCCGTGCCTGCCTCCGTAGCGACGGCGATCGCGACCCGATCGGAGGGCAACCCCTTCTTCGCCGAGGAGCTGCTGACGTCCTCCGACCTGTCTGGCCGGCAGCTCCCGCTGAGTCTGCGCGAGCTGTTGCTGCGTACGGTGGAACAGCTCGGTCCGGAGACGCAGGCGTTGCTGCGGGTGGCAGCCACGGCCGGCCGGGATGCCGACCCGTCCCTTCTTCGCGACACCGCCGCCCTGTCGGTGGACCAGACACGCCGGGCGTTGCGCGAGGCGGTCGACCATGAGGTGCTGGTCGTCGACCGCGACAGCGGCCGGTTCCGCTTCCGTCACGCACTGCTGGCGGACGCGATCTACGCGACGGTCCTTCCGGGCGAGCTGGAGGAGACGCATACCCGACTGGCCGAAGCCCTCCGCACCCGTGGAGACGCCACCGCGGCGGAGGTGGCCCCGCACTGGGCTGCGGCCGGTCGTCACGCGGAAGCGCTGTCCGCGTCGATGGCCGCAGCCCGGGAGGCGCAAGCGGTGTTCGGTCTCGCTGAAGCGTATTCACATCTCGAGCGGGCGATCGCCCTCTGGCATCGGGTGCCAGATTCCCGAGAACGCCCCGACACCGACCTGTCGAGTGTCTGCGCGTGGGCAGCGGAACTGGCCAGCCTCGTCGGGGCCGCGCCGCGCGCCGTGGAGCTTGCCCGAAGGGCGATCGAGCTGATCCCTGTGGACGAGCCACACCGCGCCGGGCTCGTGCGCGTCCGACTCGGCCAGTACCTACACGAGGCCGGTCACACCGACGCCGCGCTCCGCGCCCTCACGAGGGCGGTGGACGTCGTCCCGGCCGAACCGCCGTCACCGGAGCTGGCGTCCTGCCTGGCCTCTCTGGCGGGGGGGCTCACGACCGTCTGGCGGCACGGCGAGTCCCGGAAGGTGGCGACCGAGGCACTAGCGCTCGCTCGGCAGGTCACTGCCGACGAGGCCACCGTCCGCGCCCGCACGGTTCTCGGCTCCGACCTGACGTACCTGGGCGACAGCGACCAGGGTCTGCGCGAGCTGCACCTCGCCATCGAGCTCGCCGAGGCGGTCGGCGACCACCCAGGCTTGCATCGCGCCTACGTCCACCTCACCGACTCACTCACCATGCTCGGACGCCCCACCGAAGCAGCCCGCACCGCGAAGCAGGCTCTGGTCCTCCTGCGCGGCTACGGAATCCACAGCAGCGTCCTGCTGTCCAACCGGATCGAGGCTCTACTCATCATCGGCGACTGGGACGCCGCCGACACCGAATCGGCCGCGGCGCTACGCAGCATCACGGGCAGCTTCCCCTACATGCTGCTCATGAACCGGGCCGACCTTGAAATGGGCCGTGGGGACTTCGAAGCCGCGCGAACGCACCTCGACCTGGCCCGGGCCACCCTTCGAGAAGACCACGGGCTCGGCGTCTACGAGGTGTACCAGGCCGAGCTCGCACTCTGGCAACGGCGATGGACCGACGCCGAGCGCCTGGTCGACGAGGCGTTGGCTCGAGCACCCGGTCTCGAAAGGGCTCAGCTGCGAGTGTGGTTCTGTGCCAAGGGACTCCGCGCCCATGCCGACCTCGCGGCCATCAGCAGCGCCAGCCGGGACGCTCGCGGCGTTCGCGCCTGCAGACAGGAGGCGGATCGGCTCCTGACCAT
>Ga0164305_10001227_pt1 | contig 10374 bp, 11 predicted proteins | sample Whisoiple_237_MG_FD_110215 | JGI IMG/M metagenome (GOLD analysis project Ga0164305, IMG submission 110215) | Soil microbial communities amended with pyrogenic organic matter from upstate New York, USA - Whitman soil sample_237_MG | ecosystem: Environmental > Terrestrial > Soil > Agricultural... | reverse complement strand
CTGTGCCGGGGTAGGTCTGATTGATGGCGGCGGCGACGCGCTGGGCCGTGGTGAAGTCAGGATTGCGGAGCGTCAGCCGCACCTCGTTCATGTTCGCCAGCTGGAAGCCGGTCTCGCGCTCGACTGTGGCGCCCGAGGCGATGCGGCCGGCGGTCGGCACGCCGCGCGTGACCGAAGATCCCGAGGCCCCGCCGCCCGAGACGGCGCCGGTCTGGATCGAGCCCTGCGCCACCGCATAGACCTGACCGTCCGCGCCTTGAAGGCTGGTGACCAGAAGCGTGCCGCCCAGCAGGCTCTTGGCGTCGCACATGCTGGCGACATTGACGTCGACCCGCGCGCCCGGCGTGGCGAAGGGCGGCAGTTCAGCCGTCACCATGATGGCGGCCATGTTCTTGGAGTTGGCGTTGGAGCCGCGGATGTTGACGCCGAGCCGCTCGGTCATCCCCTCCAGCGACTGGCGGGTGAAGGGGCAGTTGCGCAGGCTGTCGCCGGTGCCGTTCAGCCCGACCACGAGTCCGTAGCCGACCAACTGGTTGGTGCGGACGCCCTCGATCGCCGCGATGTCCTTGATCCGCGACTGCGCCGAGGCGGGCGCGGCGAATCCCGCCAGCGCGGCGGCTGTCAGGAGGGAGGCGAGCAGTTTCTGCATGGGCGGGGCGTCCAGGTACTGTTGCGTTTCACCTGATGCCAGAGCTGTGCCAGTAAAAAACATCTATGAAAACAAAGGTAGGCGCAGCGCGCGGGTCGAATGCAGCGGCAGATTCTGCCGGGGCGTTAACCAAACAGTGACTCGCCGCCGCCGATGGTCCGGCATGTGCTGGAGTCGCATCGTATGAAGGTCACAGGCCCGTCCGGACCGTCGTCGCCGCAAGGCAGCCGTCCCGCCCGCGCCAGCGGGGGTTTCTCCGTGCCGTCGGCGGGGACCAGCAGCGCCGCCGCGCCCACCGCATCGGCGTCGGGGGTCTCAGGCGTCAGCGACGTCTCCGCCCTGATGGCGCTGCAAGGCGTCGAGGACGTCACAGAGCGCCGCCGCCGGGCCATCCGCCGCGGCGGAGGCCTGCTGGACCGGCTGGAAGAGCTGAAACTGGCCCTGTTGCAGGGCGAGGCGGGAGAGGGGGCCTTGGATCGTCTGTCGCGGACCCTGCGCGAGGAGCGGCCCGTCGATGCCGACGCCGGCCTGAACGGCCTTCTGGACCAGATCGATTTGCGCGCCGCGGTTGAGCTGGCCAAGGCCGAGCTACGCCGCAGCGCAGCATAAGTCGCCGTAAACTCTCGTAAAAGCTGCGGTCACCGAGCGCGGGGTGATGAAGAAATGTCACGCTTTCATTTCGAGTCACAGCTTAACCGGTCACGCTCTTGCGAGCGTTGTTGCCGCGACTCCCCGTCGACCCTATAGGCAGGGCTGCGCCACAGGGGGGCGCTGTTTGAAAGCGTGAGTGCGACTATGACCGCATTGGCGTCTGCGATCGTCGAACCGGCCTCGTACAGGCCGTCCGACGACGAGCCGTTCATGAACGAGCGGCAGCTGGCCTACTTCAAGGGCAAGCTGATGGATTGGAAGGATGACATCCTTCGCGAGTCCAAGGGGACCGTCGTCAATCTGAAGGCCGAGACGGAAAATCATCCGGATCTGGTCGACCGGGCTTCTTCGGAATCCGACCGGGCGCTGGAACTCCGCACCCGCGACCGCCAGCGCAAGCTGATCTCCAAGATCGACGAGGCGCTGCGCCGCATCGAGGACGGCTCCTACGGCTATTGCGAGGAGACCGGCGAGCCGATCAGCCTCGGACGGCTGGAAGCCCGGCCCACGGCGACGCTGTCGGTCGAAGCCCAGGAGCGTCACGAGCGCCGGGAACGCGTCCACCGCGACGACTGACAAACGCGGCGACGCCTTGACTTGGCCGGTTTCGGGGGCGACCTAGCGCGCCTCGCGTCTCAAGGTCTGCTCAATGTCCGTCAAGGTCCGTTTCGCCCCGTCGCCGACAGGTAAGCTGCACGTCGGCAACGTCCGCACCGCTCTCGTGAACTGGATGTTCGCCAAGGGGCAGGGCGGCAGCTTCGTGCTGCGCATCGACGACACCGATCTGGCGCGGTCCACGGCCGAGTTCGAACAGGGCATCGAGGACGACCTGACCTGGCTGGGACTGGTTTGGGACGAACGCCACAATCAATCGAAGCGGTTCGACCGTTATGAAGAGGCCGCGGCGCGTCTGAAGGCGGCCGGCCGGCTGTACGCCTGCTACGACACTTCCGAGGAACTGGACCGCCGCCGCAAGGTGCAGCTGTCGCGCGGCCTGCCGCCCATCTACGACCGCGCCGGACTGGCGCTGACGGATGCGGAAAAGGCCGCCTATGAGGCCGAGGGGCGCAAGCCGCACTGGCGCTTCAAGCTGGACGGTCGTCGCGTAGCCTGGGAAGACCTGTCGCGCGGCCATGCCGAGGTGGACACCGCCTCGATGTCGGATCCGGTGCTGATCCGCGAGGACGGCCTTTTCCTCTACACCCTGCCGTCGGTCGTCGACGACATCGACATGGCCATCACCCATGTGATCCGCGGCGAGGACCACGTCACCAACACCGGCGCCCAGATCGAGATCTTCGAGGCGCTCGGCGGCCCCGTGCCGTCGTTCGCCCATATGCCCCTGCTGGTCGGCGAGGACGGACAGGCGCTCTCCAAGCGCCTCGGCTCGCTGTCGATCGCAGAGATGCGGGACAAGGGCTATGAGCCGATCGCCATCACCAGCCATCTGGGCCGCATCGGCACCAGCGATCCGCTGGAGGTGGGCGAGTCCATCGACGCCCTCGGCGCCAGCTTCGGCTTCGCCAAGATGGGCCGGTCGCCGGCGCGCTACGACACCGCTGATCTGGACCGTCTGAATGCGCAGGCGTTGCACGCCATGCCCTACGCCGTAGCGCAGCCTCGCCTCGTCGAACTGGACGCCGATCTGGGCGAAGCCTTCTGGAACGGCGTGCGAGGCAACCTTCAGAAGTTCGCCGATGTCGTTGATATGGCGAAGATCGTGCGCGGCCCGGTCACGCCGATGATCGAGGACTCGGCCTTCGCCCAAGCGGCGCTCGCCGCCCTGCCGGAAACCATCGACGAGACTCTGTGGCCCGTCTGGACGGCGGCGGTGAAGGAGGCCACGGGGGCCAAGGGCAAGGCGCTGTTCATGCCCCTGCGCCTGATGATCACGGGTCAGTCGCACGGCCCCGACATGGCCACGCTTGCGCCGATGATCGGTCGCGAGCGGATCGTGAAGCGGCTGAACGGCGAGACCGCCTAGACCGTCCGACAGGACGCCGCGCAGCAAAAAGGCCGCCCTTCGCAGGGCGGCCTCTTCGTTTCTGCGGTCGTCTGGATCAGGCGTTGCAGACGGCGATCTGTTCGGCCGACAGGGCGACGCCCTTGTAGCTGAACGAGGACACGGCGCCGAAGCGGGCCACGACGCGGCGGCAGGCGCGCGGGGCAGGTTGGTTCGCGCCGCCGCTGGCGGTGCAGGAGCCGCCGTCGCAGCGCCAGGAAGCGCCGTCGATGATGGTGGCGGAAGCCGGGGCCTTGGACGCATCGGCCAGAACGGCGCTCGAGGCCGGGGCCTGTGCGACGGCGGGGGCGGCGACGAACAGGGCCGCGGCGATAATCAGAGCACGCATGGGGGAGGTCTCCGGACAGGCGGAAACGACCATCGTCCCCGCAGCGCCAATGTCCGTTGTTTTACGAAACTGTCAAGGCGCGTTGCCAAAAGAGACGCACGGACACAGGCTGACTGACCGGTGATTACTTATCGCTGATCATGTTTCAAGTGCGGCAAGGCGTCCGACCCCTTCATGGCCTCGATCGCGGCCTCCACCGTGTCGCAGACGACCCAGGCCTGGCGGAAGGTCGGGGGGGTCATGCCGGACTCGATGCTGTGCTCCAGCATGGCCAGCAGGGTCTCCCAGAAGCCGTTCAGATTCAGGAAGATGACTGGTTTGGAATGCAGGTCCAGCCGCTTCCACGACAGCACCTCGATTGCTTCCTCGAGGGTGCCGACGCCGCCCGGGGCGACCACGAAGGCGTCGGACTGGTCATACATGATCGTCTTTCGCTCGTGCATCGAGGGCACGACGATCGTCTCGACCTCGTCGAACAGCCGCTCGCGGCTGCGCAGGAAGCCGGGCATGACGCCCAAGACCCGTCCGCCGGCCGCATGGGCCCCGCGCGCCGAAGCGCCCATCAGGCCGACGCCGCCGCCGCCATAGACCAGACGCCAGCCGGCGTGGGCCGTCTGTTCGCCGAAGGCGCGCGCCGCCTCGGTATAGGCGGGATCGGACAGGTCCGACGAACCGCAGAACAGGCAGACGGACTTTCCGTCGAAGGGTTGGATGGCAGGCGAAGACATGGGGCCTCGGGAACGATGGGAGACAGCGGCCCCCGGGGCGCGCTATCTGGGGAGATACTCCTAGCGGTCGGATCGACGCGATGAAACGGGCCATCTTCGGCAAGGCGACAATGGCGACGCTTCTGGCGGCTCTTGCGGCCGCCTGCGCCCCGCCCGCGACGACGCCCAATCGCGTCTCCGGCGTCGAGAGCGCCGCTGTGGGCTGGACGCGTCCACCCGAGATCCAGTCCGTGCAACGGGTCCAAGCCAGCCTTGTGTTCACCGGAAATGCCGAGCCGGGCTCCCGGGTCGTCCTGCGCAGCGATTCGGGCGCCGCCTATGCGGCGGCGGCGGATGCGCGCGGCCGGTTCGAGATTCGCATGGCGGCGCCCGAGGGCGACTTGTGGCTGCGGCCCGAGACCCAGATCGGCCAGGACGCCGCGCCGTCGCCGGACCGGCTGCTCATCGTCGGCGGCGGTCGGGGCCCGATCGCCATCCTGCGCACAGGAGGTCCGACCCGGCGTCTGGATCGGGCGCCGGCCCTGGGCGCGATCGACAGCGACGGTCGTATGCGGCTGGCGTCCGGGCGGACGACGGGAACCGCGCCGGTCGTGGTGCGCGCGGCGGGAGACTCCGTCCGGGTCGCGCCGGACGCAGAAGGCCGCTGGAGCCTGATGCTGCGGCCGGCCGACGGCGGCGATGAAATTCAGGTGGGCGCGGGGTTTTTCGCCTGGCCCGGAGAGGCTGGAAGCGGACCTGCGCCACGGGTGGAGCGGGCCGGGCAGGGCTGGCGCGTTGTCTGGACGGGGTCTGGTGGCGCGCGGCAGTCGACCTGGCTGCCCGACACCGTCTGAGACGGTTTACGCCTGATTAACCAATTCGCTTCAACGGAAGAATGTCTTCCTTCTTCGAGGACACCCACCATCACCGAACTTCTTCAGCCCGGCGCTCGCGTCGGGCTTTTTTTCGTCTGGCGCTGTGGTGGGGAAAGAGTGGCTCCGCGGGTAGGATTCGAACCTACGACCAGCCGATTAACAGTCGGCTGCTCTACCACTGAGCTACCGCGGAACACTTCCTCTCGGGAAGGCGGGCGCTATAGCAGCGCGAGTCAGAGTGACGCAACGGGAAATATCCGATCTTGGCCGTGATCCGCATCGACGACCCCCACGATCCGCGCATCGCGGGCTTCCGCGACATCCGTGAACGCGACCTGACGGGCAGGCAGGGCCTGTTCGTGGCCGAGGGCGAGGTGGTGCTGAACGTGCTGACGTCGCCGCAATCGTTATGTTGTCCGGTCGCGCTTTTGCTGGATGCGAAACGGGTTGATGGGCTGGCCCGTGTGGTCGCCCGCGTGCCGGATGAGGCGCCCGTCTATGTCGCGGACCAACCGATTCTCGACGCCATCGCCGGTTTTCACCTGCATCGCGGTATCCTGGCGCTGGGCCGGAAACCCGAGCCGGCGACACTGGAAGCCGTCCTGACGCCGCCCGGGCCGGACGCCGTCGTGGTCGCGGCCTGCGGCGTCGGCAACCACGACAACATGGGCGGCCTGTTCCGCAACGCCGCCGCCTTCGGGGCCGGGGCCGTGCTGCTGGACCAGACCTGCTGCGATCCCTTCTACCGCAAGGCCATCCGCGTCTCGGTCGGAGCCGTGCTGCGCACGCCGATGGCTGTGGGGCTGGAGGCTCGGGCGATGATCGATGGTCTGGAAGGGGCGGGCTTCTCAGTTATCGCCCTGACCCCCGGGGCGGAGACGCCGCTGCATCTCATGCCGCGCGGCGGGCGGGTGGCCCTGATTCTGGGTCCGGAGGGGCCGGGCCTGTCGCCGGAGGTGATTTCACGCTGCCGGCCCGTCGGTATTCCGATGTCCGGCGGCTTCGATTCCCTGAACGTTTCGGTCGCCAGTGGAATTGCGCTGCATCATTTCACCCGACAGGCGTGAAACGATCACGGATTTGCGATTAACGCTTTGTACACCTTGATGAACGGTCACGCTTGTGTCGGTGTGGCGACGTCCGGGGAGGTTCAATCATGTTTGGCGGCGTTTTCGTCTTCATCCACCGCAATGCGCGCCTCGCGCTGGCGGTGGCCATCGTCACGGCCGGCGTCAGCGCGGCCACAGTGATCGGCTGGATCACCGCGCCGGTCTGACCGGTTTGAAGAAAATCGCGATGGAGGCCTGACCGAGAATCGAACTCGGGTGCAAGGATTTGCAGTCCTCTGCGTAACCACTCCGCCATCAGGCCCTGGGCCGTCCGGAGACGACCTCGCCATCGCGAGGGGCGTTCGCTATCAGATCGGATTGTCGCCCGCAACGCACAGACCTATAAGCGCGCCAGATTTCCCGGCGTGTCGCCGGGCGCCCACAGTCGCAGGATCGTCGCCCCATGGATTTCGCCGCCGCCCGCAAGGTCATGGTCGACAGCCAGGTCCGCGTGAACGACGTCACCGACCGGTCGCTGCAGGCGGCCCTGCTGGCCGTGCCGCGCGAGCGCTTCCTGCCCGCCGACCGCGCTTGGTCGGCCTATGCCGAGATCGAGGCCGAGATCGCCGGCGGCCGCCGGCTGATGATGGCCCGCGACCTGTCCAAGCTGCTGATGGCGCTGGACGCGAAGCCGCGCGAGACGGCGCTAGCCATCGCCGCCCCCTACGCCGCCGCCGTTCTGGCGCGCCTCGGCCTGACCGTAACGGCGCAGGAAGCCGACGACGCGGTGTTCGGCGTCACCGGCGCGGTGCTGGCGGAGGAGGGGGTTCAGACCGTGGTCGCCCCGCTGTCGACTCCATCAGGCGAAGGCTACGACCTGATCGTCTCCGAGGCCGCCGTTCCCGGCCGCCCCGAGGCCTGGCTGGCCGCGCTGAAGGTCGGCGGCCGGATGGCGGTCGTCGAGCGCAGCGGACCTGTCGGCAAGGCGGTCCTCTATGTCCGCGGCGAGCAGGGCGTCTCGCGCCGCGAACTGTTCAACTCCACTCCGCCGGTCCTGTCGGATCTGGCGCCGGAGGCCGCCTTCGCCCTGTAGCGGCGGGGCGACGGAATCGCAGAACCTTCGCGTGAAAAAAACTTAACTGGCGCGGGGGTAAACCCTCCCGCATCAGACCTATGTATACAAAGGGCGTGCTTCCCCCAGCGCCCAAGGGCCAGGACCAAAATGCTGAAACGTTCGCGCGCGCTCGCCTCGGTGGCCGCCATCGCCATCCTCTCGGGTATCGCCGCCCCCGCGTGGGCCGAGACGCTGAAGGAAGCGCTGGCCCTGGCCTATCAGACCAATCCCACGCTTCTGGCCCAGCGCGCCAGCCAGCGGGCGCTCGACGAATCGATTGTCCAGGCGCGCGCGGGCCTGCGGCCCCAACTCGATATCACCGCCAGCGGCGGCTACGCCTGGAGCCAAACCGCCGCCAGCCAGCGGCAGGTCGACACCAACAACGACGGCGTTCCCGACACCACCATCAATGTTCCGGCCTCGACCGAGGATGGCACCACGGCCGGCGCCTCGCTGGGCCTGTCGCAGACGCTCTGGTCGGGCGGTCGCATCGGTCACGGCATCACCGCGGCGGAAGCCAACATCCTGGCCGGCCGCGAGAACCTGCGCGAGATCGAACAGACCGTCCTCGCCTCAGTCATTCAGGCCTATGCCGATGTGATCCGCGACACCGACGTGCTGCGCATCCGCCAGTCCAACCTCGGCGTCCTGCGCCGTCAGCTGGACGAATCCTCGGCCCGGTTCGAGGTCGGCGAGATCACTCGCACCGACGTGGCCCAGTCCGAAGCTCGCCTGGCCCAGTCCGAGGCCGACCTCGCCAACGCCCAGGCTCAGCTGTCCGTTTCCCGCGCCGTCTACGCGGCCGTTGTCGGCCAGGCGCCCGGCGATCTGGCGCCCATGCCGGCCTTGCCCAACCTGCCGACTGATTTCGACGCGGCTCTCGATGTCGCCATGCAGGACAACCCCAGCATCCGCGCCGCCGGCTACACCCTGCAGGCCGCCGAGGCCAATGTCGCCGCGGCCAAGGCGGAGTACCTTCCTTCGGTCAGGCTGACGGCCTCGTATGGCGGCGACACCGACGATATCGGCAGCCCCGCCGACATCGCCGACAACCAGTCGTTCCAGGCCGGCGCCTCGCTGTCGATGCCCCTGTTCACTGGCGGCCTGAACAGCTCGCGCGTGGCCCAGGCCCGCGAACGCGCCAACGTCGCCCAGATCAATGTCGAGGGAGAACGGCGCAGCACGTTGCAGTCGGTCAGCTCGGCCTACGCCCAGTCCCTGTCGGCCCGTTCGACGCTGACGGCGGGCGAAGAGGCGGTCCGCGCCGCCACCGTCGCCGCTGAGGGCGTGCGTCAGGAGGCCCAGGTCGGCCTGCGCACGACGCTGGATGTGCTGAACCAGGAGCTGGAGCTGCGTAACGCCGAGGTGGGCCTGGCCAGCGCGCGTCGCAACGAATACGTCGCCCAGGCCAATCTGCTGGCCGCCATGGGCCGACTGGAAGGTCAGGATCTGGACCCGTCGATCGTCGTCTATGACCCGGCGGACAACTACAACCATGTGCGGAACCGCGGCGGCCTGCCGTGGGATGGCCTGATCGAGTCGATCGACCGGATCGCCGCCCCCTCGATCATGCCCGCCAACGATGCGGCCGACGCTCCGATCGATACGCAGCTGAAGTCCGAAGTCGTCCAGACCGCGCCGCATAACTGACAACGCCGGGATCGCCCGCCGGGCGACTTGCGGGCCGGCGGTTAACCGGTCAGGCGAAAAACGCCCGTTGATTCCAGCGGGCTGAGATGCGACGACAACCGTACAGGGGCGGTTCGCCGACCCTGCCGCCATTCGCCCCGGGGTTTCGACATGACCGACACGACCGCCGCCCAGGAACCGACGATGGAGGAAATCCTGGCCTCGATCCGCCGGATCATCTCCGAGGACGACGCGCCCGCCGAAACGGCGACCGCCGCCGCGCCAACCGCCGAGCCGGAAGCCGAGGCCGCGCCTTCGCCCGCCCTGATGGACGAAACGCCGTCCATGCAGGAGCCCGAGGCCTCCGAAGAGGACGTGCTGGAGCTGACCGAGGCCTATGAGCCGCCCGTCGCCGAAAGCATTGGCGATCTGGACGTTTCCCCCGCCGAGCCCGAACCCTTCCCGGTCAGCGAATCTGCCTACGCCGAGCCGGTCGCGACCCAGTCGCCCGACCATCCGGCCGCGTCGACGACGTCCTACGACCCGCTGGTCGGCGACAGCGCTGCAGCCAGCGCGGCCTCGGCCTTCGCCGGCTTCGCCTCGACGCTGAAGAAGCCTGAACCGGCCGACATCCAGTTCCCCTCAGGCCCGACCATCGATGAGATGGTCCGCGGCCTGCTGCGCCCGATGCTGAAGGAATGGCTGGACGCCAATCTGCCGACCATCGTCGAAGCCCAGGTACGCAAGGAAGTCGAACGCATCGCCCGCACCGCCGGCTAGCTTCACCTGCGACCTGATCAAGGCTAGATCATTCCGGGGCGGCTCCAGTCGGGGCCGCCCTTTCTCTTTGATGTCCGAAGACCTCCCCCATGCTCGACAAGACCTTCGACCCGACCGCCGCCGAACCGCGCATCTACAAACAGTGGGAAGAGAGCGGCCTGTTCGCCCCGAAAACGGACGGCGCCGCCGAGGCCTATTCGATCGTCATTCCGCCGCCGAACGTGACGGGCTCGCTGCACATCGGCCACGCGCTGAACAACACCCTGCAGGACATCCTGGCCCGCTATCACCGGATGAAGGGCAAGGCGGTGCTGTGGCTGCCCGGCACGGACCACGCCGGAATCGCGACCCAGATGGTCGTCGAGCGCCAGCTGGCCGCGGCCGGCAATGTCGGCCGCCGCGAGATGGGGCGCGAGGCCTTCCTGGCCAAGGTCTGGGAATGGAAGGCCGAGAGCGGCGGGACCATCGTCCAACAGCTGCGCCGGCTGGGCGCGTCCTGCGACTGGAGCCGAGAGCGGTTCACCCTCGACGAGGGATTGAATGCGGCCGTGCGCAAGGTTTTCGTCCAG
>Ga0164305_10001224_pt1 | contig 10384 bp, 9 predicted proteins | sample Whisoiple_237_MG_FD_110215 | JGI IMG/M metagenome (GOLD analysis project Ga0164305, IMG submission 110215) | Soil microbial communities amended with pyrogenic organic matter from upstate New York, USA - Whitman soil sample_237_MG | ecosystem: Environmental > Terrestrial > Soil > Agricultural... | reverse complement strand
TTTCACCGCGGGTAGCATGCTCGACTCATATTTCCATCCGTATTCCCATAGTTTGGTCACTGCGGTGGCGTGGTCAGTCGTTGCCGCCCTAATTTTCAAAGCAATCTGCAGCCGACACAGCCGCCTCCATGGCAAGTCAGCACCTTTGATCGTAGGCGCGGCTGTTTTCTCGCATTGGGTTCTCGATCTCATCGCGCATCCTCGCGATCTCGCGATCTACGACAACACTTGGAAAGTCGGTTTCGGTTTGTGGAATTATCGGGATCCGGAATTTGCATTGGAAATCGCGCTCCTGGCGATTGGGATCGTTCTTTACCTGGCTCGCAATGCGATGCCGACAATTCGCAAAGTGGCGATAATCGGATTTGGAATTGCTTTGATTATTGTTCAGATCGGCGACACGTATGTGCCTCGCACTCCTTTGACCGATAAGGCGACTGCCATGGGTGTTTGGATCTTCTACACTTTGTTTGTCGCTGTTGCGTTCCTGGTGGAGAAGATCGGGCGCCAGCGACAAATTAATGCGCCGTGATCGTGATCATTTTCGGTGTTTCCGGCTCTGGAAAAACCACATTGGGCAAGCTGCTCGCTCACGAACTCGACTGGCGTTTCTATGAGGCGGATGACTTTCATTCGCCGGTCAATATTGAAAAAATGCGACGCGGCGTTCCGTTGACGGATGAAGATCGATGGCCGTGGCTGGAACATTTGCGCGAGTTGATTAAGCGAGCCATGGCGGCAGGTGAAAATGCTGTGCTCGCTTGCTCGGCGTTGAAACGCGCATATCGAGACCGGCTTCGTACAAATGACGAAGTGAAGTTTGTGTTCCTGCACGGCGATCACGCGCTCGTCGAAAAACAAATGCGTCAGCGCCGCGGGCATTTCATGGATCCGGAATTGTTGCGAAGTCAGTTTGCGGATTTGGAAGAACCACAGCCGGATGAACACGTGCTAACAATCGAGTTGGGACGCATTCCGCAGGAGCTGGTCGAGGAGATCAAAGCGAAGCTGTCGGTTTTCTGAGTGAAACCAGTTTGTTCACCAGCGTGTTGGTTGCTTTTTCCAAGAGCATTCCCCACGCGCTGAGAACAGCCAGAGTCGGGATGCAAATTAAGAGAAACATCCAGATCGGCACTTCGCGAATGCGAAGGCCAAGCCAGATGACATACGGCTGATGAATGAGATACAGCCCATAGGAATAGAGTCCGACCAGCCCAAATAGTTTGGCAGGCCGCTGGACGCGCGAAATGATTCCGGCGATGCCGACGATTTCAAGCATGCAACACGTGCCCGTGGCGAAATCGACAAAGATGTATTCGTACAGCCCGTGATAGAGCTGTAGCGCTGCCGGATAGAGAATTAATCCGACCACGAAACCTGCGCCGCGAAGTAGAAACCATTCCACGCGCTCCGTCGATTGGTTGTGCCACATGGCGAGCGACATCCCGAGCGCGAACTCAGGTAACCGGCAAATCGCGAAACCGCCGAGCACCCACAAACCATTTTGTGGCCAGACAACGAGCAATATGTAACGCGCGAAAAATCCTGCGCCGCACGCGACTATCAGGAACCACCATGGACCAAGGCGGCGCGCTGTCCAAAAGAGCAGGGGAAAGATTAAATAAAATTGGATCAGCATGGAGAAGTACCACCACGCTGCGTTGAGGTACATGAAGTTCATCTGGATATCGATGAACCGGAGGCCGAGCAGGCTCAGAATGATGCGGCTGTCCACCGGTTCGAGACGCGCGACGAAGGGTGAAACGAGATAAACCAAATGCGCGACCCAGTACATCGGGTAAAGCCGAAGAAGCAGCGCGCCGTACCAGTGACCCCACGCGACCGCACTCGACTCGGCACGTCGCATCGTCGACTGCATCAGCGTCCAGCCGCTCAGGATGATGAAAACGCCGACGGCGTGGAAACCCAGTCCCGAAATTTGAAACCAAACCGCTCTCAGAACAGTCAACGCGCTGGCTGCAACGTTGCTCCAGTCGGCTGGCGGAAGAACGCCATGTTGGAAATAGGTCCTGAAAAAATGAAAGTATGCGACGAAAAGAATTGCCAGCCCCTTGGAGATGTCGATCCAAAGGAGCCTTTTCATTGCATCCGCTTAGCAGCGTCAAACTGCCTTGGTCAAGAACTACGCTGATTGATTAAGTGTGTTCGTCGGTAAGCAGACCCACGTTTACTAGGACGCTGGCGAGTCGACAATGGTGGCGGATCGACTAGTGCTGCCGGCGAGCGCGAGAATCAGATCGGTTTTCGCGATCGTGCCGATCAAACGTTTCGTTGCCGAATCATTTACCACCGGGAGTCGTTCGCCATCGTACTGCCCGAAACGCTCGAGCGCTTCAGTGAGTGACGCATCCGGGGGGATGACCGGGACAGAGTCGTACAGGATGTCGCCTGCGATAACGACTTTCGCGAGCTCCGGTGTGTTCAGGTAGTTCTTCACGTCGTGCAGCGAGACGGCGCCGACAAAGCGATCGTCATCGGCCACATAGAGGTAATTGAATCGGGTGGCGACGAATTTGTCGGCAATCTCCGAAAACCCCGCCCTGGGTGAAATGGTCAGCGGTTTTGGTTTCATTATGTCGCGGACATGCAGTTCCGCCAGCTGCTTGCGACAGTCGCCAGCGCCCTTCCGTTTCAACGCTTCAGCATAGATCGACCCTTTCTCGATGCTGACCGAGGTGTAATAGCCAACCACGCACGCGAGCATTAAGGGGAGAATGATTTGATAATCGAGTGTGATCTTAAAAATCATGATTGGCGGAATATCGATTTTCGCTTGCTACGCCATTGCCTTTTCAATTACAGACCGACTGATTAGGTAGACCGATGCTATTCGCACGAATCTTTTCGCTTTTAATTGCAATCCTGAGCTGGGCTTCCTTCGCGAACGGAAGTGTGCCCATCATCGTTAACACCCCTGCTCATCAGCGGGCGGTGATGGATCTATGTAACAAGGCGAGCGAAGAGCTGAAAAATGGCGATGTTGCCGGCGCAAAGCGCAATGTGGATAGGGCGCTTAGCATCGACCCGAAATTGTGGCCGGCGCTCTACCTTCGCGCGCAGATTTTCAAAAAGGAGGGCAAATACGAACTGGCCATTCAGGACTGCAACGAAGCGCTCCGGCAATATCGGGGGCTGGTCGAGGCGTCTCTTCTGCGTGCCAGTATCAACGTGCGTCTTGGGAAATATGCGGAAGCATTGAAAGAATTTAATTATCTGATCTCGCTGCATCCACGGCCTGTTACATTGGCCAGAGCGCTGAGCGATCGCGCGTGGTTTTACGCGACTTGTCCGGATTCGTCGTTTCGCAATGGCAAACAAGCAGTCAAGGACGCGAAGGCCGCTTGCAGCATCATGCAGTGGAAAGACGAGGACATGATCGATACGCTCGCTGCGGCTTACGCTGAAGCCGGCGATTTTGACTCCGCCGTGCAGTATGTCTCCCAAGCGTTGGCCATGAAAGGAATCTCCTCCGACAGCGCAAAAGTTTTTCGGGAACACCTGGCCTGGTTTCAACAGCGCAAGCGGATACCTGTTTCAAGATAACATCGGAATACAAGGAATCGCGGTGCTGTTCCGGGGGAGCATGAGCGACTAAAGTAGCGGAGTGAGGCGCATTGTTTCGCTCTTGCCCGCTGCGACTGAGATCGCTGCTGTGCTCGAGCTCATGGACCAGGTCGTCGGCGTTTCGCATGAGTGCGATTTTCCAAAGGAAGCAAACGAACGACCGCGCGTCACGCATTGTCCGGTGCATGAGCAGCGGCTAACGAGCCGCCAAATGGACGAATGGGTTCGGCACGCGCTGCACGAGAACGGCACAATTTACGTCATTGATGAACCGCTTCTATGCGAGCTGCGACCCGATGTAATTCTCACCCAAAAACTATGCGACGTCTGCGCAGTCGGGTACGGCACCGTCGCGAGACTCGCGCAAACATTGCCCGGGCCGCCACAGGTCGTGAACCTCGAGCCATCGGGCTTATCGGACATTTTCGATGACATTCGACGTGTCGCCGAAGTTTGTGACGTGCCCGATCGCGCGGATAAGATCATCACCCAATCATTAAATCGAGTCGAAGCGGTGCGCCGCCGCGCAAATGCAATTGTGCGTCGGCCGCGTTGCTTCTTGATGGAATGGATTGATCCGCCCTTTTGTTCGGGTCATTGGGGACCTGAGCTCGTGGAAATCGCCGGCGGATACGACCCATTAGGTCGCAAACATCAGCCATCTGCGCAAATCGAGTGGCAGGAAGTGCGCGATGTGCGCCCTGAGATAGTGGTGCTGGCGCTGTGCGGCTACGATATTGACCGCGCGCGGCGCGACTACGAAGTCCTTCGGCGATTTCCCAACTTCGATTCTCTTCCGGCGGCGCGCGAAGGCGAAATTTATCTGGTGAATGCGAGCGCATACTTTGCGCGACCAGGTCCACGTATTGTCGACAGCCTCGAGATCCTCGCCGGAATTCTCCATCCAGAACAGTTTCCGAACTTCGCTACACGTGGAGCTGACGATCCGCGCGTTGTCCGCATCCGCTGAAGCAAATGTCGCCCAGGCACGGATTGAAAGCCTGTGGAGGCAACCCCTGTCGGCTGCAAAAATCTGTGGACCTCGGGCGACACGCCCCGCCACTACAGCGCAGCCTATTCGATGCTTCTTTTCGCGCGACGAGCACACAAATCTGCGTGAAGCGACGACGTCTGTAGGGCACCTTGTGATATGCGGATCAGCGAAATGAATTGGATGATGGTGGAAGAATATCTGAAGCGCGATAACCGCGCAGTGTTGCCGCTTGGGTGCACGGAGCAACACGCTTACCTGAGCCTTAGTGTGGATAGCATCCTGGCGGAACGGCTGGCGATTGAAGCCGCTGAGCCGTTGGGCGTGCCGGTGTTTCCAGTCTTGGCGTACGGCATCACGCCCTACTTTCGCGCGTTTCCAGGAACGATCACACTGAGTGTTGAAACGTACATGTCGATCCTGCGCGACATTCTCGACGCGATGGCGGAGCAGGGGTTCGGACGAATCCTAATCCTCAACGGCCATGGAGGTAACACCCCGGCACAAGGATTTATCGGCGAATGGATGGCCGATCATCCCGGAGTGCGGATCAAGTTTCACAACTGGTGGAACGCGCCGAAAGTTTGGGGACAGGTGCAGGCGATTGATCCCGTCGCTTCGCACGCATCGTGGATGGAAAATTTTCCATGGACTCGTTTGCCAAATGTCGAGATGCCGCGCGAACAGAAGCCAATGAGCGACGTGGAGAAATTGCGCCGGCTCGATCCCAAATCGCTCCGCGAACTTCTCAACGAGGGCAACTACGGCGGTTTCTATCAGCGCAATGACGAAGAGATGATGAAAATCTGGCACGCAGGCGTGGAGGAAACCCGGGCCTTACTCATCGAAGCGTGGGATTAAGAGGACGCCGAGGATCGGTGCGCTTCGATTTCGGCTCCTGGATTCAAGCACTACGATTATCAGCGCGGCGAATTCCGTCGAGGCCTCGATAACAAGAAGCTGCCGCAGAGAGCGATGGAACCTGCCAGAGCCAATTCGCCGGGCCAACTTAGCGAAACATGACCGAAGCGCTCAATGAGAGCGATCACGCCAAACGTCATCAGCCCCAAGATGGCAAACGCTGCAACGGCTTTGACGAGCCTGAGGACCCTCCCTCCGCGGATGTAACTCTCAATCATGGACACGACCACGTGGAGCGCCACAACGATTCCGAGAGCCTGCCACCCGGCCAACTTCACGTCGTTGTTTAAGAAAACGCCGACTGCGATAAGCGCGAACGCGAACAAATAAAGAAGGCCGAGCCAATGCCTAAAGAAGATACTGCTGAGACTCTGAGGTACGGCGACGGCGATCATCTTCCAAAATGTCGCCCCGAACCGCGTAACCCAACTGGCGGCTCGTTTGCCGCTGTCGAATTGATGCAAGTCCGCCAGCGCCTCGAACATACTGCCGGCGATATTTGTCGATCGTGAAATATATCTGAGCGCGTCCTCCGCATCGAGCTGTCGATCGAATTTCTGCGGCGCAACCAGATGGCCGCGCCTCTCTTCGGTCATAAACGGTTCGAGTGTCTTATCGTTGAGGATGGTTTCCACCAGCTTCTTCGCATGCTCATCATCAATGGATTTTTGGTGTGGATGTGCGCGCGCGTTGCTAAGTAACTGGCAAACTGCCTGGCCACTACCCTGCATGATTTCCTCTCGCAAAATTCCGAGGTGTGCGCGGTAGATCAGATCTTTCCGGTCCGGCGTGTCGTTGGGCAACAAAACCGAAATCAGTCGTTCGGCACCGTCGAGGCGTCCCCAGAGCATGTCATTTTTTCGCCAGCTTTCGTCGAGGAACGCACCGAAGGACATCAATACGCGTCCGGCCAATTTCTCGCGTATGGCACCGGCGGGCTCTTCCATGATCGATGGCGCATCTTCGGGACTGATCCGATAAACGTGAACAACATTGGCTTCGCCGGAATTTGTTCCGTATTGAACCGGATATGTGATCAGATCGTAGATAAGAAAATTCCGATAATAGTGATCGAGACAGAGTCGGGCAGCATCGGCTCCTTTTGTTGCATCGATATCATCAGGATCGGCAATTCTCAGCCCGGATGAGACCCGGTTGTCGAACAAATCGCGCAACGTATCCGCAACGGAATCCAACTCAGACAGTCCGCCGCCATCTAAAAGGTCGGCGATGGCTTGTCGTCTAACATCGGCGTTATCGGACAAGATCAGCTCGATTGTTCCCCAGGGAAGTTTGAGCTTTTCGATTTTTCCGCGGAGAGCAGTCGAGGCCGGTGTCTTTGAGTTAAGAAACTGTTCTTCGGTGAAGCGCGCCTTTTGTGCGGGTTTCGCAACTCGATTTTCTTTGATAGAATTTAGTTCGTTGCGGAAATCACTCAGCCACCTGTCTGGATCGGGAATCTTGTCTGTGATGGGTGGGCTGTTTTCGCCATTTTTCTTCAACCAAACTCGCAGCGCATTGAGGTTTTGTGGATCGGGAGACCCATTCGCTTTGCAGGCGCACTCAAGCCAGGCGAGAAGAAGACTTTTGGCGTTGGAATTGAGCTGATTGTTTTTGCCGAGGCCGGCGAGCTGATTGATTCGGCGATTCAGGAAATTCAACCGGCGCAATCGATAGTGAATATCGTAATCGACCAGAAATTGATTCTCGGTCTGTTTTGGCTTCCCGTTCGCCCTCTTTCCAAAACCTTTTACCAATTCATATTTGTCGGCTCGCCATCTCACAATCAATTCACGGATGGCATCGCCCGCCTTCGAGGCAGGATCATGCCCGGCAGCCCGGGCGACCAGGCAGGTCAGAAGTTCAGTGATTTCATGCACCTTCAAACGATGATACGCGCCGTAGCTCGCGCCGTAGCGATTCATCATCTCGCGCAGATCTGTCTTCGCGAATTCATCATGGGTCAAAGGTGTCGGCACGTCGATCAGGCTGGCGTCTTCATCGACGTACTTGGCGAAACTGCCAGTGCGTTCGATTATTTCGTTACGCTCGTCGATCCTTTCGATGTCTTCGCGAATTGTTTCCTCTCGCGGGAGATCGAGCACCGCAGCGCGCACATTCGCCGCAAAATCCGGCCGGGGCATCGGCTGTTTCGGCGCCAGCTCCGGATGTTGCGGTGTCGGTTCGACATACAGAAGTTTTCGGTCCACCACACAGTTAGCCGAACGCCGCATCAACATTTGCGTGGCGTAGCTAAACGGCTTGTTATCGAGATAGCCGCCGTCGCCAAATGAGCGGGATTGAAATGCTTCGCGCAGTCTGGCAGTAGCTTCTTCCACTGTTCCCGAAATGCCGGCCGTGTCGCGACCGCGCGCCTTCAAGTCGATATCAATCAATCCAAGCCGCAGATAATCCTTGATGAAAGTGTCCCATTGGTCTTTTTCCGCCGTGTCATCGTCATCGTAACGTGGGTAACGATTCAGAATCGTGTTGATGTCTTCAAGCTGCATCGCATCGAAAGCGAATGGGAAGGATGATGTGCAGCGCGCGGCGAACGCTAGAAACGGGTCATCCCTTTTCCTGAAATCATCGCGCCGATAATCCTCGCCATCAGTCCGATCTTCTTCCGGTCGCGGATCCGGAGCGTAACGAAAATGAAAGACGTTTCGGTAACGTCGTTCGTACACGACACCGTCAGCGAGCTGGAGAGGCAATGGAATCCCTTCGATGTCGGTCGTAGTAACGAAAAGATCCAATTCTTCGACGAACGGCGATGGCTGTTCCTCAGCGGCGCCTTCCTCGGCGGGCGCTTTCTCATTCATTTGCGCCAGCGCTTCCAGAAGTTTCCGATACATCCGCTGACTGTTGAGGAGAGATTTTTCCGGCTTCTCAACCGCGAAACCGGTGTCGGATGAATAATCGTCCGCCTTGGTATCGTTTAATAACTTTCCCAAATCGCCTTCTGCCAGCCAAAGCCTCTTCAGGCCCTCCATGGTTTGATTTCTCGCGAGCGCTTTCGCCAGGAAAACGCCGTTGATTCCGCCGGCGGACGTGCCGGAAATAATATCAACCACGAAGCGTGTTCGCGTCAGATCTGCTCTCCCTTCGAGTCCAGCTTGTCGATCGAGCAATTGAGCGATTTCCCGATAGATCACTTCGGAGGGCGACAATTTGTCTTGCGGAAACAACATGGCGCCCGAGCCGGGCGCGCCGCGAGCGGTCGCGCGGACCATGTGGAGCAGTTCCTGGGCGACGCCGTTAATGTAAATGGCGAGAGAAACGCCGCCATACATGACAACGGCAAAACGGACCTCGCGTTGGACATCCATTTCTGCGCCGATTGTCTCCCTTGGAGATGCGGTCTGTTCCGGGTTGCTCACAGAAAAGGGCGTTCGTTTTTCAGCCATTCAGCCAAAAATGGCCTGTCAGGTCAAACAAAATGCCGCTGTCCGCGCGATTGGTGCGGCCTTTGCAGCAGTCGCTACTTCAATGTTCAACCGATGCTATCGCTCTCTACGATGCAGATTCCTTCGAAGCGGCTCGCAGCCTGATGTTGATTTCAGATGTGAGCGTTCGATGAACGGGGCATTTCGCAGCGATCTCTATCAGCTTCGCGTGCTGCGCTTCACTTAGTGATCCTGTCAGCTCAACTTCTAAATCGATTCTGTCGAGCAGGCCCTGTTTCGTTTCGCATTCCTCGCAGTCTCTTGCATAAATGCGCGAGTGCCATAGGGAAACCTTGATATCTTCGAGAGGTAGTTTGTTTCGACGCGCGTAGAAGCCGACGGTCATGGAGGTGCAGGCCCCCAGTGCAGTCAGCAAATAATCGTAGGGATCAGGACCGGCATCGGCGCCGCCTGCGTTCACCGGTTCATCTGCGAGAAGATTATGTCTGCCTACGGCAATCTGTTGCTCGAAACTGCGCGAATTACCGCGCACGACGACATCGGCTGTTCTATTGTTGGCTTGCGTTGTCATGTTCGCATCATGCGCGCAGGATACCTGCGAACGCGTCGCGGTATTGCCAGATGAGAAAGACTAACAAGAGCGAAACAACGGTGGCCATCGGCAGACCGCTGGGCTCCATCAAAATGTGGACCAGATCGATGTTCACAATGACGGGAGCGAGCAACACCAAGCCGAGAGGAACGAAGCGTCCGATCAGCAGTAGCAAGCCTCCAACGATCTGAAACACGGCGACCACATGCAGGTAATGACTCACGAAAAGCGCCTTGCTGAAGTCGCCAATCGGCCCTGGCGGCGGCGGCGGCATCGGGATGAAGTGCAGGAAAATGTTCGAGCCGAACACGACAAAGATCAGTCCGAGAAGAACGCGAGCAATAACAGTGGCGATTTTCATTCGACGATGCTGACCTAATTGATTTCAAATTCCAATCTCGAACTGATGTGAAAATAAAGATTCGTCTACTGTCGCATCCGTAAACTCCAATCAGTCGCCAGTTGCTGATCGCTCAAAGCAATTGAACCGACGGATCGCGATCTGTCATTTTTCGGAAAACAATTGGTTCAAATCGGCGGAGGAAGCGTTATTAGCGAGAAGATTGAATGTGCCGTTGGTCTGTATGTCTTGTGCGGCGCGGAGGAATCCGCCCCACGCGGCGAGCGCAAGACCAGACCCGACCGAGATGCGGCGCACGCCGAGATCGGCCAGTTGGGAAAACGACAGCTGATGATTGAATCCAGAGACAAGAACGTTGACCGGTTTTGGTGCGACGGTCCTTACGATCTGTGCAATCTCATCCGGATCACTGACGCCGGGCGCGTAGAGGCAATCGGCGCCGGCTTCAGCGTAGGCAGCGAGTCGGTCGAGCGTTGTGGCCAATTGATTGGGATCGTGGACCAGCCATGCTTCACAACGCCCGGTCA
>Ga0164305_10001223_pt1 | contig 10385 bp, 10 predicted proteins | sample Whisoiple_237_MG_FD_110215 | JGI IMG/M metagenome (GOLD analysis project Ga0164305, IMG submission 110215) | Soil microbial communities amended with pyrogenic organic matter from upstate New York, USA - Whitman soil sample_237_MG | ecosystem: Environmental > Terrestrial > Soil > Agricultural... | reverse complement strand
TCAACTAAGGGTGATAGATTGACGCTAAAATTCCTTGTTTTTCAAGTTTCTCAACAAAGGCTTTTGCTTTTGATTCTTGAGGATAGGCTCCCAATTGAATCACTGTTCCTTCAGGGAACTTATGCACATAAGCATCGCTCACGACTTTCCGTGCTTGGGCTAAGGAGCGATCGCTGTCGTAGTTGGTTACGACATAATACATATCCTTTCTAATCGGTTCATTGCTGGCTATGACCGATTTAGCAGGGCTAGGTTCTTGGGCGGGTGCAGCGGTTCTAGGTGGTGCTGACTGCACAGGAGGCAACGTTAGGGGTTGTTGGGCTGGGGGCAGCAGTGCAGTCGCTAAATCCTGAGGACTGCCACTATTCGCCGCTCTGGGGTAGTTGTTAGGGGGGGCAGGGATTGTAGTTTGCCGAGGTAAAGTTGACTGTCTGGGCAACACCACTCCTTTCGGATCTGTTTTGAGGGTACTGAGATTATTTAAATTGAGATCGACAAATTCATCAGTGGCTAGATTCGGACCGTTAGGAATTGGGGGTTCTATCGGGGCATTCCCGATGCCTACAGATGCCGGATTATTCTTAGCAATTGTGGGTGTCTGGGATTTCCAGAACCTATTTAAACCCAAATGGCTAATACTCGATGGATTCATCACAATATAGCCAGCAATACCGCTACAAAGCAGGAGTAACAAGATTGAGCCAACGCCTAGAGGAGTCAGCAGATTCTCTTTAAAACTCCGTTCTTTAGCCGTTTGGGGTTCTTCCTCGGCAAGACTTCGCAGCAATTGTTCCGAAGAAGCCAGATAGTCTTCGGGTTCCGTCCGCATCCCGGCTGGATAAACCAGTTCTCCCCCCGGAGAGGCTTCAGTTGCCAAATTTCTCATTTCGGGAGACGGCGACGGAGATGAAATTACTTCCTCAGTGGGGGAGTATGACTGAGGGGTATTGGTCGCGTAAAGGTCATCCTGACGGAGTTGAGGGACGGTTTCTAAAGTTTTAGCGCTCCCTTTTGGGCTGGCTGCTGTCAGGGTTGAAGCTAGTAATGAGGGGGTGACAGGGGTTCCTAAGGGAATCGCCGCTACAGGAGTTTGACTTCTACTCCCTCCGGTATCTAAGGCAATCAGATCAATCGGTTTCCGAGTTTGGGCACGTCCTAATCCACGCGCAGCCATCACTGGACGACCTGAGCGCTGGCGGCGATAGCGACTTAATTCTTCGTCTAGTTGAACATCCAGACTGCTTAGAGCCGCTCCTAAGGCGGGGTTGATAGCCTGAGTCGGCAAGGGAGGTGTGGGGGATACAACTGAGGGGCTTTGAGTCATTGCTGAGTTCCTAATCAGTTTCTGAGTTGCTGATTCTAGACGAGAGTTTTTTTAAGGCGATCGCAGCACAATTAATTTTAAATTTTTGGCTTCTGATCCATTTTGCCGTTCTCCGGGCATAGGATGCTCTTTCGTTACCATTTTAAGAAGATGCATTGTAGTTAAGAATAGCGCCTCGCCTATCTCTTTCAGTTGATATTTTCTGATTGAAGTAGGGATTAATAGACTTAACCCGTCAAGGCTGATTATAAGATGTCTTTTCAATCTATTCAGCATATTTTAGTAGCTCTAGAAAATCAGCCGGAGTGGGAGAAACCTCAAGGGTTTCGTCGCCTGCTAGCTTGCTGGCCAGAAATTGTTAGTTCTAAGGTAGCTAGTCAAACTCGACCGATTTCGATTTCTCGCGAAGTGTTGTGGGTAGCCACTTCTAGTTCTGCTTTAGCTAATACACTGACTTTACAGCGCTATTCTCTCCTCAAAAAGTTAAATACCCGCCTGTCTACCTCCTTAGTTGACATCCGATTTTCAACCGCTCAGTGGCAGAACAACACTCAGACGACCAATCCTCTGGAAGCAGCCACCTGGCAAGACCATCCCAGTTCTGTTACTTACTCACCCATTCCTCAACCGCCTGAGTGTAATGATCCGATCGCCGCCTTTCAACAATGGGCTGATTCTATCCAAGCGCGATCGCAACATTTACCTTTATGTCCTCAGTGTCAGTGTTCCACGCCATCTGGAGAACTCCAGCGATGGGGTGTTTGTAGCTTTTGTACGACTCAGCAGTGGTGTGATCCCCACCTACCCTAAGAGTGACTCAGGTTACAGTTACTTCCCAGAGTAGGAAGTAAGTTGAATTTAGTCTGATTTTCCTCCGGAATCTACCTTAAGTCGGATGAAAAATCTTTTTGAGATAACTAGTCATGTGAGTGTCCACTCATTTATTCTTAATTTATACAATTTTAGCTTGCTAATTCTTGATAAAGTTGATATTAAAAATTAGCAAATTTAGGAGTTTTTTAATTTTAACTTGCCATCTGGGTAGACTAGCTGTTTATAGTTTTTCTTGATCCCCAGCTAGTTTAAGCAAAAAGCGACTAGGTATTCCTTAAGACTAAAATTGTTAAATTGATCACTTTTTTCTCAAGAATGTGTCTATCTATAACAGGAATCTAAAATAAATATAAAGGTCATTTAGGGTCTGGGATCGCTACAACCTATACATAATCCTTACTTGCGAACATCAAGACCAAATAAGCCTAGATGCAAAATTTATACAGATTAAATAAATTTATCCTGTTAAGAGCACTCTAATGAAGACCCCAAATGTTTTAACTTCTGCCTGTCGGTCTTGTCGGTATTTTCAACCGGAAGGACGACGGGGTGGTCTTTGTCAGCAACTTGGCGCTCCTGTTCGGGGAAGTTGGAAAGCCTGTTCATTAGCGCTTCCTCCATTTGCTCCTTCTTGGGAAAGGCTCGAAGGGATCATGCTTTTGTCAGATGAACCCTTAAAATTACAGGATACTAAGGCAACAACTTATTCCATAGAAAGTTGTGGGTCAAACGTATCGGAAGAAAAACCTGTTTCTACTCCAAATCCTGCCCCTGTTTTAGCCTAGTCTCTGGGCAAACATTTAAAGATTTTGTTTTAAATTGGGTCTGAATACTTCTTTTGATAAAAAATCGCACCTTCTTATATAAAGGTGCGATTTTTTATGAGGACTTTCAGGAACAATTGGAGCGATCCGGTTATCTAATAACGGGTCTGTGAGCCAATCATCCCGTCACCTTTGGGTTGGGGTGTGTTAATTAAGCAACCATCTTCTAGGTAAAGAATGCGATCAGCGACATCTTTAATCCGAGGATCATGAGTCACCATGAGGACAGTACAGCCTCCTTCTTTAGCTAGCTGACGTAGTAACTCAATCACCGCATGACCATTGCGAGAATCTAAAGCGGCGGTTGGCTCATCTGCCATAATTAATTGAGGATTTCCGGCTAAAGCGCGGGCGATCGCGACCCGTTGTTTTTGTCCTCCCGATAAATCACGCCCTAACCGTTGCGCGATCGCACCTAATTCAACTTGTTCTAAAAGAATTTGGGCTTGATGACGAGCTGCACGACCTCGAATACCTTTTAAACTCAGTGCTACTTCCACATTTTCAGCAGCTGTCAGCGCCGGAAACAAGTTAAATCCTTGAAAAATAAAACCAATATTTCGCGCCCGAAATCGAGCCAACTTAGCCGCAGACAAACGAGTAATTTCTTCTCCCAGTAAGCAAACCTTGCCAGCCGTGGGGGTCAAAATTCCCGCTAAGACAGAAAGCAACGTTGTCTTACCAGAACCAGAAGGTCCCATTAAAAGATGAATATCACCACTTTTTACTTCTAAATCAATGCCTTTGAGAGCTTGAAATTGCTCAGAACCCGACTGAAAGACCATCTTAATTCCGGTAGCGGTGATGGCTTGATTTTTAGTGTTAACCAAAGGAATTGAGCGAGAAGCTGGCTGACGGTGGAGTTGAGTAAATTTAGTTTGCTGAGTTTGGGAAGCTGTCATTTGTGGTTAAGCCTTGAATACGATCGCGGGATCAACGCGAGTCACTCGTTGAATTGCAAAGATAGATGAACCCACACACATGACAACGGTTAGCCCTAAAACGGCGATCGCTGTCATCGGTGTAATCAAAATCAAGATGCCCTGAGTTGCAGCAGTCCAAGTTCCTAACCCTAAGCACAAAGCCATACTGGGGAGATAACCTAGCACCGCCATCCATAGCGCTTGCTCCACAATCACACCGTATATAACCCAATCTGACGCACCCATGGCTTTTAAAGTGCCAAATTCTTTTAAATGAGTTGAAACAGAAGAATATAAAATCTGACTAACAATCACGACCCCAACAATAATACCGACTACAGCCCCTAAGCCTAAAACAAACCCAACGCCTGTACGCTCTTGCCAGTATTTTTGATTCCAATCTATGATTTCCGCCTGGGTATAGGCGCGAGTGTTGGGTAAAGCCGTTTCTAGTCGCTGCTTTAGCTGCTGTAAATTTTGACCCGACTTGGCTTGAATTAAAATATAGGAAATTAGGTCACTTCCTGCTAAAGGCTTAGGAGTCGGTGCTGAGTCTGGTGTTGCATTGGGGGACGTTTGCACGGTTTCTGCTGGCTTGGTTTTTTCATAAGTCGTCGTACAATTCAATCCCTCAGAGCCTTTTTGGGTCTTGCAATAAAGGTTAGAACTGATTCCAGAATTTATATAAGTGTTGGCATTTTCCAAAGAGGTGAACATAAAAGCATTGGAAGTAATAGAGTGGTTTCCTTTAGTGAAACCAACCACCTTCGCAGGTAGTGAATTTAACTCCCCTCCATCTCCAACCTTTTGTATATTCAGCGTCTTGAGATCCGTTACATCCATCATCACTGTATAAGGTTCACTGAGGGCTTTGACACTCCCTTGGGTAATATTTACGACCTTAAACAACTCCCCTTGAGGATCTAATCCAATCATCCTCACAGGTTCAATCTTGCCATCAACGGATCGCCAGATTGGACCTTTAATAATCAAGGCTTCGGCTCGTTCTACGCCTTCTACCTGTTGGGCTTGAACTATTTGGGAAACAGGAAGGGGTAGCGTTAAGTCAAGGTGTGCCATCGCTGTTGAGGCTACCCAGATATCAGCAGTCGATCCATCAATTAAATTAGTGCTAGTGCGAGTAAATCCATTAAAGATACCCGTCTGAATAGTGACTAAACTGACCGCAAACATAATGCCAGCTTGAGCCACTAAAAAACGAGGAATATCTTCTAATAAGTTTTTACGGGCAATGGAAGCCATAGGAAGAGAAGACTTTAGAAGTCTGGTTGGAGGAAGTTTATCTTAATTAATATTTAGTGTCCAGATCAAAATCTGCCAGGGAAGACTACGCATACATGTCATTTACTTACAACCGTACTGTTCATTTTCGGGACACTGATGCTGCTGGGGTTGTTTACTTCGCTAATATTCTGGCAATCTGCCACGAAGCGTATGAAGCCTCACTCGCTGCATCGGGGATCTCGCTTCAGTCGTTTTTTCAGAATCCGACGGCGGCGATTCCTATTGTTCATGCTAGCGTCGATTTTCTGCGTCCTTTATTTTGCGGCGATCAATTACTCATTCACTTGCTGCCAAAATCGCTAACAGATTCTAAATTTGAAATTGACTATCAAATTTGTGCTTCTACCGCCAAAGAACAGATCGTTGCTAAAGCAATCACGATACATGTCTGTATTGATCCAGTTAGCAGAAGCAAGGCACCGCTATCGCAAACCATGAGACAATGGCTTCAGGAATTTGGTTGAATAGAATTGAGGAATTTTGGTATTTTTTGATTAGGCTTATTTTAGGAATAAAAATTTTGAGTTTTTTAATCGCAGATTACGCAGATAAAATAAGGATTTACTGCTTAGTATGTAAATAATTTTTTAGACCTATTACAGACAATTAGTAACTTTAATAGTTCGGTTGAGTTGAAGAATTTTTGTTTACTTATTTCTGCTTGAGAATTGCTATTTCTGTTAATTGGGCAAAATTTATCTTTCCTTGAGCATTACGCGGCAAATTTTCTAGGGGTATCCATGATTTTGGCTGTTTGAATTTACTTAATTTATCTTTCAAAACTGTTTGGAGAATATCCGGAAAAATCTGAGGATGGCTAGGGACATAAATAGCCGTAACTATTTGTCCCCACTGGGAATCGGGTAACCCAATTACACAAACATCTTTAACTAACTGGGTGGCTAGAATGGCAGCTTCTACTTCTGCGGGAAAGACATTCTCACCACCTGTAATGATTTTGTTACTATTCCTACCGACAATATGTAAGTAATCTTGCTCATCAAAAAAGCCGAGATCATCGGGTTGAAAAGTTGGAAATTGTAAGCTGCTTAAATCCGAGAAGAAGTGAGGATAGTAACCCAAGCATAAGGAATCTGCTTGAATAGCAATTAACCCGGTCTGATTTGCTGTTAAGACTTCACCTGTAGAGTTGTGAACGGTTACTTTTGCATGGGGTAAAACTTGACCGCAGCTATTGTTCCCTTGGAGAAAATCTGCTGGCTTGAGGGTAACAATTTGTGAGGCTGTTTCTGTCATTCCATAGGTAGGGGATAACTGAATTTTATGGAATCTGGCTTTTTCTAAAAGTTCATTCCAGGCGGGGGAACCCCCTAAAAGGACTGTCTTAAATTCAGCTAACCAAAGGGGATGAAAATTCAGTAGCCGTTGTAATTGAGTGGGAACTAAGGAGATAAAAAATTCTGAAGGTTGAATCTGAAGGTTTGGTTTCGTTTCTAGAGCTTTAAACGGTAAAATGACTAAACGCCCACCTGTGGTTAATGAGCGCAAAAATTGCATCAAACCACTGACATGATAAAGGGGTAAGACACAAAAAGAATGAATCGTGGGGATTTGGAAATATTCAGAAAACCCCTGTACAGATGCCATTAAGGTTTCCCAGGTGTGCATGGTAAACCGAATCTGCCCTGATGAACCTCCTGTAGGAATCATGATCAATCCTGAAGTGTTGGCAGGAGGGGAAGCGGGGGAAAGAAAATGGGTAGAATTGGGTACTTGCCCCCAGATTAGTTGGGGTTGAACTAAATTTAAAACTTGTTGCCATTCAGCTTCTACCCAATCCGGATTTCCTAGAAAAACAGGACAACCCGCAGTTGTTGCGGCGATGAACCCGGCTAGAAATCGCAGAGGGTTGCGTTCAGCCAGAAGGACTCTGGGGGGCGTTGTAGAGGATGATTGCTGAGATAATTCTAAGCAGAGTTGCTGACTGAGGTAGAGGAGTTGATGGCGATCGCATCCAATCAACCAATCTTCATCAACCCGTTGTTTAATATAGGCTAAGGGCGTTTCCATAACTTCTCTAACCAGGTTTCATCCTCTTCAGAAAACCAATGGTTGATGCCAAAACCCACGGCGCGGTGATTGTGAGAAAGTTCAACCGCTAATTTTAGGGCAGCTTGTCGGCCGATCGCACTTTCAAAAACTGAAGAGAAAACCGCATCTATTTTACAGGTTTGGCAAAGCTGACGCAGGCGTTTGGGAGAACCCGCGATCGCTGCTTTGATCACAAAAATGCCCTGCCATCCTCGCTGGTAGCAGCTTTCTAACTGCTGGAGGGTGGCAACAGATTCATCTAAGGCGATTGGTGTGACATAGCGATGGCTTAGCTGTAGCATGGCATCAAACTGATCGACAGCTAGGGGTTGTTCGAGAAATTCTACCCCAGTCTGATCACAAACTTGCAGCCAAGCCGTTGCCTGGGAAAAATCCAATCCCCCATTCGCATCTAAACGCAATCTTGCCTCAGTAGGTAAAGCGGCAATTAACTGGTGAAACAGCTTGAATTCTTCCTCAATTGGGGTAACACCAATTTTCCATTTAAAGGTGTTATATCCCTGATTCCATAAATCCTGCCAAGCTTTCAAGGCAGGTTCCCCCGTCGGTAATAAACCACTATATTTAAGCGGGGTAAAACTACCCAATCCTAAATTTCCTCCCTGAGATAGAGATTTTTTGGGGGGTTTTCCTGAATTTTTGCTGTCAATGCTTCCCAAGCTGACTCAAAACCAAATTGACAGGCGGGTAATACCGTGGGAATCGAAAAAATGGTTTCTTCCGTAACGGTATTACCCAGTTGTTGACAAAATTCCTCAGCTTGTTCCAAGGTTTCGGAACCAAACCAGGGTAATGGGGCAATTTCGCCCCAACCAATTCGTTGAGTTTCCTGGGTAAGGCAAAGGATAATCCCTTCTCGCACATCCCAGCTACCGTGACTGGTGGCAAGCGATCGCCTAAATCTACGCCTATAGGGACGAAACTCGAAGTGATACGACATCCTAGCCTTGGGAATGAGGAAATTCAACCCGATGGCATCCGCTACCGAGGCAGTAAAAACCCTAAACCTAACATCACTCCCGCCACAAAATGCATCCTAACAGCAATAAATTTGCAGTTGCTAACTTTTTCGGGTTGATCGTGATTTTGGTAAACATGACGGCATAATTTGATTGCCAAGGGTAAACTGACAAATACCAGCAGTGTCCAAATGGGAAATAGCTGTAAGGTAACTAAAAGCGCGGTGAGTGCATAAATGCTACCGCTTAACCAGGGTAGTAACTCTGCGCTTCTTTGGGTTCCTAGTCGGACGATCGGCGATCGCTTCCCCGCCGCCAAATCATCCTCACCCTGATGAAAGTGAGAACAGAACAAAATTAAACTCGTGACAATCCCGACAATCACAGATGCTGCCAGACTAGTGATCGACCAAGTGCCACTTTGACTGTAATATGCTGCTGTAACCACTAAGGCAAAGCAAATTAAGCAAATAATTTCTCCCACACCTTGGTAGCCTAAGCGAAAGGGAGGTCCCTGGTAAGTGTAGCCCAACACGCAGCCCAAGAGGATCAACCCTAATACGGTTGGGTCTTGTTGCCACCAGGCGATCGCGGAAAATCCTAGGATACCCAATCCTAAACACAAATTTGCTAGCCAAAAAACTAAAGATTTGTTCCCAGTTAAGTTGACGACGGAATGAGCTTTGTTAATATCAATTCCAGTGTCTGAATCAAATACATCATTACTAAGATTCATCCACGCCAAAATGAAAATTGCTGAAATTAAAAAGGTAAAAAATATGGCTTGATGAAACCTTTGAGTTTCAGCAAAAGCAATCGAGGTTCCCACCCAAACGGGGATAATAGCAACACTGTACATCGGTGGCTTAATCGCTGCTAGCCACAGTTTAGCGTGACTGCTGTTTGTCCCTCTACTAGGGGAACGATTTATGACTTGTGTATCCATCAGGCTTAATCTACACTATTGTCGAGAAGCTACCAAATTTTACAACCCTAAGACCGTGATAGGATAGTTTGTACAGCCTTTGTTACAACTACTTTAGCCAAACCTCTTTTTATAAAACTCAATTTTGCAAAAAATTCACGAAATAATTCTAAGATAATACATCGGCAGAAAAAATCAAAAAAACTTACGTTATCAGAGGAATTAGGCTAGTTAGTTGTATGGATGTTAGATCGCCAACCTCTCCTCATTTCTATGCTAGTAACACCCTACTGTACTAATCTGTTTGATAATCCGCAAGAATTGTATCAGTATCTTTTAGAAGTTAAGCAACAATGCTTGCCAAAAAAATCGCTAAAAATACTGAGTATCTCTCAAGAAATTCCCCTTATTGATCCGTTAGCAGTGCTTCAGGCGATCGCGAAACCTGATCAATTACACTTTTACTTTGAAAAACCAGCCCAAAAAGAGGCGATCGCCGCCATTAATGCGGTAGATTTCATCAAAATAGAAGGTGAAGATAGATTTAAAAAAGCCCAAGCTTTTATTCAAAATTGTCTTACAAAAACTACAAGTATCGGCGCTTTTAATCTGCCATTTCATGGCTCCCATTTTTTTTGTAGCTTTACATTTTTTGATCAACTTAATAACAGCACTTCTCCTTTTCCATCTGCTACCATTTTTTTACCGCGTTGGCAAGTTGCTTGTCGGGGTAATCGAGCCGTTGTTGTTGCCAATACTGAGATTAATCCCACGAGCAATATTGAAAAATTGACTGAAGAGCTATGGCAAACATTTAACATTATCAAAAAAATAGCTATTGAAAAACATACAGTTACTTCTAACCTCTTAAAATTAGATATTGCTCCTAGAAATAATTTATTCAAAAAAGATATTGCAGAAGTTGAAAAATTAAAGTATTCAATTTCAAAGATTTTATCTTTAGTTGAAAGCAAAAAGATAAATAAAGTTGTTTTAGCTCATGCTTTAGATGTCATTTCACCCATTCCTTTTCACTTCATTGCTTCATTAAATCATTTAAGAAAACGCTACCCTGACTGTTATATTTTTTCCACCAGTAATGGTATAGGACAAAATTTTATTGGTGCTAGTCCAGAACGCTTAATTAATATCCACAACCAAAAATTAATAACTGACGCTTTAGCAGGTTCAGCACCGCGAGGAAAAACCGCAGATGAG
>Ga0164305_10001222_pt1 | contig 10387 bp, 7 predicted proteins | sample Whisoiple_237_MG_FD_110215 | JGI IMG/M metagenome (GOLD analysis project Ga0164305, IMG submission 110215) | Soil microbial communities amended with pyrogenic organic matter from upstate New York, USA - Whitman soil sample_237_MG | ecosystem: Environmental > Terrestrial > Soil > Agricultural... | reverse complement strand
CTGTTCGTGTCGGTCTCCGCCTACCTCGCGGGCCTGGTCGGTTCCTCGAACAATCCCGTGTCCGGCATCACCATCTGCACGATCCTTTTTGCTTCCGTCATCCTGATGCTGCTGCTGCCGAAGAATGCGCCGATCGGCGCGGTCGCGGCGATCATGATCGGCGCGGTGGTGTGCTGCGCGGCCTCGGTCGGCGGCGACAACCTGCAGGACCTCAAGGCCGGCTACATCGTCGGCGCGACGCCCTGGAAGCAGCAGCTGATGCTGGCGATCGGCGCCTTCTCCTGCGCGCTGGTGATGGCGCCGGTGCTCAACCTGCTGGCGAAGGCCTACGGCATCGGCCCGGCCACCGCCGCGCACCCGCATTCGCTCAGCGCGCCGCAGGCCACGCTGATGGCATCGGTGGCGCAAGGCCTGTTCGGCGGCCACCTGCCCTGGGACATGATCATCATCGGCGGCGTCATCGGCGCGGTGATCATCGCCTTCGACGCCATCCTCAAGGCGCGCGGCTCGCACTTCCGCATGCCGGTGCTGGCCGCGGCGATCGGCATCTACCTGCCGCTGGAGCTGATGGTGCCGATCTTCCTCGGTGGCTTGCTCGCATACCTGGTGGAACGTCGCCACGGCATGGTCGGGACCAAGGACGAGGCCGCGCGCGATCGGCTGCATCGTCCCGGCACCCTGTTCGCGGCCGGTCTCATCACGGGTGAAGCGTTGATGGGCATCCTGATCGCGATTCCCATCGTCGCCACGGGTCGTCCGGACGTGATCGCGCTGCCGGAGAACCTGCAGTTCGGCAAATACGTGGGCTTGGCCATCCTCGCCGTGGTCGCGTGGTTGCTGTATCGCACCGGCGCGAAATCCAACCCGAACGCCTGATCCCCCCGCGCCCGCGCTTCGTCGCGGGCGCACTTATTCCAAGCACGCCTTTTCGCATCACGGAAAACCGCCATGAATCTTCGCCACGCCATCCTGCCGCTCGCCCTCGCGCTGTCACTTCCGGCCATTGCCGACGCCGCCACGCGCGGCTTCGAGGTGCGCGACATGGCCTACCTCGATCGCTATTCGGCGCCGACGCTGTCGCCGGACGGACGCGTGCTGGTCCTCGCCAAGCGGGTGGTCGACAAGACGACCAACAAGTCGAGCACGTCGTTGTGGACGCGCAACCTGGTAACGCGGGACATGCGCCCGCCATCGCGCCTGACGCCGGACGGCTGGAACGTCAACTCGCCGGCGTTCGCGCCGGATGGCAAGACCGTCTATTTCATGAGCGCCAAGTCGGGGTCGATGCAGCTGTATTCGATCCCGCTCTCGGGCGGCGAGCCGAAGCGGCTGACCGACACCGCCATCGATGTCGATGGCTACAAGCTGTCGCCGGATGGCAAGCAGGTGGCGCTGGCGCTGGCCGTGTTCCCGGACTGCAAGGCGGACCTCGGCTGCACCAAGAAGAAGCTCGACGAGGCCGAGGCGGTGAAGTCGAGCGGCAAGGTCTTCGACCGCATGTTCATCCGCCACTGGGACACCTGGAACGACGGTCGCCTCAATCGCGTGTTCGCGGCGAAGCTGGGCGGCGCGGGCATGATCAAGACGGCCACGCTGCTGAGTGGCGACATCGCCGGCGACATTCCTTCGAAGCCGTTCGGCGATCTGTCCGATTTCGCGTGGTCGGCCGATGGCAAGCAGGTCGCGATGAGCGTGCGCCAGGCCAACCGCGAAGAGCCGTGGAGCACCAATTTCGACCTCTGGCTGGCCAATGTGGACGGCAGCGGCGCGCGCAACCTCACCGCGTCGAATCCCGCCTGGGATGCCGGCCCGGTGTTCAGCGCCGACGGCAAGACGTTGTACTACCGCGCGATGAAGCGCCCCGGTTTCGAGGCCGATCGCTTCGCGCTGATGGCGATGGACCTGGCCTCCGGCAAGACGCGGGAGATCGCGTCGAAATGGGATGCCTCTGCAGACGGCATCACCCTATCTTCCGATGGCAAGTGGATCTACACCACAGCCGGCGAGCTGGGCCGGCATCCGCTGTTCCGGGTGTCGCTGGCCAACGGCGAAGTGGAAAGCGTGGTCAAGGACGGCAGCGTGTCCTCGTTCGACCTCGCGGGCGACACGCTCGCCATCTCCCGCAATTCGATGAAGAGCGGCGACGTCGTCTACACCGGTAGCGCCGATGGAAAGGCACCACTGCGCGCGATCACCCCGAGCGCCGGCGAGATGTTGCCGGACGTCGCCTGGGGCGAGTACGAGCAGTTCAATTTCATCGGCTGGAACAACGAGACCGTGCACGGCTACGTGGTCAAGCCGTGGAACTACGAAGCGGGCAAGAAATACCCGGTCGCGTTCCTAATCCACGGCGGCCCGCAGGGCAGTTTCGGCGATGGTTGGAGCTACCGCTGGAACCCGCAGACGTATGCGGGGCAGGGCTATGCGGTGGTGATGATCGACTTCCACGGCAGCACCGGCTACGGGCAGAAGTTCACCGACGCGATCAGCGGCCACTGGGGCGACCGCCCGCTGGAGGACCTGCAGAAGGGCTGGGCGGCGGCGCAGAAGAAATACGGGTTCCTCGATGGGGACAAGGCCTGCGCGCTCGGCGCGAGCTATGGCGGCTTCATGGTCAACTGGATCGAAGGCAACTGGTACGACCGCAACGGCAAGTCGCCGTTCAAGTGCCTGGTGTCGCACGACGGCGTGTTCGAGAACAACGCGATGGGCTACGCCACCGAGGAACTCTGGTTCAGCGAATGGGAGAACGGCGGCACGCCATTCGACAACCCGAAGGGCTACCAGAAATTCAATCCGGCCAACCACGTCGCCGATTTCAAGGTGCCGATGCTGGTGATCCACGGCCAGCTCGATTACCGCATCCCGGTGGAGCAGGGCATTGCCCTGTTCAGCGCGCTGCAGCGCAAGGGTGTGGAATCCAAGTTCCTGTACTTCCCCGACGAGAACCACTGGGTGCTGAAGCCGCAGAACAGCGTGCAATGGCATGACACGGTCAACGGCTGGCTGAAGCAGTACATCGGCCAGTGAGGTGACCCGGATGGCCAGCGCGATGCCGGCCATCCCGTTTCCGATCTCCAGGAAGGAACCGATTGCCGATGGCGAATGAAGCCGAGGGTGCGTCCACCGCGCTCATCCAGAATGACATCGTCCTGTTCGGCCTGATCGCCGCCACCCTCGGGGTGGTGTTCTGGACCTCGTCGCGCGAGACCGGCTTCTGGAAGAAGTTCTACGGCTGGGTGCCAGCGCTCCTGCTGTGCTACTTCATCCCCGGCATCTACAACAGCGTCGGCCTGATCGATGGCAATGCCAGCAAGCTCTACAACCCGGTGGCCAGCCGCGTGTTGTTGCCGGCGGCCTTGGTGTTGCTGACCCTGACCATCGACCTCAAGGGCGTGTTGCGGCTGGGCCCGAAGTTGCTGGCGATGTACGTGGGCGCCTCGCTCAGCGTGATGCTGGGCGCGTTCGTGGCGTTCTGGGTGATGGGCCTGGTGCATCCGGAAACCGTGGCCGGGGACACCTGGGGCGGCATGGCCGCGCTGGCCGGAAGCTGGATCGGCGGTGGCGCCAACATGGTGGCGATGAAGGAAGTCTTCGCCGTCGACGAGACCACCTTCGGGCAATTCGTGGTGATCGACGTGGCGGTCGGCTACGTGTGGATGGCGGTACTGATCTTCCTGGCCAATCGTGCGCCCGCCATCGATGCGCGCAGCGGTGCCGATACCCGCGCCATCGAGGACCTGAAGGAGCGTCTCGCCAGCTACCAGAAGCAGCACGAACGCGTGGCCACGCTGCCCGACCTGATGATGATCATCGGCATCGCGTTCGGCGCGGTCGGCCTGTGCCACGCGATTGCCGGCCCGGCATCGGCGTGGTTCGCGCAGAATGTGTCGTGGGCGCGCCAGGTCAGCCTGCATGAGCCCTTCGTCTGGGTGGTCGTGCTGTCCACCTTCATTGGCCTAGGGCTGAGCTTCACCCGCGTGCGCACGCTCGACGGTGCCGGCGCCTCCAAGATCGGCACCTTGCTGCTGTACATCCTGATCGCCTGCATCGGCATGCAGATGGACATCGGCTCGATCGCCGACAAGCCCTGGCTGCTCGCGCTTGGGCTGATCTGGATCCTCGTCCACATCGTGTTGCTGGCGTTGCTGGCGAAGCTGTTGCGGGTGCCGTTCTTCTATTTCGCGATGGGCTCGCAGAGCAACATCGGAGGACCCGCGTCGGCGCCGGTGGTGGCGTCGGTGTTCCATCCGTCGCTGGCGCCGGTGGGCGCGCTGCTCGGTGCGCTCGGTTACGCGACCGGTACCGTGCTGGCCTACATCGTCGGCATTACCCTGCGCGCGATGGCGGGGCAGGGCTGACTCAACAGCAACGAAACCCGCTGCGCCCGCCGAAGCGGGCTTCCTGGCGTTCGCGGAAGAAGGTCTTGTAGTCCATCGGTTCGCGATCCGGGTGCTTCTGCAGGACGTGGCGGACATAGTTGTCGTAGTCCGGCACGCCGCAACACAGCCGCGCCGTCTGCACCAGCCGTCGCCACACCCGCTTGTGGGTGGCGAAGTATTCGACGGGAACGAGTGCGGTGCCCATGTCAGCGAGTCCCGGTCACAGCTGCGCGGCCAGCGCCGGATCGACCGCCACATACGGCGTTTCGCGGTCGCTGCGCTGCGGGTTGGCGCGGGCCTTGCGGATGGCACCGATCGCATAGAACAGGACGCTGGCCACCACGAACAGGAACAGCGCGGTCAGTCCCGCGTTGACCTGGCTGTTGAACGCGATCTGCTGCATCTGCGCGATGCTCTTGGCCGGCGCCACGATCTCGCCCGCGGCGACACCGGCGTTGTACTTGGCTGCCTGCGCCAGGAAGCCGACCGCCGGGTTGGCGTCGAAGATTTTTATCAGGCCGGCACTGACCGTGCAGATCAGCAGCCAGGTCGCGGGCAGGATCGTCACCCAGGCGTAGCGCTCGCGCTTTATCTTGAACAACACCACCGTGCACAGCATCAGGGCGATGCCGGCGAGCATCTGGTTGGCGATGCCGAACAGCGGCCACAGGGTATTGATGCCACCCAGCGGGTCCACCACGCCCTGGTAGAGGAAGTAACCCCACAAGGTCACGCAGCCGGCGGTGGCGATGACATTCGCGGTCCACGACTCCGTGCGGCGCAGCCCCGGCGAGAACGTGCCGAGCAGGTCCTGCAGCATGAAGCGGCCCGCGCGGGTGCCGGCGTCGACCGCGGTGAGGATGAACAAGGCCTCGAACAGGATCGCGAAGTGGTACCAGAAGGCCATCGTGTTCTCGCCCGGCAACACGTTGTGCAGGATCTGGGCGATCCCGACCGCGAGCGTCGGTGCGCCGCCCGCACGCGAGAGGATGGTGTGTTCGCCGATGTCTGCGGCAGTGGCGGTGAGCATCTCCGGGCTGACCGCGAAGCCCCACTCGGTGATCTTCGCCGCGGCGGAGAGGGCATCGGTGCCGATCACTGCAGCCGGGCTGTTCATCGCGAAGTACACGCCGGGCTCGATCACCGACGCGGCGACCAGCGCCATGATCGCCACGAACGACTCCATCAGCATGCCGCCGTAGCCGATGTAGCGGATATGGCCTTCGCTGGCGAGCAGCTTGGGCGTGGTGCCCGATGCGATCAGCGCATGGAAGCCGGACACCGCGCCGCAGGCGATGGTGATGAACAGGAACGGGAACAGGCCGCCCTTCCAGACCGGGCCGGTGCCGTCGGTGAACTGGGTGAGCGCCGGCATCTTCAGCTCCGGCATCACGATCAGGATGCCGATCGCCAGCGCGATGATCGTGCCGATCTTGAGGAACGTGGAGAGGTAATCGCGCGGCGCCAGGATCAGCCACACCGGCAACACCGCGGCGACGAAGCCGTAGCCGATCAGCATCCAGGTGATCTGGGTGCCGGTGAAGGTGAATGCCGGCCCCCAGGTGGGATGCGCGCCGACCTTGCCGCCGAGCCAGATCGACAGCAAGAGCAGGACGATGCCGATGATCGAGATCTCGCCGATGCGGCCTGGTCGGATGTAGCGCATGTACACGCCCATGAACATCGCGATGGGCAGCGTCGCCATCACCGTGAACATGCCCCACGGGCTTTCCGCCAGGGCCTTGACCACGATCATCGCCAGCACCGCCAGGATGATGATCATGATCAGGAATGCGCCGAACAGGGCGATCGTGCCGGGGATGCGGCCCATCTCCTCGCGCACCAGGTCGCCGAGCGAACGCGCGTCGCGGCGGCTGGAGATGAACAGCACCATGAAATCCTGCACCGCGCCGGCCAGCACCACGCCGGCCACCAGCCACAGCAAGCCGGGCAGGTAGCCCATCTGCGCGGCAAGGACCGGGCCGACCAGTGGACCCGCGCCCGCGATCGCGGCGAAGTGGTGGCCGAACAAGACGTGCTTGTTGGTCGGCACGAAGTCGAGGCCGTCGTTGCGCAACATCGCCGGCGTCGCCCGCGTCGGGTCGAGCCCCATCACCTTGGTGGCGATGAACAGGCTGTAGTAGCGATAGGCGACCAGGTAGATCGACACCGCCGCGACCACGATCCACAGCGCGTTGATCTGTTCCCCGCGACGCAAGGCGATGGTACCCAGGCAGAACGCGCCGAGCAGGGCGAGCAGCGCCCAGCCGAACTTGGAAAAGGCTTTCATCGTGCGTCCTCCCGGGGAAGACGCTAGGGTGGTCCGCGCCGACGCACGCGGTCAATGCGCAATGCAGCGATCCGCCTTCGACTTTGGTCGAAGGCGTCGCGTGCTTACAGCCAGTGGACCTTGCGCAGGTAGCGGTACAGCCCGCCGCAGACCAGCATCACCGCGCCGATCAGGAACCAGTAGCTGTAGCGACCGTGCAGTTCCGGCATGTGTTCGAAGTTCATCCCGTACCAGCTTGCGATCAGCGTCGGCGCAGCCAGCAGGCCGGCCCAGCCGGCGAGCTTCTTGACGATCTCGCCCTGCGCCACGGTGACCAGCGAGAGGTTCACGTTCATCGCCGCGGTGACCATCTCGCGGAGGGTGTCGATGGTGTCGCCGACGCGCGCCGCATGGTCGAGCACGTCGCGGAAGTACGGCTTCACTTCGTCCGGAATGGCAAGCCCCGGGTTGCGCATCAGCTGCGAGAGGATGTCCTGCATCGGCGCCACCGCCATCCGCATCTGGGTCAGCTCCTTGCGCAGTTCGTACAGGCGGCGGGTGGTGCCGCGCCGGTAGCTTTCCGCGAACACGTCGTGCTCCAGCGCATCCAGTTCCTGTTCGAAGTCGGAGACGATCGGCTGGTAGTTGTCGACGATGAAATCGAGGATCGCGTGCAGGGCGGCGGTCGGTCCCTGCGCCAGCATCTCCGGCTCGCGTTCCAGCCGCTGGCGCACCGAGGCGAAGGTGAGCGATGCGCCGTGGCGGACCGTGACCAGGAAGCGCGGGCCGACGAAGACGTGGGTCTCGCCGAAGCGTACGTGCCCATCGACGCGCTGGGCGGTGTGCGCGGCGATGAACAGGGAGTTGCCGTAGCTTTCCAGCTTGGGTCGCTGGTGCGCGTTCTGCGCATCCTCGACGGCCAAGTCGTGCAGGCCGAATTCTTCCTGCAGCTTGTCCAGCAACACATCTTCCGGCTCGTACAGGCCCACCCAGACGAAGCTGCCGTCGTCGACCGCCAACACGTCGCTGATCGCGTCCAGGTTGATGTCGCGGCGGCGACCACTGCGGTCGTAGGCCGCGCAGTTGACTACGCAGTCGGGCAGGTCGGTATCGGGGCTGGGATCCATCGGGGCATCCTGCATCGCGGCGGCGCCGTCATCAAGCCGCGCGATCACGCGTGGTCGCGCCGCGACCACGCCCAGGCGAACGCCGCATGGATCGGCAGCAGCAGCGCGATCCAGTGGCCGTTGCGCTGCGGCAGCACTTGTAGCCACAACGGCACGCAGGCCAGGGCTGCCAACGCGGCCACCACGATCAGCAGGATCCGGAAGCGCGGCGACGCCGTGCGCCCACGCATCAGCGCCCACGCGCCGGGGAGCAGCAGCAGGCAGAGTGGGCTGAGCAACAACAGGTTGCGGTTGGCCCACAGCGCCTGGTGCGCGGTGAACGCCCAGCTCAGCGCCAGCACCAGCCCCAGCAGGCCGCAGGCCAGCCAGAAGCCGGCAGCGAATCCCGCGAGCACGCGTGGCCGCCAGCCAGCGAGCCCCAGTATCGCGATCCCCGCCAGCGAGCCCGCCAGCAGCCATGGCCACAGCCGCGGCGCGCGTGCCAGCGGTTCGGCTGTCTGTGTTTGCGGCAGGAGTTCGACTTCCGATGCGACCAGCGGCCGGCCATCGGCATGTCTTGCACCGCGCAGGTCGTCGGCCAGCCGGCGCGGCAGGAAGGCCTGCTCCCAGCGCGTCAGTGGCCGGTCGCCGTACGGTCCGAGCGCGAGGTCGAAGCCCATCGACATCCACGGGGCGGGCGAGGCCAGTCGCACCGATTCGCCGCGATAGGTATCGCCGCTCGAGCGCACTTCCAGTTGTCGCCGCAACTGGCCGCCGAGCGCGGTGTCGATGGCATCGCGGACACGGGTGGCGCAGTTGTCGGTGTAGTAGTTGTAGCGATAACGCGCATGTTCCGGCCTGGCGTTCTCCGCCAGCGCGGTCGCCAGCGCCCGTGCCTGCGCGGGGTCAAGGTCCAGCCACTGCACGGTCGCGCCACGACCTACGTCGCGGTAGTAGCGCAGGTCCTCTTCCAGCGGCAGCGCCACCAGCATGTATTGCATCTCGCCGCGGACGAAGCGGCCGATGAAGCCCTCCTCGGCGAGGTCGAAGAAGCCGAAGTTGTAGCTGGTCGGGCCGCCGGGCGTGCCGTCGTCGACCACGATGGCGTCGTGGCCGAAACGCTCCCAGAAGATGTCGCCCGGGCCCATGGTGACCACGCCGATGCGCGGCGCCGAGTTTGCATCGGGAACTTTGGTTTGCCCGTATGCGCCGCCCATGAAGAGCGCGAGCAACAGCGCGAGGAGCCGACCCCACCCCAGCCCTCCCCTGCAGGCAGGGGAGGGAGGAACTCGTTTAGTGCCCCGCATGCACGGCCACGTGCAGCGCCAGCAGGCGACGTGCGTCGGCGCGCGCAACCCGGAAGCCGAAGTGGCCCAGCGTCAGTTCCTCGCCGACTTCCGGCAGGTGGCCGATGGCGGCGGTGACCAGCCCGCCGATGGTGTCGTATTCGTCGTCGTCGAAATGCGCGCCGAAGCGTTCGTTGAAGTCGGCGATCGGGGTCAACGCATCGACCACGAACTGGCCGTCGGCCTGCGCGGCGATCAGTTGCGAATCGTCCACGGCCTCGTCGTGTTCGTCGTCGATCTCGCCCACGATCTGCTCCAGCACGTCCTCGATGGTGACCAGGCCGGCCACGCCGCCGTATTCGTCGATGACGATGGCCATGTGGTTGCGGGACTGGCGGAACTCGCGCAGCAGCACGTTGAGCTTCTTCGATTCCGGGATCAGCACCGCCGGGCGCAGCAATTCCCGCACGGTACCGGGGCCGTTGTCGGCGACCACGCCGCGCAGCAGGTCCTTGGCCAGCAGCACGCCGAGGATCTCGTCCTTGTCGTCGCCGTGGACCGGGAAGCGCGAGTGGCCGGATTCGACCACGTCCTTCATCAGGTCGAGGAACTTGCCATCGGCCGGCAAGGCGACCATCTGCGCGCGGGAAACCATGACGTCGCCGACGGTGAGGTCGGCCACCGCGATGGCGCCTTCCATCATCCGCAGCGTGTCCGACGCGATCAGGCCGTCGGCCTGCACGTCGCGCAGCAACTCGACGAGATCCTCGCGGGTGGTGGGCTCGCCGGACAGGGCGGCACTGATGCGGTCCAGCCAGGAGCGGCGTGGTTTGTCGCCGCTTCGTTCAGCGGAATCGGCGTCTTGCCGATTGTCGTCCTCGGACATGGGGCGCGGGCTTGCCTGTGGATGTAGGGGGGGAGTCTAGCGAATCGGGGCGATGAGGCGGTGAACCGGCTTCGCCGGGCATGCGGCATAGGCTTCCTGTCCGGTTGCGTGCCCCGGGGCCATTGCGGACACTGGCGCCGGGGAGCCGGCATCGCGCCGGCCATGCACGGGGTGCAGCTTGGCGAGAGACGACGGCCTTCTGATCAAGCCGGAACCACGCAAGCCGTGGGTGTACGTTGCCATTGCCGCCGGGATCGTAGCCGTCTTGGCGGCGGGCTACTTCGCATTCGGCAGGTCCGGGACGCCGACGCCCGCGACCGCCGGGTCCACGCCGCCGACTGCCTCGGGCGCCACCACGAACGCCGACCAACTGCCCGCCATCATCATCGCGGTGCTGCCGCTGGCGACCTCCGCGCCTGCCGCGGCCGGTGCCGATGCGCAGGATTTCGCCGAAGGAT
>Ga0164305_10001221_pt1 | contig 10388 bp, 9 predicted proteins | sample Whisoiple_237_MG_FD_110215 | JGI IMG/M metagenome (GOLD analysis project Ga0164305, IMG submission 110215) | Soil microbial communities amended with pyrogenic organic matter from upstate New York, USA - Whitman soil sample_237_MG | ecosystem: Environmental > Terrestrial > Soil > Agricultural... | reverse complement strand
GGTGTCAGGTTGGTGAGCGTCCCGCTCGCCTCGCCGCCGTTGCCGCCGGGGCGCCCGGTGATGTCCCCGGCCGGTGAGCCGCCGTGCGCGGCGTCGCCAGCAATGAAGTAGCGCCCGCCTTGGGCACCGACCACGGTGACCACCGCCTGGGTGACCCCCGCGGGCACGCTGAAGATGTCCGACCCGACCGTGCTGTAGGTACACGTAAGCGAACCCGAGCCAGACAGGACCCCGGTGGCGCCGCAGTTCGGGCCCATGACGCTCTGGTTGACGCTGGCGTTGGCGCTGATGAACAACCCTGGTATCAGCATCGCCAGGGTCAGGAACGCGCTGACCAGCATCTTCGCCTTCACCATGCGGTCCACCGTCTCGAGTGCCCGTGGCCAGCCCGGTCCGTGGATGCGGCGGTTGCCCGTACTAGCCCGGCCCCACGCCCTGCACACGGTGCGATGATCGACCCGATGACCGGGATCGAACACTCGCCGTCACCGTGAGATGGACCTGCACTGCCGCGCACCCGAGGGCCTACCGCAGCGCCACGAAACCGCATGACCGGAGAGGGAGCCGCCAAAGCACCGCAGACCAGGATTCTCACGAGCGCATCTCCCGCAGATCAGATTTCCACAAATTTGATGTGGCGGGGACGCTGCGTGCTCAAGGTGACTAAGACAAGTCCACCAGCCGACCAAGGGATGACGACCCACCCCACAGAGGATTAACCCCAGAGACACTGATCGGCATCCCCAACTGCGGCCCACAAGCGATCAACAACTTCAGCCGCGCCCGGTAGATCAGTTACATACACGTCTGCGGCAAAGGGACGAGCAAACTCATCCTTGACTAAACCCGCGGATTCCGGGCTTATGTTGAAGATTATTCAAAACCCCGTAAATTGAGAGGAAGAACCGTCTGTGGGCAGACCGAGGTCACCTACCCGGACCACTGAAACCGACCGGATTCAGGCTCGTGCTGGCCAGTCCGCCCTCGCCGCAGCTCAGGGCAGGGAAAGCTGCTACTGCCTCACGCCTGCTTCTCCGTGAATCGCAGCCGGGCGCAGCCGGATCCCCGGGGTTCCGGTCGAGCGGGGGCAATGAATGTCAACGGGCAGCCCGATGCGTTACCTTGCTGGCATCCCGGAGACTGCCGGGTACCGGCGGCGAGTGCCCGCGATCGGCTTCCCCTAGGCGCATGCTGCGGATCTTCCAAGGGCGGACGTCAATCTGCAGGACCTCGCTGTTCGACGATGCAGTCAGGCCCGGGGTACACGAGCGACTCGTGTCCGTCCGAGAACCGCACCAGGTACGGTGGCTCGCCTTCCGGACCGCGCACTTCTAGGACTTCGCCCACGTGTTCGTGCATGCCGACGTTGCGGCTCTTGATGTGGACCTTGTCACCAACGGTGGCATACATGGCGCTCCTTCGCTCCAGCCAGACTCCGACGGACGCACGCCCTCATCGGTGAGCGTGCCGGACAAATCCCGGTGACTGCAAGATTCTCGCCGCAACAGCGCGAGGCTAAGCGCGGCGGGCGAACACGACGTAGGTTGCGCCGTGTGCCTCGACGGTGCCGCCGAGTGTTTCAATCGTCGCACGCAGCGCTTGCGCGACAGTGCGGAGACGCTCGGGTTCGAGGCGTTGGTGATCGCTGAACGTCAACGCCTGTCCCACCCATTCGTCGGCGCTCAGGGTGCGTTCCCAGGGGTAGGTTCTCGTCTCGACCGAGCAGAACGCCTCGTTCTCGGTGAAGGGGTCGATGTAGCCGCTGTCGTCGGGTGCGCGACCGTGCGGATGCGCCTCCGGCGCATGCTCGCGGTAGACGGCCTCGAACATGGCCGCGACGGACTCGTCCAGCACGTGGTAGTTCCAGAACCGGGCGATCGTGCCGCCCGCACGCAGCACGTGGGCCGCCTTGGCCATGCCCAGCTCGGGATCGATCCAATGCCACGCGGCCCCACAGGTGATCAAGTCGAACCGCCGCCCAGCGTCGTCCCAGGTCTCGAAGGCCCCCACCTCCACCGGGATGCCGTGACCGCGGGCCACCTCAGCCATCCGCGGGTCCAGCTCGACACCGAGGACGGACAGACCACGCCCGGCGAGGCCCACGGCGACCTTGCCGGTGCCGCAGCCGACGTCGAGCACCTGAGCCGGCCGCAACGTCGCAAGATCGTCGAGTAGAGCGTCGGGGTAGGTCGGACGGTAACGCTCGTACTGCCGGGCCACCGCGCCGAACGACTCGGCTCGGTCACGATCGAGGTGCAGTTCACCCGAGGACACCCGGCGATGATACGAAGGCGTGCCTGTCCCTGCTCTCTACACGTACATCACGTCGCCACGTTGAGCGGTGGGATGAGGCCGGTCAGCGCTCGGCGCGGGGGTGCGGATCCGGAGCTGGCGCAGCTCGGCGAGGTAGCTGTGCAGTTGGGACAGCCGTGCGTCGGGCTGACCGCCGTTGGGGTTGTCGTGGGCGGCGCGTACCGCGTCTGCGGCGGTTCGCAGCCGCTGGTCGTTGATCTCGGTGAAATGGTCGCGCAACGCCCGGTGCAGGGCGCGCAGTTGCGACCGCAACTCGTCACTCACCCGGAAGTTCACGTTGTCCATCAGTTTGGACACCGCCATCTTGGCCTCGGCCTTGCTGCGCTCGTGGCCGTTTTTTCGGTCCTCCCAGAAGGTGAACAGCCCCAACAGCACGCCGGCCCCGACGGACCAGGTGCTGATCAGCGCCAGGCCTGCGAGGCTGGTCAGCACACCGACCATGAGGACACCGCCGTAGGATCCGCGCAGGCTGTTGACCACCCGCGCGAATACGCCGCCGCTGTTGGGTGGTTCCATCGGTTTGACTCGGCGCAACGCCTCGTCGGGCGTGACCACCCGCACCCGGGGCAGCGTCACGCCGGTGTGCGAGCCATCCGGGTTGCCGGCCAGCTTCGCGGCTACCTGCTCGGCCAGTTGTTGGGCGCGCTGTGCGGTCAGCTGGAAGTTGGCCAGCACGCTGTCCTCGACCTTGTCGCGCACCGACTTGTCGAACTGCTGCCACTGCCGCATCGGGTTCGTCGTGGTGATGTGCTCCTGGGCATGTTCCATCACCTCGCGGAACCGGTCGCGCAGGTCGAAATCCACCTGCGCCATCAGCTCGGTCGCGCCGTCGCTGAGCGCGAGCTGCCACTGCGCCGACAGTTGCTGGCGCCGGTCCAGTTCGGTCACTGCTCGCTGCTGCCGCTGCTGTGGTGAGTCGCCGGCGCCTGGCAGTGCATCCAGCTCACGGTTCCAGATCGTGCCCAGTTGCTCGGCGACGGCCCGCACCTCGCCGAGCACCCAGTCGCGCAGTGCTGGATCCACCCTGGTCTCGATCCGGTCGCGGAGGAACTCGAGCAGCTGTGGCACCCCGGAGGCGACCGACAGCGAGTCGTCGCCCCGCTGCCGGCCGCTGTCGCACAGCGCCGAGGACACCGGCAGCAGCGGGATGCTCGGCGAGTCCAGGTTGGCTGCCTGCAGCCGCGACCGGTTAGCCCGCTGGACCTCAGCCCATCGAGGGTAGGCGTCGATCTTGGTGAGCACGCAGGCCAGCGTGGTGCCCTGCGCCCGGATCCGGGCCAGCGCGTCCAGCTCCGCCGAGCCGTATTCGTGACCCGCGTCGGAGACGAACAACACCACGTCCGCCGACCCCGGTTCCGGCACCACCGGCCGGTTCGATCCCGCAGGGCTGGCAGCGTCGACGAAGGTCGCCCCCGGCAGCCGATCGGCAGATGCGTGTTCCAGGACTTGGACCAACGAGGTGGCGCCCTGACCTGGCGCCCCGACCACCACTACACGCATCTGCCGAGCCGCAATCCGGGCGTGAGCCCTGGCCAGCCGCTCAACCGGGTCGGGCCGACCGGTCGCACCGGCCAGCCGTTTGGTCTGGTCGAGCAGGCTGATCAGCTCGGCCGACTGCATCGTCACCGACACCGCTATGTCCTCCTTGTCCTGCCTGCGCCCCGGATCAGTGCGGGACTGCGGTGTGGTCCGTGCCGGGGTGTGTGGTGTCGTGGGGCGTCGGACTGGCGGTTGGCCCGCTGTCGTGCGTGGTCAGGCCGCTGGACAGACCGTGCGACGGGGACGAGCCGACCCCACTGCTCGGGTCGGACGGCGTGGCCGGCGCCGTGCTGTGCGTGGTCGGCGTGTTGTGCACGCTCGACGCCGAACCGCCCGGCGCCGTGTTGTGTGTGGTCGGCGTGCTCTGCGGGGTCGCGGTGGGGTGCACGCTCGGTGCCGGACCGTTCGACGTCGCTGGTGCCGTGCCGTGCGGGGTCGGCGTCGAGGCGGGTGACGGCTGGGACGTGGTGTTGGTCGGATGTGGGCTCTGGCCCGAGACGGTGCCGGGCGAAGGGGAGCTGCCCAGGTCGGCCTGAGGCGCGGCCGGGTGGGACAGTTGGCCGGGCGTGCCGCGCCCGGCGTCGGTCTGGGGACCGGTGTCGGCCTGCGGAGCACCTCCGACGCCGTCATGGCCACCGGTAAAGCCGCCACGCTGGCCGCTGTCCAGCCCGCCGCCTTGCTGACCGTTGGTGGTAGCGCCGTGCGCGTTCTGCTGGCCATCCTGACTGGCGCTACCGCCGCCGACGAACCTGCCGGAGTGGTGGGCCGATCCCTGGCTGGAGTCCTGGCTCGAACTGCGGCTCGACTCCGCGCCGCGTGGTGAGCTGGACCGCGAGTCGCCGTCCGACTGGTGTGCCGCAGTGTTCACCGTGGCTGCATGCTGGACGCTGTGGCTCAGCGGCTCAGAACTGAGATGCGTCGAGGACTTCGGGTCCAACGGAGTGGCGTTCACCGGCGCCACCGACGCCGCGGCATTGGCGGTCGCTACGGCCGGCGCGCTCGCACCGGGAGCCACGTTCGGGCTCACCGAGACGCCGTTGGACAACGACGGGCTGCTGGCGAACGACGGGCCGTTGGAAAACGACGGCGCGGGCGAGGAGAAAGTCGATGCGACGGGCGCGACAGGGTTCGCTGGACCGTTCTGCAAGCCGCCGAGGGACTGACCGTGCTGGTAGCCCAGGTCGCCGCGCTGTACGCCCTGACCAGTACGATCGCTGTCGATCCCGCGCTGCACGTCGCGCTGCGCCTCGGCTCGTGAGTCATATCCGGACTGATGCTGGGTGGTCCGAAGGTCGCGGACGTCATGGTCGCCCCGGACATCGTGCGGCACAGCCCGATCGTCCTGGCGTAGGCCGCTGTTCTGGTGCTCCAGGTCACGGTCCTCGTGCTGCATGTGGCGGTTGTCCTGCCGCTGGTCGCGGTTATCGCGGTCGTGGTCGTTCCAACTGCGCTGGTCGCGGTCGTGGTCGCTCTGACCGTGCTGGTCACGACTGTCGTCGTCGTGGTCGTTCCGGCCGTGCTGGTCGTGGTCGTGGTCGTTCCGGCCGCGCTGGTCACGGTCGTGGTCGCTCCGGCCGCGCTGGTCGCGGTTGTCGTGGTCGTTCCACACCCGCTGGTCACGGTGGTCAAGGTCGCGAACCTGGTCGTTCCAACCCTGCCACTGGTTGTCCCCACCCCAGTGGTAGCTGTTCTCCCAGCCGCGCCAGTCGTGGTCGCTGCTGTAGTGGTTGTTGCACCATTCGCGGTAGTCGTCGTGGTCCCAGTAACTTGGCTGGTGCCAGCCGGGGGGTGGGGCCCAGCCGTGCGGAGGTTCCCAGCCCTGCGGTGCCACCCAACCGATCCCGTGGTCCCAGACCGGGCCGAAGTAGTCCGCACCTGGGACCCAACCGTGCCAGTTGTCGTGGTTCTGGAAGTGCTCGCAATTCTCCCAGCCGCGCCAGTCGTAGTCGCCGCTGTAGTGGTTGTTGCACCACTCACGGTAGTCGTCGTGATCCCAATAGGCGGGCTGGTCCCAGCCAGGCGGTGGGGCCCAGCCGTGCGAAGGTTCCCAGCCCTGCGGTGCCACCCAACCCACACCGTCGACCCAAACCGGACCGAAGTAGTCGGCTCCGGGCACCCACAGGTGCGCGTCGTGCAGGAAGTCAGCGAGGTCGTGCTGGACGTCATCGCGAACATCGGCAGCTAGCCAGAGCTGGCTGATAGAACCTTCAGGCATTGCATGCTCCTTAAGACAGGTTGAACTTGCGCTGCCATTTATGCCCCGGTGATGTGCGAGCAACCTGGACACAACCTCACAGTTAGCTGGGAGTCGACCACGAACGGTGACGACGTGCGTGACAGTCACTTCGTCCCACCGGTTGCTGGCCGCAGGGAGCTAGCAGATCATCCAAGCCACTCGGTCAGGGTGTCGCGGACTGTCGTGGCCTGGTTCTCGTCGAAGCTGATCACGCAGCAGCCGGCAACATGTGGGTCGAACACGATCTCGCCGTTGACCTTCGTCATACGGAGGTTGCAGAACCCTTTGCAGCCGCGGTGGGTCTGGCAAGTCGCCGGGACCGTTCGGCGGTTCTTGCCGGTCGGCTGGTTGTCGGCGGTCACGGAAGGCGCCTCGGGTTGGGCTAACTCCGGCATGGGTCCGCGAAGATCGCCTGGTTGACCCTGCCCATCCGTGGCATCGGCTCGCATCGGCGGAGTGTATCCACAATCAGTATGAATATTCAAGGTTAGCTTGACTTCATGGAGGGCCGCCGGGAAGCTGGGCAGACCTCATGGTCAGCTCTGGAAGGGACAGCTATGCGTCGGGCCATCGACATCATCACCCTCCGGACCACGGATCAGTGCCCTGACAACCGAACTTGCCCGTCAATCCACGCTGTCACCGGTGAACCGGACCGGCGTTACGTGATCACAAAGAAGGTTACGGATCCCGCTGTGATCGCAGCCTTCGCCCGCCTCGTCGCCGGCGATGAGCAGCTCGGCTACGTGCCGACCGACTTGATCCCGGAGGCATACATGATGGACGCTGCGGCACTCGGGCGTTTCATCGGCGCGCACTATCACAGGCCGGGTGACCGACTGTTCCGCTTGGAGGTTCTGCCGGAGTACGACGTCGCCTCCGACGATGACGACTTTCGGCGTTGGCTCGACGGAGCATCCGAGCCCACGTGGTCCCGAAAGCAACCATGGCTGGACACATTGCGCGAGGAACGCGAAAACGGACAGGTCTCCAGGCGTGTGCGCCTGCTGTCCGAGCAGCTCACCGACTACGAGCGGTACGCCTGCGACTTCGGCTACCGCTACAACGGCGAGTACGAAGACATCCGGATCCTGCACCGCAGCGAGCACGAGATTCCGCCCGGACTGATTGAAGGCGATTTTTGGATCATCGGCGACTCGGTCGTCGTCAGGATGCACTACGGCGGTGGTGGCCATTTCGAAGGTGCAGACGTCGCAGATTCTGCGCAGCTGGCCGATTTTCTGCGTACGCGTGATGTCGCGTGGCCCGCGGCCGAACCCTTCGCGCAGTGGTGGGACCGTCATCCTGAGCTTCACCGGAAGGCGGCGGCCTAACCAGGTGAGCAGCGCAGCCGACGGGACGGAGCAGGGCCCGAAGCGAGGCGCCGGGTTTAGATCCTTGCGCGAATTGCGCAAGGCCGCCGGTCTCAACCAGACCGAGGTCGTTGAGGGTGTCAAGCGCGCGCTGCCAAGCGCTCGGTTCTCGCAGCCCGCGCTGTCGCGAGTCGAGCAGGGTACGGGCAGCCTGACCCCCGACATCGTGCGTGCGCTCTGCCGACTCTACTGCGTCACCGGAGCCGAACGAGCTGCGCTGGTCCAACTGGCCGAGGACGCGGAGGCGGGTTATGTGGATGCGCGGGTTGTGTTGCAGGCCGGGAACACGATCAACCTGCAACAGCGGTTTGCTCGGCTGGAACGCGACGCAGCTGAGATCCGTTCCTACAACCCGGTAATGGTGATCGGCAGCCTGCAGACCCCGGCATACGCGGCGACGGTCTTCGGCACCAGTGAGGACGATCCCATCGTGCGAGACCGGATGGGTCGGCAGGAGAAGATGATCGCAGACTCGCGGCGGCGATGGTCTTTCGTGCAGACCGAGGGCTCGCTGCGCTGGCAGGCGCGGTCGGCGGCCGTGATGGCAGAGCAGATGGAACACCTCCTCAAGCTCAGCCACGCTGCGAATGTGGACCTTGGAGTAATCGGATGGCAAACGCCGGTCGAGGTTTTTCAGAACACCGCATTTCACCTTTACGACGACACCGCGGTTGTTGTCGGTACCCGCGACGGCACTGCGATCATCACCGACCACCTGCGTGTGGCCGACTACCGCAGTGTGTTTGACGAGCTCGCGGCCCTTGCGCCGTTAGGCGATACCAGCCGCGACGTTCTGCGGCGGATCGCAGATGACTACAGGAGTCTGTTGAGTGTCGGTGCTTGACCCGGGAGAGGCGACTCGTTGCGGACCGAATGTACGCGAGGGCCCACTCGGTCACTAGCGGCCGCGGGTGCCGAAGTCTATGACCAGAGCCGCGTGCGCCGGCTGTTGCGGACCTGCCGCGTCGGGCGGGATCATGGTCGGCCGGAACGTCGCTGATTACAGAAGACTCCGACCGGGCACAAGGCAAAGGAGCCATCCCGTGATCTTCATCGTCGTCAAGTTCACCATACGTCCGGACAAGGCTGACGAGTGGTTGTCGCTCAACGACGACTTCACCCAGGCCACGCGAGCTGAGGCAGGAAACATCTTCTTCGAGTGGTCCAGGAGCGTCGACGTGCCCAACCAGTTCGTCCTCGTCGAGGCGTTCGCGGACGGCGCGGGCGAGGCGCACGTGAACTCCGACCATTTCAAGACCGTCATTGCATGGTGGACAGAGGTGATCGTGAGAAAGCCGGAGATCATCAACGCTCACGTTCCACAGGACGGCTGGGGTGAGATGGCGGAAGTGACGCCAGTCAACCCTCAGTAGGAGCCGAGTGGTTGTGCCTCATCGGCTCGCCCGGTTCTCAAGATCGCCGAAAGTGAGCAATAACCGTGCAGGATCGCGCGGCCAGCCCTCACTTTCGGCGATCATGGCAGGTCGCCGGGCTGTCGGCAGGATCTCCTAGCGAATCCTCCGGAGAACACGAGCTGAGTTCCACGGGCAACCTCACACTGATTAGGCAACACCCCGAGTCCCCTTCACCAACGCCGATCTCCGCCTCCCAGTAGTCGCAATATGAGACGAGCACCCGAGCTCCCGAGCCTCCCGGGAGTAGCGTGAGCGCCTGGCCGCTGATGGTGGAGGTGCCCGATGAGCCAACAGCTTCAGGCAGAGACCTTCAACCCCTGGAGCATCGTCAACCTGGTGTTCCATCACCTCGCTGAGCAGGGTCTGCATCCCGTGCTGGGGGTAACGGGCGACCCCGGTGAGCCGGCGGCACAACTGCTGCGAGCACTCGGCATCGAGCCGGCCGCCGAAGGAAACCGGCAGGTATCCCAGGACGTCCGGCAGCACCTGGCCGAGATCCGAGCCGCGGTGCTTGGCGAGAGCTGATCAACCGCGCTGGGGCGCGCGCATCCTCGGCACGTTGATGCCGTAGTACCGGATCTTGCGGTAAATGGTGGCCCGCGACATGCCGAGGTGAAGGGCCGCCTGGGCGCAGTTGCCACCGGTGTTGATCAGGGTCTCGACGACCGCGTCCCGCTCGATGGACTCCAGCGGGCTGAGCACCCGCCGGGCGGTCGCCATCGCATCGGGTGGCAAGTCCGCCAGCTTGATCACACCGGTGCGCCGATGTGTCGCGACCTTGAGCAGCATCCCACGCAGCTGTTCGACGTTGCCCGGCCACTGGTTACGCATGAGCAGCCGCATCGCTTCCGGCGAGCAGGTCAGTCGGGCGCCCCGGGTCAGCCGAGCAATGAACAGTCCGACGAGCTCGGGGAGGTCTTCGATGTGGTGCCGTAACGGCGGGACCTGCACGGAGGACGGGAAGCAGCCGACCAGGCCGGCCAAGTCGTCGCTGCTCGGCGCGTCGCTGCTGCGGGTCGCCACGACCCAGCTCTGCGGCCGGTCGGTACTACGCTGTGTCTGTTCGAGCAGCTCGGTCAGCGCGCGGAGAACCTCGGCGGGCAGCCGGTCGACGTGTCGCAGGACGAGCGTGCCCGTCCTGCGAGCCAACTCGTCGGCTACCGCGCCGAGCCAACTGCTGCGGTCTGCGCAGTCGTCGGCGTCGAGCACCCGCAGGTGCGCGCCCGGAGTGATCGCCAGATGCGCGCCCTGCGCCACCGTCAGTTTGCCGACCCCGGCCTCACCCTCGAGATCCAGCCAGCCGCCGGACCGCAGGTGTGCCTGAACCTCCTGGCAGCACTTCATCCACAGCATGCTTGTGCCGACCACACCGGGCATGGCCTGAGCGCGGGCGGGCGAACCGCCGTCCGTCGAGCGAGTCGCCGACTCGGTGGCGAGCAACTGCACCTGCACGACGCCCCCGATCGTCGCTGACTCGCTCCAGCTCGGCTTACAGTGCACCCGCGCGAACGC
>Ga0164305_10001216_pt1 | contig 10416 bp, 5 predicted proteins | sample Whisoiple_237_MG_FD_110215 | JGI IMG/M metagenome (GOLD analysis project Ga0164305, IMG submission 110215) | Soil microbial communities amended with pyrogenic organic matter from upstate New York, USA - Whitman soil sample_237_MG | ecosystem: Environmental > Terrestrial > Soil > Agricultural... | reverse complement strand
CCAGTGGAGTTGTTTTGTTATTATCCTGGATATTAATTTCGGCACCATGTTCTAGCAGTCGTTCGATATTTTGCATATTGATATTCTGCATATTATTTGACATAGGAACCCGCCTATTAAACACAGCAATATGTAGAGGAGTCTGTCCATTACGATCTTTAACATTGACTTTCGCACCATTAGCAATTAAAAAAGAGGCGATTTCTAGGCGAGCGCGTGGAAGATCTGAGTGTTGGCGATCGTATTTAACAGCTAGGTGTAACGGAGTATCTCTCTCTTTATTTTCAACATAGACTTTCGCACCATTAGCAATTAAAAAAGAGACGATTTCTGGGCGATTATCTTTAACAGCTAGGTGTAACGGAGTATTTCCAGATTCGTCCCTAGCGTTGATATCCAGCATTAGTAAAGCAGCAACTTCTTTGGTGGCTGCATAGTGCAGTGGAGTTCTTTGTTTACTATCCCTGATAACAATATTTGCGCCGTTGTTAATTAGCTGTTGTACCAACTCCTTAAAGCCTATTTTTGCTGCGTTATGTAATAAAGCTGTACTCTTGCCATATTGGGCATTGTCTTCTTTGATGTTAATTTTTGCGCCTGCTGCGAGTAGTATTTGTGCGATTGCCTTCGATCGCGCCGTATGTAGAGGAGTTATGCCATTTTTGTTTTTGGCATTGACATTCGCACCTTTAGCAATCAGCAACTTGGCCATTTCAGGCGATCCCGCAAAGAACAGAGGAGTTCTATTAAAATATTGACTTCCTGTCCAGGCGTTAATATCTGCACCTTTAGCAATTAGCGTCTGTGCCACTTTTATGCGATCGTACACAGCAGCGATGTGTAATGGGGTCCAGCCACATCCACCCTTAGCGTTGACATCTGCACCTTTGGCAATTAACAATTCTGCCACCTCTTTTGAGCCAGCAAAGTGTAGTAAATTTTGATTATTTACCCTGCTATTAGCATTAATGCCAAGATCCAGATAATGCCTAACAGTTTGAGTATCTCCCCGTTCAACAGCCTCGACAACTGCATTGGGGGTAAATCCAATCCGGTTGAGTATGGGATATTTAAAGTGATTGAAAACAGCAACAGTAGCAATAGCAGCAATTCCTATTTTGAGGCGCTTTTTCCATTGCGTCGGATTGGATTTAACGTTAACTATTCGAGGATTGCGAAGCAATTCAAGCGCTTCTTTTGCCGATCGAAAGCGGTTTTCTAAATCTGGCGCGATCGTTTTTCCTAACCAATCGGCAAATGCTGAAGAAATCTGAATTTGAGAGCGAAAATCTTTCTCTAGTATATTTGTTGGTAATTCGGCGGGGGAACGGTGGGTTAGTAAATACAACAAGGTCGCTCCTAAACCATATAAATCTGTTGCAGGTACGGCTTGTCCGAGAAATTGTTCGGGAGCCATATAACCATAGGTTCCAACTACGGTACTTCCTCGCATTAAAGTATTGTAATAAGTGTTTTGCACTGCTCCAAAATCTACTAAGCAAACTTCCCAATCTTTTGGTTGGTGGGAATTAATGGGGGATTTAAAAACAATATTTTCTGGTTTAATATCCCGGTGGATAACAGGTGGTGTTTGTGAATGGAGATAAACTAAAATCTCCAAAATTTGTGTGGCAATACCTTTAATTTCCGACTCACTAGCGTGCCAGCCATTTTCGACTAAACTTGCTAGAGATTGCCCTTCTGCCAGTTCTTGTACTATATAAAAACAACGATTGTCGGGAGTATCGACATAAAAATAATCCAAATAACGCGGAATTCCCGGATGATTCAATTTTGATAAAACATTGGCTTCTCGTTCAAATAGTTCCAGGACTTTCCAGTCATTCATCTTCTGTAAAGACAAAGCTTTGAGTGCGACTCGCTGGTGTGTTTGGAGGTCAACGGCTTCATAAGTTGTGCTACTACCGCCTTCTCCGAGTAGCTTTTTAATTTGATAGTCTTTGACTAAGTTATGGGGAATTTGTTCAACAATATCCATAGCATTCTCCTGGGTTGATGAGTACCAAGAAACATTTTCTATTTGGGTTTTTACAACCCAAATATTGAGAAATTTATGCAATGTAATTTGAGTGTTTGAGTATATTTCAAACAAGTCAATAGAAAAGTCAATGACTGACTCTTTATATTTGCTTAAATTTCAATTACCGTATTTCTATGGATAGCTTACCCAGAATTTTTGAGGGGCATATCACCTTTGGCGAAAATTTACGTACGGGATCTCGATCGTAATCGAGCCGATAATCATAGCCGACGCGATCGTAAATGCCTGCAAGCAATTCCGGCAAATTAACAATAGGTTCTACATCTTCTTCGCGCAAAGGAAGTTGTCGGTCTTTTTGAGATGCTAGCCAACGTTCGTAGGCTTCTGTATCGCCACTTTCTCTCTCAGCGCCCTCTGCGTCCTCTGCGGTTAATCAAAAAAATTTAGTGATTTTGGATACAATTCTTGACTCAACAGTCGATCGAACGCCTCAATTTTCCATGGGGATCTAAAATTCACCTAAAGTTCGACGCCCTTTCGCAAAACCCTCCCTAAGATAGAAGTTAGGGGACGATCGGTCTCGTAGCCGATTCAGGGGCAAGTGTCAAGGACTCCATCGAACCCAAATCCAGAGCAGCAAGACAGGGAGGACATCAAAATCATGGTAAACGCGCCGACAGGGGAAACCCGCTTGGGCCCGATCGATCAGGTGCAAGCCTTAGACCGCGATTGCACAACCCTATCTCGTCACGTACTCCAGCAACTTCAAAGCTTTTCAGCAGATGCTCAGGATCTCAGCGCCCTGATGAATCGCATCGGGCTCGCAGCCAAGCTGATCGCGAGGCGACTCAGCAGAGCCGGATTAATGGCAGATGCCTTGGGGTTTACAGGGGCTACGAACGTGCAGGGAGAATCCGTCAAAAAGATGGATATCTATGCCAATGAAGTGTTTATCTCGGTATTCCAGCAAAGCGGACTGGTATGCCGCTTGGCTTCGGAGGAAATGGAAAAACCCTACTACATTCCCGAAAACTGTCCGATCGGGCGTTACAGTCTGCTCTACGACCCCATAGACGGTTCTTCCAATCTTGACATCAATCTCAATGTCGGCTCCATATTCAGCATCCGCAAGCAAGAGGGGGACGATGCAGATGGCTCTGCTTCTGACTTGCTGCAACATGGACACAAACAAATTGCCGCTGGCTATGTACTCTACGGCCCCAGTACGATGCTGGTTTATTCGATCGGTCAGGGTGTTCATTCCTTTACCCTCGACCCCAGCTTGGGCGAGTTTATTCTAGCTAACGAAAACATTAAGGTTCCCGATCGCGGCCCGATTTACAGCGTTAATGAAGGCAACTTCTGGCAGTGGGAGGAATCTTTGAGGGACTACATTCGCTACGTACACCGCAGCGAAGGCTACATTGCCCGGTACGGTGGGGCTTTGGTGGGAGATTTCCACCGGATTTTATTTCAGGGAGGCGTGTTTTTGTACCCGGGAACGGTGAAAAAACCCGAGGGAAAATTGCGTTTGCTCTACGAATCGGCTCCTTTGGCGTTTTTGATGGAGCAAGCCGGCGGGCGCGCCAGTACGGGGACTCAAGACATCTTAGACGTTGTGCCGACCAAACTGCACGAGCGATCGCCCTTGATTGTCGGCAGTAAAGAAAATGTAGCGATGGTCGAGTCTTTTATTCAAGATCGATCGCGCAATCCTAGAAAACTTGAAGAATGAAGTCATTAGTTATTAGTTATTTGTTATTGGTTATTGGTTGTTGGTTATTAGAACCAAAAAATCACAACTAACAACTAACAACTAACAACTAACAACTAAGCAATGCCCAATGCTTTTAGACCAGAGCCTAAATTCCCAATTAACAGCTATCAAATTGTAGGAGTTACAGTAATGACAGCAACGCCAACGAATCACCTGTTAGAAATCAAAGAAATTGGCCAAAGTATCTGGATGGACAATTTGACTCGCGATCTAATCGAGTCCGGCGAACTCAAACAGATGATTGAAAGTAGGGGACTGCGCGGGATTACATCTAATCCGGCTATTTTTGAGAAAGCGATCGCGGGTAATGTGATTTACGACGCGGATATCGAAGCCGGCATCCGGGCGGGTAAATCTGTAATGGAGATTTACGAATCTCTGGTATTTGAAGATATCCGCAACGCTTGCGACATCTTCGCCCCAGTTTACGCAGAGTCGAAAGGTTTGGACGGCTACATTAGCATTGAAGTGCCACCGACGATCGCCAACGACACAGAAAGCACGATTAGCGAAGCCATGCGCTATTACCAAGCCCTCGGCAAAGAAAACGTGATGATTAAGATTCCGGGAACCGCTGAAGGTTTGCCCGCAGTCGAGCGAGTCATCAGCGAAGGCATTAACGTTAACGTGACTTTGCTGTTCTCAGTTGACAGCTACGTCGAAACCTTCTGGGCTTACATTCGCGGTCTGGAAGCGCGGGTGGCTAAAGGTTTGGATGTGAGCAATATTGCTTCTGTTGCCAGTTTCTTCTTGAGCCGGATCGACATCAATATCGATGGCAAGATTGACGAGAAACTCAAAAATGTCACAGATATTTCCACAAAAGCTAAACTGGAAGCAGTGAAAGGGAAAATTGCGATCGCCAATGCGAAGGTAGCTTACCAGAAGTATAAAGAGATCGTAGCGAGCGATCGCTGGCAAGCATTAGCAGCCAAAGGAGCGAAAGTACAGCGCTTGCTGTGGGCTTCCACCAGCACCAAAAACCCCAACTACAGCGATGTCATGTACGTCGATGAACTAATCGGCCCCGACACCGTTAACACTTTGCCGCCGAACACTGTTGAAGCTTGTTTCGACCACTGCGATGTCGCACCCCGGATTGAGAACAACGTTGAAGAAGCTTACACGCTGATCGAAAGTCTCAAAGATCCCGACATCGACATCAACTTGGACAAAGTGATGGCAGACTTGCTCATCGACGGGATCGAGAAATTCGTCAGCCCGTTCCAATCCCTGATGGATTCCTTGCAAGAAAAAGTGCAGAAATTGTCACCCGTCGCTTAGGCAGATATCTGTATCGTGAAAGGCAGAAGCATTTAGGAATCGGAATAGATAATTATTTGGGTTCTTAAATGCTGAGTTTTAAATCCTCTCTAGGAATTTTGAGGTTAATTGGTCTCAGAGTTCCTAGAGAGCAAAATCATCTGCCTCCTCTAGCAGTATGAAGAACCGATTAACTCTCTCACCCAGCAACTAGCAGAAATGACCGCAAACTATCATGGTGTCTTGGCACGGTTAACAGCACTAGAACAAGGAAAATAAATAATGGTAACGCTACTTGAAAATCCACTGCGGGTCGGTTTGCGAAAAGAACGCGTCCCGGAACCACAAATTCTGGTAATATTCGGAGCTTCTGGGGATCTCACCCAGCGCAAACTGGTACCTGCAATTTATCAGATGAAGCGCGATCGACGCTTGCCACCGGAAACTACCGTGGTGGGAGTAGCCCGCCGCCCTTGGAGTCACGATTACTTCCGAGAGCAAATGCGCGAAGGCATTGAAGAATTTGGCGGCGGCATTGGCAATGAAGAATTTTGGCAAGATTTCGCTCAAGGTTTGTACTATTGTCCGGGCGACATTGACAACCCGGAAAGCTATCAAAAACTCAAAGCTTTCTTAGCGGAACTCGACGAAGAAAGGAGAACTCGCGGCAATCACATATTTTATCTCTCAGTTTCCCCGAACTTTTTCCCAGAAGCAATTAGGCAACTGGGCGCGGCTCAAATGCTGGTCGATCCAGTAAAACACCGCTTGGTAATTGAAAAACCCTTCGGCCGCGACTTGAGTTCGGCAAAAGCTCTCAACCGAGTGGTGCAGAAGGTTTGCCAAGAACAGCAAGTTTACCGGATAGACCACTATTTGGGCAAAGAAACTGTTCAGAATTTAATGGTGTTCCGGTTTGCGAACGCGATTTTTGAACCGCTGTGGAATCGGCAATTTGTCGATCACGTACAAATTACAGTTGCAGAAACAGTAGGCGTAGAAGACCGGGCTGGTTACTACGAATCCTCTGGGGCGTTGCGGGATATGCTGCAAAACCACTTGATGCAGATTTTCTGTCTGACGGCGATGGAACCGCCGAACTCGCTCGACGCTGACAGCATCCGCACTGAAAAGATGAAAGTTCTGCAAGCAACTCGCTTGGCAGATTTGCATAACTTGGAGTTCTCAGCGATTCGGGGTCAATATTCCGCGGGTTGGATGAAGGGGAAACCGGTGCCGGGGTATCACGATGAACCGGGGGTTGCTCCCAACTCGACAACGCCGACTTTTGTGGCGATGAAGTTTATGATTGACAACTGGCGCTGGCAGGGAGTGCCTTTTTACCTGCGAACCGGCAAACGGTTGCCGAAAAAAGTTAGCGAAATTGCGATTCAGTTCCGCGAAGTTCCGCTGCTAATCTTTCAGTCCGCGGCCCAACAAACTACTCCTAACGTTTTGACTATGCGCGTGCATCCCAATGAGGGAATTTCGCTGAGGTTTGAGGCAAAAATGCCGGGGCCGGATTTGCGGACGCGGACGGTGGATATGGATTTTAGTTACGGTTCTTCCTTTGGGGTGACATCTTCCGATGCTTACGATCGCCTGTTAATTGATTGCATGCTGGGCGACCAAACTTTGTTTACCCGTTCTGATGAAGTGGAAGAAGCTTGGCGGGTGGTAACGCCGGCGCTGATGGATTGGGAATCGTCCAACGAACAGGAGTTGGTTCCTAAATACGAAGCGGGTACTTGGGAACCGACGGAAGCAGAACTGCTAATTAACAGAGACGGCCGCAAGTGGCGCAGACTTTAAGAGTGATTAGTCAGCATTTATTAGTCATTAGTTATTGGTCAGCCTTAGTATTAGTGATTAGCTAATAACTACTAACTAATAACTAATAACTACTAACTAATGACCCAGGACTAATAACCAATGAGTAATGACTGATAACAAGGGAGAGAAGATTTATGACGATGACACCTATGAAAGCTCCGCCTCTGGTTTCGCTACAAAGTCCTAAAGATGTGTCGATCGACCAAATAGAGGCCGAATTGAGTCAAATTTGGGAAAGTTACAGAGAATCTGATTCAAAGGGCGATTTTCCGATCGCTACTAGGGCAACAACTTTTACTTTTGTAGTCTACGAACCGGAAGAAACTCAGCGTTTATTAGCGGATCTGGGGTTTTACGACGGGCCGGTGGACGGTATTACCGGGCCGATGACGGCATCTAGCATCAGGGCGGCTCAAAAAGCTTACGGGCTGCCGAGAACTGGCAAACCTAACGCTGAATTGCTGGCGACTTTGCGGGAAGAAGTGGCTCGCAAAAATTCCAAAGGCGAGGAGATGGGCTCCAGCGGTTTGGGTTCCGGGGGCTCGGGCGTGGCTGACGCGATCGTGGCTGCCAATCCCTGCCGGATTATTGCTCTGTGCCCGACGGCGGGGGAAGATACAGGCGTGCAGGCTCAAGTCGCTGCTTATTGTCCGGTTCACAAGCGCACCACTGGCAATCTGATCTGCTGCGAGTACATTACGCTGCGGGGTACGGAAGCTGCTTTGGAACGGGTGAGCGGCATCGTGACGGCGTTGACGATCCCGGATTTGCCGACGCTGCTGTGGTGGAAAGCGAATCCTGATGCCGATCGAGGTTTGTTCCAGCGGCTGGCGGAAATTAGCAGTTCTGTGATTGTTGACTCTAGCAGCTTTGCCGAGTGTGAAGCGGAATTGCTGTTGATGCAAAGTCTGATCGAAGAGGGAATTCCGATCGCGGATCTAAATTGGCGCCGGCTGGCCGCATGGCAGGAGTTGGCTGCTGAGGCTTTTGACGCCCCGGAACGCCGTGCTGCGATTCGGGAAATCGATCGGGTGACGATCGATTACGAACAGGACAATTCTACGCAAGCGCTGATGTATTTGGGTTGGCTGGCGAGTCGGCTTCAGTGGCGTCCTGTTGCTTTCAAACAGGAAGAGGGCGATTACCAAATCAAGCGAATTAAATTCGCGGGGCCGGACGAACGGGTTGTAGAAGCGGAGTTGGCTGCTATTCCTACTGCCGATACGGGCGATGTCCCGGGCGATTTGATTGCTCTGCGTTTGAATTCTACGAACGAGAAGGCTGACTGCGGTACCGTTCTGTGTTCGGAAGTGGGCGGCTGCATGCGGATGGAAACGAAGGGTGGCGCTCAAACCGATCGGTTTAACCAGGTGAGTCCTCTGTTCGATCAGGTGACGGAACAGTTGCTCGGCCAACACTTGCAGAGTTGGGGCCGAGATGTGCTTTACGAAGAAAGTTTGGCAGTGACGGCTCAAATACTGAAGTTAGCTAAGCGGTAAAGAGAAGTTCGGCAACGGATTGTGTAGCGGATGTAACGGATATAACGGATGGATGGAATCAGGAGAAAGGAGAAAAAAATAAGGAAGAAGGATTGAGTTAATATTCAGTGGGGCAGGCAATGTCTGCCCTACTTTTTTAGGGGTTATTAGTTATGAGTTATGAGTCTTGAATTAATAATGTTCTTTGACTCAAAACTCTAAATTATTTCCTAAAAGCAACTAAATTACCTCTCTTCTTCTCATTGCATTCTTCCTACCCTACGAGAACGGCTTCGCCGAACGCGGTCTTCGCGTCTTCGCGGTTCGTTAAATAGGTATTATTTGAGAAGTTCAAAACCAATACTCATAATTTGATCGCCGGGCTGCTTTCTGTATTTTTTGTAAATAATCTAGAACTATGACTTTAGTAATTGCTGGCGAACGCAGCGGTGCGGGAAAGACTACTGTAACGATCGCCCTTTTAGCTTATTTAATCCGCCGCGGCTTGAATGTTCAGTCTTTTAAGGTTGGCCCGGATTACATCGATCCGATGTTTCATGCTTTTGTCACTGGTCGCCCCTGTCGCAATTTTGACCCGGTATTAACGTCTGAATCTTATGTAAAAAAGTGTTTTTCTCGTCATATTCAAGATGTCGATTATGCCTTAGTTGAAGGGGTAATGGGTTTATTTGATGGAGTGAGTCGAAAAAATCAGGAATCACGAAGGCACGACACGGATTTGGACACGGATACACGGATTAATTATCGAAAAGAAGCAGGCAATTATGATTTTTCCTTTGCTTCTACGGCTCATGTGGCTTATTTGCTGAATTTGCCGGTATTGTTTGTGATAGATTGCAGCAGGCTCTCTGGTTCTGTGGCTGCGATCGCCCACGGTTTTCGTTCTTTTAACCCTGACCTTAAATTCGCCGGTTTGGTGCTGAATCGGGTGGCGAGCGATCGACATTTGGAGTTGCTTCAAGATGCTCTAAAACCGCTCAATTTACCTATTTTAGGCGTTTTGCGTAGGGATGAGGCTGTTACTATTCCCGATCGACATTTGGGGCTGATTCCGGCTGAGGAGTTGCCGAATCTTCATGCTGCGATCGATAAACTGGCTGATTTGGCTGCTGTTAGTTTTGACTGGGAGCAACTTTTGCCTTTGTTGGCTGCAACTCGAAATGAGGGGGGTGAGGGGTATGAGCAACTTTTGGGTAGGCACAGTCTCCCTTCGGGAATTATAACTCAAAAAGATGATGTTGTCAACTCTTTTGGAAAACAATTTGGAGTGAGGATTGCAGTTGCGCGCGATCGGGCTTTTAATTTTTACTATCAGGACAATCTTGATTTGTTGGAAGAGTTGGGTGCCCAGTTGGTATTTTGGAGTCCCCTTGATGACTCGGTTTTTCCCGACAACGTGCAAGGGTTGTATTTTGGCGGCGGTTTTCCCGAAGTGTTTGCTCAAAAATTGAGCGGTAATGTTTTAATTCGGGATGCGGTAAGAAGTGCGATTTTTTCGGGAATGCCGACTTATGCGGAGTGCGGCGGTTTGATGTATTTGTGCGATTCTATTGTAGACTTCGATGGCATTTCTTGGCCAGGGGTGGGTGTGTTGAAAACTGCTGCTGCGATGGGAAAGCGTTTGACGCTGGGATACCGAGAAGCTGTGGCGGTGAGGGATAGTTCGGTGTTAACTGCTCTTGATGAGGTTTGGGGACATGAGTTTCATCGATCGCATTTAACTGTGGAACCGAGTAATCCAGTTTATCACAGTTGGAGGTACGGGAAGCGGGGGGAGGTTGAGGCGGTTGCTGAAGGTTGGGGAGTTTGTCAGGTACACGCTTCTTATTTGCATTTGCATTGGGGTGCTCGGCCTGATATTCCGGCTCGTTTTTTGCAGCAGTGTGCTGATTTTTATTGTAAGGGTGTTTTGGGCGATCGAGAAAGCGAACTAGATTTTTTTATTTAGGAATGAAAAATAAATAACTTGATGAATCCTCAGCTATAATTTAAAACAGGGATAGCTTGCTTATTTAAGCAAAATTGAGATCGAGTTGCAAGTT
>Ga0164305_10001213_pt1 | contig 10431 bp, 7 predicted proteins | sample Whisoiple_237_MG_FD_110215 | JGI IMG/M metagenome (GOLD analysis project Ga0164305, IMG submission 110215) | Soil microbial communities amended with pyrogenic organic matter from upstate New York, USA - Whitman soil sample_237_MG | ecosystem: Environmental > Terrestrial > Soil > Agricultural... | reverse complement strand
GATCGGCGCCGCCTCCATCCATTTCGCGCCGAGCACAACGCGGACTATCTCTTCCGCAAACAGGGCGCAAGTGATGGTGATCGGAATCGTCGCAGATATGAGCAAGGAGAAGCCCTTGAGGAAAGACCTTGCCAGGCGCTTGGCATCATGCTGAATCCGCGAAAGAGCAGGGAAGGCTACGCCTGTGACCGCAGTGTTCAATTGTTGTACCGGCAAAGTGACGAGTTGAAACGCTCGTCCATAGAGTCCAAGCGCATCCGCTCCCCAGAAACGACCCAGGAGGAGCTTCTCCGCATTCCACGCGAGGTATACGACAAAGCTGTTACAGGTGGCCAATCCCCCAAAATGGAGCATCGACCAGATGCCGGACCTGCGCCGAGGAGGACCTGGGACCCAGGGAACAGCAAACCATACGGCGGCGGCGCCGACGATTGAAACAGCCATAGCCATACCCACCAGAGACCAGTAACGGCAACCGAGTAACGCCATGACAATGGCGGTCCCTGAGCCAACCGCCAGAGACAATACATCGATCTTTGCCTGTGTTACGAATCGCATACCTCGCTGGAGCAACGCGCCGTGCTGGGCGGACAGCCCGTTGAATATAAACGTCGCTCCCAAGACCACCGCGACCCAGTATAAGCGGGGTTCGTGGTAAAACGCGACAAGGAGCGGTGCCAACGCTGCGCACAGTGCGGCTAGTATTGCCCCAACGGCGACGTTGATCCAGAACAAGGTCGAAGTCTGCTCGTGCGTCACCTCAAGCCGTTGGACAGTCGCCATCCCTAAGCCGGCGTCTCGGAAAAGCCCCAGAAAACCGGTCACAACAACCACCATTCCCAGCAATCCAAAATCTTGCGGTGATAGCAACCGCGCCAGCACCATCATCGTTGCCGTTTGTATGACAAATCTCATACCTTGCGCCGACACAGCAGCGATCCCGCCTACCACGGATTTCCGCTTTAGGTCGGCGAGGGCCGGTTGCGCAAGGGCACGGTGCACGGGCGAAAGTTCTTTCAAACGCATTTGAAGATAAGATTGTATTGCTCGTCCAAAGCCTTACGTGACTGTTCGACCTTTTGCCTGATGACAGTTTTCAGCTTTTCCGCATTCCTCTCCACGTCCTGGAATTGCTCGATTAATCTGTCAGCATGCATGTGATTGATGTCGTGGCAGTACTCGGACAGTCCCATCTCGCTCATCAAAGAAGTGCACTTGTGATGAAAGGAGATCGAAATCACCGGCTTATTGAGAAGCAAGGCCATGAGAACATTATGAAACCGGGTTGCCACTACAATGTCGGTCGCTGCAAGCTCCGATAGTAAACCCTCAACCGAAGAGACGGGTTGATCAATGATCCGCTCGCCGTCATAAGCTCCTAGCCGCGCTTTGAGCAAATATCTGAACTCTGCTGTCACCTCTCTATCACCAGAATCGCCGATCAGCAACCTGATGTCGTATTGACGGGTTAGCAACCACTCGACGAAGACTATAAGCTTTTCCAAATAAGGCCGGGTATTTGTGCAGCTAGATTGTTCAATGCTGTACTTACCAGCGTACTCCATCAGGCCAAGTCCCACGGAGGGTCTCCCCTTTCGATTGTCGCCATCAGCAGGTATCATCACTTCGGGCAAACTGAATACTAGATCGGGGTAGATCCGGTCATTCTTGGCGTGCAGTCCGATGCTCTTAGCGCAGTGTAAACTGGGATGATCGCGGTAGGACCTGAAGTCCGCTAGGGATAGAGCTGCTTTCACAAAATATCTTCCCAGCGCAGTGTTTATGGGACCGGCGCCGACACTTGCAAATATGACTTTGCACCGGGCCACTCGTGCCATTAACGTCCACTTGAATAGGTTATAGGGTCCCCACTCCTTAAGGCCGAAGGCGTCTGTGAGTAGTCCCGTTCCTGGGATGATAAACATGTCCGTGCCCCTCAGTGTCCTAAACGCGTCAAGCCACCGGTAAAGTTCACTTGGGATTCCAACGAAAACCTTCCGCAGCAGCTTGGCCAGTGGGTTTCTATAATTCCGATGCCCGACGATTATTCCGCTAATCGGAACAGCTTCGATGTTGCGATTTGCTGCCAAAGTCCCTGGCCAAGTGCAAATGCAGGAGACTTGGGCCCCCGGTAAGCGCCTTCGGGAATGGTACAGAATCGCCTGAAGAGTGCTCTCATTCCCAAAGTTGAGCGTTCCGAAATGCCCGAAAAAGCATATCGTTTTCCGCTTGCTCTTGTTTTGCACAGAATCAGCTTTCATTCTCGCCAGCAATTTGGAACGTCAACTGGCAAAGGACATCTATCCTCGTGAGGTAACAGACTCGTGCACTTTCAAGACTTGCACGATCCTGCTAGGCTTGGCGTGGAATCTGAACCACCCAAGCCCAGTCGTGGAGTACTTGTAGTAGCTACACGGGTCTCCTACTTGCACAATCGCACCGGCAAATGATGATGTTACTCATCATACCATTTGTCCCTCCCTGACAGCCGACGTACCCTTAGACGCAGAGCCTCTTTCAGTCGATCCGGCCAAGAGCAGTTTTGCAACCAGAGGTCCCAATTCCTCTTGGCAGAATCAACATCATTGATAGCCCGAAACCTCCTCGCCTGTTTGAAGGCCATGTATGCAGCAGAATGACGGGCGCGATCGCTTGAAAAGCGAGGATACCTATCACGGAAAATTTCCTTTAAGCGTAGCATGTCGCGCACGTTTTCTCCGGACCGCGCCACCCGCGAAGTATCGTTCGAAGCACATGCTCGGTAGCAGGCGAGAAGCTGAGAAGAAATGACGCCACCTCGTAACGAGACAGCCCGCGCCCACAGTTCCCGATCCGCCACATGCACAAGAGAAGGCATGAAGCCGCCGTGAATCTCAAAAAAGTTTCGCCTGATAACAACCCCAGGAAACCGCATTGGGGTCTCGTAATAAAACGCTTCCGCTGAGCGACCACAGTTCTCCAATTCCTGAATTCGCTCTGTTACGGCGGTTATGATCTCGTCTTCGTCAACGATGAAGCAACGCGTCGCCAAGAGCGCGACATCTGCGTGCAGTTTAGCAAGCCGTTCAATCTCCGCATAGAACTCGGGCAAAACGTAGTCATCACTGTGTAATATATGGATCAAATGTCCGCGGCTTCTCTCGATGCACGCATTGAAGTTCGCGATAAGACCCTCATTTTTCGGATGCCGGTAAAACGAGACGCGGCCACCGCTAACCGCCCTTACTAATGACTCCGGATCATCCTCTCTCGAGCAGTTATCCACCACCGCGATCTCCATCAGCTCCGGCCCGCGGTCCTGGGATAGGACACTCTGCAACGTTCTACGCAAGTACTTTCCGGGGTTGTAAGTGGGGATCATCACCGACCACAGGGGCCGGGCGATTCCTTTCGGAACGGGCTCCACACTTGGAATCTGAGCTATAAAGGAGTTTTTCACTAAGCAGGTAATCTCCACAGTAACTTTATCGGCTCGTCTGCATGTTAAGTGGCTGTTGCGGCCACTCAAAGATGAACCGCTCTTTCGATCGGTCAGCGATCAGATAAAGCTCGCATCGCGTGTTTGGATATCACCAGTTCTGCCAATCTTTGCGCAAAATCGCGGGCAGGATCATCAGGCACAAGAGCCCTTATAGCCTTGGCTGCATTTTGGCCCATCTTTTCCCAATCGTTCCGGCGTTCCCAAGCTCGCTCCATTGCTTTGCATAGATGGCCCTCGGTAGGTGCTTCAGCAATGAATCCATTGACACCGTCCTCAACGACTTCACGGTTACCGGCCACATCCGTTACGATTACGGGCCGACCGCAGAGCATAGCCTCAACTATTGTGAGCGGAAGCCCTTCGTATCGGGATGGGAGCACAAGTGCGTGATGACTCGCCCAGATGCTCTCAACATCGATTGCCTGTCCACAAAAGCGCACCCGCTCGTCCAAACCGAGCCGCCTTGCAAGACGTCGCAACCCCTCCTCATGACAGCCTCTGCCGAAGAACGAAACAGTGACCGGACGCGAGCACCATGGCTCGGACGCAAGCACCTGTAGCAATAAATCCTGGCCCTTGGCAGGAGGCTCCAAGCGACCGACGCATGCGAGTCGCACCGGATCAGGTCCTGAGGGCCAGGGAGGCGAAGCATCTCTGCGAACATTGTATGGATTTCGAACCACCTCGGCGTTGGCCAGATCGATCCCGAGTTGCGTTTCCAGCAGATGACGATTTCGTTCCGAAACGAAGAAGACGCGGTGGGCGCGTTCGTAGATGTCTGTGACGCGTCGGGCGAGTCCATCAGACGGCCACCAACTCTCTGCGTTTGCCTGCGCAATCAAGACGCAGGGCTTTTCAGAGCGCAAACACAGGTCAACCAACCCCACATCATCAGCGTAGCCACCGTTGGAGATGCAAATAAGGTCGGGTTTTTCGCATGCCAACCAGCGTGCGAACCCATAACGTGATGCCTGCCGGACCAGCGGCTCAAGCATCTGCTGCCCGAGCTTCCGGATGTTTGTCTCGGCGGCATTGCCTAGCAGCGTCCACCGCTCCTTGATGTTTATCCCCGCCTGGATGAGTCCCGCGATTTGGCTCGCGCGCTCGGGCCAGCCACGGACACTCGCCACGACGGCGTGCCCTTCGCGCACAAGTCGAAGGGCCGCCTGGCTCCAGAGGAGCTCTGAGCCGCCCCAGGGGCTGGCGGTGAGCGTGCTAACGAAAGCGATCTTCCGCTTGGCTTCCATCGAACTATGTACAGAATCTGGCTTTTGGTTCATTTGCCGCCTGGCGCTACCGACACAGTCCCCGAGAGTATGTCACCGAGACGTCGGGCAACTGGATACTGGAAAAAGTGGCCAGGATGAGCCAGTGGCGTGTCGTTTGCACGTATACTTGGTCAGGAGCTCGATGGACCCGGTTGAATCTGAGTGCCTTTCCGAATGGTTTGGAGTACCAATGCAGTCGGAAGAAGTGACGTTAAGTAGCGACCCACGGAACGGAGAGAGTAGTCGGCACGCATGGCCTTTTTGAGAGCAACCCGGGCCTTCTCCTTCCGACCCGCTTGCAGATAGAGGTTTCCCAGTGTTCTCAGGTTCTGACTCATGATCTGGCGCAAACGGGCCCTCTCAAACCGTGTCAATGAAACGTCCGAAGCAAACCCTTCATAAACGGTTTGCAAGCACTCGAAAGCGTATATTCCCGAGGTGAATAACTGAGAAGTAAGGTTGGGAGTAGATTCCTGGCGTCTCAAGAGGGTTGCCACCGGTTTCGCGCCAAAAAGAAACGGTCCCTTCAATGCCATTCGTCCGACGAAGTCGACATCCTCGGCAATGCGCAGCGTGGGATTGAACTCACCGACCTCTAAGATAACCTCCCGACGGAAGAGAGCTCCTATCATGATGGGCGTGAGCTTGTGCTCCACGATCTTCAGAAGTGGGCGCTCTTCGATCATATACGATTCCCCGCGCAATGCCGGACTGAGTCCCCGGTCGTCGAATATCGTTCCGAGAGTGTCACTCTCGCGCGTGTTCACCACGTTCATCACCGACCCGACTATCTCCGGGTGCTGCTTTACTGCGTCACGTTGCATAGAAATGAAATTGGGAAGCCATTCGTCATCGGAATCGAGGAACGAAATCCACTCCCCTTTTGCCATCCGGATGCCCGCATTCCTCGCCGTGCTGACGCCTGCATTGTTCTGGTAGCAGTAGCTAATCGTGCCCTTGTAGGCAGACAGGGCCTCCCGCGTGTTGTCGGTTGAACCGTCGTCAATCACGATGATCTCGAGATCTTTCTCGCCCTGCGCAAGGACACTTTCGATCGCGCATGTGACATATCGCGCGCGATTATACGTAGGGATAATTACACTAACAAATGTCGGTATCATCTGACACACACCGCCGTGAAATTCTCCCCGTGGAACTTCTTAGACGTCTCGGAGCCGATTAACCCCGCCGATCCAGTCACGATGGCAATACTCATAAGAAGCAGTTGCGAACTATTTTCCGGAATCGCAAGCGGCGCTTCTCGGGTCCAACAGGAGTCGCGCCCGATTCCATTTGTTCTTTTCCGCCGTCTCGCTCATGACCTGATTGAGAAGACTGTCCAAGGATTTTGCAACTCCGGCCGGCCCATACGTCTGCTGTGCTGCTTCTACTGCTTTACGCTCGTACCATCGGCCCCCTATTACCCGTTCCAAGGTCGCCGCGATCGTCTCCGGGGAGTTGTCGGGCATGTAGGTGATTCCAGCCTCGATTTCCGGCTCCAATGCACCCATTGGGGTCGTGATAACATGAGTTCCGGCAGCAAGGTACTCGATGATCTTGAATGCAAAGACATTACCAGGGGTCTGGCTAACATCATGCGGGTTAATCCCTATCTTTGCTTCGCTCAGAAAGCGGGCATTATCCTGCCTGTTAATCAGCCCGTGAAATACGATGCTTTTACAGCCTAGAGCCATCTTCTCCAAATCAGACCTGAGTTCACCGTCACCTGCAATATGGAGTTCCCAGTCAGACAAACCCAGCTTTCTCCAACCTGTTATCAATTGTTTGAGACCTTTGCTCCTGAAGAGTGTACCGGAGTACACCACCCAATTTTTCCTGGACTTTTCCCCTTGCTCACATGACTTCAAAATGTGATCACTCACCACACCGCGAAGAAGAATCTTTGGTGTTGAGGATGGGAATCGCGACAGAATGTGAGGCGAAACACCCACACCTCCGGATGCAGTGTTCAGGATGCGTTCCGCAAGGTTGAAGTAGTATCCGGATATAAATCCTTTTTCATCCCTTCCTGCGATGTCCACAAACGCGTCGTCTTCATACTCCAGGACGACGGGCAAACCAAGACGACGCATGGCATAGCTCGCGCAGATCACTTGGGGGAGTTTTAGATTGTAAATTATCACTAGGTCAAACGGAGCCGCACTGTGTCGTCTTTTGAAGAGAGCGAGAGTGCGCAGGCTGGACCACAGGCCGTTCACGAATCTTACCGGGAGGGCCGACGCGTAATACACCGAGATGTTGGCATGATACGGATTCTGCTCGCGGAAGCCCGCATAGATCTTGAACCGGCGTTCGACTACTTCACCTTGCGAAATAATTTCGATGTCGTGGGTACTCTGGTGCAGAAGTTCTGCGACCAATTCGATCTTCACATTGCCCGCCAAGGCAAGATTTCGCAGGCTTGGACGGCTGTTTATAAGACCCGGTCCCTGGTAAGGGGCGATATACGCAATTCTCATCTTCAAGGACGGAAGTGAAGCCGGAGTCGTTCGGTGGATCGTTCGCGATCGCTTGATCTGATCGTCTGGTTGGAAGACGTGACGCGAACGCGCACTCTAACGCACGGGTGCCATCCGGATGGCTCCATAGTCGTTTCAGTGCTCGACGGCAGGATCAAAACAGCGTGTGGTTAAACGGCGCGACGGCGGTTCCGGAGAGGAACACGAGGAAGCCGAGCAGCACCAACACCACGATCATCGGGGGCAGCCATTACCTCTTGTTCTGGTGAATCAACGTCCACAACTCCCAACGAATAAACTCTCGCGAGTCTTGGCCAAGCTTTCAGCGCAACGCCGTTAACGTTGTAGCATTTCAACAACTTGATTATTCGCTCCGCCGTAGCGTCTGATATTCACTCACAGCGGCACTAGGCTCCACCCGACTGGAAGAGTCGTGCCCCGATGCAGAGGCGACGTAAAGGTTGTTATTGAGATAACATATCGCTGTTTGACGCGTGCCGGCGTTGTAAAGCACATAATCCGGGTCGCCGTCGCTGTTAAAGTCGGCTGCCGCCACCCCTTCCCAGCCATTTGGCAGAGTCGGTCCCCAAGCTGCACCAATAAGCGTTGCTCCCGATAGAATGAAGATCAGAGGTTTCACTAAAGGATCAGAAAACGGAGCACGGAAGGCAGAAAGCGGAGGACAGCTGTTCGAATCGAATTACTTTTCAAGGAGTTCGTTTTCCACCAACTCACAGAGGATGTGTCCGATCGCGATGTGGCACTCCTGAATGCGGGCCGTGTTTGCAGCAGGCACTGTGACGGAAACGTCGGACGCCCTTGCGAGGAGACCGCCATTCTTGCCGGAAAGACCGATGGTTTTGAGGTTCTGGTTCGCGGCCTGTTTCATTGCCGCCAGCACGTTGGCGGAATTGCCGCTTGTGCTGATGCCGATGGCGACGTCGCCCGGCCGGGCGAGCGCCTCAATTTGTCGAGCGAATACCCGCTCAAAGCCGTAGTCATTTGCCACCGCGGTAAGAATGGACGAATCGGTTGTCAGCGCGATCGCCGCCAGGCCGGATCGTTCAACAACAAAACGCCCAACGAATTCCGCGGCGAGATGCTGCGCATCAGCGGCGCTGCCGCCATTGCCGAAGAGCAAAAGTTTCCCTCCCGCAGCCAGGCAATCGCTAATCAAAAGGGCGGCCTCGACAATCTGGCGACCGCAGTTGCCGGCGACTTTTAGCCGCAGGTCCGCTCCCGCCCGCAGGGAAGCTGTCACACGGAGCTCTGCCTTTTCAAGGTTCATCTCGTGATCAGCCGTTCGCGACTCAAGAAATGGTTGCCATCGAGACACTCAACGTGCGCCGACAACCAGAGCGTCTAACTGCGCCATCACCGTATCTATCACCTTATCAACACCGATTGCGGTGGTCGCGCGTCGATAGTAGCCGCCTTATAGATAAATAATGTTGGTGTAGGCGTCGGAGTGTCCTAAGGGATACTCTGAACGGTGATCGTCGTGTCGGAGCAGGAGCCGATGAATCCCTCGGGGAGCCTCTGCCAGGTGATCGAGTGGCCACCACCATTCTCGGAAGTAATGACCTCTGTCGTGAACCCAGCATCGTTCCAGACCGACTGGGCATCCCTTATCCTAATGCCGATGAAGTTGGGAACCTCGCACTGGTCTGGTGCAGGTGTAGGTGTTGCGGGAGGTGTAGATGTAGCGGTAGGTGTTGCCGTAGGTGTTGGTGTCGGTGGTGGGCTTCCCACTGGCGTATTCATATCGTCTTGAATTTCGCTTTGGCTCAGTGCCCGGTTGTAGATGCGCAGGTCGTCAATGACGCCGTTGAAATAAAACCCGCCGTAGAGGCTGGTCCGCCGTCCGATGTTCACATTTACCGCCGCATTGAGCTGGGACGCCGGGATTATCCCCCTCAACGTGCCATTGTCCAGGACGCCGTTAACATAGATATCCAGCGTCTGTGCGGACGCATTGTAGACTCCCGCAACGTGATACCACACATTCAACGACCGGACCGTGGTACTGTAACGGCGGGCAAAAGTATTGGTCGCTCCAGCCACCCTCACGCCAAAAGTGTGCGGCCCGGTGTCAGGACTTGTCTTCAACTGCCATCCGGACACATCGTCGGCCTTGGCCACAATTTGTCCGTCATCCGCCGGGTTGGCCGCCGCCTTCACCCAGGCGCTCCAGGTCATGCTTCCGGTAATCTGCAACAGGGCGGGATTACCCAGGTCAACATAACTGCTTGAACCGTTGAAACTCAACGCATTGCCATTTCTGCCTTCGGTGGTCCAAGTCGCGCCGATGATGTTGCCGGTTATGCCATTGCCCGATGCATCGGTTACTGTCGTCCCGCTCCCCTCATCGAATCCATACGCCGCCACCAGATCTGAACCGGGTGTTTCTGTAGGAGCAGGTGTTGCGGTAGGTGTAGATGTAGAGGTAGGTGTAGATGTAGAGGTAGGCGTCGGTGTCGCAGTTGGAGTTGATGTTGGAGTTGGAGTTGGAGTCGCTGTCGGAATTGCGGTTGGAGTTGGCAAAGGAGTAAAAGATGGAGTAGGTGTCGGAGTTGGGCTGCCGTCTGTTACCAAAGGATGCGGGTAAGTGTAAGGCGTGTAACCGGGCATCGGCGTGTCATTAAAATAATCGCGGCCTTGCCTGACCGTGTCTGCCGTCGATTGGGCTGGGTTAAAATTGATGTGCTCGCCTCCGGGCGCGTGTATGTTGTTCCACGAGTAACACGGCTCAAGTTGCTGATGCGGCCACGCAACCGGCGTCGGCGAATCGCCGCTGATTAGATCGCCTTGTCCACGTCCGGGTTGATCGAGAGCAATCAGAACCTTGTGAATCTGGTACTGATCCCCGGCGTGAAAGCTTCCACCAAGGCACCGCATCGTCAGAGTATTGTTCGTGTTCGATAGAATTAATCCAATGAATCTGTCGCCTACCTTGTGCGTTGTATAGTATGCCCATTGGTTTGTTGCCCAATTTTTCGACGTATCCGTGAGAGTCATAAACCCCGCATTTGGGTCGGCGGTAGCACTGGTAACTGTGCCGCTCTGAAACAGGTAAGGCGGATGCCCGTCAATGTGTGTGCCATCCGGCTCGGTCACATTCACGTCCCAGGGACTGTCGCCGCTCGCCCCAAACCACGGGCCCGATCCGTAATCGAGCATTAAGCGGTATGTCTGTAGACTG
>Ga0164305_10001212_pt1 | contig 10443 bp, 10 predicted proteins | sample Whisoiple_237_MG_FD_110215 | JGI IMG/M metagenome (GOLD analysis project Ga0164305, IMG submission 110215) | Soil microbial communities amended with pyrogenic organic matter from upstate New York, USA - Whitman soil sample_237_MG | ecosystem: Environmental > Terrestrial > Soil > Agricultural... | reverse complement strand
GAACCCGTTCCGGTTGTACCAATTCCAGAACCAGTAGTTGAACCCGTTCCAGTCGTTGAACCTGTTCCAGAAGTACTACTACCCGAAGATGTCCCTGTTCCAGAGGTTGCACTACCAGGGGCTGTGCTAGTTCCAGAGGTAGCACTACCAGTTGCCGTACCGCTTTGGGCAGCAGCAGGCAAAGAAGACATCAGCCCTGCACTTACAACGAAAGTAGCAGCCCAGACAATTTTAGGTAAACTCGAAGACTTCATGGTTAAAAGTTCCTGTTGATCTTTAGGGGTAACAGTCGCTCATTTAAGCGAAATGTCGTTTTTATTGCCTCTGCCCTATGTTAGAGTCGTGCCTTGGCTAAAACTATTTATTTGCATCTAGCCAGCAAACCCCCCTAACTGTCGAATTAATAACTGCCTAATTTAGCTAATTTAGAGACTTGCACCTATCAAAAAGCTGTACTTTATCAGTATTATTCAATTATTTGCCTAAAAATAGTTGGTTTTTAAACAGTAATCCTCAGTTATATCACTGTCTAAATTGACTTGTATTTTCTTGCCTAGGCTAAATGATTAAGAAACATAATAGATGCGATACCAAAAGATAGCTAAACTAAATAGATTAGTTTGTAGAAATAATGATTTTGGAAAAGTTATTAAGGTGTTTACTAATACATCTTTGATGCAAGAAATATTAATTTAAATCTTTTTTTGTGTTTGTATCACAAGCCCAGCATTAAAAAATATATCAATATTAGTCAAGCGGCACTATTTTCCATCCATAGAGGGAAGAATCTACAACCTTTTTTAAGCTAATTTATTAATGAAAGGTTTCTGAGCTTAGAATCCAAGACTTCTTATCCGGATTCTGGCATTAACTTGAGAAGAATTAAGTAGTGAGGGAGGTTGTAAGCATGAGTATTGGCATTAAAGTTATTCAATTTACTGCTATTTTAGATAATCCGGTTGCTAAACAACTTCAAAAAGAAATTGAAAAGACCCTTGAATCAGGAGCCAATATTATTTTATTAGATTTTCAAAATGTAGAATTTATTAGCCGTCCTGGATTAATGGTATTACTAGAAATTTTAAAAACCGTACAGATGTCTGATAAAAAACTTTTTATCCGCTCTATGAGTAATCCGGTGAGGATGTTATTTGAACTAACAGGTTTAGATCAGGTATTTGAGATTTGTACTAACGAAAACGAACTGGAGAATACGATCCTATTAAAAAATGAGCTTGAATTCAAGAGTAGCTTAGTGGCAGAGTTTGATCGGGAAGCAGGGGCGATCGCAGAACGGGTATTTAGTTCTCGCTCTCAAGCTCCCTCTCTCTTAATCAGCCATCGTGACCCAAGCCTCTAAATGCTTGACTGGTAAAGGTTTTCTGAGCCGCTTGGGTACGACTCTAAAAATTGTCAGTTGATTAGCATAGAAGAGTTAACACAAAGGTATTCTGGGGAACTATTAATTTATCCCCTAGACTTGATGGCTCATGAAATCCTTCGGCAGATATCTGGAACACTCGGCTCAAGCAGAAGCAACCTTTCATACTGAGATTAAGAGTATGGAACGATCCTATGAATTAGTAGAACATACCTTTGAAACAGCCTATCCGCGCCCTCAGTTACAGCGCTCTAATTGGAAAAGCCTCAACGGGTCATGGAAATTTACATTTGACGATCACGGGCAATGGATTCAACCGCATGAGATTGCTGAGTGGCCGAATGTGATTGAGGTACCCTTTGCTCCAGAATCTGCTCGTAGCGGGATTGGGGATACAGGTTTTCATCCAAATTGCTGGTATGAGCGCGAATTTGAAGTGCCGGAAGGTGAAGGGCGAGTAATCCTGCACTTTGGCGCAGTGGACTATCATGCCCGTGTGTGGGTTAATGGTCACTACCTGATCGACCATGAGGGCGGACATACACCTTTTAAGGTAGATATTACTGCTGTATTAAATGCAGAAGGTCCCCAAAAAGTCAGTGTCTGGGCAGCTGATGATCCGCATGACTTGGCAAAACCCAGAGGAAAGCAAGATTGGCAGCTAGAACCGCATAGTATCTGGTATCCCCGTACATCTGGCATTTGGCAAACGGTTTGGCTGGAGCGTGTGGGCGAAACTTATATTGATAGTTTGCGCTGGACTCCTCATTTTGAGCGTTGGGAAATAGGCTTTGAGGCTTTTATCACTGGTAAACAGCAAAGTTGCATCCAAGTTCACGTCAAACTAACACTAGGCAACCAGTTATTAGTTAAAGATATTTATGAAGTGATCAATGGCGAGATTCACCGCCGCATTGCCCTCTCTGATCCAGGTATTGATGACTACCGCAACGAATTGCTGTGGAGTCCTGAAAAGCCAACTTTAATTCAAGCTGAGATTCAGCTATGGGATGGCGAAAAACTGCTAGATGAGGTGAAGTCTTATACAGCAATGCGGACAGTTACTCTGCAACGCGATCGCTTCATGCTCAATGGTAGACCCTACTATCTACGATTGGTACTAGACCAAGGCTACTGGCCTGACACCCTCATGACGGCTCCCTCAGATGAGGCATTACGGCGCGATGTCGAGCTAGTTAAAATGATGGGATTTAATGGTGTACGCAAACACCAAAAAATTGAAGATCCGCGTTTCTTGTATTGGGCAGATGTGCTAGGGCTACTGGTGTGGGAAGAAATGCCTAGCGCCTATCGCTTTACGCCCAAAGCTGTGGAACGCATTACCCGCGAGTGGACGGAGGTGATTGAGCGAGATGCTAGCCATCCGTGCATCGTTGTTTGGGTACCTTTTAATGAATCTTGGGGAGTTCCGAATCTGGTCGATACCGAAGCCCACCGCAATTATGTATTGGCACTGTATCACTTAACCAAGACCCTAGATCCTACCCGCCCTGTGATTGGTAATGATGGCTGGGAAAGCAGCGATACTGACATTATTGCCATTCATGACTACGATAGCCAACCGTTAAGATTAGCTCAACGCTATGGACCAGAAGTTAAACTCTCAGATTTGCTGGAACGTCGCCGTCCAGGTGGGCGTATTCTGACTTTGGATGGTTTTCCGCACCGAGGGCAACCCGTAATGCTAACAGAGTTTGGCGGCATTGCCTATGTACCAGGAGAAACTCCGGGAGCCGACAAAGCTTGGGGATATGAGCGTTGCTTTAATCTTTCCGAGCTACAAATGAAGTATGCGGCGTTACTCAACGTGGTTAATAGCGTCGAAATGTTTAGTGGTTTTTGTTACACCCAGTTAACCGATACTTTCCAAGAAGCCAATGGCTTGTTGTATGCCGATCGCACTCCTAAGTTTCCGATAGAAGCGATCGCCGCCGCCACCTTATCAGGAGGAATATGTACTCCCACCAGCTGCTAAAACCCGATGGTCGCCAGCTAACTTTATATAGTCGGTATCCGATTGCGGACAACATAGAAGCACCCAGTCCTAGTAATGAGCCAGTTCAGGCAAATCCTCACCTGCGTTGGCATCCTTTACGCGGGGAATGGGTCGCTTATGCCAGCCACCGTCAGGGGCGGACGTTCATGCCGCCTCCAGAGTACAACCCTCTCGCTCCTACGAGTAATCCTCAGTTTCCGACTGAACTTCCTCAAGGGCGCTATGATGTGGCGGTGTTTGACAACCGCTTTCCGTCGATGACGCTGGCAGCCCATAATCCACCGGGTAATATTGTGGAAACTCTGCCAGCGAATGGGGCGTGCGAGGTGGTGGTGTTTACGCAAAATCCTAATGCGGCGCTAAGTTCTCTAGAGTTGGATCATCTAGAGCTAGTGTTGGAAGTCTGGGGCGATCGCACTCGCATCTTAGGCGGGAATTCCCATATTCAATACGTGCTACCGTTCGAGAATAAAGGCGTGGAAATGGGAGTTACCTTATCTCATCCCCATGGGCAAATCTATGCTTATCCCTTTGTCCCCCCAGTTCCAGCGCGGATGTTGGAGTGTCAGCAGGCATATTACCAGGAACATCAGCGAGGTTTACTACAAGATCTGATTCAAAGGGAAATCCAAGATAACCAACGGATTTTGTATCAAGATGAACACGCGATCGCCTTCGTTCCCGTTTGCGCTCGTTATCCTTACGAAGTCTGGGTTGCACCCATTGAACCAGTCGCTACCTTAGCCGATCTTACCGCCGAACAACGTCAAGCACTTGCCAGGGCATTAAAAACCGTAACTCTCAAATATGACGGCTTGTGGAATCGTCCCTTTCCTTACTTAATGGCTTGGTTTCAAGCTCCTACTGATGGACAGGTACATCCAGAAGCCCACCTGCACGCCGAGTTCTATCCTCCCTATCGGACTCAAGAACGCTTGAAGTACCTAGCGGGAACCGAACTAGCAGCCGGAATGTTTGCCAATGATGCCCTTCCGGAAGAGAAAGCTAAAGATTTACAAGCAGTCGTCGTCAATCTGGAAATCCCCGTGCGGTTATGAAACCATTCAATTCAGAGGTTGCATCTAAACTAGAATGGCTCAGAGATGCCTTGAGCGAAACCGGAGCTAAAGGCGTACTACTACGAGGTACAGATTGGTTTGCTTGGGCAACGGCTGGGGGTTCCAATACGGTACTGCTGACGGCTGAAACTGGGGTGGCAGAAGTTTTAGTGACTGCCCAAAATGCCTGGATTTTGACGGATGAAATCGAGGCGCAACGTTTACAAGATGAAGAACTGCCGCAGAACTTTGAGCTATACGTCCAGCCGTGGGCAGATGCTGAGGCGCGGCAGTCTTTCATTCAGGATGCTACGGAGGGAGGGAAGACTTTAAGCGATCGACCCTCCCTTGATCAAGCAGCTTTACCTTTGTCACTCGTCAACCGTAAGCGAGTAATGCTACCAACGGAATTAGAAAGATACCGCCAAGTCGGGCGTTTAGCTAGTGAAGCGATGACGGAAGTTCTCTCTAAGGCTGAACCTACTTGGACAGAATACCAACTTGCTGGAGCGGGTGCTGCCGCTTTATGGGCAAGAGGATTGCATCCAGCCCTGACTTTAGTGGCTGGCGAAAGGCGTTTACCCCTTTATCGTCATGCGACTCCGAGCGCCGAACCGATTGGCGCGATCGCCATGATGGTTTTTTGTGCTAGGGGATATGGTTTGTATGCTAATCTTACCCGATTTGTCTCCTTTACCAATCTAGAAACTCAAAATTTCGCATCTCTTCACCGGGATGTTCGGGAAGTTGAAGCCGCAGCCTTAAATCAGTGTCAACCAGGAACCTCTCTCAGCAATGTTTATCAGACGCTGGCTCAAGCCTATGAACAGTATGGCTATCCTCAAGCCATCTTTCAGCATCATCAAGGCGGAACTACAGGCTATCTAGCACGAGAGGTAGTGGCAAATCCTACCACCAATGATTTGCTAGCGGAAAATATGGCAGTTGCTTGGAACCCCAGTTTACCGGGAGCCAAAATCGAAGATACGTTTGTGATTAGTGAGGATGGAAAGCTAGAAAACCTCAGCTTTGATCCACATTGGCCAGCCGTCAAAGTAGAAGGACGCGATCGCCCTATCCCCTTAGAACTGAAGTAATGAAGGGGTTAAGGTTCATTAGACTTTCAGATCACAAATTTGTTCAAGCTAGACTGTGATTAACCTCAGTCATCTATTACTAACGGATTGCCAAGCTCTATGGCTACTTTCAGCGCCGTTACTCCCAAACGTTTTACTCTAGAGGACAATTATTGGATATTTAATTTAGTAGCATCTTGTTTAGAAGCCTACACTCAACCTTATCAAGACTTACAGGGCAATTTTGGTTATGCTAATAAGCAGATTTTTCTACCAACTGCTAGCGTAACTCTTCCTGGTTTCCCAGATCTATCTCTTGATTTATCTAGGGTGTTTCCTAGTTATGAGGCTTGAGGTTAATATCAGGTCGAGTTACTCACTTGTACTCAGGTTCGCGTAGCACCGTGCAGCCATCCCCAACTCCTGCGATCGCTCGCATCCTAATTTGTACGGGCAATGACATACCAGTAGTAATTGGCTCAGTCGGCTGTAGTGAGACAATTTCTATCACCTAGTTAGGTACCATAACTGTTGGGTTGCTGTGAACAGTAAGGACAAGAGTATGTCTGAGTTAAGACAGAATCTGGTTACTAGAGATTGGGTCATCATCGCTACAGAAAGAGCAAAAAGACCCGACGAATTTACTCAACACAATAAACCGGTTACTCAATCCCCAGCTTATCAACCTCATTGTGCTTTTTGTTTAGGCAATGAGGATGCCTCAGAGGTAGAGTTATTTCGTCTTGGCGATCGCCATCAATGGAAGGTACGCTCAGTTCTCAACAAATTTCCTGCCCTTTCTCCAGTTGGAGAGTCAGACATTAAGGTAGAAGGTATCTATCGTTCGATGAATGGCTTCGGCATTCATGAAGTGGTCATAGAACATCCCTGCCATAATATAACGACAGGTATTCTAGACATTAACGATGTTGCTGATATCCTCAGAGCTTACCGTCAGCGCTATGGAGAAATCAGACAAGATCCACGGATTAAAACTATTACTATCTTCAAAAATCATGGCGAAAGGGCAGGAACTTCGCTAGAACATCCTCACTCGCAAATTGCAGCCACACCAGTGGTTCCTCCTCAAATTCGCAACCGCATTGCTGAGGCAATACAATTTATTGATGATACCGGTGAGTGTCTATTCTGCCGAACTCTCAAAGACGAACTGGCAGCTTCTACGCGAGTAGTTGTCGAAAGCGAACACTTCGTTGCTTTCATTCCCTACGCCGCACTTTCAGCATTTCATACTTGGATTTTTCCGCGCCGACATACCTCATCCTTTGATGATATTAATGATGCTGAGATTTTAGATTTAGCTTATACCCTAAAAACGGTTCTGGCTAAACTTTACTATGGGCTGCATAATCCCGATTACAACTACACTATCCGCTCACTGCCAACCAATGAGCAGTCTACAGACTACTTTCACTGGTACATCGCCATTGTCCCTCGGCTTTCGTATACGGCTGGATTTGAGCTAGGTAGCGGTATGTACATTAACACCGTGACACCAGAAGATAGTGCTGAGTTCTTGCGTCATGTTCAAATTCCCAAAAGCCCTGTTTGCACAAACGAAGTAGAGGGGTAAGTGTATTTAAAGCGCGATCGCTCCTTTAGAGAGCGGTTCTAGAATATAAACATTGAGGTAGAAAAATATTAATGCCTGTGCCGGAAATAAACCCTCAGATAGCAATGCCTGCGCCAAGCCTCTATGAAACAGATTTCTATGCCTGGACGCAGGAACAAGCTGCTTTACTAAGCAAACATCAGTGGAATCAGCTTGACTTGCTCAATTTAATTGAGGAGATTGCATCTTTGGGGAAACAGCAACGCCAGGAACTGCGAAATCGGCTGAGTGTGTTAATTGAACATTTACTGAAATGGCAGTATCAACCACAATGTCGTAGTCGGAGTTGGTTGGCAACCATTCGTGTACAGCGTCGTGATATTTTACAGTTGCTCCAAGATAACCCCAGCTTAAAGCCTTACCTTGAGAATGCACTTGCCTTCGGCTATGAAAATGGTAGAGATCTTGCCATGGGAGAAACCGACTTGCCAGAGCAAACCTTCTCTCAGAAGTGTCCCTATAGTTTGACTGATATTTTCGATGAGCGCTTTTATCCTGGTGAAGCGAGTGAATTAGTTAGCGAAGTCAAGTAATCAACGCTGAATTAGAAACCTAGTTTTCTAAACCCTAAATCAAAAGTTTTCTAATTAAGTTTAGGTAGTAGGTAAAAATCAAACCTACTACCTAATAGACAATCCTCAGCAAAATTAATTCAGTTAACTACTACATCTGCTGTGAAAAACTGATTAAAAATTTTTAAACAGTTGTAATATCCTTCTCTTTTTCGGCTAGCAATTCATCAATTCTACCCGTATATTTGTCAGTCAGCTTCTGAACTTTATCCTGCAAATCTTTGGCTTCATCCTCAGGGAGTTCACCATTTTTTTCCTGCTTGCGAATCGAGTCCACGGCATCACGACGGATATTGCGAACGGCAACCCGACCTTCTTCAGCAAACTTACCCGCGATTTTGACAAATTCTTTACGACGCTCGGTTGTCAAGGGCGGAATATTTAGCCGGATGACTGAGCCATCGTTGTTAGGTGTTAACCCAATGTCTGATAGAGAAATTGCTTTTTCAATTAAGTTGACACTGCCTCTATCAAAGGGCTGAATTGTAATCGTACTCGCATCAGGTGTATTAATACTTGCCAATGATTTGAGGGGAGTGGGAGCACCATAATATTCCACGACTACCCGATCAAGTAAGCTACTATTGGCACGACCTGTACGAATTGTATTAAAAGCCCGTTGAGTTGCTTCAATGGTCTTTTGCATATGGCTTTCAACATCAGCTAACTTCACAAAAACCTCCCACAATAGTACCCACAGCTTCTCCAATAACGGCTCGACGGATGTTTCCTCGAACTGAGAGGTCAAATACAACGATCGGAATGTTGTTGTCTTTACACAGTGCGATCGCCGTGCTATCCATCACCCGCAAATCATGAGTCAAAACATGCCCGTAAGTAAGGCTTTGATAGCGATGGGCATCAGGATTTAACTTGGGGTCAGAATCGTAAATTCCATCGACTTTTGTTGCCTTAAAAATTACATTGGCATCAATTTCTGCTGCTCGTAAGGCAGCAGTGGTGTCAGTGGTAAAGAAGGGATTCCCTGATCCGGCACCAAAAATTACCACTCGCCCTTTTTCTAAGTGGCGAATAGCACGACGGCGGATATAAGGTTCTGCCACTTCTTGCATCGCGATCGCGGTTTGTACTCGCGTGGGTATCCCCGCTTGCTCTAGAGCATCTTGTAACGTGATCGCATTCATCACCGTAGCAATCATGCCCACATAATCGGCTGTAGCACGATCCATGCCTGCGGACGCTGCCTTCACGCCGCGAAAGATATTGCCGCCCCCGACAACAATCGCGATTTGGACGCCGCTATTGACGACCTCTGCCACTTCCTGAGCGATTTCTTGGACGATCGCTGGATCAATACCGTAACCCAGATCGCCCATCAAAGCTTCACCGCTCAGCTTTAGTAAAACTCGTTGGTAAGTCATCCCCATGCCGCGATGATTTTTTTAACAGAAATTTCCTCCAACTTAAGATAGCAGTACGAGAGTTTCCATGTCTCTACTTTCGCCACTTAACAGAACAACCCATGGGTTGAGTTGAGGGATGGGTCACTGTTTCCCCCTTTAATAAAGACGCGATCGCATCTCGTAAATAATGAGCTTGGACAGCTTCGGGGTCTTGAGGATGATCATCAATCGCTCCCCAGTAGCGAAGAATTCCTTTTTTATCTAAAAGGAACACTTCTGGAGTAGTTTGAGCCGCAAAACACGCCGCCACATCCTGAGTGCTATCCCAAACATAGGGAAAATTTAGCCCCATTTCAGCAGCAAAGGTTTTCATGTTCTCAAAGCTATCTTCGGGAAACTGATTAGCATCATTGGCATTAATTCCAATCAGCGTGAAGCCTTGGTCTTGAAACTGCGCTTGTATCTGTTTCAGCCGCTCTAAATATAAGCGCACATAGGGGCAGTGATTACACATAAAAATTACCCCCACTACCCGATACGTTTTTAGGTAACGGGAGAGGTGGTGAACTTGATCATCAATTCCGGGTAGTTCAAAATCCGGAGCATAACTGCCCAAAGGATCATTGTTTTCTTCTGTAAGCATCATTTTGGGGTGTCTATCCTACAGGGTGATACACCGAGAAGGTCTGGTAATCAGTTTTCCTTCTCTCTTAGAAACAGTAATGGGTTCTTACCGGCCTTTCACCAAGGCCTGATACCCAATTAGCTTATAAACCAGTTTGGCAGCTGTAAATTGAGAAACGACTGAATCTACAATCGGGGCTAATTCCATTACATCACAGCCAATCACCTCATGGTTTTCAAACACGCGCCGTAAGAAAGTTGTAAAAGCATACCAATACAAACCACCAGGTTCAGGAGTGCCGACACCTGGCATGATTGTGGGGTCAATCCCATCTAGATCAATGGTTAAAAATACCCGTTTTGTGGGAATGCTAGCAACTGCTCGTTCTATCCAATCCGGTTGTGTGGCAATTTCTCTGGCTCGAAAGACGATCAGTTGTTTCTCTTTAATTAAGTCCGCTTCTTCTTTGCAAATACTGCGAATGCCAATTTGTACCGTTGGCAATCCCATATCGACAACGCGACGCATGACACAGGCGTGGTTATGAATTGAGCCTTCATACTCATGTCGTAAATCTCCATGAGCATCAATTTGAACCACCGTAAAGGGTTCATCGGTAAATTCCTGCCGATACGCTTCCACAACTCCAGCTGTAATGCTGTGTTCGCCCCCTAAGGCAATCACAAACTTGCGATCGCGAATCAACTGAGATACCGT
>Ga0164305_10001211_pt1 | contig 10444 bp, 8 predicted proteins | sample Whisoiple_237_MG_FD_110215 | JGI IMG/M metagenome (GOLD analysis project Ga0164305, IMG submission 110215) | Soil microbial communities amended with pyrogenic organic matter from upstate New York, USA - Whitman soil sample_237_MG | ecosystem: Environmental > Terrestrial > Soil > Agricultural... | reverse complement strand
TGGTACCCCATCACGGCCTCCCGGTTCCCGGCGATCCACTGCACACCCGTGCGGGCCTGCCGATTCGCCAGGATCCTTTCATCCGCCATCCGCCACCCGCCACGGCGTGCAGGTGGGCGCGGATGATCGTCGTGCGGGATGACCAGCTGTCGATCACGGACGTGCGGAGTCGGAGCTACCCCGCCGCAGCGAACGGTGCCAGCACGCCCGCCAGGTCGGGATAGACCTTGGCGTGCAGCCGGGTTCCATCTGCCGTGTGCTCCTCGTCGATCACGGTGCCCTCGGAGTGCACCCGGGAAACCAGGGCGCCCTCGGTGAACGGCATCAGCACGCGGACCGCGACGGCCGGATCGGGCAGGGCGGCCGCGATGACCTGTCGCAGTTCGTCGATTCCCTCGCCGGTTCGGGCGGACACGAACACCCCGCCGGGCAGCGCGTGCCGCAACCGGGTCAGGGTCATCTCGTCCGCGGCGTCGATCTTGTTCACCACGATGATCTCGCGGATCGAAAAGGTGTCGATATCACCGAGAACCTCGCGGACGGCCGACACCTGCTCCTCGGGGTGCTCGTCGGAGCCGTCCACCACGTGCAGCAGCAGGTCGGCGTCGGCGATCTCCTCGAGCGTCGACCGGAACGACTCGACCAGCTGGTGCGGCAGGTGGCGGACAAAGCCGACGGTGTCGGTCAGGGTGAACACCCGGCCGTCTGTGGTGCGCGACCGCCGGGTCGTCGGATCGAGGGTTGCGAACAGGGCGTCCTCGACCAGGACTCCGGCGTCGGTGAGCCGGTTCAACAGGGACGACTTGCCCGCGTTCGTATAGCCGGCGATGGAGACCGCAGGAACCGCGTTGGCCCGCCGCTGGGACCGCTTGGTGTCCCTGACCCGCCGCATCCCACCGAGTTCGTGGCGCAACTGGGAGATCCGTTTGTGGATCCGGCGACGGTCGATCTCGAGCTTCGTCTCACCGGGACCACGGGACCCGATGCCGGCGCCGGCCGCCACCCGACCGCCCCGCTGCCGGGAGAGCGCAGCACCCCAGCCACGCAGCCGCGGGACCAGGTAGTTCAGCTGGGCGAGCTCGACCTGCGCCTTGCCCTCCTTGGAACGGGCATGCTGGGCGAAGATGTCGAGGATCAGCGCGGTCCGGTCGACGACCTTGACCCGCAGCCGCTCCTCCAGATTGCGCAACTGGCTGGGGGTCAGCTCGCCATCACAGATGACGGTGTCGGCGCCGGTTGCCTCGACGATCGCCAACAGCTCCTGGACCTTGCCGGAGCCGATGTAGGTCGCGCCGTCCGGATGGCTCCGGCGCTGCACCCGCGCGTCGAGGACGATCGAGCCGGCGGTTTCGGCGAGCCGGGCCAGCTCGGCCATCGATGCTTCCGCGTCTCCGGCGGTGCCACCGGCCCAGACGCCGACCAACACGACCTGCTCGAGCTGCAGCTTGCGGTACTCGACCTCGGTGACGTCGCGCAGTTCGGTGGAGAGCCCGGCGACGCGTCGGAGCGCGGCCCGGTCGGCGAGGTCGTGGTCGCCCTGGGTGTTGAACCCGTCGTCGATGGGCAGACCAGCGGCGTCGTCGACCCCGTCCGCGACGTCGCGGATGTCGTGAGTCGGACTGGTGCGCACGTCAAAGCCCTCGATTTCGGTCGCGGATTCGGTGAATGGATCGGTGTGCCCGGAGGAGTCCGCAGTGGCGGACGAATCTGCTGAGGCAGGAAAGTGAATTCTCATATGACTCCAGGGTGCCACGAACGGCCAACCATGTCCTCTTCTTTCCGGCCGTCCCGCCCGGATGATGCATTCAGGCATTGACAGCGAGACAGGCGGAGGTGGCCAGAGGTGTTGCGGACTGCCGATGCGGGTGACGTCGCCGGGCAATGGCCGCGGGCTCGATCGGTGATCGCGGCCGGACGCAGGCACTCCGTCGGCGTGCGCCCGGACGGCTCAGTGGTGACGGCGGGTATCCCCCGGGCGCCGGAGTGCCGCGTCGACGCGTGGCGCGACATCGTGGCGGTGGCAGCCGGGAACGTTCACACCGCCGCCAACACGGGCCGGTCGCACACCGTCGGCCTGCGCGGTGACGGCACCGTCGTCGCGGTCGGCTGGAACGGGGACGGTCAGTGCGACGTCGCCGGCTGGACGGACGTGGTGAGCATCGCCGCGGGCTGGCGGCGCACGTTGGCGGTCCGCGCGGACGGCACGGTTGGTGCGGCGGGCCGTCGCAGCGAGGGGGCGTGCGAGGTCGACAACTGGAGCGGGATCGTTGCTGTTGCGGCCGGCGATTGGCATTCCGTCGGTCTTCGCGCGGATGGCACTGCCACGGCCGTGGGCAACAACCGCAGGGGCCAGTGCGAGGTGACCGGGTGGCGCAGGCTCCGCTCGGTCGCGGCAGGCTATCTGCACACCGTGGGCGTCACCGAAGATGGACGGGTGCTCGCCGCCGGCCATCCGGCCACCGGCAGCGAAGAGGTGTCCGACTGGCACGACGTGGTCGGGGTATCCGCGGGAAGCGGCTTCACGGTCGGCGTCGACGCCCGGGGTCGGGTCTTCGCCGCCGGCGACAACAGCAGCGGACAGTGCGATGTCGCGTCGTGGCGTGATGTCGTCGCCGTCGCTGCCGGCTCTGCGCACACCATTGGGTTGCGCGCCGATGGCGTCGTCCTGGCGACCGGCAACAACGACAACGGCCAATGCGACGTCACCCAGTGGGACATTCAGACGCAGTGGCAGCCCTAGCGGTGCCTGGCCCAGAAGTCGGCGTCGAGATGGCCGGCGGCCACCAGCACCGCGGGGCCGGTGAGAGTGGAGTCGGCGTCCTCGATGCCGACGACCACGGCTCCGCCGGGAACGCGGACGGTCACGGTGCCGGTCGACCGGCCGGTCGCCGCCAGGTGTGCCGCTGCCACTGCGACGGTTCCCGTCCCGCAGGACCGCGTTTCGCCGACACCGCGCTCGTGGACCCGCATCCGGACCTCGTCCGGACCGAGCACCGTCACGAATTCGATGTTCACGCCCTCCGGGAAGACCACGGAGTCGAAGTCGGGTGGCACCTTCAGGTCGAGTTCCGCGAGTCCGGTCGAGATCTTGCAGACCAGGTGCGGATTTCCGACATCGACGGCCACGCCGGGGAATTCGACGTCTCCGATCCGCGCGGACGACGACACGCCCAGGCGCGCCGGACCCATCTCGATGGTCACATCGCCCTGGGCCGGCACCTGCGCGGTGCGGACCCCACCCCTGGTGTCGAACACGAGTCGTCCAGGAGCGGCCCACCCGCTGTCGACCAGATACCGGGCGAACACCCGAGCACCGTTGCCGCACATCTGCGCCAGCGAGCCGTCGGCGTTGCGGTAGTCCATGACGAAGTCCGATGAGCTCCCGGCCGGGGCGGGCGCGATCCGGATGATGCCGTCGGCGCCGAGACCGGCATGCAGGTCGCAGATCGCCCGCACCTGGGACGGACTGACCTCGAGCGTGCCGTCGGGATCCGGCAGCAGCACGAAATCGTTCTCGGTGCCGTGACCCTTGACGAACGCCACACCGGTCGACGCCGCACCTTCGACAGCACGGTCACCAGATCCGGCGTGCTCGCGCAGTGGGTCTTGGATCACCTGCTCAGCCTATGGCCTGCTGGTGGGCAACCGGGCCGCGTCCACGGCCTGCATCGCCTGCTCGACCAGGTCCGGATCGCTGGCGTCCAGGTCGATCATCCGTTCGTCCCTGCGGAACCAGGATCGCTGCCGCCGGACGAAGCGACGGGTGATCGCCGCCGTCGTCACGATGGCCTCCTCCAGATCGATCTCCCCGTCCAGCACGGCCAGCAGCTGGGCGTACCCCAGCGCCCTGGATGCGGTGACGCCGCGTCGTAATCCCTCGGCATCGAGCCTGCGGACCTCGTCCAGGAACCCGGCCTCGATCATCGACCGCACCCGGTCCTCCAACCGCAGATCGAGCTGGTCGGTCGGCCGGTCCAGCCGGAGCAGCACCGCGTCGTAGCGTGGCCGGCCGCGGCGGGGCATGGTCGCGGTGAACGGCTGACCGGTGAGGGTGATCACCTCAAGGGCGCGGACGATCTTGCGGCCGTTGGCGGGTCCGATGGCCACGGCAGCGGCCGGGTCCTGCTCGGCCAGCAGGTTGAACATGTAGTCGATGCCGAGCCGGTCCAGATCTCCCTGCAATCGCTCCCGGACCGCCGGATCGGTTGCCGGGAAATCGATTTCGTCGATCACCGACTGGATGTACAGGCCGGAACCACCGACCAGCACCGGCGTGCGCCCGCGGGCCCGCACGTCCTCGACCGCCGCCCTGGCATCGCGTTGATAGGACGCGACGGTCGCCACCTGCGACACGTCCAGCACGTCGAGCAGATGGTGGGGTATCCCTCGTCGTTCGGCGGGCGGGACCTTCGCGGTGCCGATGTCCATTCCCCGGTAGAGCTGCATGGAGTCGGCGTTGATGATCTCGCCGTCCAGCCGCTCGGCGAGATCGAGTCCGAGGTCGGACTTGCCGGTGCCCGTCGGACCGGCCACCACGATCAGCCGGTTCCCGGTCACGTCCGATTCCATCGCCAGGAGGCCACCAGATATCCGACGCCGAACGGAGCATCGGAATAGAGCAGTGCGGCGGAGCTTGGCGGGTCGCCGACGGTGAGCGCGGCGAGCACGGCCAGCGGATCCACCGTCGCCAGCAGCTCACCGGCCAACTCCCGTCGGCCTGCGGCCGCCGCGAGCGCGACCGGATCACCGGCGCCGAGCGCGGCAGCAAGGTCGGCGTCGAACGATTCGGCCCGATCGTCCCGGCGGCCGGGGGCATCGTCGCCGTGGCACGCCGACCCGTCCGCGATGACCAGCAGGCAGACCCGCCCTGCCCCCGACAGCTCTTCGTCCAGCAGCGCGGCGGCGGCCGCGGGATCGCCGGCGATCTCGATTCCGATGGTCGGTGGGAACGGCGCGGGACGGTCGGTCAGCAGGTTCGCGCCGACGACGGTGCCCACCGAGTACGAGACAGGTCGGCCGGGTCCGGCTGCTCGCTCCCGCCCTGCTGCTCCGGCCGGCAGGGTCACGTGGCGGTGGTCCGGGAGGTCGCTCCGGCGCAGGGCGGTCGAGGAGATCACCGTCCCGGGTTCCATGAACCGACCGGGTGATTGCGCACGGGGTTGCTGCGACGACGCCGACAGCAGGACGAGCCGATCGGCGTCCGGGAGTTCGGCGATGGCCGTCGCGCAGGCCGACACGACCACCGTCAGACGGTCGGCGATGGTGTCCGCAGTCCCAGGGATCAGGAAGGGAGCACCCGGGCACACCGCTGCTCCGACGATCACGCCTGCAGATTAGCCGGGAGCGCGGCGCGATCCCGGCGGCCGCGCGCAGCAGTACCCGGCCTCGCCTCACCCGGGTCGGGCGGGCACACTGGACGTGATGTCGGCCACGCCGGCCACGGATGCAGAGGGGGCACCGCAGGGTGCCCGGGGGCCCAGGCCCCCTCGAGCAGTAGGAAGGTCCCCGCCAATGTCCGAGGACAGCATCAGTCCAGCGTCGCCGCAGGCAACCGGGAGCGACCAGGATCCGCTCTCGAGAATCGTGGATCACGGACCGGACGGGGTTGCCCCCGCGATTGTCGAGGAGGCCGTGTCGGCAGCGGCGGTGCCCGATGACGTCGCTCCCCCGGACGGGGAACCCGCGGTGCCGGTCGAGCTGACCGTTCCCGAGCCTGGTCCTTCCCCGGACGTCCCGACCCCGCAGCCGGACGGGCCAGCGCCCGCCCCCGAGGTCCCGGACGTACCGGAGATCCCGGATCCACCGCAACGCCCGGAGACACCGGATCCGGCCACCGTTCCGGATCCCGCCGACGTCCCGGATCTGAGCGCCGCGCCCGCCGCAAGCGCCGAGACCGCGGCCGAACCGGAGCACTCCGAGCCGGAAGTTCCGCCGTCGGCATCCGAGCCCGTCGTCACCCCGGAATCCGAGCCGGCACCGGAGGAAGCCCACTCGGTCGCCTCGATGCCGACCGTCACCCCGTCGCAGCCGGCCGCACCGATGCCGACGGTGGGCCCGCAGTCCCCCGCCGCACCGATGCCGACCGTCGGACCGGGCAACAAACCGGCTGGTCAGCGCACCCGCGGCGGCCGACCCGGCGGTCGGCCCGGTGGCCGACCCGGAGGGCACGGCGGACCGGGCGGGCGACCCAGCCCGGTGCCGTCGGCACCGCTGCCCGCCGGTGTCGTGGAACCGATCGTGGAAAGCGTCGATCCGCACCTCTGGGGCCGCATCGACGAGGCGGGAGTCGTCTATGTGACGACCGCGGCCGGGGAACGGGCGATTGGTAACTGGCAGGCGGGCGACAACGAAGCGGGCCTGCAGCACTTCGGCCGCAAGTTCGACGACTTCTCCACCGAGATCGCCCTGCTCGAGGCCCGGCTTGCGTCCGGCACCGGTGATCCCAAGGCCACCAAGACGCAGGCCATCGCGTTGCGGGAATCCGTCGAGACCCTCTCCGCCATCGGTGATCTGGACAACGCCGCGATCCGGCTGGAGATCGTCATCGGGGCTGCGGACGCGGCCATCGCCGGTGCCTCACACGCGCGGACGGCGGCCAGGGCGGCCGCCGTCAAGGCGAAGGAGGCGCTCTGCGTCGAGGCCGAGGAATTGGCCGAGTCGACGCAATGGAAGGCGACCGGCGACCGTCTGAAGGCGATCGTCGAGGAATGGCGGACGATCCGCGGGATCGACCGGAAGACCGACGACGCGTTGTGGAAGCGGTTCGCCAAGGCCAGGGACACCTTCACCCGGCATCGCGGTTCGCATTTCGCTGAACTGGACAAGCAGCGCGGGGCCGCGAAGGAGGCGAAGGAGGCGCTGATCGCCAAGGCGGAGGCGCTCTCCGACGCCACCGATTGGGGCGAGACGGCCGGTGCCTACCGGAATCTGATGGAGGAATGGAAGGCTGCCGGGCGGGCACCCAGGGATGTCGAGGACGCGCTGTGGGCACGATTCCGGGCAGCCCAGGAGAAGTTCTTCTCCCGACGCAACAAGACGTTCTCCGACCGGGACGCCGAGTTCGAGGCGAATGCCGCCATCAAGGAGAAGTTGCTGGAGGAGGCCGAAAAGCTCGATCCGGCAACGGGTCTGGATGCGGCCAAGGCCAGGATGCGGTCGATCCAGGAACGCTGGGAAGCGGCCGGCAAGGTGCCGCGGGAGCGGATCCGGGAGTTCGACGGCCGGCTGCGTGCGGTCGAGGACAAGCTGAAGTCCGCCGAGGACAGGCACTGGCGGCGCACCGACCCGGAGACGACGGCCAGGGTGGAGCAGTTCCGCAACCGGGTCGAGGCATTCCGGTCGCAGGCTGCCAAGGCCAGGGCGGCCGGCGACGAGCGCAAGGCCAAGGAAGCAGACAAGCAGGCCGCTCAGTGGGAAGAGTGGCTCAAGACGGCGCAAGGCGCCGTCGACCAGTGACCGGACCGGTGGCTGTCGGCGTCGGGCGACCGTGAATCGCTCCGCCGACCCGGCCTCGACCCCGCCATCTGTGGCTGCGGACCCGGCCGGGTTGGCAACGCGGGTCCATCGGCTGCTCACCGGTCGGGCCCGGGTACTGATCGGCATCGCAGGCGCACCCGGCGCCGGCAAATCCACCTTCGCCCAGCAACTGGGGCTGGCCTGCGGACCCGATGCGGTGCTCGTCGGCATGGACGGTTTCCACCTGGCCCAGGTGGTGCTCGACGGGCTCGGTCTGACCGCGATCAAAGGCGCTCCCGAGACCTTCGACGCCGAGGGCTATCTGGCCTTGCTGGAGCGACTCGCGCGGCCCGTCGCCGGCAGCCCGGTGTACGCACCCGAGTTCCGGCGCGCCATCGAGGAGCCGATCGCGGGCGCGATCACGGTCCCGCCGACGGCGCGCATCGTCATCACCGAGGGCAACTACCTGCTGCTCGACGACCCGCCCTGGGACCGGGTGCGCACGCTGCTCACCGAGACCTGGTTCCTAAACACCGGGGAATCGCTGCGGATCGATCAGCTCGTGCGCCGGCACATGGAGTTCGGGCGATCACCGGACGCGGCCAGACAACGCGCGGTGCAGGGCTCGGACGGCAGCAACGCAGATGTGGTGCTGGCCTCCAGGCTTCGGGCAGACCTGCTGCTCGAGCCCGGCTGGTCGGGCTAGCCCTTGATGTCAGCCGGCGCTGCAGGCGCCCGCGGTGGCCGGCGCAGGAGCCGGACGACCGAGTCCCGGCATGCCAAGGCCGATCCCGGGCGTGCGCAGGGCAGTCCCGGACTCGGATCGATCCCCGGCCCGGGTGCGGCGATGGGACAACACAGCGCTGTCTGCCACCAGGTGGTGCGGCGCCGCGTAGGTCACCGTGGTCGTCACCACGTCGCCCGGCCGGATCGCCCTGTCGACGGCACCGACGGGAGTGAAGTGCACCAACCTGCCGTCGCGCGCCCGGCCCGAAAGCCGTCCGCGACCCTCGTCCTTGCGCCCCTCACCGGCGGCGACGAGCACCTCGACCTCGGATCCGATCAGCGCCCGGTTGCCGGCGAGAGCAGAGTCGTCCACCACCGCCATCAACCGCTGAAAACGCTCGGTGACCACGGCCCGCGGCACCTGATCGGGCATGGCCGCCGCCGGCGTGCCCGGCCGCGGCGAATACTGGAAGGTGAAGGCGGCGGCGAACTGCGACACCGCGACGACATCGAGGGTGGCCTGGAAATCGTCCTCGGTCTCCCCGGGGAATCCGACGATGATGTCCGTGGTGATCGCCGCGTCCGGCATGGCCGACCGGACGTCGGACAGGATCGAAAGGTACCGCTCGCTGCGATACGAGCGGCGCATCGCCCGCAGCACCCGGTCGGACCCGGATTGCAGCGGCATGTGCAGCTGGTGGCAGACATTGGCGGTCTGCGCCATGGCGTCGATGACGTCGCCGGTGAAGTCCTTCGGGTGCGGCGAGGTGAACCGGACCCGTTCCAGACCCTCGATGGTCCCGCAGGCCCGCAGCAACTTGGCGAACGCGGCCCGGTCGCCGAACTCGGCGCCGTAGGAGTTGACGTTCTGCCCGAGCAGGGTGACCTCGAGAACGCCGTCCGCGACGAGCATCTCGACCTCGGCCAGGATGTCGCCAGGCCGCCGGTCGGCCTCCTTGCCGCGCAGCGACGGCACAATGCAGAACGTGCAGGTGTTGTTGCAGCCCACCGAGATCGACACCCAACCCGAGTACTGCGAGTCGCGCTTGGCGGGCAGTGACGACGGGAAGACCTCGAGCGCGTCCAGGATCTCCAACTGCGCCTCGTCGTTGTGCCGCGCCCGCTCGAGCAGGGTCGGCAGCGACCCGACGTTGTGCGTCCCGAAGACGACGTCCACCCACGGCGCCCGGCGCAGGATCTCACTGCGGTCCTTCTGGGCCAGGCAGCCGCCGACTGCGATCTGCATACCGGGATGCTTGGCCTTCACTGACGCCAGGTGCCCGAGGTTGCCGTACAGCTTGTTGTCAGCGTTTTCCCGGACGGCGCAGGTGTTGAAGACGACCACGTCGGCCTGCTGGCCTTCCGGGTGTGCCGCGTAGCCGGCCTGCTCGAGCAGCCCGGAGAGCCGTTCGGAGTCGTGCACATTCATCTGGCAGCCGTAGGTGCGGACCTGATAGGTACGGCCGAAGCCGGAGGTCGGGTCCGTCGTTGGGGCGTCAGCGCGGTCGTGCAAGCCAGAACTCACGCAGATCAGGGTACGTCCCGATACGCGTCATTCGATCCGCCCGCAAGGTGCCCGAACGGCCCAGTGCCAAGAAGGCGAATGGGTAACTGTTCGATTACCGCTGGACTTCCCCGACCCGTGAGGGCGTCGGGTATGACAGTCTCGACACACGCCGGTGGCCGACGGCCCCGGACCGAACCCTTCGGGAGGGCATGTGAGCGCTGACGCCGGAACCCCGACGCCGACAGGTGATCGACCCATGGTCGCGATGCACGACGTCGAAAAGCACTTCGGGGCCCTGCACGTGCTCAAGAACATCCAGCTCGATGTGCCGTCCGGTCAGGTCTGCATCGTCCTGGGTCCGTCCGGCTCCGGGAAGTCGACCCTGTGCCGAACGATCAACCGGTTGGAGTCCATCGACTCCGGCCGGATCGAGGTCGACGGCGTACCGCTGCCCGCCGAGGGCAAGGCCCTGGCTCAGTTGCGCGCGGACGTCGGGATGGTCTTCCAGTCGTTCAACCTGTTCGCGCACAAGACGATCCTGCAGAACGTCACCCTCGGGCCGGTCAAGGTCCGGAAGATGAACAAGAAGGCGGCCGACGACCTCGCGGTCTCGCTGCTGGAGCGCGTCGGCATCGAGGCGCAGAAGGACAAGCTGCCGGCGCAGCTCTCCGGCGGCCAGCAGCAGCGGGTGGCGATCGCCCGGGCGCTGGCCATGAAGCCGAAGGTCATGCTGTTCGACGAGCCGACCAGCGCGCT
>Ga0164305_10001206_pt1 | contig 10450 bp, 10 predicted proteins | sample Whisoiple_237_MG_FD_110215 | JGI IMG/M metagenome (GOLD analysis project Ga0164305, IMG submission 110215) | Soil microbial communities amended with pyrogenic organic matter from upstate New York, USA - Whitman soil sample_237_MG | ecosystem: Environmental > Terrestrial > Soil > Agricultural... | reverse complement strand
TCATCGCTTCGACGATGCAGAGCGCCTCGCCGGCTTTGACCTCCTGGCCTTGTTTCACCGAAATCGCTTTCACCAAGCCCGGCATCGGGCAGAGCAGCGCTTTTGTTGACGCGCCGACCTTTTTATCGGGCATCAGCGCGGCGAGTTCCGCCTCGCGCCGCGTATAGACGCGCGCCTCGAGCGACATGCCGCGATGGGCAAGATGATAGCCGTTGAGAATCGGTCGAACCTGCACGGCGAGCGGCTCGTCGTTGATCGTGCCGGTCCAAACCGGAATGCCCGGCGTCCATTCCGAGGCGACGTGATGGGCCTCGGCGCTCGCATCCTCGAAACGGATGAGCAGCGACTCGTCGCCGGGATCGAGCGTCAGATCGAAGCGCTCGGTGCCGAGCAGGACGCAACGATCACGCTCGAATTGCACCGGCCGCGCCGTCCGCATCTGCCCGGAAATCTGCCGCTTTCTTTCATTGGCGACGTGATCGACGAAGGTCGCGACGGCGGCGATGAGATGCGCGATTTCGCCCTGCGGCTGCGGCGGGACGAAGCCATCGGGATATTCTTCCGCGATGAAGCCGGTCGACAGAGTGCCGGAGCGCCAGCGCGGCTTTTGCATGATCGAGGCGAGGAACGGAATGTTGTGGCGGATGCCGTCGATCGCAAAGCGGTCGAGTGCGTCCGCCTGCGCATCGATCGCGGTCATGCGATCGCCGGCATGGGTGACGAGCTTGGCGATCATCGGGTCGTAATAGATCGAAATCTCGCCTCCTTCGTAGACGCCGGTGTCGTTGCGGACGGTGACGCCGTCGTGGTGATCTTCGGCCGGCGGGCGGTAAGTGATCAAGCGTCCGGTGGAGGGCAGGAAATTGCGCACCGGATCTTCGGCATAGATGCGGCTCTCGACCGCCCATCCCCTAAGCTTGATGTCGGACTGTTTGATCGCGAGCTTCTCGCCGGCGGCGACGCGGATCATCTGCTCGACGAGATCGATGCCGGTGACGAGCTCGGTCACGGGATGCTCGACCTGCAGGCGCGTATTCATTTCGAGAAAGAAGAAGCTGCGATCCTGGCCGGCCACGAATTCGACGGTGCCGGCGGAATCGTAATTCACGGCTTTGGCGAGCGCGACCGCCTGCTCGCCCATCTCGCGGCGTGTTGCTTCGTCGAGCAGCGGCGAGGGTGCCTCTTCAACGACCTTTTGATTGCGGCGCTGGATCGAGCATTCGCGCTCGCCGAGATAGATCACATGCCCATGCTTGTCGCCGAGCACCTGGATTTCGACGTGACGCGGATTGACGATGAACTTTTCGACGAAGACGCGATCGTCGCCGAATGAGGATTTCGCCTCAGATTTGGCGCGGGTGAAACCTTCGGCGACCTCGTCACGCGAATGGGCGATGCGCATGCCTTTGCCGCCGCCGCCGGCGGAGGCTTTCAGCATCACGGGATAGCCGATCTCGTCGGCAATCCTAATCGCGTGGTCGGCGTCTTCGATCACGCCGAGAAAGCCCGGCACCGTGGACACTTTCGCCGCGTTGGCGAATTTCTTCGATTCGATCTTGTCGCCCATCGCCTCGATGGCGCGCGGGTTCGGTCCGATGAAAGTGATGCCGGCGTCTCCCAGCGCCTGTGCGAAGGCGGCGCGCTCGGACAGAAAACCGTAGCCGGGATGCACGGCCTCGGCACCGGTCGACTTACAGGCGGCGACGATCTTGTCGATGACGAGATAGGACTCCGCCGCGGGCGCCGGGCCGACATGCACCGCCTCGTCCGCCATTTCGACGTGCAGCGCGTCCTTGTCGGCATCGGAATAGACCGCGACCGTCGCGATACCCATCCGGCGGGCGGTCTTGATGACGCGGCAGGCGATCTCGCCGCGGTTGGCGATGAGGATTTTCTTGAACATGGCTCGGCCCGGTCTATTGGAGGCTGGCTCAGCCGTCCAGAGCGGAGCCGCAGGAGGAGAGATGATCGACCACGTCTCGATTTCCGTCGCGGACCTGAAAAAGAGCGCCGTCTTTTACGCGGCGGTGCTGGAGCCGCTCGGCTATCGCAAGATCGCCGATCGGCCGGCGAGCGTCGGCTTCGGCAAGACCTACCCGGAATTTTGGCTGAACGCGCGGCCGCATACTGCTCTGGCCCCAGCGGACACCGGCGCGCATATCTGCCTGCGCGCGAGGAGCGTCGAGGCGGTTCGCGAATTCCACGCGCGTGCGCTCGCCAATGGCGGCCGCGACGACGGCGCACCGGGTCCGCGCAAAGGCGAGATGACCGATTATTTCGGCGCGTTCATCCGCGACCTCGACGGCAACAAGATTGAGGCAATGACGCTTCCAGCTACCTCATCCTGAGGAGCCGCGAAGCGGCGTCTCGAAGGATGCGGCAAACGCGCTTCCCCTTTGATGCCCCTTCGAGACGCGCTCCTACGGAGCGCTCCTCAGGGTGAGGGAGTTTGATTATTCCGGCCTTCCCTTCTCATAGGGCGCGAGCGCATCGGCAAAGAAACGATGCGTCGGCGTCGCCACGCCATGTTGCTCGCCGAGTCGCACGACGGCGCCGGAGAGCCACGGCAGTTCGAGTGGGTTGCCGACCTCGAGGTCATGCGCCATCGAGGCGCGCACGGCCGGCGGCAGCCCGTCGAGAATCTTCAGCGTATCTGTGACATCCCGGTCGCGCATCTTGACGCCTGCGGCTTTCCCGAGCGTGACGATCTCTTCGATGAGCGCCTGCAACAGCGCGCGCGAGCGCGGATTGCTGCGGATCGGCCCGAGGCCGCAGCGGATCAACGACGTCGTCGCCGCCATCGGCGCGAGCATCGCGAATTTCAGCCAGATGGCGCGCGTGATGTCGGGCGGAATCTGCGCGTCGAATTTCGCCGCCTTGCAGGCGTCGAAAAAGGCTTTGACGCGCGCGCTCTCGCGGCCATCCCGCTCGCCGAAGGCAAGACCGGCGAAAGCCGCACGCGTGCTGATCAATCCGGGCTCTGAAATGATCGCGGAGATGTAGGCAATCCCCGGCACGACCTTTTCGCGCCCGAGAACGGCCCCGACGACATCGGCCGCCTCAACCCCGTTCTGCACGGTGTATACACTGGTCTGCGCTCCAATAATCGGCCGCAATTGCTCCGCGGCAGATTCCATCGCCGAAAGTTTGACCGCAAATAGAATGACGTCCGGCGCCTCGGCGATCTCGTCCGGACTCGCGACGCATTTTGCCGACTGCACATGGAATTCGCCGAGCGTGCCCTCGGCGCGAAGTCCATTGCGCCGGATTGCCTCGCCATGCGGGCCGCGCGCGACGAAGGTCACGTCATTGCCGGCAAGTGCCAGCCGTCCGCCGAAATAGCCGCCGACGCCGCCGGCGCCCATGATAACAATGCGCATGCTTCTGTCCTTAGCTTTTTGGCGGAATGACGAGCTGCGTCTGCGTCACCACGCCGGCGAGCCGGCCGTCGGCGCGACTGATCTTCGTCTGCCATACCATGGTCTGACGCCCTTTATGAATCGGCGTGCAGGCCGCGCGTGCGACTTCGCCGACGGGCAGCGCGGCGAGGAAATTCGTCTTGCTTTCGATCGTAGTCGTCCATGCCCCTTCCGGCAGATTGAGCACGGTTGCGAGCGCGCCGACGGAATCGGCAAGCGCCATCAGTGCGCCGCCGTGCAGCACCGCAGGAACGGTGCAGAGATCCGGACGCACCTGCATTTCCGCTTCGACGAGATCGGGCGTGCTCGTCGTCACGCGGATGCCGAGCAGCTCGGAGAACGGCATGGTGGGAGGTGGCTTCATAAAATAATTCCGGACCGCGCACCTCCTGGTGCGCAGCCTATCTAAGCACGTCTCGACGATATTGCGCACCAGGAGGTGCGCGGTCCAGCCCGCTCAGTTCTTCGCGACCATACTATCCTCGCCGCGCAGCCAGCGGCGCCAATCGCCTTCCGAGCCGTAGAACGCATTGCGGTCGACCGCACCCTGAATTCCCGGCACGGAGCCGTCGGAGGCGTATTGCCAGATGTGCCAATGCCGATTGCCGTAGCGCACAGCCGGATGATACTTCGTGCTGCGCACCCAGATCGGATATTCCGACAATGCGCCGTCGTACAAAATGCTCTGATAGAAATCGACGGACGAATAGATCACCGGCTTCTTGCCGTAATGGCGCTCCATCTCCTGCAGGATGGCGCGCATGTCGGCGAGCGTCTTGTCGCGTTCGAGCGTGCGCTTGCACATTTTCGATTGCGGCGTCGCCTCGACGTCGAGCACCGGCGGCAACGCGTCGGGCTCGACCGGCACGTTCTTCTCGAACCAGTTCACCTCTTCCTGCCATGGGCGGCACCAGAACATGAAGTGATAGGCGCCGCGCGGGATGCCGGCGGCACGCGCGCCCTCCCAATTCGCCTCGAATTTGGAATCGACGACGTCACCTCCTTCGGTCGCCTTGATCCAAGCAAAGCGGACGCCGGAATCGCGCACCGCCTGCCAGTCGATGTTGCCCTGGTACTTCGAGACGTCGATGCCCTGGACCGGATGCTCGGCGTGGCGGGCGGCCGAGTATTTGGCGAGCTCCGTCTCCGGCACCATGAAGGCGAAGCGCCGGTCCTTATTGTTCGGCGCCACCGCGCGGCTGTCGATGGTCTGCCCGCAGCCGGCGAGGCCGAGGGCTAACAGAAGCGCGGAAACCGGAAGGAGACGCGTGAGGGGGGATGCGGCCATACTCGCCATGGGTGGAAATTAGCGAGGAGCCGGTAATGACCCGTTAATGGGGCCAAAAGCCGGCAGCCCTCAGGCGAGGCCGAACCAGAGCGTGGCAATCGACAGGAAAGACGCGTAGCCGACAACGTCGGTGACCGTGGTGACGAAAGCGCCGGAGGAGACCGCAGGGTCGATTTTCAGCCGGTCGAGGAGGAGGGGGATGAGGATGCCCCCGAGCGCGCCGGCGACAAGATTGGTCAGCATGGCGAGTGCGATGACGATGCCGATGCCCGGCGTGTGGAACCAGGTCGCGGAAATGATGCCGGTGATCAGCCCGAAGGCGGCGCCATTGATGGCGCCCACGGTCAGCTCGCGCCCGATGATCCAGAGCGCGTTGGCGCGCGACAGGTCTCGCGTTGCGAGAGCGCGGACCGCGACCGTCATCGTTTGCGTCGCCGCATTGCCGCCTTGGCTGGCGACGATCGGCGCCAGCACCGCCAGCGCCACCATCTTCTGCAGCTGGCCCTCGAACAGGCCGAGGACGGAGGAGGCGATGAAGGCGGTGGCGAGATTGACGAGCAGCCACAAGAACCGGCTGCGGGTGATCCACCAAACGGGGTCGGACAATTCCTCGCGCCGGCTGACGCCGCCGAGCGCGCGCAAATCTTCTTCGGCTTCTTCCTGGATGACATCGACGACGTCGTCGATGGTAATGACGCCGACGAGGCGCTCGGCCTCATCCACGACCGGCACGGAGACGAGGTTGTAGCGCTCGAAGAGCCGCGCCACCTCCTCCCGATCTTCCATCACGTTCACGCGGCGCCGGTCGGCCTGCATGATCGCCTCGAGCTGCACCGGCCGCTTCGAGCGGGCGAGCCGGTCGAGGAAGACCGTGCCGAGAAACCGGTGGCCGGGATCGACCACGAACACCTCAAAGAAAGATTCCGGCAGCGCCTCGGCATCGGCGTCGCGCATGTAGTCGATCGTGCGGCCGACATCCCAGAACGCCGGCACGGCGATGAGCCGCGTCTGCATGAGCCGGCCGGCGGAATTTTCGGGGTAGTCGAGCGAGCGCCTGAGCGCCGTGCGCTCGATCAGCGGCAGCGCCTCGAGAACCTCGGCGCGGTCTTCGGGATCGAGGTCTTCGAGGATCGCTACGGCATCGTCGCTGTCGAGCTCACGGACGCCCTCGGCGATCTCCTCGTTGGGAATGTCCTCTAAAATTTCGTCGCGGACATTGTCGTCGACTTCGGTCAGCGCGCTGAAGTCGAAATCATCGCCGAGAAGCTCGATGAGCCGGGTGCGATCCTCGGCGTCGAGCGCCTCGATGAGGGCGCCCATATCGGCTTCGTGCAGGTCGCCGGCGAGCGTGCGCACCCGCTCGGCATCGCCGGCCTGAATCGCGGCGGCGACGCGCTCGACGAATTCGTCGCGGAGCCGCCCCTCTTCGTCGCGGACCTGATTTTCCGGCGGCTTCTCGGCGACGGAATGTTCCGCGGTGTCCGTCATGATCTCGTCCGCTGGATTTACGTGAAGCGCGTGGCTGAGGGCTCGTTTAAGCAAGCGGGCAGGGGAAGGCAACGCGCGTTGCGGCGCGGCGTCGCCGCCGGTCAAGCGCTCATGCTTAAGCCGGGCTTAACGCGATTGACTCTATGCTCGTGAGAGGCACAGTCGCGGCCCTCGCGTTTCGTAGGAGTATCCGGTGGCACCCCCGCGTCCCTATTGGAAGGGCTACCTCAAGCTCTCGCTCGTCTCCTGCCCGATTGCGCTCTATGCCGCGACCTCGTCGAGCGAGCGCGTCTCGTTCCGGCAGATCAACCGCAAGACCGGCAATCGCCTGCGCCAGCAGCTCGTCGACGACGTAACGCGCGAGCCGGTCGAGGCCGGGGACAAGGCGCGCGGCTACGAGGTCGCCAAGAACCAGTATATCCTGATCGAGGACGACGAGCTCGACGCCGTCGCCGTCGAAAGCAACCACACGATCGAGATCGACCGCTTCGTGCCGCGCGCCGAGATGGACGAGCGCTATCTCGACAGCCCCTATTACCTCGTGCCGGATGATCGCGTCGGGCAGGAAGCGTTCGCGGTCATCCGCGACGCGATGCGCGGCAAAGACATGGTAGCGCTCGGCCGTGTCGTTCTGGCAAAGCGCGAGCGCGTCATCATGCTGCAGCCCTGGGACAAGGGGCTAATGGGCACGACGCTGCGCTATGCCTACGAGGTGCGCGACACGTCGGACCTGTTTTCCGGCATTGCCGACATGAAGATCGCCAAGGACATGCTGGCTTTGGCCGAGCACATCCTTGAGACAAAAGCCGGCGAGTTCGAGCCGGAAAACTTCCACGACCGCTATGAGGATGCGGTGGTCGAAATGCTGCGGCGGAAGCAGGCGGGCATGCCGGCGGAGGTAGCGAAGCCCGCGGCACCGGCGACGAATGTCGTCAGCCTGATGGACGCGTTGAAGAAGAGTCTCGCGGCGGAGGACGCGAAAGCGCCGGCGGCTGCGGCGAGCAAAGCGAAGAAGCCGAAGAAGAAGGCCGAGGGTCAGCGCGAAATGCTGCTGCCGATCGCCGGCAAGGGCGCCGGCAAGGCCGAGGCCGCGAAGCCGGCCGTGAAAGCTGCGCCTGCGAAGGCGAGCGGAAGGCAGCGTAAGGCGGGGTAGCGTCGCTCGATTTATTCAGTCGCGCGAACCCGCAGTGTCTTACGCGACCTTCTTTTCCGGTGTTGTACTTATTGCAGGCGTCGGGGCCAGCAGCTCGATCGCCTTCAACAAAACTTCCATCTCGAAGGGGAGGCCGATCTGCGGCACGTAAATCGTGCGAAGCTCTTGCGCGATCAGGCTCGTCGGAGAACGCACATGCTTGCTGGTCTTACGCATGAAAAATCGTTCTCCGCGGACGAGAGAATGGTCCGAGAGAATGGTTAATGGCGTGTTAACCTTGCGCGAAGCTTAGCAGGTTCACTCGCGCTCTTTCGGCGTCAGCTGCACCAACGTCACCGGCACATTGGTCGAGACGAACTGCCCGGGCGTCGCCAGCACTTTCACGCTGCCCGCCGCCGGCGCGCGCAGAAAACATTGCTCGAAAAGCGCCTTGGCTTCTTCGAGCAGCGCGGCGGCGGAATCGCGCTTCGCCGCGGCCTCGGAAACATCCTCGGCGCGGGTACCGGCGTGCAGGAGGTCGAGCCGCCGCTTCTGGTCCTCGAGCTGTGCCGCCGTGATCCGCGCATCGCGCCGCGCCTGCAACAGCGCGGCGCGTGAGATGCTGATCCCTTCGCGGAGTTCCTGCGCGCGGTCATAGGCCGCCTGCGCCTCTTCCGCCCGGGCCCGGGCGACGCCGACATTGGCCTCGCCGATGGCGATCTCGTCGAGACGCGGGCCATTGCGGGCGCGCTCGTATGCGGCCTCGGCCGCCGCGACATTGGCGCGGCGCACCCTGATCTCGGCCTGCAGCGGCCGGCAGTCGATCGTCACAAGCAGCTGGCCGGCGTCGACGTGATCGCCGTCGCGCACGAAGATTTTCTCGATGACGCCTGTCGCGGCGACGCCGAGCTGCATCGTGGTTTGCGCCGGTGTGGCGCGGGACGGTGTTTGTGCGAGCGCGAAGGCGGGCAACAAAGTAGCCGAAATCGAGACGCTCAGCACAACGAGCTTATCTATTACGTTGAACATGTTGAGAACGCCTAGCCGAGCTAGCAACTAACGCTCGGAATGCGCTCCATGCAAGCGCCCGCGGATTGTCCTGTGCGATGTAGTCGCCGATGGCTTCGAGATTGCGCGATGCCGAAATTGTCCAGCGCAGTTTCACGACTGAGGCGAAAATTTCTCTCGGATGCGCATCAACTCCTCGTCGCTGGCGAAATCGCCACGATCCGCAGCCGCAATTCCTTGCTCGATCTTGTCGATTTGCCAAGCGTTGAGAGCGACGTAATCTTCTATCGCTTTGGCCACTAGCCAATCGCGCGGGCGGTCAGTCTTTTGTGCAAGCCGATCAAGGGCGCCGAGTGTGTTTGCGTCCAGTTTGACAGTAAGAGCGGACATATGCGTGCGGGTCCCGGCAAGTGATGTGGCGACGGTTCAGTTTACTCCGATCGGCCCACAAACGCATAGCGGCCGAAGCTTTGCAATAAATCTGTCCGCCCCTGGGCCGCGGGTGCGGTATTTCGAAAATCCTCCTTCACACGCCCCGCCGAGGGACTATTCTCCAAGCCAAGAGAGTCTCACCAAAACGATCGCCGCGGCTAAAGCGGCCGCTCCGGTCCGTGGCAGGAGCAAGCTCATGACAAACTTTCACGTCGTCGCCGGACCGAAAGGCGCTGTCGAACGTCCCACGATCCGCCGCATCGGCGTCGATGACCTTGTCATCGCGCTTCGGCAGGGCGTCGACGACTTCCTGACGAAGCCGTCGCACCTCGTTTTCATCGGCCTGATCTATCCCGTCGTCGGGCTGATCCTCGCCTTCTGGGCGTCGAACGCCGATTTGCTGCCGCTGCTGTATCCCTTGATGTCGGGCTTTGCGCTGATCGGCCCGCTTGCGGCGATCGGCCTTTATGAGATCAGCCGGCGGCGCGAAGCCGGGCTCGACACGTCCTGGACGCATGCTTTCGACGTGCTGCGCTCGCCCTCGCTGCCGGCAATCGTCGTGCTCGGCATCTCGCTGCTGGTCATTTTCGTCGCATGGCTGATGACGGCGAACGCGCTCTATGATTGGCTGTTCGAGCCGCCGGGTCAGGTGACGCTGCAGCAATTCTTCGACAACATCCTGCACACCGATCGCGGCCACAAACTGATCCTGATCGGCAACGTGGTCGGCTTCATCTTTGCGGCCGTGGCGTTCTGTGTGAGCGCCGTGTCGTTCCCGCTGCTGCTCGATCGCGATGTCGGCGCCGGTGTGGCGGTTGCAACATCCGTTCGTGCGGTGCTCGAAAATTTCGTGCCGATGGTGATCTGGGGCCTGATCATCACGGCCGGGCTTGTCATTGGTTTCGCGACGCTGTTCGTCGGGCTCGCGGTGATCATGCCGATCCTCGGCCACGCGACTTGGCATCTCTATCGGCGGGTGGTGCAGCCAGCTGCGAGCCCGTGATACGCGCAGCTATCCCCGCTGATCACAGGGCCTGCCACTTTGGTTTCAGGAACCGATGTGGCGTCATACCGTTGTCACATCAGCAGGCGGCACTTCTTCTAAGCCTGCTTTTATGGTAGAGTGCGAAGGCTAGGAGGTCGTATGACTCCACCGGCGCAGACGGGCCGCGATAATCGCTGAGGCAATTGCCCCGGGCTTTAGGCGTAGCGGCAAAATTACGGGACGGCAGACCGGAGAGAGAACCCGTTTGCCCGCGCGTATCTCACGCGAGCGATAGCTATGGGCGCCTCATGGGCTCTCTCCGGTAAGCTTTCTTTTCGGCAGCTTGGTGCGGTCGAGAGCTATCAAACATTTTCCGTTTTAGCGAGTTTGTTAAGTGTGTTAGCGAAAGGTGAGGGAGTTTACCGCACCTTTGAAAGGTAATGGGTTTCTTGCGCGCCTCCCTCACCTCGGCGCGCGGCCTGGATCGACAGCCGCTCCCGATTCGCGGCTCGCGTGTAGTGTGCCGCCATCGCGCCGCCAACCCAGCCGAAAGCCGCGTCCATTTCAAAGTTGGAATAGCCCCGCAGCGCCGCGCGTGTGGCCGCGACCTTGCGGAGACCGTGCGCGCTCTTGTTGACGCCGGCAGCGCGGCAGCAATCCTTGAACCAATTCCCGAAGCTCTCCTTCGTGAATGGCTT
>Ga0164305_10001205_pt1 | contig 10451 bp, 10 predicted proteins | sample Whisoiple_237_MG_FD_110215 | JGI IMG/M metagenome (GOLD analysis project Ga0164305, IMG submission 110215) | Soil microbial communities amended with pyrogenic organic matter from upstate New York, USA - Whitman soil sample_237_MG | ecosystem: Environmental > Terrestrial > Soil > Agricultural... | reverse complement strand
TGCGGCAATCAATCATCGGAGCCGGGATTCATACAACATAGCCAGACGCCGTCAGGACGGCTGGATGCGTGAGGATCGCGCCGTCCATGCCGACTACGTCGTCGCGCTCATGCACCATGACGCGCCACCAGTAGTTCTTCAGATTGCGCTTTAGTTCGACGCCGAGCGGTCCGTAATCCCAGGCGCCGTTGAGACCGCCGTAGATTTCGCTCGACTGGAAAATGAAACCGCGCCGCTTGCATAAGCTCACGATCTTTTCCATGCGCTCGGTGTTGGGCGGCGTGCTCATTATTTTCGCCACAGATGAACACAGATTGACACGGATTCAAACCAGAGAATTGAGTGGCGGGAGATGCGCCGTCTCTTCGCGGAATCGATAGAATCAGGACAAAGGGAAATCATCCCTCCATCCGTGTTCATCCGTGTAAATCTGTGGCTAACTCTGCGGTTCGACTTTGACCTCGGTCTTCACAGAATTGGCGATGAAACACTGGTCGTGTGCGCCGTGATTCATCTCCTCGATCTCTTGCGGCGTCGGTTGTTTATCCCCGGAGAATTTGAGTCGCTGCTTTAGGGTCACGCGTGTAATGGCCAATTTGCCCTCGGCGTTTTTTTCCATAACGCCGACCGCTTCATCGGCGTATTCGTCGAGCACGAACTTCTTTTTGCACGCGATGGCCAGGAAGGTCAGCATGTGACAACTGGAAAGCGATGCCACGAAGGCTTCCTCCGGATCAACCAGGTTAGGATTACCCAGATATCCAGGCGCAGCTGACGCCTGCATCTCGTGTCCGCCATCAAATTTCCAAGTATGGTCTCGTGAATATTTCTGATACTCGAACGGCTTGTCGCCGCGTTGCCAACTGAGAGTGACTTTATGTTCTGACATGCGTTTAGATAAAACGCGACGCCTTGAAGGGCAAGCGATTCACTTCCGCGCACGAGTGTGCTGTTACCTCCGCAGTCCTCAGTGGACTTTCCAGGTAAGTGATCGGACTCAGCCCGCCATGCGCTGAAAACAGCGCACACTACAGCCATGCTTGCGCTGACGGGCGGCCTCTTTATTATCTCCACTTCTGAAAATTCGCGCGATTAGCTCAGTGGTAGAGCACTTGCTTCACACGCAAGGGGTCGCTGGTTCGATACCAGCATCGCGCACCAGATTTTTCGTTCATACCGCGGCAAGCAAAGGCGCAAAAATTCCATGGTTCTAATTCAAGAAGTTCTCGAAATCGTCAGAAAACGTAACCCTTACGAGCCTGAGTTTCTTCAGGCGGTCACCGAGGTGCTGGAGTCGATTCGGCCAGTCATCGACCGCAGCAAGAAGCTCCGAGACGCCAGAATCCTGGAGCGTCTAGTCGAACCAGAGCGAATGATTCAGTTTCGCGTCCCGTGGATCGACGTCAAAGGACAGATCCAGGTGAACCGCGGGTTTCGCGTGCAAATGAATAGCGCGCTTGGCCCTTACAAAGGCGGATTGCGTTTTCATCCGACCGTCTATGCGGGCATCATCAAGTTTCTCGCGTTCGAACAAGTGTTTAAGAACTCGCTAACCGGTTTGCCGATGGGCGGCGGCAAAGGCGGATCTGACTTCGATCCAAAAGGGAAATCCGACAGAGAGGTGATGCGCTTTTGCCAATCGTTCATGACTGAACTGTTCCGGCACGTGGGTCCGAATACTGATGTGCCTGCGGGCGACATCGGCGTAGGTGGTCGCGAGATCGGGTATCTCTTTGGCCAATACAAACGGCTGGCGAACGAATTTACAGGCGTGTTAACCGGGAAAGGGCTCAGCTGGGGCGGCTCGCTCATTCGACCGGAGGCCACTGGTTACGGCGCCGTTTATTTCGCGCAGGAAATGCTTAAAACGCGCGATGAAACGATCGAAGGCAAAATTTGTACTGTTTCAGGTGCCGGTAATGCGGCGCAATATACGGTAGAGAAATTGATTCAGTGCGGCGCAAAGCCTGTTTCGATGTCCGATTCCAGCGGCTACATTTACGACAAAAACGGCATCACAGAAGAAAAACTCGCCTTCGTCATGAGCATTAAGAATGTGCGCCGCGGACGCATCAGCGAGTACGCCAAAAAGTTCCGCGGCTCCAAATATGTGGCTGGCCAGCGGCCTTGGGGAATAAAATGCGATTGCGCATTTCCGTGCGCGACGGAGAACGAGATCACCGCTGAAGACGCAAAGAAACTGCTCAACAACGGTTGTTACCTCGTGTCAGAAGCGGCCAACATGCCGAGCGTGCCAGCGGCTGTAGACCTTTTCATTGAGAAAAAAATTCTTTTCGGTCCGGGCAAAGCGGCGAATGCCGGCGGTGTAGCAACCTCGGGGCTTGAAATGAGCCAAAATTCCATGCGTTTGCCGTGGCCGCGCGAAGAAGTTGATTCGCGCTTGCGCCACATCATGTCTACGATCTTCAAGACGTCATGGGAAACTGCCGATGAATACGGCCAGCCTGGCAATCTTGTCGTTGGTGCAAACATCGCCGGGTTCGTAAAAGTCGCGGACGCCATGCTCGATCAAGGCGTCGTATAATTGCTTCGCTCTCAACGCTGTTTTGCCGCGCGCTGGTGCTGTTTGCATACAGACAGGCGCGTAAAAACTGCCGTTGATCCGTATAATGAGTGTATGAACACGAGCATTACTGATTCTGCGGACAAAAAGACAGTGTGCGCAGAACGCGGGACAAAAATTAAACTGAAATGGCCAGCTTTCCTGTTAGTTCTGATTTTCGCCGCGCTCGGTGCAGTAGGGTGCGAAGGATATTATAGCGGCTACCCGGGCTACGGACCGTATTATGGTAACGGACCTTATTATGGAGGTGGACCTTATTACGGTGGTCGCGCTTATCCGGGATCGGTAACGGTGGAAGTTGGCGACCGGCCTTACTACGTTCGCGGCCCTGGCTACTATGTAGGCAGGACGTATTACGTGTGGAAACCGGGGCATTGGGGATGGCGGCATCATCAGAAAGTCTGGATCCACGGCCATTACGTCGTGCGCGGATACTGATCGCTATCACCAAGCGTCAGTCGATACTCAAACGATTGGCTGCGCCAGGCCCCAGCGCGCAAAACGGAAACGCAGAGCTGTTGCCAGGCAGCCTAATCCGTAGCGGACGCTTCTGCGGAAATTGATTGACGACGCCTCGGGCATGTATCTGGCCGGACAGGTTACTTCACCGATCGCGCAGTCGAGGGCAATGATTTGCGCAAGGATTTGATTGTCGAAGACAAAGTCGTCGGAGTTTGTTTGCAGCGGCAGCCGCTCCAACAATTGGCGCGAAAATGCGCGATAACCGGTATGATACTCCGAGAGCTTCGCGCCGATGAGCAGATTCTCCATAAGGGTCAGGAACCGGTTTGAAACGTATTTCCACCATGGCATGCCGCCGCGAAGCGCGCCTCCCCCAAGAATGCGCGAAGCAAGCACACAGGGATAAAGACCGCTTGCCACCAGAGCTGCTATCGCCGGAATCAACTGCGGCGTGTACTGATAATCTGGATGAATCATGATAATAATGTCCGCGGCCGCGGCGAGGGCGAGGCGGTAGCACGTTTTTTGGTTCGCGCCGTAACCGCGATTCTCCGGATGCACCTCTACTTGCACATGCGGCAGAGTCCGCGCGATCGCTACGGTCTCATCGTGGCTCGCATCGTCGACGACAATGACCAGATCGACAATCCCATGCGCCATGACTTCATCGTAAGTTCGGCGCAATGTACGCGCCGCGTTATAGGCGGGCATCACTACCACAATTTTCTGGTCGTTCAGCATGGTCGTAGTCGAATATGCGCTGGATCGCCAGGTTGCAACCTCGATGACTATTTTTTACGACCCCTGCTGCCTCGAATATTCGATGCCCGGCCATCCAGAGCGACCGGAGCGCATCGCTCGCACGGCGCCGTTATTAAAGGATAGGCACCCTGAGTGGAAATGGCAGCTACCACATGCGGCGACCGACGAGGAATTGTTGCGCGCGCATTCACGTCAGCATATTGAGCGCATTAGCGCTGCAAGGGAAGAATTCGATCTCGACACGCCATTTTATCCGAACATTGCCATATACGCGCGCCACTCGGCTGGCGCCGCCGTCGAGGCGACACGCACAGCATTGCGGGGCGAATTGGCTTTTAGCCTGATGCGACCTCCTGGACATCACGCGACGCGCGATCGCGCGATGGGTTTCTGTTATTTCAGCAATGTGAGTATCGCTGCTCTCGACGCATTGGAAAGCGGCGCTGAACGCGTTGCCATTTGGGATTTTGATGGGCACCACGGCAACGGAACCGAAGCAATCGTGGCCCACAATAGCCGAATTCGATTTGCGTCGATCCACCAATTCCCGGCGTATCCCGGAACCGGCGCAAGACCGTTTGCGAACATCCATAACTATCCGGTCGCTCCATTCACGGCGCGAAATGAGGTTGTCGATATCGCACAGGCCGCTCTGGCCAAATTGATTGCTTTCAAACCCGATTTGCTTCTGGTCTCTGGGGGCTTCGATGCATACGCGCATGATCCACTGTTGCAACTGACGCTCGAGCATGAAGACTTCGCGAACTTCGGCAAATGGTTGCGCAACATTGACATTCCCGCCGCGGTTGTGCTTGAAGGCGGTTACAGCGACGAGCTACCAGAATTAATCGACGCTTTTTTAAGTGCCTGGAGATTGGAATGAACGGCAATGTTGATCTTTGCATAAAATAGTCACGGTGGGAAAAACGACTCGAGAACGTGCGCGCCGCTCAAAAGCTGCCGCGAAGAAGAACGTAGCAAGCCCTAGACGCATTCAGGAGAGCTACAAGCAGCCAGCTAAAGTTACGTTCACTTCGCGGCGATGGATCTTTGTGGTGGCATTGATCCTCGCCGTGGTCACGATCTTCGTCTATCTGCCCGCGTGGAACGGCGGTTTCATTTGGGACGATGATCAATATGTGACGAAAAACCCGTTGCTGACGGCCACGGATGGTCTGTGGCGGATTTGGTTCTCGCTTGATTCGCCATCGCAATATTTTCCCCTCACTTACACAACGTTATCGATCGAGCGGGCGCTCTGGGGCCTGGATCCTACCGGCTATCACTGGGTCAATATTCTCCTCCACGTCGCAAACGCCCTGCTCCTGTGGCGATTGCTGACACGGCTGGCGATTCCCGGTGCATGGTTGGCGGCGGCCATTTTCGCGTTGCACCCGGTTCAAGTCGAATCGGTCGCCTGGATCACGGAGCTAAAGAACGTATTAATGGGTTTTTTCTTTTTGCTCACGCTGCTCGCGTGGACGCGGTTCATCGATGAACGCCAGCGGCGACCATGGCGCTTCTACCGGCTGGCCCTTGTTTTCTATGTGCTGGCGCTCTCAGCAAAATCGACAGCCTGCACACTGCCCGCAGCGCTCTTCCTGATTTTGTGGCTGCAAAAGAAACGAATTGATTGGCAGCGAGTCCTGCAAATTGCGCCGTTTGTCGTTCTCGGACTGACGATGGGTTTGATCGCAGTGTGGTGGGAACGCTACCATGTTGGGACTCGTGGGTCGATGTTCGCGCTTGGCCCGCTGGAGCGCGTGATCGTGGCCACTCACGCGGCGTGGTTCTACCTCGGCAAATTATTTTGGCCGACGAAGCTGACGTTCATGTATCCGCAGTGGACGATTACGCCCAGCAATCCATTGGCATACATCTGGCTCGTTGCCGGGATCGCGCTGTGCGCAGCCATCTATTTTGCGAGACGGTATGTGGGACGCAGCGCGGAAGTCGCCGCCGCGTTTTTCATCGCGACCCTCAGTCCCGTCTTGGGATTCATCATGCTCTACACCTTTCGCTACACGTTCGTGGCCGACCATTACCAGTATCTCGCCTGCATCGGGCCGATCGCACTGGTTTCGGCTGGTTTGGTGAAGTTAACCGAATCAACGCGGCTTGGGCCGCGTTTTCTTGCCTCGTTTAGCATTTTGATCTTAGGCGCGCTGGGAATACTCACCTGGCGACAAAGCACCAGTTATCGCGATATCGAGACGCTCTGGCGAACCACCATCGACCGGAATCCGGATTGCTGGATGGCGGAACATAATCTCGCCGGCCACCTGCTTGAAAAAAGGGATTTCGAAGGGGCAATCGCGCATTTCGAAAAAGCGGTGCAATTAAAATTCGATAATCCGGAGAGCCATTACGGCATGGCCGACGCGCTGCGGCGCAAGGGCGATATTGAACGGGCGATGAGTGAGGCACGGATCTCCTTGGATTTACGGGCTAACGACCCCGACACACATGTCGTCCTTGGCATGGCATTGATGACCAAAGGACTGGTTGACGAAGCGGCCGAGCACTTTTCGAGAGCGGTTGAGATTCGTCCCAGCCACAGCACTGCTCACTATAACCTGGCTATCGCACTGTTGGAGAAGCACGAAACAGGCAAGGCAATAGAGCAGTACGAAAAAGCGATCGAAGTGCAGCCCGATTTCGTGGAGGCGCTAACGAACTTATCATGGATATTCGCCAATTACCCGGATGCTACGATTCGGAATCCTTCTAAAGCCGTGGAGCTTGCCGAAAAGGCCAATCAATTCACGGGCGGCGGGGATCCGCTTATTTTGCGGACGCTCGCGGCGGCCTACGCGAGTAACAAGAGCTTCGACAAAGCGCTTGAAACTTCTCGGCGCGCTCTGCAGTACGCTCAGGAACAACACAATCTTGACGCAGCGGAGGCAATCCGCCGCGAAATGTCCCTTTATGAAGTCGGTCAGCAGCCATATTCGGCGCCTTGAACTCAGTCCGACAATTTTTGTAATAATTTCCTTTCACGAGTCGGTCTCTGGCGATTTTCGGAGGTTTGGTGAATAGTTCGCAACAAATCGGGCTGTAGTTCAGCTTGGTAGAACGCTTGAATGGGGTTCAAGAGGTCGTGGGTTCAAATCCCGCCAGCCCGATAAATCTTTTGCCACGGATCAACACAAATGAAACACGGATTGTTCATGGCGAAGGTAGAAAACTCTCTGGCTAAATCTGTGTTCACCTGTGGCTGAATGCTGAGCGCTGGAATTGTCGGACTACCGAACGTCGGGAAATCGACGCTCTTTAATGCTGTTACGCGTACACATAAAGCGTCGGCGGAAAACTATCCATTCTGCACAATTGATCCGAACCTCGGAATCGTCACTGTGCCCGATCCACGGCTGGAGAAAATCGCACAAATTTCGCGCTCAAAGAAAATCACGCCGACTGCGATCGAGTTCGTGGACATCGCCGGCTTGGTTAAGGGCGCGAGTGCTGGTGAAGGCCTTGGTAACCAATTTTTGCAACACATTCGCGAAGTCGATGCTGTTGTGCAGGTGGTTCGGTGTTTTGAAAATCCGGACGTGCATCACGTCAGCGCCACGATTGATCCAATTCGCGACATCGAAGTCATTAATACCGAGCTTGTGCTGGCTGACCTCGCTTCATTGCAGAAACGACGCGATCGTTTGCAGAAGCAACTGCACGCCGGGGACAAGACGGCAACGATTGAAAATGCCGTCATTGAAAAGCTCCTCAAACATCTCGACGCGGGAAAGCCAGCGATAACCGCGAATCTGACTTCTGAAGAACAGGCGATCGCGCGCAATTTTTTTCTTCTCACGTCCAAGCCAACCATTTTCGCGTGCAACGTCGCGGAGACTGATTTGGCTGTGATCTCAAGGGACAATCGAGGGACCCCAGCGGGGCGATACGTCGACCTCGTTCAAGATTACGCGCAGCATCATTTTGCGACGGAGGCGATCACAATCAGTGCACAACTCGAAAGCGAGCTCGTCGATCTGGACGAACATGAAGCAGAACAATACCTGCACGGCCTGGGCGTCGAAGACACCGGCGTGCACGCGCTTATCCGCGCCGTCTACCATTTGCTGGGCTTGCGCACGTTTCTTACGACTGGTGAAAAAGAGACACGCGCCTGGACCATCCATGCAGGCGAGAAAGCGCCTGCTGCCGCGGGCGCAATTCATTCGGACTTCGAGCGCGGCTTCATTGCCGCAGAGACAATTCATTCCGACGATCTGCTCGCGGCCGGATCCTTTGCGAAAGCTCGTGAAGCGGGCAAGCTGCGGCTGGAAGGAAAAGAATACGAAGTGCGCGACGGCGACGTCATTTTGTTCCGGTTTAACGTGTGAGGGAATCTTCCTTTTCCTCTTCCTCTTAGTCTTACTCTGAGGAAGAGAGAAGATTCAGAGGAAGCGGAAGAGGAGCGTTGTTATTCCGCATCGTACAAAATCCGGCCGCAATTTTCGCAGCTTACGAGTTCTTTTCCCGCTCTGACTTGCGACGCGGTGGCAGTCGTCACTTTCATGTGGCAGCCCGTACAAACGCCGTGCTCAATCGCAACGACAGCCGCGTCGCCTTTGCTTTTGAAGAGACGTTCGAAGCGACCAAGCAAATCCTCATCGATTTTTCCAGCCAGCTCGGAGCGCTCCGTGGTTAACGCTTCTAGCTGGGAATCCAAAGCTTTCGATTTTTCGTCCAAGTCAGCCGTTTGCCGGGCGATCGAGTCTTTCGCCTCAGCTCCTTTCTTCTCTTCGTCGGCCAGGTCCGCTTTGACCTTGTCGGCCAGGACCATCAGTTCCAACTCTTCGTCCTCGATTTTGCCGATTTCATTTTCGTACCGCTCGATTTCATGACCGATCGCCTGAAATTCATCATTCTTGCGCGTTTGATATTGCTGGGTCTTGAGACGTGCGATCGTTTCGTTACGAACACCCACGTCCAGCTCAAGTCTTTTGCGATCAATTTCAACTTGTTGCACTTTGTGCTTAAGCGCTTCCAAGCTCGCCTTGCTTGCCGCCAATTGGGATTCCAAGCTCTTGCGCCGCAGCGGCACGGTCTCGATTTCGGTGCGGATTTGTCTGATCTTTTGTTCGCGATCTTGGAGAATGAGCAGTTGTTCCAGTTCGGAATGCACGTGCGCTGAAGTTATTGACTCGGCGGAGCGCCGTCAATCACTGCCCGGTGCGCTGTAGTTCATCAAATGCGCCAAGGACTTGTTCCGGCCGCGCACGCACGGCGATGTTGTCTGTAAGGTTCACCCATCTGACGACGCGGCTGGAATCGATAAGAAACTCGGCGGGTCTGGCAATATCGGCGCCTTTCGGGCCTGCGCGGGGATGTAACACGTCGTAACGGCGAATGACTTTCGCCTCGGGATCAGAGAGCAGTGGGAACGTGTAGCCGAGCTTTTGCGAATGTCGACGGTTGACGTCAGGCGAATCGACGCTGATGCCGACAACGCGAATACCGCGTGCATCGAAATCCGAAAGCCTTTGCTGGAAACTCCGCAACTCGGAGTTGCAAAGCAGTCACCAAAATCCGCGATAGAAAATCACCGCGACCGCCTTCGGTCCCGACGGTCCCGAGATTAGATCGCCGAGCCCAACGGGTTTTCCACTTTGATCCAGTAGGAAAAAGTCTGGTGCCAGTTGCCCAATGCGCGGTGCCCCAGTCGAAGCCGGGACCTGTCGCAAGACGTAAAACATTTCGTAACTGAAAAGCGAGATCAGGAACATGGCGATCGCTGTGAAAATCGAACCGAAGATCTTCCCGCGATACAGTTGAGGCCGGCCGAACGCGCGAAAGAGACCCAGGAGCAACAACGCAATTCCAATTCCAAAGAGCAAAAGGTTCGCCCATGGAAAGTCTCGCGTAATTGGAAACCGCGCGAAAAAGCCGTAGGAAAACAATCCGCCGAGGGCAACAGCGAAACCAACCCAGATTGGCCAGTTCCATTTCCGTTTCATGCCGATCTTGGCGATGCCATCCGCAAAATCCATCGGTAAAGCATGAACGCGATGACGGCGAACGCGACGCCGCCGATGATAATTCCGGCTGTCTGATACGCTGGGCCCACCAGCGAGAGTGGGAAATCCTTGCCAGAAAACACTACCATCGCCGATATGACGACACCGATGATGCCCTCGCCCACGATCAATCCTGACGCGAGCAGAACGCCGAGCTGCCTGGTCGCTTCCGGTTTTGGAGTGCGATCGGCGCGCCGGTCGAAAAACCAGCCAACGATGGCGCCGACAACAATCATCAATGTGCTCTGGGTTGGCAGATAAATTCCGAGACCTACCGCGAGCGGTGGAACATGCATGTGTTTCGTCGTGCGACGAAGGATTTCGTCGAGCAGAATAATTCCGACACCGATCACGGCACCAATTCGAATCAGACTCCAATCGATGTCCGCCGCGATCACACCTTTCGCCAACGACGAGATCAACCCAGCTTGTGGCGCGGGAAGCGGATTGGGACGCGCGTCAGCGCCGGGCGCGCCGACGAAACCGTAGGCGTGATTCACAAGATCGAGAACCGGCGGAATGACGAAAGCGCCTGCGATGACGCCGATGACTAACGCCACCTGTTGCTTCCACGGCGTCGCATCGACCAACTGCCCGGTCTTGAGATCCTGCAGGTTGTT
>Ga0164305_10001203_pt1 | contig 10458 bp, 9 predicted proteins | sample Whisoiple_237_MG_FD_110215 | JGI IMG/M metagenome (GOLD analysis project Ga0164305, IMG submission 110215) | Soil microbial communities amended with pyrogenic organic matter from upstate New York, USA - Whitman soil sample_237_MG | ecosystem: Environmental > Terrestrial > Soil > Agricultural... | reverse complement strand
TTCCACAGCACCAGCCCCTCGGCCGGGTCCTCGAGCCGCGCATCCCCTTCCTCCATGCCCAGGTGTTCGGCCCAGAGCTGGAGCCGGAGCTTGTAGGCCAGTGACCGGGACGGGGCCGGGCCGGCCTGGGCGCCGGCGGCCTGCCGGTTTCCGGCGCTGGTGTCCAGCACGGCGCAGGTGAGCTCGCTGTCGGTGGTCCAGGAGCGGCGGTTGAAGTTGTCCGAGCCGCAGGTAAACCAGGTGTCGTCGATGATGCAGATCTTGGCATGCACGTAGACCGGGGTTCCCGCGCTGTTCTCCAGGTCGAACACGCCGACCCGGCCGGGCGCCACCCGGCGCAGCCTGTCGAGGGCACGCAGCTGCCCGATCCGCCTGGGCGGCCCGCCGATGGCGCCGTCCGCGTCGGGGTAGCGGGGAACGACGGCGATCACGTTCAGGCCGGGATTCCGTTCGAGGGCCTCCGCGATCCCGGCAGCAACCTCGGTAGACCACAGGTACTGGTCCTCGATGTAGATCAGCGAGCGGGCGCGGGCAAAGGCCTTGGTGTAGGCGCGGGCGATGCTGCGTTCCCCCTCGGGTGCGAACGGGAACGGCGGACGCTTCACGCCGTAGGTGCGCAGCAGCTGCACGGCATGCGGGCCTGCCGGCGGCGGCGGCGGAGCGGCCGCTGGCAGCGGTTCGGGGTGCCGCGGCATCCGGGCGAGGCGCTGCAGCAGCATTCGGTAGGGAGTTCGGCGGTCCAGGGGATGGGGGTCGTTCCACCGTTCGGCGAACACTGCCAGCACGTCAGACACCACAGGGCCGCGCAGTTCGAGGGCGGCATCGTGCCACGGTGGCCGTTTTCCGTACCGGGAGTCCATCACGACCGCCTGCGGGTCTCCCGCGTGGTCGGCGTCGTCCCTGCGGCTGTGGGAAAGATCCAGCCCGCCAACGAACGCAACATCCCGGGACGGGTCGTCACGACGGCGGATAACGACCATTTTCTGGTGGTGGGAGCCAAACAGGCGGACCCGCTGATCCAGCAGCACCTCACCGCCGGCGTCGTTGATCTCGCGCCCCAGGCGCTGGTTGGAGCGGCCGCTGATCGGCGCCGAGATGCGCTCACCGTGCGATCGCCAGACCAGGCCCCGGACCTCCACTCCCGCCCGGGCCAGGCCGGCGAGCAGGTCGCCGATCGACGGCCCGTCCGCCAGCAGCCGCTCATCCGCGTCGCCGCGCCAGTCAGTGAACCACACACGGTCTCCCGCCTGCAGCGCGGTCAGCTCCTCATGCAGGCGGGCGAAGTAGCTCGCGCCGTGAATCAGGGGCCGCACGAGGTTGCCCTCCGACCACGCCGGTTGCCCGGCGCCGCTCGATTGAACGGCCGTGGCCGGATTGCCCCGCTCGGCACCGCTGAGGAACCAGCTCCCTGCGTCACTGTCCACTTGGTCCTTCTTTCATCGTTGAGCCGGGCCGCTAGCGTCCAAAGTAGCCCACGAGGCCAACGGGGCGGCTAGTCTCTTAGTTTGCGTCTGAGCCCGCCGTCCCCGTTCGAGGAGAACACCCTATGCCTGCCGACAGTCCGACCATCCTTGCGACATCGGGCGGCTACAAGCCGGGATCCCGGACGCGTTTGGAGTTCAACAAACTGGTCCACCACGCCGTTGACTTGTCCGGCGCCACCGGGCGGGCCCCGCGGGTCGCCCACGTGGGGACGGCCAGCGGCGACCAGCGGTGGTTCAACAACGAAATCAGCGAGGCGGGGCGCCTGGCCGGGTTCGACCTCACCCACCTGAACCTGTTCACCATGCCCAACGTGGAAAACATCGAGGAGTACCTGCTCGACCAGGACGTCGTCTGGGTCAACGGAGGCTCGGTGGTCAACCTCCTGGCCGTCTGGCGCGCGCATGAGCTGGAGGAAGTCTTCCGGCGCGCCTGGCAAGCCGGAGTGGTGCTGGCAGGTGTTTCGGCCGGTTCGATCTGCTGGTTCAAGGGCGGCACCACGGACTCGTTCGGTCCGGAACTTCGCGCGGTGAACAACGGACTGGGGCTGCTGCCGTTCGATAACGGCGTCCACTACGACTCCGAAGCCGCGCGCCGGCCCACCGTCCACCGACTGGTCGGAGACGGGACCCTGGGCGAGACGCATTGCAGCGACGACGGCGTGGGCCTGCTTTACCGCGGGACCGAACTGGTCGAAGCGTTCACGGAAGTTCCCGGCAAGGCCGCATACCGGGTGCGGCGGGTCCAGTCCGCGGGGTCCGCCGCCGACGTAGTCGAGGAACGGCTCGAGCCGACCGCGCTCTAGGGGCGAAAACCCCTAGAGCTGCGTGAGCCGGTAGCGCTCGATCTGCTTGAGCCGGCGCAGCAGGCTGTCCCGCCGCGGGTGCGGGACGGCGTCGGCCGGTTCCGCGGTGAGGTCAATGTGGGCGGTTCCGTACTGCCAGAGCAGCAGATCGTCCAGCAGCCGGTCCGGGCCGGGGGAGTATCGGTGGTCCAGGGCCTTGCGGACCTCGGTGATCCGGTTGGCGCTCAGCAGGCCCGCGAGCTGCACGGTCTGGTTCAGGCCGTGCGCGGCCATCAGCTCCGCGGCCCAGCCCCAGTCGTCGTCGACCTTGCGGTCAACGTGCGGCAACAACGTCCGCCAGACATCGCGGATCCGGTTCGGCGTGAGCTGCGCGGCACCCTCGCCCTCCATGTCCCAGTAGCTGCGGACTTCTTCGTAGCGTTCGTGCAGGTCGGCGAACGCGCTCTCCACGGTCTCCAGCATGGCTGCCGTGGCCGTGAACTGGCGGTCGAAGTGCGGGGTCCAGGCGCGCGGATCCTCGGCCTTGAACCGGATGTCGTGCTCGATTTCGCTCCAGGCATGGGCGAAGACCGTGCGGATCTGGCACTCGAAGAAGTAGCTGCCGTTGGGCTGTGCGTCCGGGTTGAAGGCCTGCTGGTACTCCTTGACGGTTTCGTTCTGGATGGTCCGCAGGATCAGGTGCCGGCTGGAGTACCCGTAGGTCCCCGACTCGATGGAGCCGATGTCCTTCTCGCGGTCGCCGCGGCAGTCGAAGAGCTGGCGCTGGCGTTTGATCAGGTTGGCGACGACGGCGTTCTCGGCCGGGAGCTTGGTGATGACGCGGATGCCGACCATGTCATTGAGCGTGCGGAACGGGTCCGGAAACTTCAGCACCGGCGGGCCTCCCGGTTCCAGCGGCTCCTCAATCCGGGAAATCTTCTCGCGGAAGGACTCCACGGTCTTGGTCCGGCCGGTCACGAACAGCGGCGTCACCTCGGTGCCCTTGAGCATGGTGCGCAGCGTCAGCAACACCTCCCGGGTGACCAGTTTCAGGGCAGGACGGACCCGCTCGTACAGTTCGACATTTTCCTGCACGGATTCGCGCAGCGCGGGGTCCAGGCGCTCCCAGTTGCTTGCCATGGGCCTAGCTTACGGCCCGGCTATGACAGCGGGCCCCGCGCGCCGCCATGGCGGCGGCACAGCCACGCAGCCTTCCGTGGAGCCGCGCGGCGCCCAAGGTAGGCTCAGCACATGGCTGATGTGCGGCGTCGGGCTTTCTTCGCGGCCGCAGCGGCGGTGACACTGGGGGCAGCCACCGCCTGTTCACCGGGCCCCAAGGAGGACACAGTGAAGCGGCAGAAGTACCACTACGGCGACGACCCGAGCCAGTGGGGGGAGCTCTTCCTCCCCGATGCGGCCGAGCCGAGGGGCGTGGCGGTGGTCATCCACGGCGGCTATTGGCGTTCGCAGTACGGCGCAGAACTCGGCGAACCGCTGGCCAAGGACCTCGCCGCCCACGGCGTGGCAGCCTGGAACCTGGAATACCGCCGGGCCGGCAACGGCGGCGGCTGGCCGAACACCTTCGCCGACGTTCTCGCCGGGATCGACAAACTCCGTGACATCGGGGCCGAACACAACCTCGGCCTGGACCGTGTGGTGGCGCTGGGCCACTCGGCCGGCGGGCACCTGGCGGTCTGGGCGGCCGGACGCAGCCGGCTCGGCCAGCTCGGCGCCCCGGATGCGGACCGCCAACTCCAGCGCAAGGACGGCGACGCCGCGGTGCACCTCACCGGGGTGGTCAGCCAGTCCGGGCTGCTGAACCTGGCCGAGGCGGAGCGGCTGAACCTCAGCAACGGAGCCGTGAGCAACTTCCTGGGCGGCTCCTCGGAAAAATACCCGAAACGGCATAAGTTCGCCGACCCGATGAGCGCGGTGCCGTTGCGGATTCCCGTCTACGCCGTGCACACCACCGAGGACGACACCGTCCCGATGAGCCAGTCCGAGGCGTACGCCGCGGCAGCCAAGGCCGGCGGCGCCCCGGTCCAGCTCCTGAAGGTCCCCGGCGACCACTTCGCCCTGATCGAGCCCAAGGCGGCCGCCTACCGGAAATGCCGCGAACTGGTCCAGCAACTGCTGGGCTAAGCCCGGACGGGCAGGGAGGCCGGGTCATCGCCTAGACTGGAGTCAGGTGCGCCGGGAAGTCTGGTCGGCATAGTTCAGTCGACCCAATTTTGAGGACTTCCGCATGAGCCACACCCCGCCTCCCACGCCGCTGTCCGGCACGCCGCGCCCGACCATCTTTGGCCGCGGCAGCTATGCCGAATCGCTGCGCATCGGCGAAATCCTCCGCAAGGAAACCGTCGGCGGAGCCCTGCTCGTGCTGGCGGCCGTTGCCGCGCTTATCTGGGCCAACTCGCCGGCGTCGGAAAGCTATTTCGCCCTTCGCGACTTCAAATTCGGCTACGAGCCGTGGCACCTGGAGCTCAGCCTGGGGGCGTGGGCTGCGGACGGGCTGCTTGCCATCTTCTTCTTCCTGGTGGGCCTGGAGCTCAAGCGCGAGTTCGTCGCCGGAGACCTGCGGCAGCTGGACAAGTCGATCGTGCCGGTCGCCGCGGCGGCCGGCGGGGTGATCATCCCCGCCGTGATTTACGCCGTCGTCAACCTTGGCAGCCCGGAGACGTTGCGGGGCTGGGCGATCCCCACCGCCACGGACATAGCCTTCGCCGTCGCGGTCCTGGCCATCATCGGCTCGCACCTGCCGAGTGCGTTGCGGATCTTCCTGCTCACCCTCGCCGTGGTGGACGACCTGATCGCCATCACCATCATTGCCGTGTTCTACTCCAGCGAACTGCATTTTGTTCCGCTGCTGCTGGCCCTGCTGCCGCTTGGGCTCTACACGTACCTGGCGCATCGGTACCGCCGCTTCTTCGGGCTCAAGGCCCCCGCGGCCTGGTTCATCCTGTTGCCTCTCGGCCTGGCCACCTGGGCACTGGTGCACGCTTCGGGCATCCACGCGACGGTGGCCGGGGTGCTGCTCGGTTTTGCCATCCCGGTGCTTCGCTCCGAGGCCAGCGGGGGGCCGGAAGCCGGGCCGGGCCTGTCCGAAATCTTCGAGCACCGCTTCCGGCCGATCTCGGCAGGCGTCGCAGTGCCGGTGTTCGCGTTCTTTTCCGCCGGCGTCGCCCTGGGCGGCTGGGAGGGGCTCGGCTCGGCGCTGGCCGACCCTGTCGCCCTGGGCATCATCCTGGCCCTCGTCCTGGGCAAACCCGCCGGCATCCTGGGAACCACCTGGCTGCTTACCAAGGTGACCAAGGCGAGGCTGGACGACTCGTTCAAATGGATCGACGTGGTTGGCGTTTCAATCCTGGCCGGGATCGGTTTTACCGTGTCGCTGCTGGTGGCTGAGCTCAGCTTCGGCAACGGCAGCCTCCATGACGACCACGCCAAGGTCGGCATCCTGGCGGCATCCCTGGTCGCCGCCCTGCTGGCGAGCGTGGTGTTGCGCACCCGCAACCGGCAGTACCGGCTCGCGGAGGAAGAGGAGCGGCGCGACTCGGACAACGACGGTATCCCCGATGTCTACCAGGAAGGCGGCGCGGCACGCTGAACGGGCTTAGCCGACGCAGTGCGCCACTACGCGTGGTGGTCGGTGCCCCGCATCCGTACCGCGACCACGAGCCCGGACGCCGCGGTCAGACCGGCGACGACGAAGATCGCCACCGGAATGCCGTAGGCGTCCGCGAGCAGCCCGGAGAGCAGCGCGCCCACGGCGAATCCGCCGTCGCGCCACAGCCGGTAGATGCCGACCGACCGGGCCCGCCACTGTGGGTGGGCGACGTCGCCGATGGCCGCCAGCAGGGTGGGGTAGACCATCGCGGTACCGACGCCGAGAAGGACGGCCGCCAGCAGCCAGATTTCGAAGCCGCGGCCGGCGGCCACGATCGCGAGCCCAACGGCCTGGACGAACATGCCCCCGGCGATCAGCCACTTGCGGCCCAGCCGGTCCGAGGCCGCGCCGGTGAGCAGCTGCACCGCACCCCAGACCGCGGGGTAGACCGCGGCGAGAATGCCGATGCGCTCGATCGAGAGGCCCGCGCCGGCGAAGAGCACCGGAAACAGCCCCCAGGCCAGTCCGTCATTGAGGTTGTTCACCAGCCCGGCCTGGCTCACAGAGGAGAGCGAGCGGTCCCGGAAGCTGGTCAGGGTAAAGATTTCGCGGGTGCTGAGCGCCGCTCCGGCACCGCTGTGCGCGTCCACATGGTTCGCGGCCTCGGTCTTCGCATGGTGGTGCGTTTCCTTCACCGCCAGCACGGACAGGCCCAGGCCCAGGGCGATGTACGCGGCGCCGAGCAGGAACGGCGCCGGACGCAGGCCGTAGGAAGCGGCGAGGTAGCCGGTGAACAGGGCGGTGCCAGCCACGCCCAGATAGCCCGCGGCCTCGTTGAAGCCCATCGCGAGCCCGCGGCGGTTCGGCCCCACCAGGTCCATCTTCATGACCACCGTGGTGGACCAGGTCAGCCCCTGGCTCATGCCTAGGATCACGTTGGCGGCAACGATCCAGGACCAGCTGGTGCCGAAGATCAGCAGCAGCGGGACCGGAAGGGCGATCAGCCATCCCGCCACCAGCACCGGCTTGCGGCCGAAGCGGTCCGAGAGGGTTCCGGCAAAGTAGTTGGTGGCCGCCTTGGCAAGGCCGAAGGCCAGGATGTAGGTCAGCGCACTCGTGTACTTGTCGAGATGGAAAACATCGCTGGCCAGCAGGGGAAGGACGGTGCGCTCCTGGCCCAGGGTGCCGCCGACGAGGGCGTTGACCGCAACGAGCAGCATGAACTGGGCAAGATTTTGGCGCAGGCCCAGCATGACTGCGCCCCGCCCGGCCGGGATGTTGAGGTCTGCCATAGTCAATAGATTATACCCCTGGGGGTATGCGGCCAAATCATTCCGCACCGGTTCACAGGAGCGCCGGGCCGCGTTCTCTGGCAGAGTATGACCATGCTCACAGTCATTGGTGAGGCCCTGGTTGATGTCGTCCAGCGCTCCTCAGGTATCCAGGCCCACGTGGGCGGCAGCCCGCTGAACGTTGCGGTGGGTCTGGCCCGGCTGGACCACCCGGTGCAGTTCATCGGGCGCTACGGCCGGGACGCGTACGGGGAGTCCGTCGCGGCGCACCTGAGGGCCAGTTCTGTGCTGCTCCCGCTGGGGCCGGACGAGCTGCCGACGTCGGTGGCCACCGCCCAGATCGACGACGACGGCGCCGCGAGCTACACCTTCGACCTCGCCTGGGAACTGCCCGGCCTTGCCGACCGGCTGCCGTTTATGCTGCAGGGCAGCACTCTGCTGCACACCGGCTCGATCGCGACCATGCTGGCGCCGGGCGCCGCCGAGGTGCTCGCCGCCGTCGAATACGCCCATCCGTCGACCACCGTAAGCTTCGATCCCAACTGCCGGCCCAGCATCATCACCGACGCCGACTACGCGCGCCACCAAGCGGAAAAGTTCGTCGCCCTCGCGGACGTGGTCAAGGCCTCCGACGAGGATCTCGAATGGCTGTACCCCGGCGTGGATCCGCTGGATTCGGCGCGCCGTTGGCTCTCGCTCGGCGGTTCGGAGGGGCCCGCCATGGTGGTGGTCACCCGCGGTGCGGCCGGCCCGTGGGGGATCAATGCCGCCGGCGAGGCGCACGTCCCGGCGCCGCCGGTGAAGGTTGCGGACACCGTCGGTGCGGGCGACTCCTTTATGGCCGCGCTGCTTTCGGGCCTCGTGGACCTGGGTCTCAACGGGGCGCAGAACCGCAAGGAACTGCGCGAAATCTCGGCGGGAAGCCTGCGCGAACTCCTCGCCCACGCCGCGGCGGCGGCCGCCGTCACGGTCTCCCGCGCCGGCGCCAACCCGCCCACGCGTGCCGAACTGAACCGGATGGAACTCGACCCGGAAAGTGCGGGTCTGGCCAGCAACTGAGAGGAAGCCATGGCAACCTTCACGCTCCGCAGCGATACCTTCGAGGACGGCCAGATCCTGCCTGCGGCCCAGCGCGGCGCCGCGACCGGGCCAGGCGGCAGGGACGAATCGCCGCCGCTGGAATGGACCGGCGCTCCGGCCGGGACCCGGAGCTACGCCGTCACGGTTTTCGACCCGGACGCCCCGGGCCACGGCGGCTTCTGGCACTGGGCCGTGCTCGATATCCCCGCGGGCGTCACCTCGCTGCCCGCCGGCGCGGGATCGCGGCACGGCGGCGGCTTGCCGTTCGGTGCCTTCCAGCTCCGGAACGACGGCGGTTCGGCCGGCTACCTGGGGGCAGCCCCGCCCAAGGGGCATGGGCCGCACCGCTATGTCATCACGGTGTACGCCCTGAACGTGGAAAAGGCCGGGCTCGACGCCGGTGCATCCCCGGCCAAGTTGGAAGCCAAGCTTGGCCCGCACGTCCTGGCCCGGGCGTCGCTGACCGGCATCTACGAACGGCACTGACCGCCCAGCCGCCCCCACGTCCCCGTTTCGACGGTTCCCTGCGCCCTCGACGCCCACGCGCGTCGACTGGGCGCGGAACCGTCGAAACGGCCCCGGCGGAGCCCACGTAGACTGGCAGCATGCGGCTGGTAGCAAGTGATATTGACGGAACGATCCTCGGCCACGACGGCAAGATCAGCGACCGGACCGTGCGTGCTTTCCATGCCTGCCGCGACGCCGGGGTGGAACTGGTCTTCGTCACGGGCCGTCCGCCGCGCTGGCTGCACCCGCTGCAGGACCAGCTGGGCCACACCGGCACCGTCATCTGCTCCAACGGCGCGGTGGTCTGGGACCTGGAGGCGGACCGGGTGGTGTCCGCCCGCGCGCTGGAGCTCGACGCCGTCTTCGAGGCCCGCCGGATCATCCAGCGGCTGCGCCCCTCCGCGCTGTTCGCCGCGGAAACCCTCACCGGATTCCACCTGGAACCGGGCTTCCTCGGATCCGGTTCCACCGGCCTGCTCGCCGAGTTCACGCCGGCCCCGCTGCACCAGACGCTCAGCGCCGACGACGCCGTCGTGAAGTTCCTCGCGATCGTGCGGGAAGGAACCGCTGACGAGTTCCTGGCTGAGGTGTCCCCGGCCGTCGCCCACCTGGCCGCGGCCACGCACTCGGCCCCGAACGTCGCCCTGTTGGAGCTTTCGCTGCCCGGCGTCAACAAGGCCGTGACCCTCGCCGAATACGCGGCGACCCTGGGCGTGCAGGCGCAGGACGTGGTGGCGTTCGGCGACATGCCCAACGACATCGAGATGCTGCGCTGGGCCGGGCACGGCTATGCCATGGCCAGCGGCCACCCGGAGGCCATCCGCGCCGCCGGCCAGCAGGCACCGCATTTCGACGACGACGGCGTAGCCCAGATCCTCGAGGCCAAGCTCGCCGAACTCGGTGTCCGCCTCCCGTAACCTCACGGCCCCCGGCGGTCACGGGATTCCCAGCTGGCGGACAACTGCCGTTCACCTTGGCCTCCTAGGCTGGCAGCACCGAACGGATCGTATGACTGAGGGTGGGGCAATCATGGCCAGGAACGGTAACCGACATCTTGATGAGCAGCCGCTGCGGCGGGTGGCCCCCGACGCGCACTGGCAGAGCCTGCGCCAGGGCGACCGCGTGCGGGTCCGGCTCGCGCCGGGCTACGAGACCGGCGGGTTCGTGGACGCGCTGACGGTGGACCACACCACGGTCTGGGTTGACCTCGACGGCGGCGGCCGCACGCTGCTGCACTGCAGCGACGGGGTGGAGATCCTGCCGCAGGGTTCCTGAGCGCGCCGCTCCGGTACGCTTCAAGGGTGACCGCCCCGCACCCCTTCCTCGAACAGGGCAGCCCTGCGGGCGAGCCTGTGGCGATGGCCCACCGCGGCTTCTCGCCGGAGGGCGCCGAGAATTCCATGGCCGCGTTCCGCGCCGCCGTCGCCCTCGGCTACCGCTACCTGGAAACCGATGTCCACACCACCGCGGACGGCGTCCTGCTGCTCTTCCACGACGAAACCCTGGACCGCGTCACGGACGGCAGCGGCCGGATCTCCGAGCTGCCCGCCGAGACGGTGGCCAAGGCCCGGATCGCCGGCGCGGAGCCGGTCCCGCTGCTGGCCGAACTCGTCACGGAGTTCCCGGAGATCCGGCTCAACCTCGACGTCAAGGACTGGAAGTCGGTGGAAACCCTGGCCGCGGCGGTCGAGCAATACGGCCTGCAC
>Ga0164305_10001202_pt1 | contig 10462 bp, 12 predicted proteins | sample Whisoiple_237_MG_FD_110215 | JGI IMG/M metagenome (GOLD analysis project Ga0164305, IMG submission 110215) | Soil microbial communities amended with pyrogenic organic matter from upstate New York, USA - Whitman soil sample_237_MG | ecosystem: Environmental > Terrestrial > Soil > Agricultural... | reverse complement strand
GGATCGAGATCGAGCTGAGCGATGAGGCCCGGACCCTGCTTGGCAACCTCGGCTACGACCCAACCTACGGCGCCCGCCCGCTGAAGCGGGTGATCCAGAAGCAGCTGGTCGACAAACTGGCGCTGAAGATCCTCGAGGGCGAGTTCGGCGAGGGCGACGCGGTCCGGGTCGACGCCCGCGAGGGCGAGATCGCCTTCGAGCGGGTCGAGGCCGCTGCGACGGCCGTCTAGCAGGGCTCATTTTCCCGTCGCGAGCTGCCGAAACAAGAAGTCGTAAAGGTGCTCTTTAATTTGCCTGCCACCCTAGGCGTGGGAGAGCAGCGGCCGAGATAGATGAACGACGACCAGACCCCGATCAACGCGCGTCCGAAGCGGCGCTCGCCGGAGGCCCTCGAGGACCTCTCGCTGGCGGTGCGCGACCGCGTCGTCTGGCCGCTCGAAGACCAGTTCCGCAGCTTCAGTCGCGAGGGGCGCGCGCTCGTCGCCGGCGGCGCCGTGGTCGTCGCCCTCGCCCTGGCGATCGGCGGCTACTCGCTGGTCTCCTCCGGCGGCGGGGAAACGGCGCCCGCATCCCAGTTCGTCGCCTCCGCCCCGGCCCCTGAGCCCACCACCCCGAGGGCGGAGCCGAAGCCCGAGCCGGATCCGACCCTGCAGGGAGCCACCCCGGTCTTCAAAGCCCCGACCAAGCAGGAGCCCTCGAAGGTCTCCAGCGCCGAGCCGATCGAAGAAGCTCCCGCCGCGAGCGCGAGCAGGACCGGCAACGCGTCCACCGACGCGATCTCCTCCAAGCCCACCGCGCCAAGCGCGACCTCTTCGGCTGCCGACGTCACCGTCGACGGGCCGCCCGCCGGCCCGGCCGCGATCGCCGTCGCCCGCAAGTTCGCCGACGCCTTCGTCGTCTACGAGACCGGCGGCGAAGAGTCCGAAGTCCGCAAGGCCTTCAAGGCAACGGCGGTTCCCGAGGTGACCCAGGCGCTGATGCGCCGGCCGCCGCGCCAGCCCGCAGGGGTCGAGGTGCCGAAGGCGAAAGTGCTGAACGTCGTCCCCGCCCCCTCGCACGATCGCATCTACCCGGTCAGCGTCTCGCTGCTGCGGGTCGGCGCGACCAGCGAGCTGCGACTCGAGATGGAACAGCTGAAGAACAAACAGTGGCGCGTGACCAACGTCCTCGGCTGATGGAGCACTCGCAGAAGATCAAGCTGGCGATGGCGACCGCGGCGGCGACCGCGGCGCTGGCGGTGCCGGTTGCGGTGGCGAGCGCCGAGGGCGTGACCGCGGCACCGGAGCCGACGCCGGGCGCGAGCCTCGAAGCACCGTCGTCCTGGACCGAACCGGGCAGCACCGTCAAGGAAGGCGACGCGCTGACGCCGCCACCGGCCCCGGCGACCGAAACGCCGCCGCCGAGCGGCGGGGTGGACGCCGGCTCGACCGAAACCACCGAACCCGAAACCCCTGAAGAAGAAGCCGAAGGCGGGGCGACCACGGCTTCGCCCGCCCCCGGCGCCTTCACGATTCCTTCGCTGCCCGCCAGCAGCTGCGCGATCAGCGGCGTGCCGCCGGTCCTGATCCCCATCTACCAGCGCGCCTCCGACGCCTATGGCCTCGGCCCGCAGGGCCCGGCGATCCTCGCCGGGATCAACGCGATCGAGACCGGCTTCGGCCAGAACCTCGGCCCCTCCTACGCCGGCGCCGAAGGCTGGATGCAGTTCATGCCGGAAACCTGGGCGATGTACGGGGTCGACGCCAACGGCGACGGGGTCGCGGACCCGAACAACCCCGAAGACGCGATCTACGCCGCCGCCAGCTACCTCGACGCGGCCGGAATGCCGGAGGACGTGTGGGGCGCGATCTTCGCCTACAACCACGCCGACTGGTACGTCGAAGAGGTTCTCGCCAACGCCGGCTGCTACGCCAACGAAGTCGGCACCGACTACGCGACGCTGACCCTCACCCCGCAGATCCAGGTCTTCAAGTGCACTCCGGCCGACGACTGGAAGAAGCAGATCCCGGCCGACTACATGCAGGCCTTCGAGGCCGCCGCCGGCCGCTACGAACTCGGGCAGCGCGGGGTCTGGACGCTGGCGGCGATCGCCCGCCTCGAGTCGAACTTCGGCCGCGGGATGAGCAAGGAGCAGCTGCAGACCGAGGGGCCGCTCGGTCTCGACGGGATGGAGTGGAGCAACTACGCCGTCGACGGCGACAAGGACGGTCGCCTCAGCCACGAGAGCATCGCCGACTCGGCGGCGACGCTGGCGCGGGAGATGTGGTCGCGCGGCGGCATCGAGGCCGGCGTCTTCACCCACAACCAGGCCGCCTGGTACGTCGACGCGGTCGCCCACGAGGCCGACCTACTCTCCGGCAAGTGCGCGACGACGACCGAAAGCTGGACGATCGTCCTCCCCGGCGACGTCGCCTCGCAGATCAACTGGCAGAACCTCACCCTCTCCAACGACCTCGAGCTGCGCGACATCCAGGCGGGCCTGCTCGACCAGCGGGTCACCGGCCTGCTGGCGCTGATGACCAAAGACCACCAGATCACGATCACCTCCCTGCGCTCCGACCACTCGCAGATGACCGCCTCGGGCAACGTCTCCAACCACTACTACGGCCGCGCGATGGACATCGCTTCTGTCGACGGCGTCTCCTGCACCGACACCTCGACCACCGCCCCCTGCGCCCAGCTCGGTTACGCCCTCGCCCAGCTCCCCGCGCCGCTGCACCCCACCGAGCTCATCTACTGCTTCGACCTGGACGGCGCCGGCCCGGCCTTCGCCCTGCCGGACCACTGCGACCACATCCACGCCGGCTACTACGCCTACTGAGCGCCCCGCTGCTTCGCCCCTCCTAACCGGGTACGGTTGGAGCGAAGGCCCGATCACGACTTGAAGGGGGCGGAGATGCCGACTTTTGTGATGCTGACCAACTTGACCGCTGAGGGAGTTCGGACGCTGAAGAACAACCCTGGGCGGGTGGCTGAGGTGAACCGGGAGGTCGAGCAGATCGGGGCCAAGGTGGTGGCCCAGTACGCGACCCTGGGGCAGTACGACTTCGTCACGATCGTCGAGGCGCCCGACGAGAAGACGATGGCCAAGGTCTCCGTCGAGCTCGGCTCGCGGGGGACGATGACCAGCCAGACCTTGGCGGCGATGCCGGCCGAGGACCTGTCCAGCTCGCTCTAGCCGGGACGCGCGTTGAAGGCACTCGTAGTCGGCGGCGGCGGCCGCGAGCACGCGATCGTGCGGGCGCTGCGGCGCTCGCCCCAGGTCACCGACGTCCTCTGCGCCCCGGGCAACGCGGGAATCGCGGCTGACGCGGAGTGCCTGCCGGAGGTTGCGGCTGACGACGCAGCCGCGATCGTCGCCGCGGCCAAGGAGCACGGCGTCGACCTCGCCGTCATCGGCCCCGAGGCCGGGCTCGTCGCCGGCGCCGTCGACGCGCTCGAGGAGGCGGGCATCCCTGCCTTCGGCCCGACCAAAGCGGCGGCCGAGCTGGAGGGTTCGAAGGCATTCGCCAAGGAGCTGATGGAGGAGGCCGGCGTGCCGACCGCCGGCCACGTCCTCCTCCGCAGCCGCGAGGAAGCGCTGGAGCAACTCGCGGCCACCAACTACCCCACCGTGCTCAAGGCCGACGGCCTCGCCGCGGGCAAGGGCGTGATCATCTGCCAGAGCGAGGAGGAGGCGCGCGCAGCGGTCGACGTCTTCTTCACCGAGCAGCGCTTCGGCTCGACCACGGTCGTGCTGGAGGAGTTTCTCGAGGGCGAGGAGCTATCGCTGCTGGCGATCTGCGACGGCGAGAACGTCGTCCCGCTCGCCCCGGCGCAGGACTACAAGCGGATCTTCGACGGCGACCAGGGGCCGAACACCGGCGGCATGGGCAGCTACTCCCCCGTCCCCGGCTTCGGCAGCGCCGAGGTCGAGGAGATCGTCGAGCGGGTGCACCGGCCCGTCGTCGCAACGATGGCCGCCCGCGGCGTCCCCTTCCACGGCGTGCTCTACGCCGGCCTCATGATCGGGCCGGAGGGGCCGAAGGTGCTCGAGTTCAACGCCCGCTTCGGCGACCCGGAGACGCAGGCGGTGCTGCCGCGGATGCGCTCCGACCTGGCCGAGATCTTCCTCGCCGCCCGCGAGCCCGGCGGCCTGGCGGGAGTTTCGGCCGAGTTCGGCGACGACTGGGCGGTGACCTTGGTCCTCGCCTCCGCCGGCTACCCCGAGTCCTCCTCGAAGGGCGACGTGATCCGCGGCCTCGACGAGGCGGCGGCGATCGCCGAGGTCACCCACGCGGGCACGGCAGAGCGCGGCGGCGAGATCGTTACCGCCGGTGGGCGGGTACTGAATGTGACGGGCCTTGGTGCGAGCCCCGCCGAGGCGCGCGATCGTGCATACGATGCCGCCCGCCGGATCTCCTTCGATGGAATGCAGATCCGCACCGATATCGCCGCCCGCGCCGTCGAGCGGGTCCCCAGCTAATCGAGAGAGGAACAGATGAGCGAGATCTCAGAGGAGCCCCAGCCGACCGGGACCGCCACGCCCGCAGGGGGTGGGCCCGCCGATCCCACCGAGACGGCGACGATGGCGTCCGTCGAGGAAGCCTTCACCGAAATCGAGGTCGACGAGCCCCACGTCGGGATCATCATGGGCTCGAAGAACGACAAGCCGAAGATGGAAGCGGCCGGCAAAGCCCTCGAGGAAGCGGGCATCCGCTACGAGGTGCGGGTGATGAGCGCCCACCGCGACCCCGAGCTGGTGCGCGAGTACTGCCAGAACGCGCGGATGCGTGGCCTCAAGGTGATCATCGCCGGGGCCGGGATGTCGGCGGCGCTGCCCGGAGTGGCGGCTGCCCACACCGACCTGCCGGTGATCGGGGTGCCGATCCTCGGCAAGAGCCTCGGCGGTCTCGACGCGCTGCTCTCGGCGGTGCAGATGCCGCCCGGGATCCCGGTCGCCTGCGTGGCGATCGACGGCGCGAAAAACGCCGGCGTGCTCGCGGCGCGGATAATCAACGCGTGATCCCCCGCTACACCCGTCCCGAGATCGGGGCGGTCTGGACGCCGCAGGCAAAGCTCGAGAGCTGGCTCGAGGTCGAGCTGGCCGCGACCGAGGGCTGGGCGGCGGAGGGCGCGGTGCCCGAGGAGGCGGCGCGCGAGGCGCGGGAGAAGGCGGCCTTCACGGTCGAGGCGGTCGACGAGCGCGAGAAGGTGACCGACCACGATGTCGCCGCCTTCGTCGACGTCGTCGCCCAGTCGGTCGGCGAGCACGGCCGCTGGATCCACTATGGCCTCACCTCCTCCGACGTGCTCGACACGGCTCTGGCCCTGCAGCTGGGGCGGGCCGGCGAGATCGTCCTCGCCGGCGCCCGCGGCTACCGCGACGCCCTGGTCGAGCGGGCGATCGAGCACCGCGACACGCTCTGCGTCGGTCGCACCCACGGCGTCCACGCCGAGCCGACGACCTTCGGGCTGCGGCTGGCCGGCTTCGCCTTCGAGGCCGACCGCAACCTGCAGCGGCTCGAGGAGGCCTTCGCGCAGCTGCGCTTCGGCAAGCTCTCCGGCGCCGTCGGCACCTACGCCTCGGTCCCGCCTGCGGTCGAGGCGCGGGTGATGGAGAAGCTCGGCCTGGAGCGCGAGGACGTCGCCACCCAGGTGATCCCGCGCGACCGCCACGCCGTCCTGCTGGCGGCGATCGCCATCGCCGGCGCCGGCCTGGAGCGCTTCGCGACCGAGGTCCGCAACCTGCAGAAGACCGAGGTGCGCGAGGTGGAAGAGCCGTTCGCCGCCGGCCAGAAGGGCTCCTCGGCGATGCCCCACAAGCGCAACCCGATCCGCACCGAGCGCATCACCGGCCTGGCCCGGGTCCTGCGCGGCTACTCGCAGGCGGGGATCGAGAACGTCGCTCTTTGGCACGAGCGCGACATCTCGCACTCCGGCGCCGAGCGGGTGATCCTGCCCGACGCGACGATCGGCCTCGACTACATGCAGGACCTGGCGGCCAAGGTCGCCGCCGGGATGACCGTGAACGAGGAGCGGATGCGCGAGAACCTCGGCCTCACCCACGGCGCGCTGTTCAGCCAGCGCGCCCTCACCGCCCTGGTCGAGTCCGGAATGACCCGCGACGATGCCTACCGCGTCGTCCAGGAGAACGCCCAGCGCGCCTGGGACACCCGCACCGAGTTCCGCGACCTGATCGCCGAGGCGGCCCCCGACCTCGACCTCGACGCCGTCTTCGACTACAACGCCTACCTCACCCACCTGCCCGAGATCTTCGAGCGGCTGGAAGCACTGGGGTAAGGTCGAAGCGATGATCCTCTACACCTGCGGGCAGAAGACGATGGGGCCGGGCTTTGCTCATCCCTGCGCGAAAGCAGGCAAGGCGCTCGACTCGGCGGGCTACGACTATGAGATCAAGACCGTCGGTGGCTACCGGTTGATGCCCTGGACCTGGGGCAGCCGCAGCGGCGACCGCGAGGAGGTCAAGCGCCTCAGCGGCACCAACGAGGTGCCGATCCTGGTGCTCGACGACGGCGAGGTGATCTCCGGCTCCGGCACGATCGCCAGGTGGGCGAGGGAGCACCCGCACTCCCCCGCCAAGTCCGGCAGCTGAGTCAGATCCCGCTGGAAATCCCCGCCGCGACGACAGCCCCGGTCAGGCTGACCGCAAATAAAGCCAACGCATAGGTGAGTCGGTCGAGGCGGTCGTTCACCCGACCCAGTTCGTGATCGACTTTGTCGAAGCGCCGGTTCGTTTCCTCGCTGGTGGCGCTTAGTTCTACTTTCGTGGCCGCCTTCTCGAACCCCGCGTCGATCCGCCGGCTCATATCGTCCAGCCGCTCGTCGTTCCAGCTCTCCACGTTCCCCTCCTTCTCCAGAAGTGCCTCCATAGGAGAAGTGTAGACAAAAAGCTTCGGAAATGTTTTGTCAGACGGCGACCGGCTCGCGGGCCGGCTGGCGATCGGTGACGACCACCGGGGTGCCGTCTTTCGGCGAGAGGGTGATGTTGCGGCGGCCGGTGCGCTCGGCCTCGGGGCTCGCCTTGCGCAGCTCGCAGCGGGTGAGGACCTCGCGGAGGACGACGCGCATCTCGAACTCGGCGAAGGTGGCGCCGATGCAGCGGCGGACGCTGCCGCCGAAGGGAATCCAGGCGTAGGTGTCGGGGGCGTCATCGAGGAAGCGCTCGGGCTTGAAGGCGAAGGGCTCGGGGTAGATGTCGGCCCGGGTGTGGGTGAGCCAGATCGCCGGGGTCACGTCGGTGCCCGCCGGCAGGGTCAGCCCGTCGGCGACCAGCTCTTTCGAGAGCCGGCGCCCGGCCAGCGGAATCACCGGCCGCAGCCGCAGCGACTCGGAGATCGTCGCCCGCAGGTAGTCCTCCTCGCCGGCGACGAGCGAGTCCCGCAGCCGTCCCAGCGCAACCGGGTGGCGCAGCAGCAGGTCGAAGGTCCAGGCCAGCGCCGTCGCGGTCGTCTCGTGGCCCGCCAGCAGCAGCGTCATCAGCTGGTCGCGCAGCTCCTGGTCCTCCATCCGCGAGCCGTCCTCGAACTCGGCCAGCATCAGCATCGAGAGGATGTCCTCGCGCTCGGCGAGGTCCGGGCGCTCGCGGTGCTCGGCGATCTCGGCGAAGAGCAGGTCGTCGACTTCCTTCAGCTGGGTGTCGAAGTGGGCGAACGGTCCCGGCCCGCCGAAGCGCTGCAGCGCCAGGCCGAGGATCTGGCGTCCCGGGGTCGCGGTTTCCTGCAGGACGGTCGAGAGCGTCTCCCGCAGCTTGTCCAGCCGCGGCCCGCTGGAGATGCCGAAGACGACCCGCAGGATCACCTCCAGGGTCACCGCCTGCATGCGGGCGTGGATCGGGAACTCGGCGTTCAGCGGCCAGGAGTCGATCTCGGCCTCGACGATCTCGTTCATCGTCTCCTCGTAGGAGCGCATCCGCTCTCCGTGGAAGGGCGGCAGCATCAACCGGCGGCGGCTGAGGTGCTCGGCGCCCTCCTGGATGAGGAGGGATTTGGAGCCGAGGATCGGCTCGAGGACGATGTTGCGTCCCGGCGGCAGCCCGTGAGTCGGCTCGCGGTAGAGCGCCTTGATCGCCTCGGGGTCGGAGATCAGGTACATCGGCCGCTCGAAACCGACGAAGCGGACGCCGAAGGCGTCGCCGTAGCGGCGGCGGCAGTCCTCCATGAAGGCGACCGGCCGGAACCCCCAGCGCAGCGTCTGCGAGAGAGGGGTGCGCTTGACTTCGGGGGGGAGCGCCACGAAAGGAGCATCCCAGAGTTCCCTAAATGCGGGGTGTGAGCTGACGCACACCGCTCGGAGATCTTTGCGGCCCCCGGGATGGTTAGCATCGCGCCGATGACGAACGTCGCCGACCTGAAGCTCCTTTCCTCCGGGAAGGTGCGCGAGATCTACGAGTGGGAGGACGACCTGCTGATGGTCGCCTCGGACCGCATCTCCACCTACGACGTGGTGATGCCGACGCCGATCCCCGACAAGGGCAAGGTGCTGAACCGGATGTCGGTCTTTTGGTTCGGGCTGACCGAGGACATCGTCCCCAACCACTTCCTCTCCGAGGACGTGCCCGAGGAGGTCGCCGAACGGGCGATGCGGGTGCGGAAGCTGGAGATGTACCCGGTCGAGTGCGTGGTCCGCGGCTACCTCTCCGGCTCGGGCTGGAAGGAATACAAGGAGAGCGGCTCGGTCTGCGGGATCGAGCTCCCCTCCGGGCTGGTCGAGTCCGATCAGCTGCCGGAGCCGATCTTCACCCCCTCGACCAAGGCCGAGATCGGCGACCACGACGAGAACGTCGACTTCGACCGCGCGGCGGAGATCGTCGGCGACCGGGCGCTGCTGGAAGAGCTGCGGCGGGTCTCGATCGAGGTCTACAAGCGCGGCTCCCAGCACGCGGCGCAGCGGGGGATCATCCTCGCCGATACCAAGTTCGAGTTCGGCCGCCACGCCGGCGCCGAGGTCGTCCTCGGCGACGAGGTGCTGACGCCCGACTCCTCGCGCTTCTGGCCGGCCGCCAGCTACCAGCCAGGCGCCACTCCCCCCTCCTTCGACAAGCAGTACGTGCGCGACTGGGCCTCCGAGACCGGCTGGGACAAGAAGCCGCCGGCGCCGGAGCTGCCGGCCGACGTGGTCGAGCAGACGCGGGCCAAATACGTCGAGGCCTACGAGCGGATCACCGGCGAGTCGTTCTGAGCCGATCGCTAGATTGGCTGCTGTGAAGGCGCGCGTGCTGATCCGCCCCAAGGAGGGCATCCTCGACCCTCAGGGCAAGGCGGTTGAGCGGGCGCTGCCGGCGCTCGGCTTCGAGGGCATCGGGCAGGTCCACGTCGGGCGGATGGTCGAGCTCGAGGCGGAGAGCCCGGAGCGACTCGGCGAGCTCTGCGAGAAGCTGCTCGCCAACCCCCTGATCGAGGACTACGAGATCCAGACCCTGTGATCTGGGGCGTCCTCCAGTTCCCCGGGTCCTGCGACGAGCGGGACGCGCTGCACGCGTGTGAGGTCCACGGCGACGGGGCGAAGTTGATCTGGCACGAGAGCCGCGACCTCGACGGGGTCGACGGGGTCGTCGTGCCGGGCGGCTTCTCCTACGGCGACTACCTGCGCGCCGGTGCGATCGCCCGCTTCAGCCCGGCGATGGAGGCGGTCGCCGAGGCGGCCGCGGGCGGGGCGCCGGTGATCGGCATCTGCAACGGCTTCCAGGTCCTCTGCGAGGCGGGGCTGCTGCCCGGAGCGCTGCTGCGCAACGTCGAGCTGCGCTTCCGCTGCCACCAGGTCGAGCTGGTCGAGGAGGGGACGGGCGAGCGGCTTTCGATCCCGGCCAAGCACGGCGAAGGCCGCTACTACGCCCCCGAAGAGATGCTCGACGCGCTCGAGGCCAACGGCCAGGTCGCCTATCGCTACGCCGAGGGCCACAACTCCAACGGCTCGGTGCGAGACATCGCCGGGGTGACGAATGAGCGCGGCAACGTGCTCGGCCTGATGCCCCACCCTGAGCACGCGGTCGATCCCCTGACCGGGTCGACGGACGGCCTACGGGTCTTCGACGCCGCGACGCAAGGCGCTTTTGCGTCCCTGAAGGACGGAAAGGCGCCTTGATGACGGTCGGCACGCCGAAATACCGCGAGCTCGGGCTGACCGACTCCGAGTACGAGCTGATCGTCGAGAAGCTGGGGCGCGAGCCGAACGACGTCGAGCTGGCGATGTTCAGCCTGCTGTGGTCCGAGCACTGCGCCTACAAGCACTCGCGCAAACTGCTGGGACGGCTGCCGACCGAGGGCGAGCGGGTGGTGATGGGGCCGGGCGAGAACGCCGGCGCCGTCGATGTCGGCGGCGGCTACGCGGTCGCCTTCAAGGTCGAGTCCCACAACCACCCCAGCGCGGTCGAACCGTTCCAGGGGGCGGCGACGGGAGTCGGCGGCATCCTCCGCGACGTCTTCGCGATCGGGGCGCGGCCGATCGCGATCCTCGACAGCCT
>Ga0164305_10001201_pt1 | contig 10462 bp, 3 predicted proteins | sample Whisoiple_237_MG_FD_110215 | JGI IMG/M metagenome (GOLD analysis project Ga0164305, IMG submission 110215) | Soil microbial communities amended with pyrogenic organic matter from upstate New York, USA - Whitman soil sample_237_MG | ecosystem: Environmental > Terrestrial > Soil > Agricultural... | reverse complement strand
TGCAGCAAATCTTGAAGATAGTTACTGGCATGAGTAAGATTTCCATAGATAAAGTTAACAGGATTATTAATTTCGTGGGCTACCCCTGCAACAAGCTGTCCCAAACTAGACATTTTTTCAGTTTGAATAAGTTGAGTCTGAGTTTGTTGTAATTCTTGCAAAGCTTGCTGTAAGTGCGTATTTTTTTCTTTGATTTCTAGCGTCCGCTCTTCCACCTTCTGTTCGAGTGTTTGACTATACTCTTCTAGTTGCGCCTTAGCTTTTGTAAGATTTTCTGTAGCAGCTTCTAGATTTGCATAAAGAAGGGCATTTTTCAGCGAAATTGCCACCTGACCTGAAAGAATTCTTAATATTTCTAGCCGTGCAGGAGTAAAAGCATCAGTCGTTAAATTATTTTCTAAATAAAGCAGACCTATCAGCTTTGTTTGGTTAATAATAGGGGTACATAGAACAGACTTAACTTGAGTTTTTGAAAAGTAAGCATCTTTAGTAAAAATACCCGCTTTACTGGCATTATTTAAAACTACATTTTCCTGAGTTCTAGCTACATAATTGAGTAAAGATAGAGGTAGCTGTTGGCTATTTTCTATAGGCATAGACGATAGAAGAACAACATTATTTTCTTCTACAGTACCAACAGCTTCTATTAGCAAATGACCTGCTTTTTCTAAAATCAGCCAAGCTCTTTGTGCTCCAGCATTTGCCATCACAATTTTTAGTAACTTATCTAATAAATGTGATAGAACGATTTCATCAGCCAAAGCTTGTGATGCTTGCATGACCGCCGTTAAATCTAACGTATTTAAAGTAATACCTGTTGTTGATGTTGTACGTTCAATCTCAATATCAACTATCTGTTGCTTAGAAATTAGCCAAGAAAATATGCCAGGATATCTCAATTGCAAATCTTTAACTTTTTCTGTTGCTCCCCAACGGATATAGCTATAGTAAGCATCTATTAAATAAGTTTGGGCAACTTTCTCTCTGCCACAAGCAAAGTAAAATTCTGATGCTAATTCTGATGCCAGCGCCTCTTCTTGGATATATCCCTGTTCCCTAGCTCCCGTTATTGCGCGGTCATAATAATCCATTGATTCTATAATTTGCCCTAGCACTCGCGCTTTTTCGGCTTCCACAAGCTCATACTTATGCCGATAATTTGATGGTGCATAACCCATCCATCGTTGCATTTTTTGCTGATTTTCCTCGACTTGCTGAATATATTGTTTTTTTGCGCTAATTTCTGCCTGAGGATATAAAGCAAGAAGAGCTAGAGAATAATAAAAGTTGTGTTGGGTAATATGCATAAACCCAACCACACCAGCAGCATATTTCTCAGCATATTTTGCATTAATAACTGCTTCTTCAGGTTGCTTGAAAAAATAAAGCAGCATGGTTTTAGCAAAATAAGTCAAGAAAAGTAAAATGAAATTATTAGTTTCAACAAAAATAGGTAGCATTTCTATTTCATTGAAACTTTTTCCAATTAAAGAAACTTTATTATCTGACTCTTCTGTTAAATTCAAAACTAGTTGATTACATATTTTGGCGTAATAAAGCTGAGTTTCTTGTTTAAATTTCAGCATCATGTCAATATATTTGCTTTGCTGCTGATTGACATATTCTAGAGGTAACCCTACATAAAATATGTAAACGCTATAAGTAGTAGCATTAAAACAAGCGTATTCTACATCCCCTATTTCTAGTGCGCTTTGAATAGATTCATGTAACGGTTCTATTGTTTCTTTAGCATGAGTCTTCCAGTGTCTAACAAAACCGTTAAAAATATTGTTAATCTTAGGTTGCAACTCTCTGGCATCAAACTTATCTACCAATCTTAAAGCAAGCTGACCAAAGCGATATCCAGATTCAATATCTTCTAAGGCACCACATAAAAGTAAGCCATAAAAAGCATATGCATAAGCAGTCTGGGAACAATTGCCATATTTGATAGAAAGGTTGATCATTGTAAATGTCACCAATGGCAACATAGCTGGATTTGCCGTCAAGACAGCAGGCATTAAGGTCATTAACAGCCGCATGGTTACCAGCTTGTAAGGATCAGTCATTTCTGGAAGATGGATCAAATCTTCAATAACTAGTTCTGATGGAGGTTCTTGTGATAGAGGTTCACCCAGTATTTGTAAAACGTGCAGTGAGGTATCTATAGCTAACTGCATCTGGTTACGAGCAGTATAAAACTGGATTTTGGTTTCATAGACTCTCACTTTCTGAAGTAAATCTTTTGTGTTTTTAAGAACTAATTCAGAAAGCTTTTCTGCTCGTAAAAAGTTAGTATTTAAATACTCTACTTCTACTGCTTCTATATATAGCTCAACAGTCAAGTTATATTGATCTTGCCAGCTAGATTCTTCAAGAAGTTCCAAAGCAACATTTAAATATTTGACTGCTGATTCATAAGCTGTTGCAGCCTTCGCTTTTTTGCCAGCAATCAGATTTAATTGAGATAATTTATTTTTTTGATCAACGCTATTGATCAATCCACTACCAGCATTCATCTGATTGACGATATCAAAGATTTTTTCTTCGAGTTCAGATGATTCTGTATTTTTCAGCAGTATTTGACCAATTTTTAAGTGAGTTTCTTTTTTTTGCTGTTCAGGAATGAGAAGGTAGACTGCTTGCTGCACCCGATCATGTAGAAACTTATAAGAAATTGTTAATTCTCGATGAGAACTTATTTGTTCTTCCTGAATAAAAACCGCTTCCTGATCACTTAGTAGCATAGGAATTTTGTAGGTTTCACTCAGAGGTAAAATCAAACCAGATTGAAGAGCCGACCACAAATCAGCAGCTATTTCTGACTGAGTTTTTTCATAAATTGTTGCAAGAACATTTAAGTTAAATTGATTACCAATGCAAGCAGCAATTTGTAATAGTTTTTGCGCCTCATCAGGTAACTTTTTAATATTTTTAGTAATTAACTCGACAATATTATAGTTTTGAATTCCGCAGGTGTGAATTTGCTCAACATTCCATTGCCAAGCACCTCTACTAAAATCAAAACTTAATAGCTTTTCTTGGTAAAAATAAGTCAAAAGCTGAGTTAAGAAAAAGGGATTTCCTTGACTTTCTTGGAAAACTAATTCTGCTAATTGCTTTGATTTTTCTGTTTCCCGTAGAGTATCGGCTACTAATTGCCTAGTATAATCAATATTTAAGGGCGAGAGAATAATATGATTAACAACAACTTCGTTTTTTTTGAGAGCATCCAATGTTAGGATCAAAGGATGGGTTGGCTCAACCTCGTTATCTCGATAGGCTCCTATTATCAAAAGATATTGGCTATCTAGATTGCTCATTAATAGCTGAATTAACTTTAAAGAAGCCGCATCTGCCCACTGTAAATCATCTAAGAATAAAACTAGAGGATGTTGGCGTTGTGTAAATACTTGAATGAATTTTTGAAATACTTGATTAAACCGATTTTGGGATTCAGTAAATCCTAGCTGTGGAACAGATGGCTGAAGACCAATAATTAGCTCAAGACTAGGAATAACATCAATAATAATTTGACCATTAGCACCTAAAGCTTTTAGGATTTGTTGCTTCCAAAAGGATGTTTTTTCTTGACTTTCTGCTAAAATTTGCTGGATTAAATCTTGAAATGCTTGAATTAAGGAAAGATAGGGAATATTTCGCTTGAACTGATCAAATTTGCCTGCAATGAAATAACCACGTTGCCTTAAAATAGGTTTATGGATTTCATTCACTAAAGAAGATTTTCCGATCCCTGAGTAACCGCTAACAAGCATCATCTCTGTTTTGCCAGTGCTGACGGATTCAAAGGCATTTAAGAGTTTAGCGATTTCTTGTTCTCGACCATAGAGTTTTTGAGGAATTAGAAATTGGCTGAATAAATCTTGTTGACCAACGGGAAAGTTAGAAACTTCGTTGTTTATTTGTAGCTGAGTGAGACAGGTTTCTAAATCTGCTTTAAGACCATAGGCGCTTTGATAGCGATCTTCAGCAGTTTTAGCTAATAATTTCATGACAATTTCAGAAATCACTGGAGGGATTTCTGAATTTACCTGGTGTGGTGGTATAGGTCTTTTAGCAATATGACAGTGAACTAACTCTAAAACGTCGGTTGTTGTAAAAGGTAAGCTTCCTGTGAGCATTTCATAAAAGGTAATGCCTAAGGAATAAAAGTCAGTGCGATAATCAATCGATCGATTCATGCGACCAGTTTGTTCTGGTGACATATAGGCAAGTGTGCCTTCAATTAAATTAGGATTACTCAGACTTGGGTTTTCTCTAGTTAGGCGTGAGGCAGTGCTAAAATCACAAATTTTAACTTCCCCAGTTTCAGTATTTATCAGAATATTTTGAGGCTTTATATCTTTGTGAATTATTTGGTTTTCGTGCAGCTTCCCAAGGATATCAGCAGTTTGAATAGCTATTTGCAAAAATTTGATTAATGGAAGTTTTTGCTCATTTATTAAAAGATTAAGGGCTTTCCCTGAAAAATCTTCTAAGATTAGTGCTAAACCATTTTTATGGTTTTCCAAAGCATAGGGTTTAATAACTCCCGCTAAAGTTAAGTCTTTGGCAATTTCATACTCATGTTTTAATTGGGAAATTTCTTCGAGAGTAGGATAGTCTGCTTTAAGGAGTTTGATAACCACTGTATTGTGATCTTGATTTCTCTGGGCGCGATAAACAACCGTTCTCGAATTTTCATAAATTTTTTCTGTAATTTGGTAGGCTGAAATGCTCATTGGGTTTTACTGAGTTGTCACTCTTGAAAAATGTTTGCTTAACTGGTGAAGCTAGACACTGTATTGTCTAAAAATGGCGTTGTCTTATTTTGACCAACTAATGCCAACTATAACAGTGGTACCCAATCCTAAGTTGACACTGTTAGACTTCATTCATGATCTAGGATTCCCGAAAGAAGCTCTGTTCTCTCAGAGAGCGTTAATATTTAGGTCACAAGCAGAAATACTGGTGCTGATGGAGTTTTGGGTATCAGAAGTTGGCTAATTTCCTGACTTACAAACTTTGATAGACGAGCCCCGTTAGTTGGCATTCTTGTAGAGCCGATGTCTATAGTTATTATCCTCATAAATATGGCGATGGGATTAAAGTCGAGGCAGAATTGTTGGTAGTAACTGTCCTGGTACTTTTGAAAGGGCTAAATTTTGCCCTTGTAATCCCTGTTCTTTATAGAATGCTCGAATAGTTTTGATGACATAACTGAGAGCAGTTTGATAGGCTTCAGGTTGATTACTAAATCCCTGTAAGGCTTGCAGATGATTGTGCAGGGCAGCTTCTAGATGAGTTGATTTTGAGGGCTGTGAAAGGGCAAACTGTGGTTCAGTTGCCAGTTGATAATAGGCTAAGCCTAAATTATTGCAGGTGGCAAAGACATCAAAACTAACGGGGATTGGTGGGTTACTTTGTCTGAGTTGTTGAGCGATCGCGATCGCAGTCTCATAAACCCCAATGCATTGCTGCAAGTAGTCTTGGCGCACTTCGGAATGTTCTTGAGACTGAGTTGCCAAGTGCCAATAAGCAGTTCCCAAATTATTCTGAGTCGCTGCACAGGCTGTTGGTGAAACATCCGCCCGTCGGTATTTCAGCGCCTCCCGATAGGCATGAATCGCTAGCTGTAAATAGGGGAGAGGGTCTTCATACTGAGCTAAATTCCAGTAAGCTGTGCCCAAGTTATTTTGAATCATACCCCAATTTAGGGGTTCTCGCTCTGGATGGTACTGAGTCAGCGCTGCTTGGTAGGCGGCGATCGCTTGTTGAAGATGTTCTACTGGTTGCTGCTGTTGGGCTAAATGCCAGTAAGCGGTTCCCAAATTATTTTGTGTGGAAGCATATTTCTGCCTAGCTTCCAAATCATGGGCATCTAATGACTCTACCGCCCGATAGCGCAATGCTTCTTCATAGGCTCGAATTGATTGTTGCAAATTCTCAGGAGTCTCTCGATAACGGGCTAAATCTCCATAAGCGGCTCCCAAATTATTTTGAATCATGGAGTAGGTTTGCGGAGCGGTTTCTGCCGTTAACTTTGTTAAAGCCAGTTGATACGCCTGAATACTGCGTTCTAGATGGGACAGGGCTTGTTCCCCGTTTCCAGGACAACGAGAAAGCATCCAGTAAAGATTCCCGGCATCATTCAAGGCATCAGAGATTCCTGGTAAAGCTGCCTTTTCCATCCAGACTGCGGCTTGTTCATAAGCTTGGATGGCAATTGTTAAGTTCTCTGGGGTAACCTCTCCTTGTTCAATGCGATCGCGGTAATAATTCCCGACGCTCAAATAAGCATCAGCCAAAGATGCAGGGGGATAAGATTGTTGTTGTAATTGCTCAATCTCTGCCAAGCTTGGCAATTTGGGTAAAGCATCAGATTTTGGCGGGGGAACCTGAGAAATTAATTCATCTGGTGGCTTTGGGGGTGGCTGAATGGATTTGACAGGATTAGGCTGATGCGTACCCAAATCTTGAGGAGATAAAGGGGGCGTATCTGTCTCGTGGTGCTTTTGTTCATCATCGTGGGGTAGCTGGTTAAATTGAGCTAAATCACGAGTCAGAATCTGCCACACATTGTCTTTAACAACACCTGATGTAGTCGCTGTAGATTGCCGAGATTCGGGGATAGCAGCGTTTGCAGGGGGAACCGGAGTTGGTTCGCCTTCAAACTCAAAAATACCCGTATGCCACTGCCAAAACTCCGGCACAGACTGCTCAATCGTATTCAACCAGGGGCGCGGTACCCACAGCAATAAGCTGCATTCTAAGCGCGGTAAACTGCTGCCAATTGATTGGAGACATCTGAGAAATGAGCGTTGTACAGAGGCAGGTTGTCGAGTTAAGCACTCAATCCCTAAAATTTGGAAAGTTGGGATGCCTGCGGCAGGATCAAGGAGAGGATGTTGCTTAGACCATTGAGCGATCTGAGCCAAAGGATTAGGATTAGTCAGATTTAAGTTCAGACTAATAATTTTGGACGATGCTGTCTGGAGATGAGTTAGTTCTGTTTGTAAGCGTCCCACCAGACGTTGCCGCAGAATTAAGTCATCACAAACTGCCATCAAGATTTGCCGACGCAAACCGAGACTTAACGTTTGCTTCAATCGTTGATAGCTTTGACGATTCCAACTAGAAACTTGTATGGGAGCAATGTCTGTCACAGTCATAAGTAGTCCATGAGGGTGGCGGATGCTGGTTGACACCAACCCTGAAGAGTGGTGACAGGAAAATGGCTGGCTATTTCTTATTTCAATCAATTGGCTTGGGTTCAGGAATTAGGGCTTAGATAAAAATGACTTTGTTATGGCTTTTCAAAGCTGATGCAAACGGAGAGAGGTTCTGCCGGAATCTGTCTACAGATAATGGGAATTATGTTATGGCTGTATCAGTTGCTATTAAACGGCTGTTCACAAATTGCGCTTTTCCCTAATTTTGGGTTTTCAGTTCAAACTACTTAATCTCTATACAAATGCCCAGTACCTATGACTTGCGCTTGGTTGCACTCTCAGTTTTTATTGCTGTGATGGCTTCCTATACTGCCCTCGATTTAGCGAATCGGATCGCGGTGGCTGAAGGATTCGCGAAGAAGATATGGCTAACGGGAAGTGCGATCGCCATGGGTATCGGCATTTGGTCAATGCATTTCATTGGGATGTTAGCGTTTCATCTTTCCATCCCGATTGAATACGATCTAGGATTGGTGCTGGTTTCGCTGTTAGTAGCCATTGGTACATCCGGTCTAGCCTTGTTCCTAGTCAGCCGGGTAATGAGTCTAACTCACTGGCTGGTTGGTAGCTTGTTGATGGGAAGTGGCATTGCGGCTATGCACTATATCGGCATGGCAGCAATGCGAATGGCAGCGCAACCTCAATACAACCTTTTATTGGTGATGCTTTCAGTGGCGATCGCAATCTTGGTTTCTGCGATCGCCTTAATTTTGACCTTTAAGTTACGAGATCAGACTCAGGCAAAGGTTTTGCCCTATAAGATTGGTAGTGCCATCCTCATGGGGGCGGCGATTTCTACCATGCACTATACCGGACTGGCAGCCGCTCGATTTATCCCTATCGTCACAACTGCCCCCGAAAAAGTCACCTCAATGCAATCAGAATGGCTAGCTGCTGCCATTGGGATTGGTAGTTTAAACATTTTGGGATGGGCATTGCTGACCTCATTTTTTGATCAGCAAATTTCCGTGCAGACGATTCGGGCTTCCACCCTGCAAGAGAGTGAAGAACGGTTGCGACAGATGGCAGAAAATATCCAACAAGTCTTTTGGATGAATGACCCAGATACCGACCAAATCCTCTACATTAGTTCTGCTTACGAAACGATTTGGGGTCGTAGCTGTTCTAGTTTGTATGCAGAACCTGCATCTTTTATAGAGGCTATCTATGCGGAGGATCGGGATCGAGTTGTAGCAGCTTTGCCCCAACAAACTCAGGGGAAATATAACGAAGAATATCGGATTGTCAGACCCGATGGGTCGATTCGGTGGATACGCGATCGCGCCTTTCCTATCGGCAATTCAACAGGGAAGGTTTATCGAGTGGTTGGCATTGCCGAAGATATCACAGAGACCAAACAGGTACAGTCAGTCTTACAGCAAGCATTACAGCAAAGTGAAACCTCGGAAAGATTACTTCGCAGCGTCATTAATGCTACGCCTGATTGGATTTTTGCTAAAGATCGTTCATTTCGTCTAATTCTGGCTAACAAAAGCTTCGCGAACGCCATCGGTTTTACCCCAGAAGCCATCCTGGGGAAGAATGATTTAGAACTGGGTTTTCCCCCAGAACAAGTATTTGGAAATCCTGAAGCGGGGATTCGTGGCTTTCGGGCTGATGATGAAATCGTATTACAGGGTCAATCGATCTATAACCCCTTTGACCCTGCCACGTTTGCCGATGGGTCATTGCATATTTTTGATACCCAGAAAATTCCTTTACAAGATGCTGAAGGCAATATCTTTGCCACATTAGGTTTTAGCAAAGATATTACAGAACGCTACTTAGCGGAGATCGCCTTACAAGAACGTACCCAAGAGTTAGAAATTGCCCTGCAATCTCTCAAGCAAACCCAAATGCAACTAATTCAAACCGAGAAGATGTCTAGCTTAGGACAGCTAGTTGCGGGAGTTGCCCATGAAATTAATAATCCGGTTAACTTTATCTATGGAAATCTGATCCACGCCGACAGCTATATCAGAGAATTGCTTGATCTGGTTCAGTTATACCAACAGGAATATCCCAATGTTTCTCCTCGAATTCAACAATATACTGATGAAATTGATCTAGAATTCTTGATTCAAGATCTCCCGAAACTGCTTTCTTCAATGACTACTGGCGCTGATCGAATTCGGCAAATTGTTCTGTTTTTACGTAACTTTTCGCGATTGGATGAATCAGAACTGAAATCTGTTGATATTCATGAAGGAATTGAAAGTAGTTTACTGCTATTAAATAATCGTTTAAAAACGAAGTTAGATCAGGCTTTATTAACAGCGTCATCAGGAAGTATTACAGTCATCAAACAATATGGCAGTTTACCTAGGATCGAATGTTATCCTGGGCAGTTAAATCAAGTATTTATGAATATTTTGGATAATGCGATTGATGCGCTAAATAGTTATAATAAACAACGTTCTTTAGAAGCAATTTTGGCGAAACCTAATCAAATTACCATTCGGACTCTACAAGTAGACTCTAATTCTGTCCTGATTCAGATTGCTGATAACGGGCCAGGAATGACTGAAGAAGTTCAAAAACGAGTATTTGATCCATTTTTTACAACAAAGCCAGTTGGAGAAGGAACAGGCATAGGCTTAGCTATTAGTTATCAAATTATCGTCGAGAAACATCGGGGTTCGCTCAAGTGTTTATCATCACCGGGAGAGGGATCTGAGTTCTTGATTGAAATTCCGGTGCGACAAAGCTATTAAAAACTCTCCCATTATTGAACAACCCATCGTTAATCTTGGTATGAGCTATTGTCTCAACCCCAGTTGCCAAAAACCTGATAATCCTAGTAAGGCTCGATTTTGCTCTAGTTGTGGCTCAAAATTGTTGCTAGGCGATCGCTATCGTATCCTGAAAAAGATCAGTCCGGGGGGGATGGGTCGTACTTTCCTAGCTGTGGATGATCATCAGGTATCTCAACCTGCTTGTGTCATCAAACAATTTCTGCTCAAAAATCAAGGCACTTCCAATACTCAAAAAGCTGTAGAACTCTTTCGTCAGGAAGTCTCGCGACTACAAGTTTTAAGTCAACATCAGCAAATTCCGAAAGTTTTAGCGCATTTTGAAATTCAAGAACGCCAATATTTAGTCCAAGCTTTTATTCAGGGACAAACTTTAGCCGAGCAAATGACGACTGAGGGCGCTTTTAGTGAAAGTCAGATTCGGCAACTTCTGAAGGAACTCTTGCCCGTTTTGCAGTTTGTTCATAATCAGGGAGT
>Ga0164305_10001198_pt1 | contig 10479 bp, 7 predicted proteins | sample Whisoiple_237_MG_FD_110215 | JGI IMG/M metagenome (GOLD analysis project Ga0164305, IMG submission 110215) | Soil microbial communities amended with pyrogenic organic matter from upstate New York, USA - Whitman soil sample_237_MG | ecosystem: Environmental > Terrestrial > Soil > Agricultural... | reverse complement strand
CGTACTTGTCGCAGATCGCCTTGATGGCCGGATAGTCGGCGGGCTGGCCGAACAGGTCGACGGCGATGACCACGCGCGGCTTCAGCCGGCCTTCCTTGATCGTCGCCTCGATGGCGGCCTCGAGGTGGCCGGAGTCCATGTTGTAGGTCTTGGCGTCCACATCGATAAAGACCGGCTCGGCGTCGAACCACGGCACGATCTCGGCCGTGGCCGCGAAGGTGAAGCTGGGCACGAAGACGGCGTCTCCGCGCCCCACGCCCCACGCCATCAGCGGCAGGGCCAGGGCGTCGGTGCCGTTGGCGCAGCCCAGGGCGTGTTTCGCCTGTCCAAAGGCGGCCAGATCGGCCTCGAACTGCCGCACCTGCGGCCCCATGACCCAGGCGCCGCCGACCACGGCCTCGGCCACGGCGGCCTCGATCTTGCCGTTCAGGCGAAGGCGCTGGGCCTGCAGGTCGATGAAGGGAATGGACATATCGGACGCTCTCCGGTCGCGCAGGCGCGGGCGGCGTCAGCCCTCGAGGGAGACGCATTGGTCGCGCCTCCTACCAAATCCGTCGCAGCGGCGCCAAATCACGGGCCGTCACTTCGCATGACGGGTTGCAACAAAGGCGTACGGAGGCGTATCGACCCGACCATGACCACCGGCGTTCCCGCCGTGTTTCTCGATCGCGACGGCGTCCTGATCGAGGACACCGGCTACCCCCATCTGGAAGAACATCTCCGCCTTGTGCCCGGCGCGGCTGAGGCCGTGCGCCGGCTCAACCAGCTGGGCTACCTCTGCGTCATCGTCACCAACCAGTCCGGCGTCGCGCGCGGCCTGTTCACCGAAGACCAGATGAAGGCCTTCAACGCCCTGATCGTGCGCCGGCTGGCGGCGAAGGGCGCGGTCATCGGCGCCGTCTACGCCTGCCCCTTCCATTCGGAGGGCCGGGTCGAGGCGTACATCCATCCCGACCATCCGGACCGGAAACCCAATCCGGGCATGATCCTGCGCGCCGTCGCCGACCACCACATCGACCCGGCCAAAAGCTTCATGATCGGCGACCAGCCCTCCGACATGGAGGCCGCCCGGCGCGCCGGCGTGCCCGGCTTCAAATTCGAGGGCGGCGACCTCGACGCCTTCGTCCGCGACCTGCTCGGCCATTAGGGACGCGCCGAGGTGGGATTTCCCGCTGCGATGAAATAGGCTGGCGTTCGACGTCCCGGAGCCCTGCATGACCCAGACTTTCGCCGACCGCCGCTGGACCAGCGCCGACGGCCTCACCCTCTACGCCCGCGACTATGCGGCGGGCCCGGGCCCCGCCAAGCTTCCGCTCATCGCCATCCACGGCCTGACGCGCAATTCCGCCGATTTCGAAGCCATCGCTCCCCTGATCGCCCAGAGCGGCCGCAGGGTCCTGGCCGTCGACATCCGCGGCCGCGGCAAGTCCGACCGCGCCCCCGACCCCATGACCTACCAGCCGGCGACCTACGCACAGGACGTGCTGGCCCTGCTGAACCAGACGGGCATCGAGCGCGCCGTCTTCCTCGGCACCTCCATGGGCGGGCTGATCACCATGGCCATCGCGGCCATCCGCTCGAAGGTCATCGCCGGCGCCATCCTCAACGACATCGGCCCCGAGGTGGCGAAGGAAGGCCTGATGCGCATCGCCGCCTACTCCGGCCAGCCCGTCGACACCCCCGGCTGGCCCGAGGCCGCCGCCTATGTGAAGTCGATCAACGCCGTCGCCTTCCCCCATTATACGGACGCCGACTGGGACGCCTTCGCCCGCCGCGTCTTCCGCATCGGCACCGAGGGGGCGCCGGTTCTGGACTACGATCCCGACATCGCCGTGCCGATCCGCGCCGCCGGGGCCAAGGCCCTGGTCCCCAACCTCTGGCCGATGTTCACCCGTCTGACCAAGGGCCGTCAGGTCCTGCTGGTGCGCGGCGAGACCTCGGACCTGCTCAGCGCCGGCATCGCCGCGAAGATGCGCAAGCGCGCGCCCAAGATGGACTACGTCGAGGCCCCCGGCGTCGGCCACGCCCCCATGCTGGACGAGCCCGAGGTCAAGGCGGCGATCTTCCCGTTCCTGAACGAGCTGCCGTAAAGGCATCAGGGATCAGGCGGCAGGCAACAGGTATCCGGCCACTGTTGCCTGCTGCCTGTCGCCTGATTCCCTAGTCCGGGACGTTCGCGTCCAGCTCGTCCAGCCACACCCGCGCGGTCGCATCCGACGGCGCGCGCCAGTCGCCGCGCGGCGACAGCGAGCCGCCGGTGATGACCTTGGGCCCGTTGGGCAGGGCGGAGCGTTTGAACTGGCTGGTCTGGAAGAAGCGGACCAGGAATTTCCGCAGCCACCCCTTGATGGTCGCCAGATCCCAGGCGACCCGCTCGTCCTCGGGCATGGCCGTCGGCCAGGCGCCGGTCTCCGCATCCTTCCACGCCTGATGCGCCAGATACGCCACCTTCGACGGCTTCAGCCCGAAGCGGGTCACATAGAACAGGAAGAAGTCGTTCAGCGCATACGGCCCGACCGTCCCCTCTGTGGACTGGATCTTCCCGTCGGGGCCGGCGGGCACCAGCTCCGGTGAAATCTCAGTATCCAGAATGGCGTTCAGCACCGCCGCCGCCTCGCCGGAATGCTCCTTCGCCGCCACCCAGCGGATCAGGTGCCGGATCAGCGTCTTCGCCACCCCGCCGTTGACGTTGTAGTGGCTCATATGGTCGCCGACGCCATAGGTCGCCCAACCCAGCGCCAGTTCCGACAGGTCTCCCGTGCCCAGAACGAAAGCGCGGTGCTGGTTGGCCAGCCGGAACAGATAGTCCGTCCTCAGACCGGCCTGCACATTCTCGAAGGTGATGTCGTGCACCGGCTCGCCCATGGCGAAGGCGTGGCCGATGTCGCCCAGCATCTGCGTCGCCGCCGGTCGGATGTCGATCTCGGACCCGGTGATCCCCAGCGCTTTCATCAGCCGCCAGGCGTTGGATTTCGTCCCCTCCGAGGTCGCGAACCCGGGGAGGGTGAAGCCGAGAATGTTCGAGCGCGGCAGCTTCAGCCGGTCGAACGCCCGGCAAGCCACCAGCAGCGCCTGGGTCGAATCCAGCCCGCCCGAGACGCCGATGACGACCCGCTCGCCGTTCGTCGCCTTCATCCGGCGCATCAGCCCCTGCACCTGGATGTTGAAGGCCTCGAAACAGTCCTGATCCAGCCGCGCCGGATCGTCCGGCACGAACGGGAAGCGATCCAGCGGCCGCATCAGATCGCCCGGCCCCTCGCCTTCATAGGCCTCGAACGGCACGACCGTCGCCGGCTCGCCCTCGATCCGCGCGCAGTCGGCGAAGGTGCCGTTGCGCAGCCGGTCCAGCCCGATCCGCTCCACATCGATGTCGGCGATCGTCAGATGGCTCTCCAGCGAAAACCGCTCGCCCTCGGCCAGTCTGGCTCCCAGTTCGTGGATCGTCGCCTGCCCGTCCCACGCCAGATCGGTCGTGCTCTCGCCCCAGCCCGAGGCGGTGAAGACATAGGCCGACTGCGTCCGCATCGACTGGCTGGCGCACAGGATGGCGCGCTCGTCGGCCTTGCCGATCAGGATGTTGGACGCCGACAGGTTCAGCAGGATGCGCGCGCCCGCCAGAGCCGCCCGCGTTGAGGGCGGCAGGGGCGCCCAGTAGTCCTCGCAGATCTCGGCGGCGAAGACGAAGCCCGGCCGGTTGGCGGCCTCGAAGATCAGGCCCGGCGCGAAATCGACCGTCTCGCCGTTCAGCGCCATCGTGTCTTCCGACCGGCTCGGCGCCGAGGCGAACCACCGCTTCTCATAATATTCGCGATAGTTCGGCAGATAGGTTTTGGGCACGACGCCCAGCACCGAGCCCGACCCCAGCACCACGGCGCAGTTGTACAGGGAGTCCCCGCTGCGCAGCGGCGCGCCGATCACGGCGATCACGCCCGCCTCGTCGGCGGCCTCGGCCAGATCCACAATGCGCCGCTCGACCTCGGCCAGCAGGGCGTCCTGCATCAGCAGGTCGTCGATGGCGTAGCCGCTCAGCGACAGCTCGGGGAAGACAATCAGGTCCACGCCCTGCTCGCCCGCCTGACGGATCAGCGCGGCGTGTTCCTCCGCATTCGCGGCCGGATCGGCGATGTGCACGACCGGCGTCGCGGCGGCCACCCGGACGAAGCCGTGAGTGCGGGAGGAATGGAACGGGTGGGAATGGGCCAAGCGACGGTTCCTGCGGTTCAATGCTCATTTAGAGGCAAAGGTCGCCTCGCGCCACGATTGCCCGTGACCTGCCTCAACGCGCCCGCTAAAGCCAAGGCATGAACGATACGCCGAAAAAGGGCTGGCTCTCGCGGCTGAGCGAGGGACTTTCCCGCTCCTCGAAGCAGATGACCGAGCAGGTCGTCGCCGCCTTCGTCAAGGAACCGCTCAGCGAAGCCGCGCTCGACCAGCTGGAAGAGCATCTGCTCGAAAGCGATCTGGGCCCCGCCGCCACCGACCGGATCGTCGCCCGCTTCCGCGAACTTCGCTTCGGCGCCGGCGCCAATGAGCGCGAGGTCAAGGAGGCCCTGGCCGAGGCCGTCGCCGCCGAACTGGTCAACCACGAGGCGCGATACGAGCCGCTGAACGGCGCCCGACCCTTCGTCACCTTGTTCGTCGGCGTCAACGGCTCCGGCAAGACCACCACCCTCGGCAAGATCGCCGCCGACCTGACCGGTCAGGGCGCCAAGGTCATGATCGTGGCCTGCGACACCTTCCGCGCCGCCGCCCGCGAACAGCTGAAGGTCTGGTCCGAACGCGCCGGCGCGACCTTCGAAAGCCGCCGCGACGGCGCCGATCCCGCGGGTCTCGCCTTCGACGCCTACACCCGGGCGAAGGCCGAGGGCTTCGACGTCGTCCTGATCGACACCGCCGGCCGGCTGCAGAACAAGTCCGCCCTGATGGACGAACTTCTCAAGATCGTCCGGGTGCTGAAAAAGATTGATCCCGAGGCCCCGCACGAGACGCTTCTGGTGCTGGACGCCACCGTCGGCCGCAACGCCCTGGCCCAGGAACAGATCTTCGGCCGCACCGCCTATGTCTCCGGCCTCGTCATGACCAAGCTGGACGGCACCGCGCGCGGCGGGGTTCTGGTCCCAGTGGCGCAGGCCTCGGACGCCCCGATCAAGCTGATCGGCGTCGGCGAAGGCGTCGACGACCTGCAACCCTTCGACGCTCGCGCGTTTTCACGATCACTGGTGGGGCTCGAGGACTGACATGACCGACACGCCGCCCGCCGAAACGCCGCAGGCCACGACCAACAACCGCGCCTGGATTCGTCAGGCCGTCGACTTCGGCGCCCTCGTCGCCTTCGCCGGCGCCTATGTCTTCCTGCGGGTCCGCGGCCTCGACGGGCGCGAGGCCATCGTCCAGGCGACCTGGGTGCTGGTCGCCGCCTCGGCTATCGCCCTGATCGTCGGCTATGCGGTCGAAAAGCGTCTGGCGCCCCTGCCCATGCTTGTGGGCGGGTTCGCCCTGATCTTCGGCGGCCTGACCCTCTTCTTCCACGATCCGTCGCTGCTGAAGATCAAGCTCAGCATACAGAACGGCCTGCTGGCCGCCGTGCTTCTGGGCTCGCTGCCGCTCGGTCGATACCCTTTCAAATATTTGCTGGGCGACTCGATCAAGGTCACCGACCACGCATGGCGCGGACTGACGCTGCGCTACGGCCTGTATTTCGCGACCGTCGCCATCGCCAACGAGATCGTCTGGCGCACGCAGACGGACGACACATGGGTCGCCTTCCGCGGTTTCATCTGGATCGCCGCCTGCGTCTTCGGCCTGCTGCAGATCCCCTACATCCTCAAACATATGATCAAGGACGAGGAACCCGGACCCGTCTCTCCGGATCCTGGCCTATAGGCCAGGGCGACCTGCGGGCGTATCGTCCGTCGTCAAACCGTAAAACACGGCTGCTACCTGTAGCTATACACCGAGGGGATACGGTCGATGGTCAAGTCCGGCAACAAGGCGAAACGCAGCGGCGGCCTGGGCGCCTCGCCCAGCCACCTGATCCACCGCGTCCTGCAACTGGCGCTCGATATCTATTCCGAAGAGACCGGCGCCGACGGCCTGACCCAGCGCCAGTTCGCGGTGCTCGAGGCGGTCAGCCATAAATCGGGCCTGACGCAGACCGATCTGGTCCGCGCCACCGGCATCGACCGCTCCACCCTGGCCGATCTGGTCTCGCGCATGACGACCAAGGGCCTCCTGGACCGCGAAAAATCAGTCGTCGACGCCCGCGCCAAGGCCGTCCGCCTCTCGGCCGCCGGTCAGGCCGCGCTCGACGCCGCCCGCCCGAAGGTCGAGGCCGCCGACAAACGGATCATGGCCCTGCTGCCCAAGGGCAAGCGCGACGGCTTCCTCGACCTCCTGTCCGAACTGGCCGGCGAGGCCGACGCCGCCCCGGCCAAGGCCAAGGCCGAAGCCCGCGCCGCCAAGAAAGCCGCCCGCGAGGCGAAGAAGCTCGAGAAACTGGCGAAGAAGGCTGACAGGCCCGCCAAGCCGGTCAAGGCGAAGGCCGAAAAGCCGGCCAAGGTCGCCAAGCCGAAAAAGGCCAGGGTGCTCGAGCCGGCCTGACCAAAACCCTCTCCCATCGGGAGAGGGCTTGAGCGCACGACGGCGGAGCCGTCGTTCTTGCGCGAAAGGGTGAGGGTCGACCGCCAACCCCGGCGCAAGCCGAACACCTTGGCGGGGCTGCCCCTTACCTGGCCTGAACCCACCCGACCCTCATCCGGCGCTGCGCGCTACCTTCTCCCAACGGGAGAAGGGCCCCGCAAGCTAGTCCATCAACTGCTGCGCCAGATACACATAGTGCCGGGCCCAGCGCCGCGCGTTCGCGACGGGATCGGCGTCGTTGGAATGTCCGCCTGACGTCTCTTCGTAATACAGATGGTCGTGCCCCTGCTCGGCCAGACGCGCCGCAAACTTTCGCGCATGGCCCGGATGCACCCGGTCGTCGCGCGTGTTCGTCGTGATGTAGACGCGCGGATACTCCGCATCCGGACGAAGCTGCTGATAGGCGGAATATCGGGCGATGTACGACGCCTCTTCCGGGATGCGCGGATCGCCATATTCGCCGATCCACGACGCTCCGGCGGGCAGTTCGTGATAGCGCAGCATATCGATCAGCGGGCTTTCGATCACCGCCGCATGGATCAGCTCCGGATGCTGGGTGACAGCCACCGAGGTCAGCACCCCGCCGTTCGAACGCCCGTAGATTCCGGTGCGCCGCGGCGAGGTGATGCCGCGCGTCTGCAGGTCCCGCGCGACGGCCGCATAGTCGTCAAACGCCAGCTGGCGATGTTCCTTCAGCACGCTCTGGTGCCAGGCCGGTCCGAACTCGCCGCCGCCGCGGATGTTGGCGTTGACGTAGACTCCGCCGTTCTCAAGCCACAGCTTGCCCATCTCGGGGATGTAGATCGGCGGCTTCGACACCTGGAACCCGCCGTAGCCGTAGATGATCGTCGGCGCATGGCCGTCCATCACCAGATCCTTCGGCCGGACCACGAAATAGGGGATCTTCGTCCCGTCCGACGACGTCGCCTCGAACTGTTCAACAACATGGGTCGAGGCGTCGAAGCGGGCGGGGGCGGCGCGCAGTTCGGTCAGGGTCGCGGACGACGTGCTCGCGAGGCTGAGCGTCTGGGGCGTCAGGAAGCCCTGGGTCGAGACGAAGACCTCGCCCCGCGACTTCGACGAGTCGCCCAGCGAGACATCGACATTGTCCGGCGTGGCGACATCGCTGCGCCCCCAGCCCTGTTCGCCCCGGTTCTCGAACACGCCCAGACGACCGACGACATTGTCGGAGATGGCCACCACGACATGATCGTCCATCACCCGCACGTCGCTGATCGACTGGCGCGCCTGCGGCTGGAAGATGGTGTCGGCCTGATTGCTGACCACGACGCTGCCCGCCCGCACGCAGGGAACGCAGATCGCCAGCAGCGACCCGGCCTTGTAGTCACGACCGTTCAGGGACCAGTCCTCGTCCGGCGACAGGATGAAGGAGCCGCTCTGGACCCCAAAGATATTGACCCGCTCGGGCAGGTTCAGCTTGACCGGCCGGCCGTCGACCAGTTCCCACGTTTCGGACCGGTAGGTGTCGAGCGGCCGGCTTATGATGACCGCCTGCACCACGCCGTCCTTGTCCCGATACACGCTCGGGCTGACGCCGTAGCCGCCGTCGCCGATGTCGCCGCGATAGACTTCGGTCGCCTGCGCCAGCGTCTGCCCGCGCTTCAGGGATTTCACGATGTAAGGATAACCTGACTCCGTCATGGTGTTCGGCCCGAAGTCCGTCGCCACCAGAAGCGTGTCGCGGTCCAGCCATTCCAGCCGGTGCTTGCCCTCGGGCAGGATGAAGCCGTCCTCGACCCACAGGCCCGTGGAGGTGTCGAACTCGCGCACCACCACCGCGTCCTTGCCGCCGTCCGACAGCGAGATGAGGCAGCGCGTCTCGTCCGGCGCCAGGCAGTCCGCGCCCTTCCAGACCCAGTCCTTGCCCTCGGCGCGCGACAGGGCGTCGATGTCCAGCATCGTCTCCCAACGCGTGTTCGCCGAGCGATAGCTGTCCAGCGTCGTGCGCCGCCAGATCCCCTTCGGATTGGCCGCGTCCTGCCAGAAGTTTCCGATCCCCTCCCCGAGGAAGCTCGGCGACGGAATCCGGTCCGTCGCCGTCAGGATCGCCTCGGCCTGCTGACGGAACGTCTCATAGCGCCGGTCGCCGGTCAGGGCGGCCAGCGACCGCTGGTTCTCCCCGGCCACAAAGGCCATGGCCTCGGCGCCGTTGACCTCCTCCAGCGCCAGATGATCGTCCGCGGCCCGGACGCCCGCGGGGCTAAGGTCGGTCGGCATATGCGGCGGCGGGGTCAGCAGGGGCCGCGGGACATCGGCGACATTCAGAGGCCGCACCGTCATCGGCGCCGGCCCGCTCGCGCAGGCCGCGAGCAACAGAGCCGGGATCGCGGCGGACAGGATCAGTCGGTTCATCTCAAACTCCGAAATACGAGCGTCATCGTCCGCCGCCAGAGGCGACTATTCCTGCGCCGGCTGATCCATCAGCCGGCGGCTCAGATAGGTGTATTCCAGCGCCAGACGCCGGGCGGTTTCCCGCAGGTTGGCCCCCGCCGCGTGACCGCCGTCGGTGTTCTCGTAGAACAGCACCGGATAGCCCAGTTCCTCCAGCCGCGCCGCCGCCTTGCGGGCGTGGCCCGGATGGACCCGGTCGTCCTTGGTCGAGGTGTGGATGAAGACCTCGGGATAGGGCTGGCCCGCGCGCAGGTTCTGGTACGGCGAGTATTGCTGGATCCATGCCCGCTCCTCCGGCACGTCCGGATTGCCGTACTCGGCCATCCACGAGGCCCCCGCCAGCAGCTTGTGGAAGCGCAGCATGTCGAACAGCGGCACCTGGATGACCGCGGCGTTGATCAGGTCCGGCCGCTGCGTCAGCATCGCCCCCATGAACAGCCCGCCCTGCGAGCCGCCCATGATCCCCAGCCGCGGCTGGCTGGTGACGTTGCGCGCGATCAGGTCCAGCGCCACGGCCTGATAGTCCTCATGCGCCCGCTGCCGGTTTCCCTGCAGCGCCGCCTGGTGCCAGCGCGGCCCGAACTCGCCGCCGCCCCGTGTATTGGCGATCACATAGACCCCGCCCCGCTCCAGCCACAGCTTGCCCACCGTGGCCGAATAGCCGGGCAGCAGCGACGACTGGAACCCGCCATAGCCGTACAGCAGCGTCGGATTGGTCCCGTCCAGCGCCATGTCGGTTTTGTGGACCACGAAATACGGAATCATCGTCCCGTCCGCCGAGCGCGCCTCGAACTGGTCGACCGTCATTCCCGCGGCGTCGAACTTGGCCGGCAGCGACTTGGTCAGATCCGCCTCGCCCGAGGCCGCATCGGCCAGATACAGGCTCGACGGGTTCAGATAGCCGGTGACGCTGACGAAGACCTGATCGTCCCGCTCGCTCGCCGACCCCACGCCTACGGACACATTCTGCGGCAGGTCCAGCCGCGTCCGCGCCCATTCGCCCGACGGATTGGGCTCATAGACATAGACCCCGCCGCGCACATTCTCGTACAGGGCCACGACCAGCTTGTTGCGGGTGTTGGTGATCCCCTCGATGGCCTCGCGCTCGGTCGGCCGGATGACCAGCTGCGCCGGCGTCGCCGGATCGGCCAGCCAGCGGTTCAGGTCCCAGGCGATGACGTCGCCGGTCTTGAACGCCTGCCCCGAAGGCGCGGTCCAGTCCTGATCCGTGGTCACCACCAGCTGCCCGCGCACCAGCGCATTGATGTTCGACTTGGCCGGCAGCTCCAGCTTCGTGGTCGTGCCGTCGGCGTTCAGTCGGTGCGTCTCGCCCTCGTAGAAACTTACTCCACGATTTATCAGCGTCGCCTGCACCACCCCGTCGGCGTCGCGCAGCGTATAGCCCGACACCGACACATCGGTGGGCTG
>Ga0164305_10001195_pt1 | contig 10483 bp, 9 predicted proteins | sample Whisoiple_237_MG_FD_110215 | JGI IMG/M metagenome (GOLD analysis project Ga0164305, IMG submission 110215) | Soil microbial communities amended with pyrogenic organic matter from upstate New York, USA - Whitman soil sample_237_MG | ecosystem: Environmental > Terrestrial > Soil > Agricultural... | reverse complement strand
TTGAACAGGGTCCAGCCCTTCGGATGCCAGAAGACCGTGCCCGGCCCCTCCTCCTGGAAATGGAAGAGGTCCATCTCGCGTCCCAAGCGGCGATGATCGCGGCGCTCGGCCTCTTCGAGCTGCTTTAAATAGGCGTCGAGCTCTTCCTGGCGTGCGAAGGCTGTTGCATAAATGCGCGACAGCATCGGCCTATTGGAATCGCCGCGCCAATACGCGCCGGCGACCTTCATCAGCTTGAAGGCGTTGCCGATCTTGCCCGTCGAAGTCATGTGCGGACCGCGGCAGAGATCGAGCCAGTCGCCCTGCTTGTAGATCTTTAAATCCTGATCCGGCGGGATCGCGTCGACGAGCTCGACTTTAAAAGCCTCGCCATGCGTCTCGAACCAGCTCCGCGCCTTGTCGCGCGACCACACCGCTTTGGTGAACGGCTTGTCGCGCGCGATGATCTCGCGCATGCGCTTCTCGATCGCCGGAAAGTCCTCCGGCGTGAACGGCTCGTTGCGGAAGAAATCGTAGTAAAAGCCGTTCTCGATCACCGGCCCGATCGTCACCTGCGTGCCGGGAAACAAGTCCTGCACCGCCTCGGCCATCACGTGCGCGGCATCGTGGCGGATGAGCTCGAGCGCGCGTGGGTCGTCGCGCGAGATGAACTCGAGTCTGGCGTCGCGGTCGACTGGATCGGCGAGATCGGCGAGCGCGCCGTCGCGCAGCATCGCCACGGTGCGCTTGGCAAGAGAAGGCGAGATCGATTTGGCGATGTCGAGGCCTGAGGCGCCGGGCTCATAGGCGCGCGACGCGCCGTCGGGAAAGGTGACGTTGATCATGATCGCTCCAGCTCACTCGCCGAAACCAGCCGGCGTAAGGGAAGCAGCGGGTTTTAGGGAGGCGGGGCGCGGAGTGCAAGGCGCCACATTCCCGGACGCGTGAAGCGCGATCCGGGACCTAGAGCAAACGCATCTGCCCCTGGACCCCGGATCGCCTTGCGCTTCGCTTCAGGCGTCCGGGGATGTGGGCCCTACTCTCCTCTCGCTGGCTCCATGCCGCTCTTGCGGATCGCATCGATCGCCTCCGGCGCCGCCAAAAACTCGATCAGCGCCTCGCCGGCCTCCCGCTCCTTGGCGCTCGCGGCGAGGCCCGCAGTAAACGTCGTTACCTTCTGGATGTCCGCCGGGATCGGCCCTAAGAGATCGACGCCCTTCACCGGCTTCAGCTCGCTTATTTGCTGGAATCCGAGCTCGGCCTCGCCGCGCGCCACCACTTCGCCGACGGGATCGGCGGGGATCATGCGGCTCTTTGCCTTCACCGCCTCCGAGACACCGAGCTTCGGATAGATCACCGTCTGGATATAAACGCCGCTGGCGCTGTCGGAATAAGCGATCGACTTGGCGTTCTCGAGCGCGCGCTTGAACGCCTCCACGCTGGAAATATCGGGATGCGGCGCGCCGGCGCGCACGACCGCACCGAACTGCGCCTTGGCAAGATCGGTCTCGCTTACAAGCTTGCCCCGCGCGGCGAGCTTATCCAGCGCCTCGCGCACGCCGATAACGACATCGACCGGCTCGCCGCGCGCGATGCGGTTCGGCACCGCCTGCGGTGTTGCGCCCATCGACGGCCCCCACGCATTGATGACGTGATGCCCGGTCTTTTGCTCGAATTGCTGCACCAGCTCCAGATAGGCCGCCTTGAAGCCCGCCGATGACATGACGTGAATGTCGGCCGCTTCTGCCGCGAGCGACGCGACTGCGAGCGAAGCGGCGACAAGGCCGGCAATGATGTGCTTGGTTTTCATGAGGGCCTCCCGTGGAGGTTAGCGCGCCCGGTTCGTTTGCGGGAGAGGGCGCTAACGATCAGCGCCCCGAGCGGGCAGTATGTTGGAGATGCCCGCCCTGCCCTTCACCGCGACCGCGACCGGCATCCGCCTTGCCGTGCGGCTGACGCCGCGTGCATCGCGCACCGGTCTCGACGGCATCGTCACCGGCGCCGACGGCAAGCGCATGCTGCAAATCCGTGTCGCCGCGCCGCCGGTCGAGGGCGCCGCCAATGCGGCTTTGATCGCGCTCCTCTCCGAGGCGCTCGACGTCCGCAAATCCGACATTATGATCATTGCCGGCGAAAACGCGCGGCTGAAGCGCCTCGATATCGCAGGCGACCCGGCAGAGATCGCGGCGCGCATCGAGGCGTGGGTGTTACGACGAGGCTAGCCGACATCGAAGCGCAATCTCTGCCACTCGCAAGAGAACTCGGCCTCGACTGTCAGTTCACACAGAAGCTTAGTACTAGCGATTAAGAGCGCAGAATGCGTCGCCCTCTTGACATTATTAGGAAAATATGTCTACATCTTCCCCGTTCCCGCCCTCCTAAGGGCGTCGTCCGGTTTTCGGTTCCGGGCGATGCGGGCGGGGAGCGGCGCCTGCGGCGCGGGTCTTCCAACCGAACCCGCGCCTCGGGAGGCTTTCGCAAACGGCGGCGTGGGCTTCGCAAGAAGCGCATGCCGCCGAGTGGCCCGTCCGTCGGGCACTACGACCCGTCCGGGGTGCCCTGCCCCTGGGGGACGGGAGCCGCACGGCGCTGCCCTTTGCGGGCGGCGCAACGGATCAGGCCTCTCACGAAGAGGCGCTCTTCCGGTGCGGCTCCTCGTGGAAGCGCGGGGCGCGATCAAGCCAAAAATCGCCGCACATGGCCGCCGGGTGACCGGCTCTAAAAAATTAGGATCGGTGACCCGGCGTCCCGTGTCCTTTCATCTGAAAACTTCTCGTACGCGCTGGCGTGCGGCGACAATGACGCGCGCCTTCAAAGGAAAGGACGACGCCGCGCATGGACGCTCCCCGCTTAGACCTGCTTCGGCCAGACCAACGCGCGCGCCTTGCTGCGATCGAGGCCAGCGGCCTCAGCCAGCCCGGTACGCGCCTCATAATGGAGACGCTCGGCTTCCCGCAATTCTGCCGCTTACGAAACTGCCGGCGCGCCAAAGCCTGCCTCGGCAGCAAATTCCAGTGCATGCGCGACAATCGCGAGCTGTTGCTAAACGAGGTGCTGCCGCAGGTGATCAGTTATGTACGTAACGCTGGTGGTTAGCGCGAGGGAGGGCGACGTCATTGCGAGGAGCGCAGCGACGAAGCCGAGTCGCTGCTGGATTGCTTCCCCCGGATTTAATCCGGGGTCGCTCGCAATGACGGTGAACGCTTCGATCCGCATCGAAGCAAAACTTATGTCGCCGCGCCCGCCCCTGCTCTACATTGCATGTTGAAGGAGAACGCAGATGGCGCGATCCGGCGTCGATATCGCGGAAATCGCCTCGCTCATGGGCGATGTCGCACGCGCGCATATGCTGGCCGCACTGATGGACGGGCGCGCGCTAACCGCACTCGAGCTGGCGCTCACCGCGCGCGTGACGCCGCAGACGGCGTCATCGCACCTCGCCAAGCTGCGCGAAGCAAACCTGCTCACGATGGAGAAACAGGGGCGTCACCGCTATTTCCGCTTGGCCTCGCCGCGCGTGGCGGAGGCGCTCGAATCCGTGCTGACGCTCGCCGGCGACGGCCCGCCGCGTCACCGCCCGCCGACGCGCATCGACGCCGAGATGCGCACCGCGCGCACCTGCTACGATCATGTCGCCGGCGTGCTAGGCGTCGGGGTCACCGACTCGCTCGTCGCGCGCGGACACGTCGCGATCGAAGACGATGCGGGCGAAGTGACGCCGTCCGGGGTCGATTTCCTGACGCGGCTTGGCGTCGACCTCACGCCGCGGCAAAAATCGCGGCGCATCTTCTGCCGGCCATGCCTCGATTGGAGCGAGCGGCGCCCGCATCTCGCCGGCCATGTCGGCGCGGCTTTGTGCGCGCATTTTCTGAACGTGGATTGGGTGCGCAGGACGCGCGAGAGCCGCGCGCTCAAGATCACGCCGCTCGGCCGCGAGAAATTTGCCGAAGTGTTCGGCGTGGTGCTCCAAGAAACCGGAGCAACGCCGCGCGTCAGCCCTGCGGCGGCGGCGCGCCTTTCGCCTTCGCCTCGCGCCGGCGCGCATGCAGGATCCACTCGGTATAGCCGTTCGGCTGCGCGCGGCCTTTAAAGATGAGATCGCGCGCGGCGTTGAAGGCCGGACCGTCGAAGGCGGGCGCCATCGGCTTATAAAGCGGATCGCCGGAATTCTGGCGGTCGACGACAAGCACCATGCGGCGCAGCGTCTCCTCCACCTGTTGCGGCGTGACGATGCCGTGCAAGAGCCAGTTGGCGATATGCTGGCTCGAAATGCGCAAGGTCGCGCGATCCTCCATCAGCCCGACATCGTGAATGTCCGGCACTTTCGAGCAGCCGACGCCCTGGTCGATCCAGCGCACGACATAGCCGAGAATGCCCTGGCAATTGTTGTCGAGTTCCTGCTGCACGGCGTCCGGCGGAAAGTTCGACTTGGCGAGCGGAATGGTGAGAATGCCGCTGAGCTCGGCGCGCGCGCGGTTCTTCAATTCGCGCTGGCGCTCGGTCACGTCGACGTCGTGGTAATGCAGCGCGTGCAGCGTCGCCGCCGTCGGCGAGGGCACCCAAGCCGTGTTGGCGCCGGCTCTGGGGTGGCCGATCTTCTGCTCCATCATGTCGGCCATCTTGTCGGGCGCCGCCCACATGCCCTTGCCGATCTGCGCTTTGCCGGGCAGTCCGCAGGCCAAGCCGATATCGACGTTCCAATCCTCGTAAGCCTTGATCCAGGGCTGCGCTTTCATGTCGTTCTTGCGCACCATCGGCCCGGCCTCGATCGAGGTGTGGATTTCGTCGCCGGTGCGATCGAGGAAGCCGGTGTTGATGAAAACGACGCGCGATTTCGCCGCCAGAATGCAGGCTTCGAGATTGACGGTCGTGCGCCGCTCCTCGTCCATGATGCCCATTTTCAGCGTATCGTGGGAAAGCGACAGCATGTCTTCGACGCGCGAAAATATTTCATTCGTCAGCGCAACCTCGTCGGGTCCATGCATTTTCGGCTTGACGATATAGATGGAGTTTTGCCGGCTGTTGCGGAGATCGCCGGCGTTCTTGAAATCGTGCAGCGCAATCAGCGAGGACACGGCTGCGTCGAGAATGCCTTCGGGAATTTCGCTGCCGCTCGAGTCGAGCACCGCGTCGGTATACATGTGATGGCCGACATTGCGCACCAGCATGAGGCTGCGTCCCGGCAGACGCACCTCGCCGCCACGTGCACCTTTATAGACGCGATCGGGATTGAGCTTGCGCTCGATCATCTCCTTTCCCTTGGGGAAGGTTGCGACGAGCTTGCCGTTCATCAGTCCGAGCCAATTGCGATAGACAAGCACCTTGTCTTCGGCATCGACCGCGGCGACGCTGTCCTCCAGATCCATGATCGTCGTGACCGCCGATTCGAGGATCACGTCGGCGAGTCCCGCCGGATCGTCGCGGCCGATGCGGTGCTTGCGATCGACTTTCAGCTCGATATGCATGCCGTTGTTGACGAGCAGGATGGCGGCAGGCGCTTTCGCCTCGCCGCGATAGCCGACAAATTGCTCTGGATCGCGCAAGCCGATTTCCTTGCCGTCGATCAGCGTTGCCAGCAGCGCGCCGTTCTCGACAGCATATTCCGTCACCTTGGCGTGGCTGCCTTCGGCCAGCGGCACGGCGCGGTCCAGGAAATCCTTGGCCATCTTGATGACGCGCTCGCCGCGCTTCGGATTGTAATCGCCGGCGCGGGTGAGGTCGCCCGCATCCGAGATCGCATCGGTGCCGTAGAGCGCGTCGTAAAGCGAGCCCCAGCGGGCGTTCGCGGCGTTCAGCGCGTAGCGCGCGTTCGACATCGGGACGACGAGCTGCGGGCCGGCAATCCGCGCGATCTCGTCGTCGACATTTCGCGTCGTGATGTGCCCCGGTTGCGGCGCGGGCTGCAGATAGCCGATCTCGTGCAGAAAATCCTCGTACTCGCGCTGCTCGAATCCCGCGCCGCCACGCGACTTGTGCCAGGCATCGATCTTCTCCTGCAGCGCGTCCCGCTGCTTCAGAAGTGCGGCTACCTTGGGCGAGAGATCGCGCACGATGCCGCCGAGGCCGGACCAAAAAGCATCCGCGGAAATACCGGTGCCGGGCAGCGCTTCCTCAACGATAAAATCGTGAAGTTCCTTGTCGACTTTCAGCCCGCCCGCCTCAACCCGTTGCATCAAATCCTCCCGCCTGATCCCTTTTGTCCGACCGTTCTCGCCGGAAATCAGCCGCTCCCTCCTGCCGCAATTCTGCGCGCGAGGCTAGCGCCTTCTGGCGCATCGCTACGGCTTCGCTATGGAACCATTTGCCAGCTTCTTGTCATCACCTAGTCGTGTGATAGCGTCCGGCCAACCAAATACGAGGAGACAAGCATGAAGGGCAGGATCATCGGTGCGTTCGCTGGCTTGGCGGGATTAGCCTTTGCCACGGCGCTACAGGCGCAAGAGGCGCCGACCGAAATCAAGATCGGCACGCTCTACGCTTCGTCCGGCCGCTACGCCTCGATCTCGATGCCGGTGCATTACGGCCTGAAACTCTGGATGGACCAGAAGAACGCCGAAGGCGGGATGTATGTCAAAGCTTACGACAAGAAGCTGCCGATCAAGCTCATCGCTTATGACGACCAGAGCAATACAGCGACCGCGGCGACGCTGTACAATCAGCTGATCACGCAGGACAAGGTCGATTTGCTGGTCGCCGATTCGGGCTCCGTGCTTACCTCAGTTGCGGTGCCGATTGCACGCGATCGCAAAATGTTCCTGTTCGATCAGACCGGCACGGGCGCGGCGTTCTTCACCAAGGATAACCCCTATATCGCACTTATGTCGGATCCGGCCTCGACGATCTGGCCGAAGCCGCTTGCCGATTTTCTCTCATATGACGGGCCGAACCTCGGCATCAAGCGCGTCGCCATCCTTTATGCCACCAACGAATTCACCGGCACGCAGGCGAATGCCGTGAAGAAGTTTTTGAAGGAGGCCGGTGACAAGGTCGAGCTCGTTTTCGACCAGGGCGTTCCGACGGAAACCTCGAACTACACGGTGCTCATCAATAATATTCGCGCCACCAATCCCGACGCGGTGATCCATTTGGGCTACGCGCCGAACGATATCGCCTTCCTGCGCAATCTCCAGGACAACGGCATCAAGTTCAAGATGCTGTTCTGCATCTATCCCGGGCTCGAGACGGAGCTGCTCGAGAAGAACGTCGGCCACAAGGGCCTGCAGTACGTCTTTACCTACGTGCCGGCTTCCGAGATCAAGTACGACGTCAATTTCGGCATGAATCTCGACCAATTTAAAGAGACGTGGAAGAAGAAATACACCGATGGCAAGGTCGAGTTCGGCTTCAACTCCGTCGCCGGCTACACGACGGGACTGATCATGGAAAAGGCGATGTCGGTCGCAACCAGCATGGACCAGCTCGAAATCCGGCGCGCCGTGTTCAGCCTGTCGGGCAACCTGAAGACGCTCGACGGCACCTTCGCGCTCGACGACACCGGCGGCCAGACCGGCGAACTGATGCCGGTCGGCCAGCTCGTGCCCGACAAGGACGGGCATGTGCATTTCGTCAGCGTCTACCCGCACGAGAACGCGGCGGGCAAGCCGGTGTATCCGCGGCCGTAGGGTTCTACGGTTGACCAGGAGAAGCCACATCCCCGGACGCCGAAGGCGGTCCGGGGTCCAGGGGCAGATGCGTCTGCTCTGGGTCCCGGATCGCGCTTTCGCGCGTCCGGGAATGTGGTGCACTCCTCCCGAGGCGCCGGCGCATAAATAGATGCTCGTCTATACCCTCTTCGCCGGCATTCTATTCGGCCTCTACTTCAGTCTCGTGGGCCTCGGGCTGAATCTCGTCTTCGGCGTCATGCGCATCGTCAATCTCGCGCATGGCGATTTCCTCATGCTCGGCGCTTATCTGGCCTTCTGGCTCTACACGCTGAGCGAGGTGAATCCGGTTGCGGTCATTCCGCTCGCCTTCGCGCTCTTCGTGCTGATCGGCCTGCCGCTTTATTACATGCTGGTTCCCCGGCTGCTCGCGGCCAAAGACCCGGAAATGTTGTCGATCATCCTGTTCTTCGGGCTGTCGCAGGTGATCGAGGCTGTGGCCGGCATCGTGTTCGGCCGCAGCGAGCGCTCGATTCCCGGCGGCGAGCTTGGTCGCGCACTGGCGGGCTTTGTCAACCTGTTTCCGGGTGCGAATATGGAGAGCGGCCCGGTCGAAATATTCGGCCAGACGTTTCCAGCGGCCTGGGTCGTCGCTGGCCTTGCAAGTCTGCTCGCCGTGCTTTGCGTCTATCTCTATCTCTATCGCACGCGCCTCGGTGCGCTGACGCGTGCCGTGATGGCCGACCGCGAAGAGGCGCTGTCGACCGGCATCGATACGCATCGTGTTTCGGCCATCGCCTTTGCGATCGGCATCGCGCTTGCCGCGATCGGCGGCGTCTTCGCGCCGTTCATGCTTGGCTCGATCACGCCGGCGATGGGCGTCGAGGCGACGGTGACGTCCTTCGCCGTTATCGTCATCGGCTCGCTCGGCAATCCGCTCGGCACCGTGCTCGGCGGCATCATCTACGGCGTCTCATATATGCTGATGCAGAGCTATCTCAGCTCCTGGGCCAATCTCCTGCCCTATCTCTTGCTGATCGCAATCCTGCTCGTGCGGCCGAGCGGCCTCCTCGGACGAAGGGTGCGGCTTGCTTAAAGCGCTCTCGCGAAGATTTTTGCGCGACACCGCACTTATCGTCGTGCCGGTGATCGCAATTATGGCGATCCTGCCCTCGTTTTATTCGAACCACCTGCTTCTGTTCAATTTCGTCGTGTTCCTGACCCTCGCGCAGGGCGTCAACATTCTCTACGGCTTCACCGGCTACCTGCCGTTCGGCTACGTCGGCTTCTTCGGCGCCGGGGCCTATGGCTTCTCGATTGCCGTGCTGCACCTGAAAGCGCCGCCGCTCGCGGCACTCGTCGCGGCCGGCGCCGCCGCCGGCGCGCTCGGGCTCCTGCTCGCACCGCTGCTCAGACTATCCGGAGCATACTTCTCGATCGCCAATCTCGCGGCATCGCTCGCCGTCTTGCAGATCATTTCCAACCCAAACCTCGAAGATATTACGCGCGGTCCCTACGGCATCAGCCTCAGCGGAGTGTTCAATCCGACGCTCGCCTATGCCATGGCGCTCATGATCCTCGCCGCGACGCTGCTGTTTGTCGCCTATCTGCGCTCGTCGAATTTCGGCCTCGCGTTGCAGGCGATCCGCGAAAACCTGTTCAGCGCCAGCATGGCGGGCATCGACGTGGTGCGTGCCCGCATGATTGCCTGGCTCGCCTGCGCGCTCGTCGCCGGATTCATCGGCGGCGTCTTTGCCTGGTATGTTTCGGTGTTCTTTCCCGAGACTGTGTTCGGCGCCGAGTTCAGCATATTTGCGATTGTCTTTGCGCTGTTCGGCGGCACGTCCACGCTGCTCGGACCCATCGTCGGCGTCGTCATTCTTTACGGCGTCTACAACCTGATCGGCGTCTCGGCGCCGCAATATTTTCAGCTGATCTACGGCTTTCTCATCATGGCGCTCGTCCTGTTCCTGCCGAATGGACTAACGTCATTGCTGCAGCGACGGGGGATCGATGTCCCCTGATAATGCGCCGCTTCTCGCGATCGCCGATCTCGTCAAGCGCTTCGGCGGCTTTCGCGCGCTCGACGGATTGACGCTGTCGATCGCACCAGGCGAAGTGCTTGGCCTCGTCGGCCCGAACGGCTCTGGCAAGACGACCTGCATCAACGTGATTTCCGGGCTTTATCCCGCCGACGGCGGCGAGGTGCTCTTCGAAGGCAAAAACATCAGCGGCACGAAATCGCATCACCTCGTGCATCTCGGAATCAATCGCACATTCCAGGTGCCGAAGCCGTTTCTGGCGCTGACCGTGCGCGAGAACATTGAGGTCGCGATCGCTTATGGCAATCATCCGAAAGGACTCACCGATGCCGAGCCGCTGCTCGAATCGCTGCGGCTCGCCAAGGTCGCCGACCGCCGCGCCGCCGAATTGAACAGCGCACAGCAAAAAATGCTCGACCTCGCCCGTGCGCTGGCGACCGGGCCGCGCCTGCTTCTCGTTGACGAGCTCGCGGCAGGCCTGAACCCGGCCGAGCTCGAATGGGTCGGCGGCAAGCTGAAGGAGCTTGCACGCACCGGCATGGCGATCATCGTCGTCGAGCATTTGATGGGTTTCATCGAGCAGGTGACCGATCGCGTCATCGTGCTCAATGCCGGCAAGGAGATTTTCGAGGGCAAGCTCGCCGATGCGGTGCGCGTGCCGCAGGTGATCGAGGTGTTTCTCGGAGGCGCGCATGCCGCCTGATCCGAGCCTCGCGCCAGCCACACGGCTCGAAGCGAGCGGCATCGAGGCGGGCTACGGCTCGCTGCAGGTGCTGTGGGGCGTCGATCTCAGCGTCGGCAAAGGCGAGACCATCGTCCTGCTGGGCGCCAACGGCGCCGGCAAGACCACCTTCCTGAAGG
>Ga0164305_10001194_pt1 | contig 10494 bp, 11 predicted proteins | sample Whisoiple_237_MG_FD_110215 | JGI IMG/M metagenome (GOLD analysis project Ga0164305, IMG submission 110215) | Soil microbial communities amended with pyrogenic organic matter from upstate New York, USA - Whitman soil sample_237_MG | ecosystem: Environmental > Terrestrial > Soil > Agricultural... | reverse complement strand
GGTCACCCGGCGTTTCTGCTTCTAGGGGGCGGCCAGCGGATCCGGCTGCCGGATCGACGCGGCCGACGCGGCGACGATCAGCGCGGGCAGCAGCACCCCTGCGCGCAACTGGTCACACGGGTGTCTGTCTGACGAGATGTAGTCAGGCGCGACGGAAACGGGGATGGGAGCCGGATTCGTCCGCATGTAGGCCAGCACCTCGGGCGCCACCGGGGCGTCGTTCGCCACCTTCGAGAACGTGCCCTCGTCGTCCATTTCGAGGACGGATCCCGCCGCCAGGTGCAGGCCGTCCTCGCCGGGAACCAGGCGCATCGCGACGTGCGGGTGCAGCTCGGGCGTCACCTTCACGTCGCCGTCCTCGGTGGTGTCCAGCCAGAACTTGCGGAACGTCTGCCGGAGCCCTTCGTTTATCTCCCGCAGGCCGGGCCCGGCGAGCGCGCCGCGCACGGTGGCGGACAGGTCGTTGAACCAGTCGAGCGCGTCGTCTACGGGCTCGGGCTTGGCGGCCTCGCCGATCAGCGCCGTCAGCGTGGCGACACGATCCTCGGCGCCCTCCCGGCGTGCGGTCGTCTGTTTGAGCGCGGCGGCGTCGGCGGCGGCGAGCGTGTCGTCGGTGCCCGCGTGCTGGGCGTAGCGGTCGGCGAGCAGCGCCTCCTTGTCGCGAGCCTCGGTAGCGACCTTCCGCTCACGGGCGAGGTCGGCTTCGAGGACGCGGGTTGCCTCGCCGCGCTGCGCGGTCTGTGCCGTGATCCACCCGTCGAAGTCAACGAACATGCCGTCCAGGTGGTCGATCAGCGCGGCCTCTACACGCGCCAGCCGGACCGTGGGCGCATCGCAGAGGCCGGTCCCGAACTTGACGTTCGTGCAGAGCAGCGTCCGCGCCCGGCCGCCGTCTGATTTGCGCCGGTAGGTGGAGGTCGCCGCGTACATGACGCTGCCGCAGCGGGCGCACCCCGCTAGGCCCTGCTCGCCGCCGTCGAGCATGTGGTTTCGGATCGGCGCGCCGACCTTCGCGTGACCGCGCTGGTTGAGGTCGCGCCGCTGCCGTTCGGCGATCAGGCGATCCTGGTCCTCGGGGGCGATGTAGGGGGGCTGCTCGCCGGGGACGACGACGCGCTCGCCGTCGATGGTCCCGGTGACGCGGCCGGAATAGAAGGGGTTGAGGATCACCGCTTGGACCCGTCGCCGCGTCCACGGGACGCCGCCTTCGGTCTGGCCCTTCCGCTTCCCGGTCTTGATCGTGCGGACCATCGTGAGGAACCCTTCGCCGTTGATCTGCCGGGCGAGCGCCGTGTCGGGGACGCCCGCGAGCGCCAGGTCGAGGATGCGGCGGATCACGGGTTCGCGGGCGGGGTCGAAGCTGTAGAGGCGGCGCACGACCTCATCGGCCGCGTTGCGCTCGACCGTCAGGGAGTAGCCCTCGGGGACCGGGCCGCCCAGCCGCTCGCCGCGTTCGGTCTGGCGCTGCTTGCCCGCCGCGACCGCCTGCGCCTTCCGCTTGGAGTCGTCGTGGTCGCGCTTCCCCGCGACGGCGACGAGCACGGGGTCGGAGAGGTCGTGGTCGTTCTCGACGGAGCGCATGTAGACGTTGCGGCGGCGGGTCGCGTGCCAGCGCTCGGTCAGGGCGAAGGATGCGCCGGGCTGGTCGCCAGCGCCACGGGCGAAGCGGTCGGAGTGCTGAGCGATCAGCTGGCAGACGACGCCGCGCTCCTCGGCGGCCTCGGCGGCGGCCTGCTCGGCGCGTTCAAGGTCGGGGCCACGGTTGCCGCTGTAGGCCGAGAAGCCCTCGTCTGAGAACTCGCCGACGATCACCCACCCTTCGCGCTCGGCGAACGCGCGCCCGTCCGCGAGCTGCGTGTCGATGCTGCCCTTCTTGTCCTCGGTCGATTTCGCCGCGTAGAGAACGGCGGGGATATCGGTGGCCTGCGCTACGGTGTTGCTCACGGTGTTGTTGTCCCTTCGGCCCCCTTGCCCGGGGCCGTTGTGGTTTCTGAGGTCAGTTCAGGGGCGCGACGGCCCAGCCTTTGCGGTAGCTCTCGCGCTCGAACTCGGAGAGGTCGGGGTGCCAGACGACGAGGCTTTCGCCGACCTTCTCGACGGGCTCGCCAAGGCGCTCCGCGACCAAGTAGAACCGGCGCATCGTGTCCTCGACCTGCGCCGCAGTCACCAGCTCGGGCGGCGGGGCGATGCGTAGGAACCGCTGTTCGTTGAGGACGCCGCGCGCCGTCTCGGTCAGCGCCTCGATGCTGGGCGGCGGGTTGGTCGGGCCTGCCATCGAGGGATCATTGCTCGTTGCTCGGCCAGCAGCAACCAGGGCCCGGGTCAGACGGCGATCCGCTCCACCCCCACGATGCACTCCACGATCCGCGAGGCCGCGTCGGGGTCGGCGAAGACTCGCGCGGTCGGCGTCATCACGCCCTCGTAGGCGGCCTGCCACTCGGCGGCGGTGGAATCGACCAGCTCGCGGTATTGGAGGCCGCGCAATCCCTCGCCGCCGTTGTGCTTGCTCCACGCGACCGCGCGCAGCGCCTTCGGCCACGCGACCGCGAAGGGCTCGCCCCGATCCCGCGAGTCCCTGAGAGACGACCGCAAGGCGTCCCAGAGCTGGCGGCTCATCTCCTCGGGGCTACGTTTCGTCGTCACCATCGGGCGGCGTCCCAACCGTCCCTGACCGCCAAGCGAAGCCGTGCCCCGACAGCTCCTCGATCATCTTCGGCGCGGGCGGGCGAGGCTGATCGGTGAACTGCACCGACCCCGCCGCCTCGATCCCGGAGTCACCTTCGGCCAGCGCCTCCTCAGTCTGTAGGGCCCGCCACTCCACCGCCGCGCACGTCGCCCGGCTGAGCGCCTCGACCTGCACGACGGAGAGGTCGGCAAGGGTCAGCTTGCGGCCGGTCACGGGGTCGCGGGGAAGGCTCGGCGAGAGGATCCGGTCAACGTCCAGCTCGGCCGTCTCGATCATCGCCTCCAGGTCGTCGTCGTCTTTCGGCAGCAGCACGGCCGCCTCGATGCAGACGTAGGCCCGGACCTCCTCGGTGGTCGCGTAGGTGCTCACGGGGGCGAGATTGGGGATTTGGGTTTCGGCGCTTCTGGTTTCGGCGTGTACTCCCTCGGCGTCAGTGGTGCGGGGCGCAGTTTCCCCCGCACCGCAAACCCTCGGAACCGCCCCCGCAGTTCGTCCTTGGTGACGGCGAGCTTCCTGCGCCCAAAGGCGATGATGTACAGGGGCTTTCCGGGTCGGCGTTGCCTGCCGCTGCCGCCACTGACCGGGGGCCTGTAGATGGGCGTTCCGCTCACGCGAGTTCCACCGATTCCCTGCGCAGGAGACGGTCGGCGTCGCGGCGTTCGACGTGCAGCCGTTCGCCGGGTCGCCACCAGCGCCCGTTGCGGTAAATCTGCGCACGGTCGCGAACGCGGACCAAGATCAGCGGTCCGGTGTCCTTCCTTTTCACCGCGCGGTCCCCGCACTCGGTCCGCCTTTCCGCTCGACCAGGCGCCGGTACCGAATCTTGGCCCCGCCCTTGGTTGCGTGGGCCTTCCCGTGGGCGAAGCGGCTCAGGACCGGATCGGCGAAGAACTTGCGCCATTGAGCCTTCGAGACGAACCCCCGGGGCTTGAGTCGAGTAAGCCGCCCGGTGAACAGTTTGGGCTCGCCCTCCAGGCCGGGGGTGCGGCGGCCGGGGAAGACCTGCCCCGGCTTCATGTTCGCGTAGGGGCTGCCCTTCGCGGCGACTTCCTGCCGCCATTTCAGGCCGGGCAGATCCAGGCCCGGGACCGATGCGCCCGACGCCGGGACGCGGACGACCTCTAGGCGCTCGACAGGGCGGCGCCCGGGCAGCTTCGGGGTGCTGATCCGGGGAGCGGGAGCGCTCGGCGTGGGCGGGTTGGGAGACGCCTTGCTGACGGCCCCGCTCGGCGCGCGAGCTGCCGCAGGGGCCCGCTCGATGATCTGACGCTTGGGCCAGACGGCGTGGAACAGCTCGGCCGCCCAGGAGGGCTTAGAGCTACTTCTAGGGATTCGCGGCAGCGGGGGCGCCGGAGGGGGAGACACCGTGACATGACCGCCCCCCGACGCCCCGCTGCTCGCGATGCCAGCCGCCGCCAACGCCGTCCCGACATGTCCCTGACCAGGAGGTGGCGTGGCGACAGGCTGACGCGGAGACGCCGAGGCAGGCGTCCCCTTGACCCGGCCGGAAAGGAGTGCCCGGGTCAAGCTTGGACCTACAGAGTGATTGCGGGGGTCGCGACTTTTTCGATCTCGACCACGGCCTCCTCATGCGCCGTGCCGAGGACCGCCCGGGCGCGTCCCTTGACCAGAACCGCGTCCGTGTCGAACTCGGCCTCGCGGCTGACTTCGATATGCGCGTCTCGGCGGCGCACACACGCGAGCTGCGCGGGGGCGTAGATCACGATGGAGGACGTGTCGGGTTTCCCCGACGTGCCCGCTTTGATCGGGAGCTGGCTCGTCGCGTAGGTCGGCGGGAGCGAACCGGGGCGCGGCAGCGGGGAGTTGACCTGCACCAGCTCCGGCCCTTCTTCGCCCGCGACCACACCCTGCATCCGCAGCCGCTCGAAGTGCGTTGCGAGCCGGGGGTGCATGAGGGTCACGTAGGGCCCGGGGACGTTGGCGGCGCTCAGGAGGCCGACCCCCGCGATGATCGCGTCGTAGGAATCGAGCAGCGCTTCTGCCGCGTTCAGTTTCTGGCGCCCGGTCCATTTGAGCATCCCGGGGAAGCCTTTGGCCGACCCGCCGAGGATGCCCTCGGCGTCGAACTTCAGCGCCATCGAGGCGAAGAAGGAGGACTGCACGATGTCCATGAGCGAGGGATCGGCGCTGTCTTCGAATGCCTCGGAGCTGCCGCGCGCGAGCCCCTTGATTGCCTTCGGTTCGAGGCTGTATTCGTCGAGGTCGGGATCGTCCTCGGGGATCGGTTCCAGCTCGCCGACGAATCCGACTTCGATATCCGACAGCAGGGTCGGCCAGGTGAACTTCTTGCGGTCGGTGGGGATCACCGGGATCCCGGTCGCGAGCAGGATGCTCGGCTCGCGCAGCTTGTCCCAGAGGAAGGTCGCCAGCTCGGGCGGTTCGATGGGCTCGCTGTCGATCGTCGCGTGGGTGAGGTCGCGGCTCTCGCCTTTCGGTACGGCGCGCATCGCATCGAGCACGCGGGTCTCGATGTTGGCCTCGGCGGGGGCGGTGCGGTCCTCGACCGTGAGGCCGCCGCGCGGTTTCTCGCGGTCGTTGTTCTCCACTTCGTTCTCCTGTGGTTTGTCCGCCGGGGTCGGCGGCGTGGTGGTTGGGGTGGGGTGCTCGCGCAGCTCGACGCGCGTGCTGTCGGCGGGGTAGGCGCCGGTCGTGACCACGGCCACGTCTTTCAGCGCGCGGATCTCCTCGACGTGGCGGGTCGTGCCCTCCCAGCGGTCCCTGCTCACGACCATCCGCCAGCTGCTCTCGCGGAGGTCGCCACGGGTGACGGCGGCGCGCACGTCCTGCGCGGTGGGCCCGTCGCCGAGCTCGACCGACCAGGCGAGCCCGTCGCTGCGGTCCTCGACCGTCAGCGTGGAGTCGTAGCGGCCCAGCGGGACGCCCGCGTGGTTGAGGGTGGCGACGAGGTCGGAGAGGTCGGCCTGCGCGAGCGCGCGCGGCTCGATGATCTCTTTCCAGCCGCCCAGGTCGCGGCTCTCGACGCTGTAGGGGATCAGGCCGGAGAGGCGGTTGCCCTCGACGGTCAGCTCGGCGGGGGCGCTGCGCTCCTCGACCTCGCCGGGGGTGGGTTTGGTCACGACGGTCATGCGGTTCTTGCCTCCTCGGCGGGTAGGTCCTCTAGGGCGCGGACCTCTGCCCGCGTCATCCATCCGGTGTCTGGTGAGAGCGCCTTCGCGTAGAACTCGGCGCGGGCGGCGGGGTCAGCTCGCAGCAGCCCCTCCAGGTTGAAACGGCAGTAGTGGCCCGGCTCGGGAAACAGCACGTCGCTCGCGGATAGGCCCTGCTCGATGAGCCGGAACCAGGGGCCGAGAGAGAACGTCACGAACGCCCGGGCCTGCTCGGCGACGGTGGAGTACGTCAGCGAGTCGCCGGTATGCGCCGCAAGCATCCACGGCGGGACGTGCAGGATCCGGCACACGTCGAGCGTGGAGAGGCGCCGGGTCTCGATGAACTCGGCGTCCGCGGCGGACATGTTGATCTGGTGGAACGTGACCTCGCCGGTGGCGACGCCGAGGCGGCCCCGGTTCTTCGGGCCCTTGTGCCGGGCCTCCAGGTCGGTCAGCAGGGCGGCGGCCTGATCGTCGGCGCCGGGGCCCGGTGGGATGGAGAACAGGCCGCTCATCTCGGCCCCGTTCGCCCAGGTCGCGGATGCCGCATCGGCGAGGCTTCGGCCGAGGGCCATCGCCTCACGGCACACGCGGATCGGTGAGGCGCCCCGGATGCCGTCGAGGGAGAACCCGGAGCGGACGTGGATCACGTCGTCACGGGTCAGGTTCTCGACCGGCGCGCTGTTGGTGGGGTGGTACTTGAAGCGGGGCTCGCCGCCGATCAGCTCGACCTCCATGCGGTCGGGCGGGAGGATCGCGAGCTGCTGAACCGCGCGGTCGGGCCCGTAGTAGACGCCGATGAACGTCTCGCCCCAGAGGGCCAGATAGGAGACGAGGCCGCCGACGAACGCGGCCTGCGTGACCCCCGGGGAGGGCTGGTCGAGGAGGTCGGCGGTGTCGCCGCTCTCGACTCGCTCGCGGTTGCCCTGCGCGGTGCGGCGGAAGATTTGTAGGGGTGCCATCGTCGCGCCGTCGTGCAGACAGCGGACCGCCCCGAACACGTCCGCGATCCCTGCGGCCTGACGGACCCCGGGGGCCTCGGGGGAGGTGGAGTCCGGGAGGAACGCGGCGGGCAAGCTCTCGCGGGTGAGGGCGCGATCCTCGGCTCGGCGTAGACCGAACCAGCGACGACGCGGAGCCTCGGTTGCAGCTTGGGACATGCAACCAGGGTCACTCGTGATTTTCGAGTTGACATGAACGGACTTCTGCGCCGGGTCCGATCATGTCCACCCCGAAAATCGGCCGGACGCTGGTGGGGTGAAGTTCTCACCCGGCCTCCGTGGCTTCTACGCCTTCGCTCGCGCGGTCGGCGCGCAGCTCGAACCGTTCCAGCGGAAGATCGCGCGGGCCCACTTCGGGCCCGAACGGGAGGCCGTCGTGATCCTGCCGCGCGGGTCGATCAAGAGCACGACCGCCTCGCTGATCGCGGTGCATCACGTCCTGACGACGCCGAACCCCGGCGTCTACATCGGCGCCGCCTCCCGCGAGCAAGCCCGGGTGATCGGCGGCATGGTCCGCGAGCTGGTCCGCCACCCCGCGATCAGCCCGCACCTCGTCTGGCGCACGGATGCGGTCCGGTGGGCCCACGATCCCAAGGGGCCGGCTGTCCTCCAGGTGGTCGCCTCAGACGGGGAGAAGGCGCACGGCTGGCCCCGGCCGACGTTGATTATCGGCGACGAGATTTGGTGCTGGGCCGACCGCGAGCCAACCCTGCTCGGGGCGATGATGACGGCGATGCTGAAGGTGCCGACCTGTCGGTTCCTCGGCCTCTCGGTGTCGGCCTCGCAGCTCGACTCTCCGCTCGGGCGGATGCGCGTCCGGGCCCTCGCTGCGCCGCACGTGAAGCGCTCGGGGCGCGGCGGCGTCGAAATCGAGGCGAAGGGCGACGGCCTGCATTGGCTGGAGTGGTCGGTGCCCGACGACGCCGACCCCGACGACCTGCGCCTGGTCGCGGCCGTGAACCCGCTGCGGACCGTTGCCGAGCTGGCCGAGCAGCGCAAGCGGGTGACGGAAGTGGAGTGGTTGCAGTTCCACCTCTGCCGGTGGGGCGTGCTCTCGGCGCGGTGGCTACCGGCTGGAGCGTGGGCGGCGCGGCGCGGCGTGGTCGACGCGGACGGGGAGCCGGTCTGGCGCGGGGTCGATATCGGCGGCAGCCGGTCGGCCAGCGCCGTTGTGGGGGTGACGGCCGACCTGCGCGTCTGCGAGGTCCACGTCTTCCAGGGCGACGGCGCGGTGCTGGAAGTCACCGGCCGCATCCTCGAAATCGCCGACCGCCGACCCATCCAGGAGGTCGCCTTCGACCCGATGCGCTTCCAGGCCGAGGCGCTACGGCTGGAGCGCGACCACGGCCTCGTCGTCGTGCAGTTCGACCAGTCGCATAGCCGGATGGTCGCGGCCTCGGAAAACCTCCACCGCGTGATCGTCGGCGGCGAGCTGACGCACCCCGGGGATCCCGAACTTGACCGGCACGTCGCCGCCGCCGTCGCCAAGGCAACCCCGCGCGGCTGGCGGCTCGACAAGATGAACGACGCGGCGCAGATCGACGCGGCGGTGGCGCTCGCGATGGCCTGCCAGCGGGTCGAGCAGCGGCCCGCCCCGGTGAAGCTGCACGGGTGGGCTTAGGCGAGCTGGTAGGGCCCGCCGACCTTGCCGGACGCCCGGCCTTCGTCGTCGAGCCGTTCGAGCTGGAAAGCGACCTCGGATAGCGACACGCCGGGGGTGCTGAGCTGAGGGAGGAGGTCGGCGGCGTTCTGGGCCCCGGTCTCCAGCCGTTCCAGCAGTTCGGCCCGGATGCCTTCGCCCCGTTCTCTCGCGCGTTCCTGGTCCTCAGCGTCCGCCATCGCCCCTCCCCGGTAGGTGCCCCAAACCGGTCAGGAAGCTACCAGCTATCTGACAAACTGGCACGGCGGGAGCAGCGCCGCAGGACAAGGCTGCTCCGGTGCCCGCCCGTTCCAACAAGCCCGCTGCGGTCTTCGCCGCCAACGTCAAACGGCTGCGCGAGCGCAAAGGTCTGACGATGGAGGAAGCCGCGTGGTCGGTCGGGATGCACCACACGGCATGGGGACGCATCGAGGCGGGCGAGCGCAAGCCGACGCTGGAGACGATCTTCAAGCTGGCGCGTGGGCTCGACGTGCCGCCCGCCGAGCTGTTCGACGGCATCAAGTAGAGCTAGCGGCGATAGCTCCGCGAATCGCGGACCCCGATTTTTTTGTGCAGCCTGCCAGGGAACATACTGCTGGGCCGATCCTCAAAAAACAGCGGCCCGGTCGCAACGCGGGAGACGGAGCTGCGGACCGGGCCGCCGTGGCGGGGTGGCAAGGGGGGCAGACGCGAACCTACTACCTCTCGCGGCTCTCGCGCTCGGCCTCGGGGTGGCAGGTCGAGCAGAGCGCTTCGCCGTTGCGCGGGTCGTTGGTGCCGCCGTCGCGCAGGGCTCGGCGGTGGTGCGCTTCGAGCCGACGCCGCCGACCGCACCGCTCGCACCGTCCGCCAGCTCGGGCGAGCACGGCGCGGCGGAACTTCGTCGCCGTCCACCCGGATCCCCGGCCCGGCGTCCGCTTCGCCTCCCTCTCGCAGCTCGGGCAGCGCGAGCCGTTGCGGGTCAGCGCGCCGCAGCCGAGGCAGGGGCGGCGGATCACCGCAGCGGGCACAGCTCGACGGCGACGTTCCCCGGCAGGCCGAGCGTCAGGTGATCGGTGCCGCTTTCGAGGATCGGGTCGGAGACGTGCTGCTCGGCCAGGTAGAGGGCGAAGCCGCCGAGCTGGAGGCGCAGGATCGTCGGCACCTTCCCGGGCCGGGCGTCCTCCGCGTAGAGGATCGCGGGGCCGTCGAGCAGCACGCCCCCGGGGTAGGTGCTCAGGGTCACGTCCACCGGCCACCCCTGGTAGGTGACGAACCAGCTCAGCACGTCGGGCCAGTCGAGCGCGCGGAGTGGGGGAGCGGTCGGCACCCGGGGATCGTTGCTCGTCGGTCGGCGTGTCCAACTTTTTGGACGCCCGTGTCTCCTACACGCACGACCATAGGAGACATTCCTGACCCCGACCCCGGCTATTGCCCCTCCCTCTCTCCTTTGTCCCATAGGTAGCCCCTTGTCCTCGGCATCCCCCAACGCTGGGGGCGTCCCGGTGCTGCCCTGCCAGAGGTGCAGCAGCACCAGCGATGTAGACCTCTGAGCGGATCAGCGATCAGGCCCTCGGCACCCGGGAGTCGCCCGTACGTGGACCCGGGGGGCTATCCCGGTCGCTTCGGACTCCGGGCACCCTCGGCCGTTCCACCCTCGGGGTCTTGCCTTGCCGTAGGCGGGCGGGGCTTACCTGCCGCTGCCGTTCGCAAGGCGTTGTCAGCTAGCTCGGAACACAGGCAACCTCCGCAGCTCGCAGCCTGTCGCGCGTGGTCAGGGCGCTGGTGGTGCTGGGCGGGGTTGCGGTCGCCCTCGGGCCTCTTGCCCGTGGCCGACTGGAGGGCGCAGGGCTACGAGTGCCCCGTGGTCTACGCTGTGCCAGTCGGTCCTTCACAACTGACACGGTGCCTTGCGCGCCGGACGGATTCGCCGGGTTTGGTCACCCGGCGTTTCTGCTTCTAGGGGGCGGCCAGCGGATCCGGCTGCCGGATCGACGCGGCCGACGCGGCGACGATCAGCGCGGGCAGCAGCACCCCTGCGCGCAACTGGTCACACGGGTG
>Ga0164305_10001193_pt1 | contig 10502 bp, 8 predicted proteins | sample Whisoiple_237_MG_FD_110215 | JGI IMG/M metagenome (GOLD analysis project Ga0164305, IMG submission 110215) | Soil microbial communities amended with pyrogenic organic matter from upstate New York, USA - Whitman soil sample_237_MG | ecosystem: Environmental > Terrestrial > Soil > Agricultural... | reverse complement strand
GGACCTGGAAGCCGCCGCTGAACGTGCGCGCCTTCGGCTTCGAGGTGCCGATCAGCGCCGTGCTCGGCGGGCTCGGCACCTTCATCGCCTGGCTCGTGGTCATGGCGCTGAACCCGACCACGCTGATCGTCGGCATCGGTTGGATGGTCCTCGGGATCACCGTCTACGTCCTCTACCGCCGCAACCAGAAGCTGCCGCTGACCGAAACCGTCAAGGTCGTGCTGCCGGAGCCGCTCGGGGTCGAGGAGGTCGAGTACAAGAGCATCCTCGTCGCCTTCGAGGACGACGAAAGCTTCTCGCCGGAGATGGTCGCGACCGCGGTCAAGCTCGCCTCCAAGCGGCGCCGCGGCATCCACATCCACTCGATGATGACCGTGCCGACCAACCTGCCCTTGAACGCGGAGATGCCCGAACAGGAAGCCGAGGCGCAGAGCAAGATCGAGGAGGCGAAGCTGATCGGCGGCCAGCGGGTGACCGGCCACGTCGCCCGCGTGCGGCCGGGCCAGGCCGGCTACACGGTCGCCGACGAGGCGGCGGAGATCAAGGCAGGGGCGATCGTCATCGGCCTCCGTTACCGCAACGGCGTGCCGCTCTACGACAAGACCCTGCAGACGATCCTCGGCGAGCGGCCCTGCCGGGTGATCGTCGTCTCCGACCCGACCGACAAGCCGACCGCGGTCCCCGGCGCCGCCCTGGCCGAGGTGACGCGATGAACGGCGAGCGCGTCTACCGCGGCGCCGTCCGCACCTTCTCGCTCGCCTTCGTCGCGATCGGGCTGCTGGTCCTCGTCCTCACCCTGGCCAACGGCGGCGGGCCGGCCTCGCTCGGCTTCCTGCTCGGGATCGCCTTCCTCGCGGTCGGCATCGGCCGCCTCTGGCTCGGCTCGAGGATGGAGCGATGAGCGTCGAGGGCGCCCCTTCCCAGGACGGGCCCGGCGCGCAGCAGCCGGCCGCGCCGCGCGGCGACCGGATGAGTCGCGGCCTCGGCGTTCCCTCGCTGTTCGCCGCCGCCTACTCGGCCGTCGGCTTCTCGATCTACTTCTCCCTCGGCGTCGTCGCCGACCGGGGGCTGGGGCTGACGCCGCTGATCTTCCTCGCCGCCGGCCTGCTCTTCGGGCTGACGACCCTGACCTACGTCGAGGGCGGGGCGATGTTCCGCGAGCGGGGCGGCTCCTCGACCTTCGCTCGCCACGCCTTCAACGAGCTGATCGCCTTCATCGCCGGCTGGGCGATCCTGATCGACTACCTGATCGTCATCGCCCTGGCCTCGCTCTCGGTGCCGCACTACCTGGAGCCGGTCAGCGGCAGCTTCGCCGACCCCGGCTGGGAGATCGGCCTCGGCGTCGCGGTGATCGTCGGCATCAGCGTCCTCAACATCCTCAACGTCACCGGCCGCGAGCGCCAGGGCTCGCTGACCCTGCTGGCCCTCGCCGACCTTGGCCTGCAGCTGGCGGTGATCGTCGTCGGCGCCCTCGTCGTGATGCATCCCGACCGCCTCACCGCCGAGCTTCACCTCTTCACCGACCCCAGCTTCCGCGACATCGTCTACGCAGCGGTGGTGGCGATGCTGGCCTACGCCGGGATCGAGGCCGCCTCCGACCTGGCGCCGGAGATCAACGTCAGCCGCAAGGACCTGAAGCGGGTCGCCAGCGTCGGGGCGATCGGGGTGCCGCTGGTCTACGCCGGGATGGCGGCGATCGCGCTGATGGCGGTGCCGGTGGTCGGCGGGCCGGACGGGCCGCAGACCGCGCTCGGCGGCGAATTCGTCGAGGAGCCGGTGCTGGGCGTCGTCTCCGCCTTCGAACCGGCCTGGGTTGCCGACACGATGCGCTGGATGGTGGCGCTGATCGCCACCCCGGTGCTGATCTGGGCGGCGAGCACCTCGATGCTCGGCGTCTCCCGCCACATCTACACGCTGGCGATCAACCGCCAGATCCCCAGCTGGCTCGGCAAGCTCGACCGCCGCACCGCGACCCCCTACGTGGCGATCGTGCTCAGCGGCCTGATCGCGATCGGCCTGATCGTCCCCACCAACGTCAAGCTGCTGGCCGGGATCTATGCCTTCGGGGCAACCCTGGCGATCACCATCGCCCACCTCTCGATCATCCGCCTGCGGATCACCCAGCCGGACAGGCGCCGCCCGTTCAAGATCCCGATGGGCGTCCCCTGGGGGCACGCGGAGCTGCCGCTGCCCTCGATCGTCGCGGCGATCCTCAGCGGCCTCGCCTTCATCAGCGTCCTCGCCTACCACTCGACCGCGCGCTGGGTCGGGCTCGGCTGGATGGCCTTCGGCCTCACCTTCTACGTCGTCTACCGCAAGGTCTTCGAGGGGACGACGCTGACCAAGCGCGTCTCGGTCACCGAGCGCGCCCTGACCAAGCAGGTGCCGGAGGTCGAATACAGCAACATCCTGGTGCCGGTCTTCGGGACCAGGTTCGACGACGACATCGTCGCCACCGCCGGTCGCCTCGCCGCGGCCGAGGCGCGGACCCCGAAGGGCGGTCACGACTCCCGCCTCGACGTCGTCTACGTGATCGAGGTGCCGCTGACCCTGCCGCTCGACGCGAAGCTGCCGAAGGAGCGCGAGGAGCAGGCGCGGCGGGCGCTGGCGCGGGCCCGCGAGGTGGGGGAGGAGTACGAGGACGTGGAGGTCAGCACCGACGTGATCCGCGCCCGCAAGGTCGGCGCCGGGATCCTCGAGGCGGCGCGGCGCAGCAACGCGGAAGCGATCGTGATCGGCGGCGAGCCGCCGACCAAGATCCGCGGCGGCGGCGTGTTCGGCGGGATCGGCGCCGCCAAGCCGGAGGAGATCGGCGCGGCGACCGAGTACGTGCTGAAGAAAGCGCCCTGCAAGGTGCTGCTCACCGCACCGCCCGAACCGGAATAACACCTAGTATCCGCACCTCATGTTCGTTCTGATCGTCGGTTGCGGGCGGGTCGGCTCCTCGGTGGCGCGCGCCATGCTGCGCGAGGGCCACGATGTCTCCTGCCTCGACGAGGACCCGGAGTCGCACGCGCGGCTCGAGGTCGGCCTGGAGAAGAGCTGGGAGGACCTCGGCGGCCAGTTCACGGTCGGCGCCGGGCTGGAGACCGAGGCGCTGGAGGCCGCAGGGATCGAGAACGCCGACGTCTTCATCGCCTCCACCGACGGCGACAACACCAACATCGTCATCTCCCAGATCGCCCAGCGCCGCTACGAGGTGCCGACGGTGATCGCCCGCGTGCTCGACCCGCTGCGAGCCGAGTGGTACCAGCGCCAGGGTCTGAACACCGTCTGCCCGACCCGGGTCGCGATCGACCTCCTGGAGGGCGAGGTCCGCGACGCCGCCGCCCGCGGCGGCTCCCCCGACCCCACCGCGGCGGCCTAGGGGACTTAGGGACGCATGTACATCATCGTCGTCGGAGCGGGGAAGGTCGGCTGGAACCTGGCGCGCGAGCTGCTCGACAAAGGCCACGAGGTGACCCTGATCGAGAACGACCGCCGCCGCTACCTGACCGTCGAGCAGGAGCTGGAGCACAACGTCTCTTACGGCGACGCCTCCGAGCTCTGGGTGCTGGAGCGGGCCGGGATCCAGCGCGCCGACATGGTGATCGCGGTGACCGGCGACGACGAGGACAACATGCTGATCTGCCAAGTCGCGAAGGAGAAGTACCTGGTCGACCAGATCATCGCCCGGGTCAACAACCCGCGCAACCGCCGCCACTTCGACCTGCTCGGGATCAAGCCCTCGGTCTCGGCCACCGACCTGATCCTGCGCCTGCTCGAGCACGAGGTGCCCGAGTACGGCCTGGTCCACCTGCTCGACCTGCAGGAGGAGCAGCTGGAGATCATCGAGATGCTGCTCGGCAAGGACTCCGGGGTGACCGGCCGCCGGGTCGGCGACCTGCAGATGCCGGAAGGCAGCCTGCTGATCTCGGTCCTGCGCTCGGGCAAGGGGTTCGTCCCCAGCGCCGACACCGTGCTGGAGGAAGGCGACGAGATCCTCGCCGTGCTCGACCCGGGCAAGGAGGAGGACCTGAAGGCCCTGTTCGGGCCGGAGGGCAACGGGTCAAACGGCGCCTGAGCGGGTAGGCGGTCCCCATGCCCGACAGAGAGGTCGACTTCCTGCTGATCGGCGGTGGCATGGCCTCCGCCCACTGCGCTTCGGAGCTGCGCCGGCGCGGCGCCGGGGGCTCGATCCTGCTGGTCGGGCGTGAGCCGGAGCCGCCCTACGAACGGCCGCCGATCTCGAAGGAGTACCTGCGCGGGGAGGCGAGCCGCGAGGACGCCCACGTCAACGGCGGCCGCTCCTGGTACGAGGAGAACGACGTCGAGCTGCTGAACGGCAAGAACGTGATGGGCCTCGACCTGGAGGCGCGGACGGCGAAGATCCAGGGCGGGGAGGAGGTCGGCTTCGACAAGGCGCTGATCGGCACCGGCGCGATGGTCAACATCCTCCGCGTCGAGGGCGCCGAGAACGAGGGGATTCACTACCTGCGCGCCTTCGGCAACGCCGACGCGATCCGCGCCGACGCCGAGGCGGCTGAGCACGTGGTCCTGATCGGCGGCAGCTACATCGGCTGCGAGGTGGCGGCCTCGCTGACCGCGCGGGGGACGAAGTGCACGATCGTCGCGATGGAGGAGGTGGCGCTCTCGCGGACCTTCGGCGAGGACGCCGGGCGCTGGTTCCAGGAGCAGCTCGAAGCCCACGGGGTCGCCTTCCACGGCGGCGAGACCCTGAGCGCCTTCGAGGGCGACGGCCGGGTGCGGGCGATCGTCTGCGAGAGCGGCCTCAGCGTCGAGTGCGACACGGTGGTGGTCGGCGCCGGGGTGCGGCCCGACGCGATGCTTGCCCAGCGGGCCGGGATCGAGGTCGGCGACGGCGGCATCGTCTGCGACTCGAAGCTGCAGACCTCGGTGCCGGGGATCTACGCGGCCGGCGACTGCGGCTCGTATGAGAGCGTCGTCCACGGCCGTCGCATCCACGTCGAGCACTGGGACGTGGCGATGCAGCAGGGCACCCACGTCGCCGGCAACATGCTCGGCGACGACGCCGACTACGAGGTCGTCCCCTACTTCTTCAGCGACCTCGCCGACTGGGCAAGCCTCGAGTACGTCGGCCCGGCGGCCGAGTGGGACCGTGAGGTCTGGCGCGGCGACCGCGACGGCGGCGAGTTCTCCGTCTGGTACCTGCAGGGCGGCCGCGTCGGCGGCTGCCTCAGCGTCGGCCGCTCCGAAGACCTGGCCGAGGCGCGGCGGATGATCGCCGAGCGCGTCGACGTCTCAGATGTCGCCGATCGCATCGCGGACGTCTCCGCCGACCTCGCGTCGATATCCTGATCGGAGTCATTGCGGCCTGGTGTAATGGCAGCACGCCTCGCTCTGGACGAGGAAGTCGGGGTTCGAGCCCCTGGGCCGCAGCTTCCCTAACTCCCTGCAAAGGCGTCTAATCCCTTTGCTAGCTTCGCCCTCGTGAGGAGACCCGGCCACAAGACCCTGCTGTTGCTCTTCGCGGCGCTCGCGGCGCTGGTCGTCGCCGGCTGCGGCGGCGGGGGCAGCGACGAAACCGAAACGACGACCCCGACCGTCGAAGAAACGACGGCGCTGACCCAGGACGAACTGATCGAGCAGGGCGACGGGATCTGCGCCGAGGTCAACGCGGCCGTCGGCGCCCTCAGCGCCTCGGAAACCGAAGAAGCCGGGACCCCGGCGCAGAGCGAAAAAGTCGCCAACCTCTATCTCGGGATGGTCGAACGCCTGCAGGGCCTGGGCACGCCGGCCGAAGACGACGCCAGCTACGCCAAATTCATGGAAGCGGCGGAACAGCTGGCCAAAGTCGAGGGCGAACTGAAACTGGCAGCCGAACGCGAAGACATCGCGGCGATGGAAGAAGCCGGCCAGGAAGCCAGCGCCGCGGTCGAAGAATTCCAGTCGCAGGCGGCGATCTACGGCTTCGAAGACTGCAGCGACGAACCCGGCCTGCCGACCGCGGCCGGCGGCGGCGAAACCGCTCCCGGCGGCGAAGAACTCGAAGCCGAAGAAGGCGGGGTCGAACCCGAATACGTCGAACCGGCGCCCGAAGAAGAAATCGTGCCCGAAGAAGAAGTGGCGCCCGAAACCGGCGGCGCTGGCGGTGGGGTCGAAGAAGCACCGGCTCCCGCACCCGAAACGGGCAGCGAATCCGGCGGCGTCGGACCGGGTTGATTTAGCGCTTGGCGTAGGGAGGGACGGGTCCCCCTCTCCCAGAGACCGTCGCGCAGCTGGGTCGCCTTCGAACCGCGGAACGTGGTTCCTGGAGCCTCTGTGAGAGGGGGACCCGTCCCTCCTGGCGACAGCTTGCTCGGCGGGGACTAGTCGGTCGCTTATCTTCGCTGCATGCCTGTGGATGAACCCGTTCGGCTTGTTCCCGCGGATCCCGGCTGGCCCCATCGTTTCGAGCTGGAGCGGGAGCTGCTCGAGGGGGCGATCGGGAGGTGGGTCGAGGGTGGGATCCACCATGTGGGGAGCACCGCTGTTGCTGGGCTCGAGGCCAAGCCGATCATCGACGTCTTGGTCGGAGTGCGGGATCTCGAGACGGCTCGCGCCTGCTTCGAGCCACTTGCCGAGCTCGACTACCTCTACGCGCCGTACTTGCCCAAGGAGATGCACTGGTTCTGCAAGCCGGAACCGGCCCACCGTACTCACCACCTCCACCTCGTCCCAATCAACTCTCCTCGCTATCGCGATGAGCTGGCTTTCCGTGACCGTCTTCGCGCCGACCCCCAGCTAGCCGCCGACTACGCGTTGCTGAAGCGCGACCTCGCCACACGCCACCCGAACGACCGCGAGGCCTACACCGTCGGCAAGACCATCTTCATTGCCGCAGCCCTCGGCGAGACCGCAACAAGCGTCGAATAACGACGCTTCTCGCGGTCTCGTGATCGGCGTCAGCCGAGGGCTGTCGAAGGAGGGTCGGTAGGGGGTGCCCGGGTACTCAGCATGGAGCCGAGCCGCAAGCCCTTGGGCGTCAGCCGGAGGCGATCCCCTCGGCGGAGGTGCTCCCGGGCACCCCCTACCGACCCTCCCGAACCGCAGGCCCTACGCGGCAGTTTCCGACCAGGCCCCGTAGAGCTTCGAGTACGGCCCGCCCGCGGCGATCAGCTCGTCGTGCGTCCCCTGCTCGGCGATTTTGCCGCCTTCGAGGACGACGATCTTGCCGGCGCGGCGGATGGTGGAGAGGCGGTGGGCGATGACTATGGCGGTGCGGCCGTGGAGCAGGCGCTCAAGGCCGCGCTCGATCGTTTTCTCGGTGCGGACGTCGACGTTGGAGGTCGCCTCGTCGAGGATCAGGATGCGGGGCTCGGGGAGGAGGGCGCGGGCGAAGGCGACAAGTTGGCGCTGGCCGGCCGAGAGCTGGATGCCGCGCTCGCCGACTTCGGTGTCGAGCCCGTCGGGCAGGGCGCCGACGAACTCGGTCGCCCCGACGGTGGCGATCGCCGCTTCGATCTCCTCGGTGCTCGCCTCTGGCCGCCCGAAGGCGACGTTTTCGCGGACGCTGCCGGAGAAGAGGAAGCCCTCCTGGGGGACGATCCCCAGTTGCCGCCGCAGCGCCCGCTGCTGGACGCCGCGCAGGTCGTGGCCGTCGACCCGGACGACCCCCTTCTGCGGGTCATAGAAGCGCGCCACCAGCTTCGCGAAGGTCGACTTGCCGGCGCCGGTCGAGCCGACCAGGGCCAGCGTCTGGCCGGGCGGCACATGCAGGTCGACCTCGCGCAACGCCCAGGCGTCCTCGGTCGGCTCATCGCCTTCGGCGTAGGAGAACCAGACGCCGTCGAGCTCGATCTCGCCGCGCAAGGTCCCCGGGTCGATCGCCCCCGGCGCGTCGACCATGTCGGGCTTCGTGTCCAGCAGGTCGAAGATCTTGTCCAGCGCCGCCATCCCCTGCTGGTAGGTCGTGTAGAGCTGGGAGAGTTCCTGGATCGGTTCGAAGAAGCGGGTCAGGTAGCCGACGAAGGCGACGACGACGCCGACTTCGAGCGCCCCGTTGATCGCCTGGCTGCCGCCGTAGAGCAGGATCACAGCGGTACCCACCGCCGCCAGCAGTTCGACCGCCGGGAAGTAAGAGGCGTTGAGGTAGACGGTCTTCATGTTGACGTCGCGGTTCTGTTCGTTCAGGTCGGTCATCGTCGCCATGTGGCGCGCCTCCTGGCCGAAGCTGCGCACCACCCTTACGCCGCTGAGCGTCTCCTGCAGGTAGGCGGTAACGGCGGCGATGCGTTCACGGGTGGCGCGATAGGTGCCGGCGGAGACGATCCGGAAGACGATGCTCGCCACCGCCAGCAGTGGAAACGTGACGAAGGTGATCAGCGCCAGCTTGACGTCGAGGAAGAGCATGATCACGACGATCCCGACCAGGGTCAGGGTGCTGGAGAAGATCGTCACCAGGCCGTTGGTGACCAGCTGGTTCAGCGCTTCGACGTCGTTGGTCATCCGCGAGATCAGGACCCCGGGGCTGCGGCGGGTGAAGAAGCCGATCGACATCGACTGCAGGTGGGTGAAGATCCGCTCGCGCAGGTCCTGCAGCGCCCGCGTCCCGATCCAGCCGACCAGGTAGGTCTCCCAGAACGTGGCGACGGCGTAGAGGACGGTGGCGAAGACGAAGGCGACGACGATCCAGTCGAGCGTGGAGACGTCGCCGGCTTCGATGCCGCTGTCGATCGCCTTGCCGAGGAGATATGGAGGGGCGAGGGCCGCCCCGGTCTCCAGCAGAAGGGCGATGAACATCAGGATCACCCGCCGCCGGTAGGGCCGCAGCAGGCCGATCATCCAGCGCACCTTGCGCCCCCGCTGGTCCTCGCCGCGGACGAGGCGCCAGAGGTCGGCGAAGAGGCGGCCGATGTTGCCGATCCTGCCGCCGCCGTCGTTCACAGGCGCGCCACCTCCTCGCGCTCCTCGAGGTCGCGTTGGAGAAATACCGAGTCGGCGAGGCCGTGCTCGGCGATCTCGCGGTAGAAGCCGCAGCCCGCCATCAGCTCCTCGTGGGTGCCGCGGTCGACGATCGTGCCGCCGTCGAGGACGACGATCTCGTCGGCCAGGGAGATCGTCGAGAGGCGGTGGGCGATGATGAACGTCGTCCGGCCGGCCATCGCTTCCTGCAGGCCCTTTTTGATCTCGGCCTCGGTCGTCGCGTCGACCGAGGAAGTGGCGTCGTCGAGAATCAGGATGCGGGGGTCGGCGAGCAGCGCCCGGGCGATCGCGACCCGCTGGCGCTGCCCGCCGGAGAGAGTGAGGCCACGCTCGCCTACCCGGGTCTCATAGCCCTCGGGCAGCTCGCGGATGAAGGCGTCGGCCTGGGCGCGGCGGGCAGCGGCTTCGATCTGCCCGAGCGAGGCATCCTGGTGGGCGTAGGCGATGTTCTCGGCGACCGAGGCGGTGAAGAGGAAGCTGTCGTCGGCGACGAAGGCGATCTGCGAACGCAGTGACTCGATGTCGACGTCGCGCACGTCGGCGCCGTCGACGAGCACCGTTCCCTCACCGGGGTCGTAGAGGCGGGCTACGAGGCCGACCAGGCTGGTCTTGCCGGCGCCGGAGGGGCCGACCAGCGCGACCGTCTTGCCCGCTTCGACGTCGAGGTGGACTTGGCTCAGCGCCGGCGCGGCGTCGCCGTAGCGCAGGGTGACCCCCCGCAGCTCGACCGAGCCGTCGCCGGGCGGCAGCGCAGGGGCGCCAGGCGGGCTCTGGATCGCCGGTTCGCGGTCAAGGATTTCGAACATGCGGTTGCCGCTGGCGACGGCCCGCTGAGCCATTCCCAGGGCCATGCCGAGGGAGCGCATCGGCCCGGCAAGCATCGCGACGTAGGTGTAGAAGGCGACGAAGGCGCCGAGGCTGAGGCTGCCGTCGATCACCTCGCGGCCGCCGACCAGCAGCACCAGCGCAATCCCGATCTGCGGCAGCAGGCCGATCAGTGGCGAGAAGAAGGCCTGGACGCGGGTCGTGTAGATGCTCTGGTCGAAGACGCGGGCGACGACGCGCTGGAAGCGGTGGAGCTGGTGTTCCTCGCGGGCGAAGGCCTTGACGATGCGGATCCCGGAGACGTTCTCCTCCGCCTCGGCGGTCAGTTCGCCGATCCGCTGCTGCACCTCCTGCTGGGCCGGGCGGGAGATCTGGCTGTATTTCGTCGCGGCGACGATCACAAACGGGGCCGGGATCAGCGCCACCAGCGCCAGCAGCGGATTGATCGCGATCATCACCACCGCCGCCAGGGTGATCGTCAGCAGGTTCTGGGTGATGAAGATCAGCCCATAGCCGAGGAAGAAGCGGATCGACTGCAGGTCGACGGTCGCCCGCGACATCAGCTGCCCCGTCTGCTGCGAGTCGAAGAAGCCGAGGTCGAGCTGCTGCAGGTGGGCGTAGAAGAGCTGGCGCAGGTCGAATTCGACCGCCAGCGAGACTTTCCCGGCGACCAGGCGGCGGACCACGGTGAGGCCCATGCGCAGGATCGCGGCGCCGAAGATCGCCAGCGCCAGGGGGAGGAGGTCGGGCTT
>Ga0164305_10001192_pt1 | contig 10504 bp, 6 predicted proteins | sample Whisoiple_237_MG_FD_110215 | JGI IMG/M metagenome (GOLD analysis project Ga0164305, IMG submission 110215) | Soil microbial communities amended with pyrogenic organic matter from upstate New York, USA - Whitman soil sample_237_MG | ecosystem: Environmental > Terrestrial > Soil > Agricultural... | reverse complement strand
CGGCTGCCCGGATCCCGGTGCTCGCGCGCGCCGCTGTGGAGGCCCCGCCCTCGGCAATCGCGTCGAACGTATGCCACCCGCTGTCGAGCGGTCGCCGCCAGAACGCCGCTGTGCGGGCGACCGCCCACAATCCGGTCGCCGTCTGTACCGCGAGCCAGGCGTATGCCATGCCCACCAGGCCGCCGGCTACTGCTCCCGCCACCGCTGCGCCGACCGACACGGCAGCGGAGACCCAGCTCACCGCGACCGCCTCCCCGAGCCGGCGGCGGGCGCGGCTGCCCGCGTAGTACGCCTGCACGAAGGTGATCGGCACGAATGCGAGCAGGAGGATCCGCAGCGGCGAGGCGCCGGTCGCGCCGTAGGCCGACCCGAGGAGCGAGAGCACGAAGTGAGCGAGCGAACCGATCAGGAGCGACGCGACAATCCCGACGAGCAGAGCGACGCGGACGGCTGCGCGCGTCGCCTCGGCGAGCTGCGTCGGGCGGTTCGACCCTTCGGCGAAGAGCGTGAGACCGGCCGAGATCGGCAACGTGTAGACGACCCACGCCATCATCCAGACCGCGTACCAGGTGGAGTTGGCCGCCGGCGTGAGCACCTGCGTGACGACGATCGGAAGCACGAGGCCCGGTGCTCGTTCGGCGAGCGTCAGTGCGTAGTTCGGCGTCCCGTGACGTAGAAGCAGCCGCCGAGTGCTGCGCTCGATGCGCGGCCGGAAGCGGTAGCCGGGGAGCATGCGGCGGACCTGGAAGATGCCGAGGCCGACGTTGGCTGCCCCGGCCACAGCCCAAGGTGCGAAGATCGCCGCCGACCCGGCGTGGTGAAGAAAGGTCGGGAGCACGCCGATGCCGACCACGATTGCCGCGCCGAAGACGACCCCGCGCACGAGCACCTGGTCGCCGCGGCCGAGCGCGATCGAGAGCTGATCGAGCAGGATCGCGAGCGTCCCGAACACCGTCATCGCGACGAACGCGCATGCATAGAGCGGATCCGAGGGGACGGTGTCGAGATGGCGCAGGCCCAGGGCGGCGATGACGAAGAAGACGCCGGCGGCGAAAACGGCGGAGACGATGACGACCGTGCCGGAGGTATCGAGGAGCGCGGCCGGACGGTGGCGGAAATCGGGGTAGCACGTGATCACCGCCGAGCCGACGCCGCCGATCGCGAGCTGCGTGCAGAGCATCATCGCCGAGACGGCCGCCGCGGCGATGCCGACCTCGGGCCGTGAGAACTCGTGGGCCGCGACGAGCCAGAAGAGGAACCCGAAGCCCATCGTCAGCGTCTTGCCGGCCATGACCGCGAGCGCGTTCCAGGTGACGCTCAGCGGTTGCTTCGCGCCGGCGTGTTGTGACTCGACCGCGAGCTGGGTTGCCACCTCAGCCGGCCGCCAGCCGGCGCGCCATGCCGGCGTAGTTGAAGACCGTGAAGCAGACGTAATAGGGGATCCAGCGCGGTTCGAGCCGGAAAGCGCTGAGGACGAGCCCGCGCAGGCCCGCGGCGAGCGGCAGCCCGAGGAGCGGGACCCCGCGAAGCCCGTACTTGCGGATCATCCGGCCGAGACCCTCCCCGTCCGCGAGCCATTGCCCTTTCGCGACGGGGAACGTGTCCCCGAAGCGGTGCTCGACGACGGTCGTCTTGGAGACCACGGCCTTTGCTCCCGCACTCCGCAGGCGCCAGCGCAGCTCGATGTCCTCACCCGAGGAAAAGCGCGGGTCGAAGCCGATCTCGAGCAGCGTCTCGCGCTCGAGCACGGTCGCCACGAGGCCGAACCAGTGCTTGCTCCGGCCCGAGCGGTGATGGTGCGCGAGCGCCTGCCCCCAGTAGCCCGGGCCGGAAACGCTCTCGAGTCCCGCCTGAATCGCGCCGAAGCCGCCCGCCACGAGCTCGTCACGCAGACGCGCGAGCGAGCCGGGCCTGAGCACGACGTCCGCGTCAACGAGCGCGACGAAACGGCCGGAGGCGGCCCGGGCGCCCAGCATGCGGGCTGCCGGGAGGCCTCGTCCGCCGTCGCAAAGGATCGTTGCGCTGTGCCGGCGCGCAATCTCGAGCGTGCCGTCGGTCGAGTTTCCGTCGACGACGATGATCTCCCGCGGCGCCTCCGCTTCGATGGATGCGAGGCACTCGTCGAGCATCGCCTCCGCGTTCCGCGCCGGGACCACCACCGAGATGTCGTTCATGCCGATCCCCGGGAGCTCTGCAGGTGGCCCCGGCAGAAGCCCACACCGGCGGCCATGAGGCCGGCCACGATCGCGGCGGCGCGCGGGAAACCCGAACGGTCGCGGAGGGTCAGCGCCGCCAGCAACGCCGAGCCGAAGCCGCTCACGAGGGCGCGCGCGGTGTACGAGCGCTCGGCCGCAAGGCCATCCCGGAAGCCCGCCGCTCGTACAACCATCGCCTTCGACAGCCCCTCGCCGTAGCAGCGGGCGAGGAAGTAGCCCCACCGCGCGCGGCGCGCGGGGACTCGGTGATGCACGAGCGCGACCGGCTGGTAGACGAAGCGACCGCCCGGGCGAGCCCGCCCGACGCGCAGGCAGAACTCGGTCTCCTCGCAGCCGACCGGATGCGTACCGACGCGGCCGATGCCGTGACGAAAGCCGCCGAACTCGGAGAAGAGCTCCCGGCGAAAGGACATGCTCGCCCCGATCAGGTTCCGGACGGCTGCGCGCTCGGGAGGCAGCCCCCGGTAGGTGCAGCCGACGACCCAGCCGAATTCGGCGGGGAACCAGGCAGGCCGCTCTTCCCAGACCGGCTCTATCGAGCCGCCGACGCCGAGCACATGCTCGTCGTCGTACTCGCCCGCCAGAAGCCGGAGCCAATCGGGCGCAGCCACCGCATCGTCGTCGAGAAACGCCACCACATCGCCGCGGGCGAGCCTCAGACCGCTGTTGCGCGCGCCCGACAGGCCGTGGGCTTCGACGTTCGGAGTGACCACGACGTTCGGCAGCTCGGCACGCGCGCGCACCAGGACCGCAGGATCGTGGTCGACGACGACGATCGTCTCGAGCGGTGGATGCGACTGCAGACCCACGCTCTCGACGGCCTCGAGCATCTGGTGCCAGCGGGCACCGGTCCATGTGCAGATGACCACAGACACGGTCGGCGCTACCGTGGGCGGGCTGCGCGTGGCCGCGCGTGCCGACGCCGCCTCGGTCCCCGCCGCGGGAGCGGTCACGACCCGGGGGGATCGCCTACGACTTCAGACGCCACCGCGCCCGTCCGCGCTGACCATCTCGATGTCTGCGCCGACCATCTCCACCTCCGCGACGATGTCGACCGTGCGCGGTCGACGCTCTCGCTCGTGCAGGATCGCGCGCAGGACCCGCAGCCCGTCACGCACCGGATGCAGGTTTGACTTTCCGTGGATCCGCAGGTGCTCGACGCTCGGCACCTCGGCGACGCGCAACCCCGCCTTGGCCGCGCGCACATTCAGCACCGTCTCCACCTCGAAGCCGGCGCAATCGGGCGCGATCGTGGGCAACGCACTGCGCCAGAAGGCGTTGTACCCGTAGCAGAGGTCGGTATAGGAGGTCTTGTAGAGCCGGTTGACGAGCCAGCAGAAGAACAGATTTCCGGCCGTGCGCAGCAGCGTGATGTCCTCGCTGCCACCCCCGGCCATGAACCTCGAGCCCTTCGCGTAGTCCGCTCCGTCCACGAGGGCTGCGACGAAGCGCTCGATCTCGGCGCCGTCGGTCGAGCCGTCCGCGTCCATCATCACGATGACGTCGCCGGAGCAGGCGGCGAATCCGGCCCGGAGGGCGTCACCCTTGCCGCGGCCCGGCTGGCCGACGATCCGGACGGTCGGATAATGCTCACGGGCGACCGTCGACGTTCCGTCGATCGAGTGCCCGTCGACCAGGACGAGTTCGTACGTATCGGCCGGCAGCGTCGCGAGAACATGCGGCAGGTTCTCGGCCTCGTTCATTGCCGGGATCACGACGCTGACCCTCGGCGACCGAATGTTCCGACCTGCAACTGCAGGCGCTTCGAGCCTGCCCATTCCCTCCCCTTCAGCAGCGACGATGCGAGGTGGACCAAGCGTTCACGAGTGGGTAGTTACCCCGAATGTGGCGTTGCTCGTCCAGGCGTCGTCTTCTCCATTGACCGCGGGGGCGCGGTACGAGATCGCCCGGGCGCTCAGCCTCGAGTTCACCGCCGACGACGACCGGGCCGCCCGCTTCCTCGGGGACGCACTCGACCCATGGGGGACGGTGCCCGGCGCCACTCGGCCCGCCGACGTACGGATCGATGAGCTGACCGAGCGTCCACGCGGGGCGGAGCTGCAGAACCCGGCCGGCGACGGCCTCAGCACGGCGATCGACGAGCGCGGCGCCTACGTCCGCGCAGGTGAGCTCTGGTGCGCCGTCCCCCCGCCGGCACTCGAGGGCCCGTTCGTATTCGCGATGGAGCGTGGGTTCCCACTCGGCCGGGTTTTCGGGCGCTTCGTCCGGCCTGCTCTCCAGCTCACCGCGGCCGGACACGGCGCTGTCGCGGTGCACGGAAGTGCGGTCGTCGCCGACGGGAGAGGCATCGTCGTCGCCGGCTGGTCCGAGGCCGGCAAGACCGAGACCGCACTCGCGCTCGTCGAGGAGGGCGCGTCTTTCCTTTCCGACAAGTGGACGCTGGTCCTGGGCGACGGGTCGCTTGCGTGCTTCCCGGTCCCCATCGGCGTCCGGCGCTGGCTCCTCCGCTACGCACCGGTTCTGCGACGGAGGCTTCCGCGCACGGTGCGGCTTCAGTTCGCTGCCGCGGCTGCTGGCGAAGCTGCGGCGCGGGTTACCGCACCGCTGGCCCGCCGCGGCGGCGTCGTGGCGGCGACGCAGGCCGCCGTCGTCGAGCTCGCCACGCTCGCGCAGCGAGCCTCGCTTTCGCCCTCGCAGCTGAGCGCGGCGTACGGGCAGCCGCCGCCCATGGAGCGCGCGCCCCTCGCTGCGCTTGTCCTGCTGACGACGGCGGCGGACGGCCGTCCCCGTGCCGGGGCGCGAGATGCGGCGTGGGCGGCGCGGCGGCTCGCCCGCTCGGCGTCGTACGAGCGCCGCGACTACCTCACCCTTGCCGACCGCGCCCGCTATGTGCGCGACGGTGACGGCGGTGCGGACATCGCCCATCTGATCGAGGACCGGGAGGAGCGACAGCTCGCGTCGGTCCTCTCCTCTGCGCGGGTCATCGAGGTGCAGACACCGTTTCCGACCGATCCGCGGCGCATCGTCGAGGCGGTCCGGCCGTTTCTGTGACGGACCCGACTCACCGCGAGACCTTCGCCTTCCTCGACCGCCTACGCCTCGAGGTGCGCGGAGACAGGCTGGCGCTGGCGCATTTTCGCGCCGAGTACGGCAGAGCGCTCGCCGACCCGGGCGCGGAGGCGGACCTTGTCGTCTCGTTCGGCCGGACGCCTCCGGGCTCGCGCGCGTTCGAAGCCGGCTACCGCAGCCTGCGTTGGCGGGTGGCGCTCGACCCGCTCGGCAACGCTCCGCTGCGCGCGACGATCGACCTGAGGGGCGCGCCGAGGAGGTTCGGGCTCTCGCTCCTCCAGGGCTATGTCGTCGAGCCGCTCCTCGGCCTGCTCGCCCCCGCCGCGGAGCACGTCCTCCTGCCGTCGGCGGCTGTCACGTCGGAGGGCGGGGCGCTGCTTCTGCTGGGCCGGTCACGAAGCGGTAAGAGCTCGCTCGTCGCGCGCACCGCCGTTGCCGGGACCGGCGTGCTCGGAGACGATCACGTCCTCGTCGGCGCGGCCGGTTGTCGCGCCTTCCCGCGGCGGCTCCGGCTCTACCCCGACGTCGCGGAGACGGCGCCGGCGGCCCGCGCCGCGTTGCCGGCACGGACACGTGCGCTACTTCGCGGTCTCGGTTTCGTTCGGACAGCCACGGGCGGTGCGGTGGCGCCGCCCGTCCGCGTCCCCGTGGAGACGCTCGGAACGGTAATTCGCGACCCGCTCCCGCTTGTGCGGGTCGTCGTTCTCGAACGAAGCGCGGTGCCGCGGCTCGTCGTCGAAGAGCTCTCACTCGACAAGCTCGTCGCTGCCGCGAGCGGCATCCTCCGCGAGCAGCGTCGCGCCCTCGAGCACGTTGAGGACCCGCGCTGGCGCGAGCACCTCGACCACGTCCTGGCAGAGGAGGCGCGGCTCCTGCGCGAGGCGTTCGCGCAGGCAATGGCCGTGGCGCGCCTCATCGTGCCCACCCACCTGCCCGCGGGTCAGTCGGTCGCGGCGATCGCGGCCGAGCTCGCCGTCGGCGTCTAAGGGATCAGTCGGCGATCTTCGTGAGCATCCGGGACGCCCACCTGCGGAGGCCGGTACGACCTTTTGCGGGCGCGCCGTTGGGGGACGGACCGAACCGCGACCTATGCTTCTTGACGGCCGCCACGACCGAGTTCGCCCATTCGTCGAAGTCCGACCGCGCACCGAGTGGCTCTTTGCTCACTAATCCCCCAGTTTTGGCGCGGCCAGTGTACCCGTGTGCCCTGATGGCGGTTGTCCTATTGCTCGCGGCTGCTCCTGCGGCCGCGGCGCCGCTTTCCCCGGCGCGCGTCGGCGGTCGTAGCTTCTACGTCGACTCGCGGACCGGCAACGACGCCCGCTCGGGCCGGAGCCCGGGCGAAGCCTGGCGGTCGCTCGCCCGGGCGGCGAGCGTCCGGCTGCGCGGCGGCGATCGACTCCTTCTTCGCCGCGGCAGCTCTTGGCCGACTGAGCTCCGTCTTGCCTCCACTGGTACCGGCTCTCGCGCCGTCGTCGTCGGCGCTTACGACAACGGGCCGCCGCCGCTGATCCACTCCGGTGAGACGTGTATCCGCATCACAGGCTCGTTCGTCCGCTTCACCGGCATCGCCGTGCGCCATTGCACGTGGGCGGGCGTGTCGATCGTCGGCAGCTTCGTCCGCGTGGACCATGTGTGGGTCCGCGGCGCCGCCGCCGGGATCGAGGTCGCTCCCGGAAGTCGCGGGGACGAGATCGTCCACAACGAGCTGATCGACAACAACCGCATGTCCGTGCTGACGCGATCGCCGAGGAACGACGACTCCGGCGCGTTCGGCATCCTCCTCCGCGGCAAGGGGACGCTCGTCGCCTACAACCGCATCGCAGGTTCCGACGCCTTCTCCTACGACTACGGGCGCGACGGCTCGGCCGTGGAGGTCTACGGAGGCCGGGACAACACGATCGTGCGAAACGTCGCCGTCGACGACCATGCCTTCACCGAGCTCGGCAACCCGCAGAGCGCCGGGAACACGTACGCCTACAACCTGTTCGTCTCGGACAAGGCGCGCGCAACCTTCCTGGTCACCCGCGGTGCGCAGGACTCACTCGGACCGGTGCGGCGCACGCACGTCTACAACACGACAGCCGTGCTGACCGGCAAGAGCAGCAAGGGCGTCGTCTGCTACGACGGCTGCGGCCCGGACATCCTCCGGCTCCGGAACGACGTGGTGGTGGTCGCCGCCGGTGACGCGCTCGAGGCAGACGCGCCGTTCGACGAGGCGCATGACGTCTTCTCCGGTGGCGTCAGCGGCGAACGCCTCGGCCCGAGCTCGGTCGTCGCCAAGCCGCGCTTCCGCAACCAGCGGGCAGGCAACTTCCGCCTGCGGCCATCGAGCCCCGCGATCGACCGCGGCGTCCCGCTCGGCTTCGTGCGCGACCTCGTGGGAACGCGCGTCCCGCGCGCGGCGCCGGACGCCGGCTGCTACGAGTTTCGCCGCGCGCGCTGAAGCGAGCTCGAAAGGCGCGAGGCACTCGCCCTACGGCGTCGATTCTGGGTACTTACGTCGTAGGGAGTGGGGAACCTGACACTGAAGAGCGTCGCCTTGATCGCCGCCGCAGTGCTCGGCGCAGCCGGGCTGGTCGGCGCGCTGCCGTCGGCGCTGGCGGCGGTCGGTCCGCCCGCCAATACCTCCTCGCCGACGATCTCCGGAACGGCGGTGCAGGGGCAAGTACTGACGTCCAGCACCGGGAGTTGGTCGCGCCACCCGACGAGCTACGCCTACCAGTGGCAACGGTGCAACGCGAGCGGCGGCTCCTGCTCCTCGCTCGCCGGCGCCACGGCGCCGACCTACACCCTGACCGGCGGCGACGTCGGCTCGACGATGCGCGTCGTGGTGACGGCGAGCAACAAGAGCGGTAGCGGGACGGCGAACTCTGCCGTGACGGCCGTCGTGCAGGGGCCGGCGACGCCCCCGGCGAACACTGATCCCCCGACGATCAGCGGCACGGCGCAGGACGGCCAGATCCTGACGGCGAGCCCCGGCACCTGGACCGGAACGCAGCCGATCACCTACACCTACCAGTGGCAACGCTGCGACTCGACCGGCGGCAACTGCAACCCGATCGCCGGCGCGACCAGCACGACGTACTCGGTCGTGAGTGCCGACGTCGGCGGCACGCTCACCGTCGTCGTCCAGGCGTCGAACGCCGCCGGCAACGCAAGCGCGCCCTCTTCCCACACCGCGATCGTCCAGGCGACGCCGCCCGCGGTGTCGGCGGAGCCGACGGTGTCGGGCATGGCGCAGGAAGGCCAGACGCTGACCGCCGCACCCGGCGCCTGGACGGGCACCACGCCGATCACCTACGCCTACCAGTGGGAGAGCTGCGAGCCGAGCGGGAACGACTGCGGCCCGATCGCGGGCGCGACCGCGACGACCTACGGAGTGACGACGACGGACGTCGGTACGACTCTTCGCGTGCTCGTCACCGCGACCAACAGCGCCGGGAGCACGAGCGACTTCTCCGCCGCCACGGCGGCGGTGCAGCCGTCAAGCGCGCCTCCGACGTACACCTCACCTCCGACGATCTCCGGCACCGCGCAGGTGGGTCAGCAGCTGACCGCGGACCCCGGCTCGTGGACCGGGACGCAGCCGATCACCTACGCCTACCAGTGGCAGCGCTGCGACTCGAACGGCGCCAACTGCAGCGCGATCGCCGGGGCGGCCTCCACGGGGTACACCGCCACGCCGGCGGACGCCAACAGCACGCTTATCGTCGCGGTCACCGCAACCAATGCGCCGGGCAGCATGACCGCACCGTCTGCACCGACTGCGCCGGTGCAGAGCGCGCCTTCGTCGACCATCTTCAGCGATGGCTTCGAGTCCGGCGACTTCTCCGCCTGGAGCAGCGTGACGGCGGCCGGTGACGGCACTGCGACCGTGCAGAGCGCGATCGTCCGCACGGGCACGTATGCGGCACACCTCACCGAGAGCGCGAACTCCGGCTCGAAGTCGTACGTCCGTAAGACCTTCTCCGCAGTGCAGGACCTCACCGCGACAGGGGACTTCGAGCTCCTGCAGGCGGGAGCGAGCGGCACCGGGAACGTCCCCTTCTTCCGCTTCCTCGATCCGAGCGGCACGCGACTCGTCAGCCTCTACCGGCAGAACGGGTCGAGCAACCAGATCTTCGTCAACTACGGCGGGACCTACTACTTGACCACCGGCAGGCTCGGCTTGAACACGTGGGCGACCTTCTCGGTTCACCTGACGACGAACGGCGCCGCCAGCACCGTCGCGATCAGCCTCAACGGGACGCAGATCTACCAGACGACGAGCGCGAACCTCGGCACCGCGGGCATCGCCACGCTCCAGATCGGGAACGACACCGCCGCGCAGGTGTTCGGGCTCGTCGCGGACAACATCTCGGTGCAGGGCGCCTCGGTCCCAGTGCCGCCGTCGAACACCTCGCCACCCACGATCGCCGGCACGGCTCAGGAGGGCCAGACGCTGACCGCGGGCCCGGGCACTTGGAGCGGGACGCAGCCGATCAACTACGCCTACCAGTGGCAGCGCTGCAACTCAAGCGGCGCCAACTGCGCCCCGATCGCCGGCGCGACGATGACCACCTATACGCTGACCGCCGCTGAGGTCGGCCGCACCGTCGAGGTGGCGGTGACGGCCAGCAACATGGCGGGCAGCGGCACTGCCTCCTCCGCCCCGAGCGCCGTCGTCGTGCCGGCCCCCGGGCCGCCGCCGGGCCTGGTCGCGCTCTGGCACATGGACGAGACCAGCGGTTCGACGATGTTCGACTCGGTCGACGGCCACAACGGCAGCCTCCACTCCACCCAAACCGGCCTGGCCGGGTTCAGCGGCACCGCCTACGGCTTCAACGGCTCCTCCAGCTACGTCAGCGTGCCCTCCAGCGCCGACCTCAACCCCGGCAGCGCCAACATCACCTTCACCATCCACCTCAAAACGGCCGGCACACCCCCACCGCCACCAGCCGACTGGGACATCTTCCGCAAGGGCCTCTACACCGACGGGGCCGAATGGAAGATGGAGTTCCAACAAACCGGCCAGGCCTCCTGCGGCTTCGAAGGCACGAGCGGCTACGCCGAGCTCGTCGCCGGACCCGCGATCAACGACGGCCAATGGCACACCATCTCCTGCGCCAAGACCGCGACCATGATCCAGGTCATCGTCGACGGACAGACCTTCTCCAAAGCGGCCACCATCGGCTCCATCTCCAACACCACCAACGTCGCCATCGGCGCCCGCCCCGGCTCCGACTGGTACCAAGGACAACTCGACGAAGCAAGCG
>Ga0164305_10001191_pt1 | contig 10505 bp, 10 predicted proteins | sample Whisoiple_237_MG_FD_110215 | JGI IMG/M metagenome (GOLD analysis project Ga0164305, IMG submission 110215) | Soil microbial communities amended with pyrogenic organic matter from upstate New York, USA - Whitman soil sample_237_MG | ecosystem: Environmental > Terrestrial > Soil > Agricultural... | reverse complement strand
CTCCATCAGCAAACTTTTCGCCTTGCAGTACAAGCTCGTCGGATAACGCTGTGCTGCCGACGAACGAGACATTCGTGTATATTATGTTGGGATAGCGATCGCGCGTTTTTACAATGAAATTGGCGGCAGCGCGGTACGTTGCCACCATCACAACAGCTTTGATCGAGGCTTTACGCGATTGAAGTTGAGCGACCGCATCCGTCACATCCACGGTATTGCGCTTGTAGTTCAGCCGCAGGATAGGCTCTGCATAACCGCCGCGAAGCCCTCGAATGGCCTTTGCCACGCCTTCAAACCCTGCGTCACCATAGGAGTCTTGTTGAGCGAAGACCGCAATTTCCCTGGGCTGCAGACCACGAACCCTTACCAAATACCGAACGGCCGCTTCTGTCTCTTCTGAGTAGCTAGCACGATAATTGAAAACATAATGATCGGGTGGAACTTGTCGAAGCAGGTTAGCTCCGGTGAACGCCCCGAAGAATAGCATCTTATGATCAAGCGCAAACGGGAGCGCCACCACTGCGGTTGGCGTGCCGACATTTCCGACTATTCCGAATACATGATCACCTTCCCAGAGTTGCTTCATCGCCTCGCCCGTTCGGCTCGGCTCGTAGCCATCGTCCGCCGAAAATAGCTTCAGCTGTCGACCATTAACTCCACCAGTCTCGTTCGCGAGACTGAAAGCGGTCTCAATCCCGAGCTTCATCTGTCGACCAAGTTCTTTGGCGGAGCCGGAGAAAGGAGCAACAATCCCGAAGCGGATTTCCTGATCAGAAATACCTTGAGGAGCGGGGCTGGTCACATCATTCGCCGCTGGCTGCGCAGGTGCGCCGGGTACCTGCCCAGCTACAATACCCGCCGCAGAATCAGCTGCCGGTTTAGTCGGTTCATTGATCGGGGTTTGAACCCGCGAAGACGCGGCAGGTGGAGGGGAAGATGCAATTGGCGGAGTAACCGCATTTGATGAAGGTGGCGAACGGCTCAGGTCTTTGCGCTCGTCGTTCGCCGCTGGCTGCGCAGGTGCGCTGGCTGACCGCCCAGCTACAATACTCCCCGCAGAATCAGCCGGTTTATTCGGTTCAGTTTGAACCCGCGAAGGCGCGGCCGGTGGAGAGGAGGATGAAATTGGCGGCGCAACTGCATCATTTGCTGAAAGTGGCGAACGGCTCAGGTCTTTGAGTTCGCTTTGCGAGGTACCACTATGCAAGTCTCCATAGGGAGAGGTCGGCTTTGGTGCAAAAGCTGAACGTTCGGAGTAAAGACCCGTGGGCACACCATCTTGCGTTGGAGACGGCAGACTGGTGTTCGCAGCTACTTCCCGCGATTCCATCAGCTGCAACGTGACTGGCGCCGTTCCGCTTATACCCAAAGCTTTGGCGCTAGCCTCAGATAGATTAATCACGAACTTGCGTTGCTTCGACACCCGATCGTTGACACGCACGACAAGGCTCGTTCCATTGATACAATTGATTACTCGCACCCGTGACCCGAAGGGGAGAGTTCGATGTGCAGCGGTTAGTGCTCCTCGATCAGCAATTTCTCCGTTCGCTGTGCGGCCGTCTACTCGGTTCCAGACCGCAACACCGCTCTCAAGCCTGAGAAAACGCGCGGTCCCATTGCGAGCCGGCCGCTTGAGAATCGTTCGCCTGCTGAAGTTGTAAATCTCGCCACTGATGGGATTACCATCAAACATCAGAGCGCTATTAGACAAATCTGCGCTCAATCCCGCGTTTGCGCTAGTCCGTTCCGCCTCGTCTGCCGGTAGTGTCCTCAACCATCTGTTGACCACGGAATCTTCCGCAGGCTGAGTGAGGTTTCGAGTCTGCTTACCGGCGCGTATATCCCCGAATGTCTGCGCTCCACAGGCAAGAGAAGCCGTAAAGAAAGTGCCACAACACACTGTCAGGACGATAGCATTCCTTGCCATCGGTAGCTCCCAGCATAGGCTAACGTGGAAATTTTGCAGCGGAGCGAAAGTTCCGAAGTTGATGAGTTGGGCGCCCCTGAACTCCGCGGGCTTGGTTGGCAACGCCTAAGCTTAACCTAAGGCGCAACAATCCTAGTCGCTCACGTTATCCAATACACTTCGAGGGCTAATTTCGACGTTTTGGGCTGCGAGATCGCGCAATTCGCCCCGTTAACGGCTTTCTGCTTAGATGGCAGACCGTTTGCGGCGGAGTTCGTGGGACCTGCTAGGCTTCCTGTCCCGCGGCCCGCAACACATCCAGCACAGCCAGGCGCTTCCCCGCGACGCGGCCCCAATCTTTCTGGCCTGCGGTTGGTCCTCGAAGGCATCGTCTCGACTGTTAAGCTGGTCTAATTCAGCGCGATAGCAAAGGGCCTAAGTTTCACAATTTCGGCATAATTCAGCGAGCACATTCGGGCCGATGAGAATCGTTGCCAGCATTAGCCGGCGCTAGTTCGATGAAAACTGAGAAGCATTGGCCATGCAGAAGGAATGGGCGAAGCGTTGGGTTCGCGCGCTGATTAGTGGGGGGTATCCACAAACGAGACAGTGCCTGCGTGACGGTAAGGGATACGATCCCCTAGGCGTGTTAGCAGATATTTCTGGACTCGGATATTATAGTACTGTGCCGTTCGAAGAAGGCGAAGAAAGCAAACCTCGCGGGTTTATTCTCTATGACACCAGTCAGAGTGCTCCTCCAACTGTTCTTGGGCAATTAGAAGAGCTGGTCGGATTACGATTCGAGAGTATTGGCACTATCGCTGACCTGAACGATAAAGGCATGCCTTTCAGGCACATCGCTGGATACATCGCCAAGCATTACGAGGCTTTATAGGAAGGACTGCCACCGCGCCGGGGGGGCCGGCACGACGGACAGGACGTGCGCCCTGAGCCTCTGGAAGAGACCAGGCAGCGCCTGGCGCGGCTGCTATCGCTTAGCAACAAGGCGGTGAGCGACGGCATCCAATTGAGCGAGGCGATCACCGGAGACCGCCGCCATCTTTCGTCGAGCCCATAGCTGGCTCCCAAAGCCGAATGCCGGCTTCTCCTCGGCTAGCGCGCTGCCGCAGGGTTCACATCCCAAGGCCAGGCTCAAGGTGGTTTTGTATGGTCATGCGCCACCCGAGTAGAGTACCGGCTGAACCACTTCACGACTGAAAACGGTTGACGAGGTGGAAGCGACGTTTGAAGAATAAGGAAATGAGATTGCTGAACCGGCGCGAATTCAATGGACTGTGCGCGTCACTTGGTTTGTTCGCGACACCGACAGGTGCAACCGCTCTTGATTCGGAAATTGGCGCAGCGGCAACCAGCGCAGGACGCACGGTAAAGTTTCGCGACGGCGCTGTCGTCCCGGCATTGGGCCAGGGATCTGCGGGTCTCGGAAAAGGAAAACATCCTCAAGCCGTTGAAGAAGAGGCGATACGAACTGGCCTGTCGCTCGGAATGGCGCTGATCGACACGGCGGAAATATACGGCTCTGAGGAATTCATCGGCCGCGCGATCGCCGGTCAGCGCAATCGCGTGTTCCTCGTCTCCAAGGTGTGGCCCAGTCACGTGGCGGGAGACGGCATCACGCGCGCTTGCGAGGCGAGCCTCAAACGCCTCGACACCGATCACCTCGATCTCTATCTGCTGCACTGGCCAAAGGGGGTCCCCAATCTCTCCAGCGTTGTGACAGCGTTCGAAAGTTTGCGCTCGGCGGGGAAGATTCGCGCCTGGGGCGTGTCCAATTTTAAGGTCAGCGACATGGAAGATTTGTTCCGTGTTCAAAAAGGCGATCGCTGCGCGACTAATCAGCTCCCTTATAGCCTCGCCGATCGCGGCATAGAGCGTGACCTGCTGCCCTGGTGCGAGCAGCACGGCATGCCGGTCATGGCTTATTCTCCCCTTGGCGGCGCCGGTGCCAGCCTACTGCGTGATCCCACGCTTGGACATATCGGCGCAGCACACGGCTGCTCGGCAGCCGCTGTTGCGTTGGCCTGGACCATCCGCGACGGCAACGTCATTGCAATTCCCGAATCCGGTTCGGTGGCGCATGTGAAGGAGAACGCTGTCGCGTTATCATTGACCCTGACACGGCAGGAGCTTCAATCGCTAGAGACGGTGTTTCCGCTGCCTAAGCGCTAGCTTTGACGCGAGGGTCGCCTATCGCCGACATTTACCCGTCGGCTATAGAGGGAACGGCACCGAACGAGCCGCGGTAGGTTTCACGAAACCAGAAGAGCGTCGCAAACGTCAGAGCGGCTGACGCCATTCGGGAGGATTGAGGAACCAGCGATACGGCTGGATCTCGGTACAGATAACTAGGCGTGAGCCCTTCGAATTAGCTTGACTTGTCCCACAAGAGGGAAAAATCTATGGTATTGCACAAACGTGCAATGTGCCGATGCCAGGGACCTCACAGAAGCGGGGTCATGATGTTACCACCTGATTGTTGACACCGCAGTGGGTGCTTTGGCGCTTGGCCCGGGCCTTAGCATTGCGGTATGAATTAGGGTCCGGGCGCCCGTAAATTTTTGCCCCCTCGCAATCGTCCTTTGCCTGATGTGTTTTTGCGCGTGCGCTCGGGGGTTGTTAATTAAACATTCAGATCAAAGACGAAAATTAGAAATATACCATGCGAAGCCGGAGGTTCATTCAAATTCTAGGACGCGGACGGGCACTGACGCCCCCCAGCGTCGGTTCAGCGGACCAAAATCCTGTTGGTTGAAAGCCGCAGGCATCAAGCATGAACAACTTCAATGGGAGGATCACGATGGGTAACGACTTGAGAAGCGCATGCGACAGCATTTTGCAACGAGTCACAACGGGCAAAGATCGTGTTCCGGGCGTGGTGGCGATGGTCACTGACCGTTCGTCAAACATCTACGAGGGTGCCGCTGGCGAGCGGATCCTTGGCTCCAGCCAGGCAATGACCATCGACAGCGTCTTCGCCATCTTCTCTACCACCAAAGCGATCGCCGGCACGGCCGTGATGCAATGCGTCGAAGAAGGCAAGCTTGACCTCGACGCGCCGGCCAAGACCTATGTTCCCGACATCGGCAAGCTCCAAGTGCTCGACGGGTTCGACGACGCCGGCAGACCGAAATTGCGGGCGCCTAAACACGACATCACCACCCGCATGCTGATGCTGCACACTGCCGGCCTTGGATACGATTTCTTCAATGCAAACTACAATCGTCTGGCGCAGGAGCACGGCCAGCCGAGCGTGATCACCTGCTCGAAGGCATCGCTAATGACACCGCTCCTCTTCGACCCCGGAGAGAAATGGGAATATGGCAGCAACATCGACTGGTGCGGCCAAATCGTGGAGAGCATTCGCGGCAAGCGCCTCGGCGACGTAATGAAAGAGCGCATCTTTGCCCCGCTTGGCATGGAGGACATCGCCTTTTCGCTAACTCCTTCGATGCGCGCGAGGCTCGCTATCATCCACCAGCGCGAAGCGGACGGGTCGTTGACCCCCCTTCCCGATCTGCAGCTGCCGTCCGACCCAGAAGTCCACATGGGCGGCCATGGGCTCTACAGCTCGATCGGGGAATATATGAAATTCATCCGCATGTGGCTGAACGACGGGGCGGGCCCGCACGGCCGCGTGCTCAAGAAAGAGACGGTCGAAGCTTCCGTCCGCAACGGCTTGCAATCACACCAGAGTGTCGTGATGCTGCCCGGCGTTATCCCGAGCCTGTCAAACGATGCCGAGTTCTTCCCCGGCATAAAAAAATCCTGGTCATACACTTTCATGGTCAATGACGAGGACGCGCCGACCGGGCGTCCTGCAGGGGCGATCGGATGGGCCGGCCTCGCCAACACGTTCTATTGGATTGACCGAAAGAACGGGTTCGGCGGTTATTGGGCGACTCAGATCCTGCCCTTTGGCGACCCAACTTCGTTCGTAGGTTACATGGATCTCGAGACTGCCTCCTATGCAAATTATCAGGCACGCATGGCGGCGTAAGAGCAGCGGGCGGTTCGCGATCTTCATGCCCGCGGCCGCAGTCAAGCCATTAGAAATCTTGACCATGGGAGGTGTATCATGCCGATTATGCGAGCGGATTCTCAAACACCGAGCGCGCAAACTAACGCTGACGTCGACGCAGTCATCATCGGTGCTGGCTTCTCCGGCATGTACATGCTGCTTTCGCTTCGTGACAGACTCGGCCTGAGCGTTACGGCCTTCGAGGCCGGCAATGGAGTCGGCGGCACTTGGTACTGGAACAGGTATCCGGGTGCCCGCTGTGACTCCGACAGCTATATCTACTGCTACACTTTCGATAAGAACCTGCTGCAGGAATGGGAGTGGTCCGAGCGCTATCCCCAGCAGGACGAGATCCTGCGTTACCTCGACCACTGCGCGGAGCGCTTCGACCTCAAGCGAGACATCCAGTTCGGCAAGCGCGTCGTCGAAACTACCTTTGATGAGAAGAACAACCTTTGGACAGTGCGCACTGACAAAGGCGACGTGGTCAGGGCGCCTTACGTCATCGCCGCTGTCGGCAGCCTGTCGGCTACCAACGTGCCACCCTTCAAGGGTCTCAGCTCGTTCAAGGGCAAGTGGTATCACACGAGCCAATGGCCGCACGATGGCGTGGACTTCACTGCCAAGCGCGTCGGCGTCATCGGTACGGGCGCCACAGCGGTGCAGGCAATCCCGGAGATCGCGCAACAGGCCAAGCACCTGACGGTCTTCCAGCGCACGCCAAACTTCTGTGTGCCAGCGCGCAACGGCAAAGTCGACCCCGAAGTCACGAAAGCTCGCAAGGCCGACTACGACGGCGTGCGCGAGCGCATTAAGAGCTCTTTCTTCGGCTTCGAGCTGAACTTTATCCCGAAGTCGGTGCTCGAGACTACACCCGAGGAGCGCGAAAAGGAGTTTGATCGGATGTGGGACGTGGGCGGCTTTAGTTTTTGGCTGGCCAACTACCAGGACATGTTCTTCTCTAAGGACGCAAACGATCTCATTGCCGACTACTTGAAGCGCAAAATCCGGTCGACGGTCAACGATCCCACAGTCGCCGAGAAGCTCATCCCCAAGACCTACCCTTATGGCACCAAACGCCAGCCGCTGGACACAAACTACTTCGAGACCTTCAATAAGAAGAACGTGCTGCTGGTGGATGCGAGCACTGACGGCTCGATTGAGGAGATCACGCAGGATGGCGTCCGGGCAGGGGGCAAGGAGTACCCGCTGGACATTATCGTCATCGCCACGGGATTCGACGCTATGACCGGGCCGCTGAAGAACCTGGGGATCACCGGTCGCGGTGGCAGGTCCCTGCCCCAGGAGTGGGAGGATGGCCCGCAGACCTATCTCGGTCTCTCGGTCGCAGGCTTTCCCAACCTGTTTATGATCACCGGGCCGCAGAGCCCCTCGGTGCTGTCAAATATGCCGGTGTCGATCGAACAGCATGTCGAGTGGATTACTGACTGCATCGCTCACATGCGCAGAAACAAGCTCGAGACAATCGAGGCGACGGCAGAAGCTCAAGACCAGTGGGTCGCGCATGTCGCTGAGGTCGTCAATACGACTCTGATGCCCCGAGCCGACTCCTGGTACATGGGAGCTAACATTTCCGGCAAACCGCGCCGTTTCCTGCCTTATCTCGGTTTGGAAGGGGTCGGCGGCTACCGTAAGAAATGCGCGGAAGTGGCGGAGAAGGGCTACGAAGGTTTCGTACTGTCGAGCCAAAGCCAAACTCGAGCGGCGGACACACTGGCGGCCGAATAGCGTGGGGTGTACTGACCATCGAGGTACTTACATGATCATTTCCGGTCCGCCAAGCGATCAACCCTGGCACGGCTCGATGCTCGCCTATCGTAGCCGGATGCAGTCAGCGCTTGATGGTTTAGCGGCCACGCCAATGCGGGACGATTGGCGGAAGGCCCTCGTGTTTTGCAGTGATCCAAGATTAAAGCGAGCAGTGTCAGCTAGATTTCGTGCAATGGCGCTGCGTAGTAGCGATTTTTGACAGTCGAGTTGATGCTTATGATGATGGACCTGCGTTTTTGCTGGCTTGGTCGATATTGGCGGCGGTCGGCGTATTTACTTGGAGTGCCGGGGCGCGGGCAGTCCCACTCTCGTCCTCGAAGCAGGCTATCGGGCATCCGCGAGATTCTGGACCGAGGATCTCAAACATGCAGGAGCGCCACGGACGATGGTTCTTGCGGGCGTGTCGGGCTTTACACGCGTTTGCGCCTACGATCGACCAGGAACCGTAGCCCGCCTCCAAGACAACGTCAGCCCAAGTCGCAGCGACCCCGTGCCCCAGCCGCGGACTCCTCCAGAGGCCGTTGCTGATCTCCATACACTGCTCCACGTCGCCGGTGTACCGGGCGTTACGTTCTCGTCGGCCACTCGCTCGGGGGCCTCTTCGTCCGGCTCTACGCCAGCACGTATCCCGAGGATGTGGTTGGCCTTATTCTCGTTGACCCCTATTCCGAAAGGCTGGAGACGCTGTTGAAGCCCGAGCGCTGGGCAGCACTGGTGCGATTCAACGTTCGGTCAGGCAGTGACATCGTTGAGAACATTCCGGACTACGGCGAGCTAGAGACTATCGGGTATGGCAAAGACAACGTCGTGATGCGCCAGGCAACGACGACATCGCCGCTTCGCGCGATGCCTCTGGCGGTCCTCGCCCACGGCCGCCCGTTCGACCTGCCGAAAGAGGCGGAGGGATTCTCGTCCGATGCACTCGAATCAGTATTGTACACGGCCAACAAAGATCTGACGAAGCTTGTCCCGAACGCGCGCTTCTTCATCGCCAGAGAGAGCGGCCACGACATCCATCAAGACAAACCAGAGCTGGTGACCGAAGCGGTCCGACAGGTTGTCTGGGGCATTCGAGACCCAGCTACCTGGGATGATCTGGCATCTTGCTGTGGGAAATAACGGACACGCCGCGTCCAGGCTCGGATTGATCGGCCCCCAAAGAACCGGCTCGTAAGGAATGAGTCGAGGACGCTATTCTCGCGCGGTTTCGTCGGCCGCGCAGTAGAGCAACGGTTATGCGCGCGAGCGGTGCACCTACTCGGACACCGCCACCGCGCTTGTGCGATATGCGAACGGCGACGACTAGGGCTGAGCCGCCAATGACGCGACTATTGTCGTCGACCAGGACGGGGTAAACAAAGCCAAAAGCGCGCAAGAGCGGCAGATCTTCCGGATCTGCTTCGGCGGATGGCCGCGTGTCTCCTCGCCGAGCGCTGCGAGCTTCCGCGGGTCCATCATGACCGGCTTGAGATCCGTCAAAGGCGGGCCGTTATGATGAAGCAGCGAATGGGCCACGCTGAAGCCTTTCGGTTCAATGGCGCTCTCGCGAACCAAGCGAATCATAGCGCGCATTTCGAGCCTGCCCCAAAGCCGCGAATGTCAACATCACGCGTTTCTGCGCTGCTCGCCGGGGGCTTTTCCGACGCTCGCATGGTGCTCGTCAGCCCAACTTCGATCTGCGCCCGGCTGGCCTCGACCCGACGAACATGCATGCGCGTGGACGCGCGCAGAGCGGCGATTTTCGTCAGAAGCCGTTGTCGCTTGCTGCCCCTCGAGAGCGCGTCTCGCGGTATCTGTGGGCGGTGCATGGAAAGCCCTCCGGTGAACGTTGCCGGAGACCCTCCCGCGAAAAGGGAGCAATGTCTCTCCTCCTTCCGCGCTGAGGTTTTAGCTTTCGAGCGGGTGACGAAACGCGGGTATTGACAAGCAATCACGCGCCCGCGCAATTCGCTGGAGCTTCCATTTCAGCGAGGTCTGCCGAGTCAACGCGGTGCGCTAGAGCTTCCACTTCAGCGAAGTTCGCAGCGCATTTGAGTGGGGCAGTCGCCCGCTTGCTGGCGTCAGAGCCCGACAGAGTCCCTCTTCGTCGACGGGTGCAACGTCTCTCCCCCGGTTGGCGGGTGGCACCGGCATTCGGGCGAGTGAAGAATGCGGGTATTGACAAGCTATAAACGCCTAGCCAGCCGATTCGCTGGAGCTTCGATTTCACCTATTTTGCACGGCATTTGATTGTGCTAGGGCGCCTTTTGGTGCTCAAAGCGAGCATGCCGGCAGCGTCATCTTTCACGCGAGAAGCATTTCCTCCACAACTAAACGGGGGGCCCGGCATCGCAAGACGATCAATCAACGAATTTCACGTGCTAAACCGACACTGTTATCGAGATATATTTCCCTGTTCGATCGAGTAGGGAATAGATCTGTATCACCTGAAATTACGCGCGAATTTCAGCTTCGAACATCGCCGGACCCCGCTCTTTTGCGCTAAATCCCTGTTCTTTTCCCTGTTAGCAGGGAATTGCCGCATGGAGACCGGTTCGCGCGGACTGCGTCGTCAGCCACGCATTCGTGGAATTCGGAGACTTCGCCCTGAGCGGCGCAGAGCCCCGCATTCCGCGGGGCTTTGCGGGCGCGGAGATTGGAGACCTCCGGAATTAGGTCTGTCGTGGCGGTTTTGGGCGCCCCGTCTCCAATGTCGGTTTTCCAATCTCCGGAATTTGGCGGGCAGCGGGCCGGTGCGCTTTTCGTCGAGGCCAGTTTGCGTTCGGCGCT
>Ga0164305_10001190_pt1 | contig 10511 bp, 8 predicted proteins | sample Whisoiple_237_MG_FD_110215 | JGI IMG/M metagenome (GOLD analysis project Ga0164305, IMG submission 110215) | Soil microbial communities amended with pyrogenic organic matter from upstate New York, USA - Whitman soil sample_237_MG | ecosystem: Environmental > Terrestrial > Soil > Agricultural... | reverse complement strand
TTCTGGACATTCTCAACTTCCTTCTCCTCCTTCATCTCCCACGGCCGGTTTCCCTCGCCGCCGCAGGTCTGGGAGGCCGCGCGCCAGATCGGCGGCGACGGCTATGCCGACGCCAACCTCTGGCAGCACGCGCTGCACAGCCTTCGCTTGGTCATCCTGGGCTTCCTCGTCGCCGTCGCAATCGGCGCGCCGCTCGGCATCCTGATGGGCGCGAGCCGCCGCTTCGATGCCTTCATCACGCCGGTTTTCTCGCTGATCCGGCCGATCCCACCGCTCGCCTGGATTCCGCTGGCGATCCTCTGGCTTGGGCTTGGCGATGGCGCCAAGATCATGGTCATCTTCTTTGCGGCTTTCGTGCCCTCGGTCATCAACTCGCATGCGGGAGTGCGCGCGATCGAGCCGCATTTCCTCGAAGCCTCGCAGGTGCTCGGCGCGCGCGGCTTCACGCACATTCGCGCAGTGCTCGTCCCAGGCGCCATGCCGATGATCTTCACCGGCTTGCGTCTCTCGCTGCAGGCATCCTGGACGACGCTTGTCGCGGCCGAGCTCGTCGGTGCGCTGGCGGGCCTTGGCCGCGTGCTCAACGTCGCGCAGCAAGATATCTATCCCGCAATGATTCTCGTCGCGATGGCGGCGGTCGCGCTGCTCGGCTGGGCAACGACGCGTCTGCTCGACGTGATCGAGAGCCGGGCGATGCCGTGGCTGCCGGCCAGAGCCTGAGATGAGCGCACGCTCGTCGCGTCGGCCTTCCAATCTGGAAATTTGGGCGCTGGGAATTGGCGGGCTCATCGTCTTCTTTGGACTATGGGCCGGCCTGTCGGGCTTCGGCCTCGTGCCGCCGCGATTTCTTCCCTCTCCGGCTGCCGTTGCGGAGCGGATGTTCTTCCTCATCGATCATCCCTTTGCCGGGGCTACGCTTCCGCAACATGTTCTTTCCAGCCTCGGCCGCTATGGGCTCGGCTTCTTGCTCGCGGCGGCAATCGGCGTGCCGCTCGGCCTCTTCATGGGCTGGTACGGTCTTCTCGACGATATCGTTTCGACGGTCTTCAATGCCTTGCGGTTCATTGCGCCGATCGCCTGGGTTCCCTTCGCGGCTCTTTGGTTTGGGACCGGCGTGGGCGGCCCAATTATGGTTATTTTCGCCGGTGCTTTTCCGCCCTGTCTGATCAATGCCTACCGAGGTGCCAAATTCGTCGAGCCGAAATTTCTCGAAGCAGCACACACACTCGGCGCAGGCAATCTGCGCATCATTGTCGAAGTTCTGTTGCCCGCCTCGATCCCATCGATCGTCTCGGGCCTGCGAGTCGGTGCCGGGCTCGGCTGGCAATCGCTGGTCGGCGCCGAGTTGATCGTCGCATCCAGCGGCGTCGGCTACATGATGGTTCAGGGGCAGAGCGCGGTTTCGACACCGACCGTCCTTTCCGGAATGATCGCGATCGGAATCGTCGGCTATTGCGTCGATCTCGGACTGCGTGAGATGGAGGCCTTCACGCGCCGCCGCCGGGGTCTTGTGTGAGCACGATCACCTTCGAGAATGTCGGCCGCAAGTTCGATTCCGTTGTTGCTCTTGAAAAGGTCAATCTTCATGTGCGCGACAAGGAGTTTGTCGCCATCGTCGGACCCTCCGGCTGCGGCAAGACGACCTGCCTGCGTATGGCGGCGGGTCTGGATTTCCCGTCGAGCGGCACGGTCCGCGTCGGCACTCGGGAAGTCGTTGCGCCCGGGCCGGATCGCGCGGTCGTTTTCCAGCAGTTTGCACTGTTTCCCTGGAAATCCGTCTACGACAACATCGATTTCGGCCTGCGCAACAAAGGTGTGCCGAGCGCGGAGCGCGCGCATAGGATCGCCGCCGTTCTCAAAGTGATGAACCTCGAGGGCTACGAGCGGTCGTTCCCGCATCAGCTTTCCGGCGGGATGCAGCAGCGGGTCGCCATCGCGCGCGCTTATGTGCTCGATCCCGTGGTGCTACTCATGGATGAACCGTTCGGGGCGCTCGACGCACAGACGCGCGTTCTCATGCAGGAGGAGCTCGTGCGCCTGGCGCGGGTCAATCCCCGCACTGTCCTGTTCATCACGCATGGTGTGGAGGAGGCCGTCTATCTCGCCGATCGCGTAGCGATCATGACGCGCCGGCCGGGGTGCATCAAGGAGATCATTGACGTAAAGTCCCTCCGTGAGGCCGAGCACTGGAACAGCCTGCCTCGGATCGAGGACGTGATGGACCTCGAAAGCTTTGTCCATCTTCGCACGATGATCTGGAAGAGCCTCCGCGAGGAAAAGGTCGAAGAACGGAATTGATCCAGCGCTTGTCGCGACCGGTAGATCATCAAGAAATCAACAGGGAGAGAAGGCAATGAGAAAGTTCGTTTGGGCCGCTTGTCTGACCGGCGGTCTTATCGCAGCGGCGCCGCAGATCGCCACGGCGCAAGCTTCGATCGGTGTGAGCTATCAGCCCTCGCTTTATTGGGCGCTGCCCTTCTACATCGCCACCGAGAAGAAATGGTGGGAAGAGCTCGGGCTGAAGCCGAATTTTTCGACCTTCCCCGCAGGCGCGCCGCAAGTCGCAGCGGCGCAGGCGAAGTCCTGGGACGTCGGCGGCACGGGATCGGTACCGGCGGTGCTCGGCGCCGCGCGCTTCGGGCTTGTCACGATCGGCATCACCAATGACGAATCGAAAGCCAACGCGCTCTACGTGCGCGCCGGCAAATATGCGGAACTGTCGAAAGATCCCACAAAAATGAAGGGTGACAAGATCCTCATCACCACCAATTCGACCGCAGATTACGCTGCGCAAGGTTGCCTGAAAAAATGGGGTCTGAGCAAAAGCGACGTGCAGTTCGTCAATCTGGGACAGGCGCAGATCATATCGGCCATCACCTCCGGCAATGGCGACATCGCCGGCGTTTGGGCGCCGAATACCTACACGCTCGAAGAAAAGGACGGAGCAAAATACCTCTGTTCCGGCGCTGATACCGGCGCGATCGTTCCCGGCGCGCTGATTGCTCGCGCCGATTTCCTCAAGGAAAACCCCGATGCAGTCGCCAAATTCCTGGCCGTGTATCTTCGCGCTTGGTCTTGGACGAAGACCCATCATAAGGAAGCCGTCGCGATGATGAAGACGTTCTATACGCAGGGTGGCGTCGAGATTTCCGATCAGGCAGCCGAGACGGAGTTTTCAACGCGTCCGGTTTTCCTGCTCGATCAGCAACTCGCGATCATGGACCGCGCCAAAGGCGCGTCTGAAGTCGACGCGTGGTTCACGAACATTGCCGAGTTTATGAAAGGCAACGGCACGATTCCGACGGTGCCGGCTGCGGGCTCGTATATCGACAACGCACCGATGAAGCGCGTCGCTTCCGATCCCAAGCTGAAGGCGTTTGCGACAAAGGCGGAATGAGCCGGACATGGGCGTCGAATATCTAAAGCGCGCAGGCAAGACGCCCGAGACCGAAACCGCCAATGCGCAGGCGGTCGTGGTCGAAATGCTGGCCGCCATACGGCGCGGCGGCGAGCAGGCGGTTCGCGACTACGCAAGGACGCTCGACAAATGGACTGGCGACATCGTTGTCAGTGAAGCGGAGATCGAGCAGCGCACCCGCGACATCCCTGCGCAGGTGAAAGGCGATATCGAATTCGCAACCGCGCAGGTGCGGCGCTTTGCCCTTGCGCAGCGCGAGTCGGTGCGGGATTTTTCGGTGGAGATGCTCCCCGGCATGCAGGCCGGGCAAAAACTCGTGCCGGTCGATGTCGCCGGCTGCTACGTGCCGACCGGTCGATATGCGCATATCGCGTCGGCTTATATGTCGATTGCGACAGCCAAAGCTGCCGGCGTGCCCACCGTGATTGCATGTTCGGCACCCTTCCAAGGCGCGGGCATCCATCCGAAAGTGCTCTACGCCATCAAGGTCGCCGGCGCCGACATCGTCATGACCCTCGGCGGCGTGCAGGCTGTTGCGGCGATGGCCTTCGGACTGTTTACCGGCAAGCCGGCCGATATCCTCGTCGGTCCCGGCAACAAATTCGTCGCCGAGGCAAAGCGCATGCTGTTCGGCACCGTCGGCATTGATGTCTTCGCCGGGCCATCGGAGATTGCAATTATCGCAGATGCTAGCGCCGACCCGGCCATTGTCGCGTCCGATCTCGTCGGCCAGGCCGAGCACGGGCACGAAAGTCCGGCCTGGCTGATTACGATGTCGCGCGCTCTCGCCGACGAGGTGCTGCGTCTCGTTCCAAAGGCGATTGCGAAACTGCCGCCGGGCGCGTGCGATGCAGCCTCGGCTGCCTGGCGCGACTACGGTGAAGCGGTTCTCTGCGACACGCGGGAGGAGGCCGCGGCGATTTCCGATGGCTATGCACCCGAGCATCTCGAGGTCCAGGCGGCCGATCTCGATTGGTGGCTGGCGAGGCTGAAGAATTACGGCTCGCTCTTCCTCGGCGAGGAGACGACCGTTGCCTTTGGCGATAAAGCGTCGGGGCCGAACCATATCCTGCCGACGAAATTCGCGGCGCGGTATTCGGCCGGTCTCTCCGTGCATAAGTTCCTGCGGCCGCTTACCTGGCAGCGCATGGATCGCAAGGCTTGCAGGACAATCGCACAGGTAACGGCGCGCATTTCGCGTCTGGAAGGAATGGAAGCGCATGCGCGCACAGCCGACGATCGCCTGCGCAAATATTTTCCGGGCGAAAAGATCGATATGGGCGCCCCGGTCGAGGCGTGAGCAATCATGCGAGCGGCGTCTCTGTTCGACCTTACGGGCCGCACCGCGCTGGTAACCGGCGGCAATTCCGGCATCGGCCTCGCCATTGCGCGGGCGCTCGGCCTTGCCGGCGCGAGCGTTCTTCTGGTAGCGCGCCGCGCCGGCGAACTCGCAGATGCGACCGCCGGCCTGTCGAGGGACGACATCGCCGCGCGCTCGCTGAGCTGCGATCTCGCCGATGCCGAGGCGATCGATGCATTGATCGCTCAGCTACGGCAGCAAAAAGCTGCGATCGACATTCTTGTGAACGCCGCCGGTGTCAATCTGCGCCAGCCGTTTGCGGAGGTGAGCGCGGCGAATTTCGACTTGCATACCGCATTGCATCTGCGCGCACCATTTCTGCTGACGCAAGTCCTGGCGCCGGCTATGGCATCGCGCGGCTGGGGGCGCATTCTGAACATTGCGTCGCTCCAATCCGTGCGCGCCTTTCCAGACAGCGCTCCCTATGGCGCCGCGAAGGGCGGGATCGTCCAGCTCACCCGCGCAATCGCCGAGGAATTCTCGTGTGCGGGCGTCACCTGCAATGCAATCGCACCCGGGTTTTTCCCGACGCCGCTGACCGAGCCGGTCTTTGCCGACGAACGGCGCGCTGCCGCGAATGCCGCGCGCACCGCCCTCGGCCGCAATGGCGTGCTGGAGGACCTCTATGGCGCAGCGATTTTCTTCTGCTCAGACGCGTCCGCCTATGTGACGGGGCAGACGCTGTTCGTAGATGGCGGTTTTTCCGCGAAATAGCGCGAGGAACGAGATGAAGGCGCTGATCTATCGTGGGTCGCACGTCCTGGAATTTTCGGATGCGGCGGATCCTGTGCCACAGCCGGATGAAGTGCTGGTTGCGGTCGAGGCCGTTGGCATTTGCGGCTCCGACATGCATGCCTGGCATGGACATGACGAGCGCCGGCCGGCACCGCTCATCCTCGGACATGAGGCTGCCGGCCGCATCGTCACCGGTCCGCGCAAGGGCGAGCGGGTGACGATCAATCCGCTCGTCACCTGCGGCCGGTGCGATGCGTGCGTTTCAGGCCGCTCGAATGTGTGCGCGGCGCGCCAGATCATCTCCATGCCGCCGCGCGAGGGCGCGTTCGCGCAACTCGTCAGAATTCCCGAGCGCAATGTCGTGACGATCCCGCCGGGCATGCCGGTCGTGAAGGCTGCGCTCGCCGAGCCGGTCGCAGTGTCGTATCATGCCGTTGTCCTCGCGATGCGCGCGTTGCATCGGCCGCTGCCACGGGCGCGGTGTATAGTCATCGGCGGCGGGGCGATCGGCCTTGCCGCGGCTTTATGTCTGCGAATGTTTGGTGCGATGTCGGTAGACATCGCGGAATCGAACGTGGCGCGGCATGCTGCGATTGAAGCCGCCGGTCCGTTCAAAGTCTATGCTCTGGGCCCGCCCGATGATGCCGAGCCAGCCAGCACCGATCTTGTGATCGATGCAGTCGGGTCGAATGCAACGCGCACTTCCGCCTCGCGTCTGGTGCGGCCGGGCGGCGTCATCGTGCATACCGGTCTGCAAGGAGGCGGCGGCGGATTGAATATCCGGCGTCTCACCTTGCGGGAGGTGACGTTCATCGGCACGTATGCCTATACCATGGCCGATTTCCGCGAGACCGTCGCGGCACTGGCATCTGGACAGCTCGGACCGCTTAATTGGTTTGAAGAGCGGCCGCTTGCAGCCGGTGCTGCCGCGTTCAGCGATCTCGACCAAAGTCGCTGCGCTATGCCGAAAATCGTGCTGCGGCCCTAAGGGCGCGCGCTGGCCACCATGACGGCCGCGGCCGCAAGCGACTGCAGCTAACGGGCGGTTTTCGGCCACAGCAGTTTGCTCCGGAAATATCCATTTTGGCGAAGCGGACATTGATGAACTCACGTGAGGCGGCCGACCTTATTACTCGGTCCTATTCGGTCGGTGATGCTGTTCAGTTCAGATCATCCGAGAGTTTTTCACGTTCTAAATGCGAGCGGACTTGACGTTTTCGCAGCTGCCGTCACCGGTGATTGCATTCGAGTGGGCGACAAGCATAGTCATTAAATGGCACGGCTGCCGGTCAGTGGTTCGAGGATAGCTACGCCGCTTCGCACTGAGGCGGACCTTCGAACTGTGCTGACGCAATTGTGCCCAGACGAGCACCTCGGCAAATCAAACATCAAGGAGTTTCATGGCCGCCTGGGAATAATGATCGGGCAGTGGTCGGCGGAACAGGCCCGGCTAGACATCTCTCCCCTGGTGAAAATATTCAGGGCAATGCGTAGAAACCTTCAGCGGATCACCGCAATCCTGAGCGGGCGTGACGAAGGCATTCGCGAGAGCCGTGACATGGAGGTCGTGTCCCATTTAACGTCCCTCCTCGCGCTGAACCCCGAGGTCGGGTCGCGCGGGCAAGGGAACAAACTAATTAGTGCGTTCCGTGACGCCGACAAGTTGGGCATGCCTGCCTAATAGCCGCTTTCGAGCTTGAGCAGCAGGCCGTGCCGAGTACGCGCCATGTCGGCGTGCTAATGGATGGACAGTTTCGCGGCTTCTCTGACATCTGGAACGTAATCCAAAGCACGGCATCGTAAGCATCCCCCCGCGATCGTTAGGGGACCCAATTTCAGGATTTTCGGCCGTCCTTACTCGATCCGCGATAGCGCAACGCATCAATCAGCAAAGAAAACGGGGGGAGCATGCCCGCCGTGCCGTCTCGGGAACTACAGATAAGGTTGGGCACGTTGCATGAGTTCATCGAGATCCGGTTCGCTCAAATTGCGTGGCTTGCCCGGATGAATAATCGAAACTTGACAACTCTCCGCGGCCTCGACGAGCTGCCGATAGGTTCCAGCACGCGCATTAATGATAGAGGCCTGTTTATTAGCATCATAGCCGAACATTTTATCATTGATCTGAATGCATTCGTTGCACGTCGTACACCGGGGGGTCTCGATATAGGGATCATCTGAGCATGTCTCTGATGACGGCTCACTGGCGACCGGCTCGGCCGCCGACGTGACGGCCTGCACGGCTTCGTCTGTTGCGCTGCGCTCTGGGAGCGGTTTCGATTGACTCGCCAACGCAGTTTTCTCGAGCAGCCCCGCAGCGTGAGGATGGTTGATGCCGCCGAGGTCCTGCAGAGTGCGCCAGGTGGCGGCACAACGTCGCGCTTCTCTGACAAGCTTTTCCTCGACAATCACCGTCTGCAGCACGTCCTGCGGATCGACCATCCAAACGTAAGGCACCTGGTCGGAACGACAGGCCGGTTCTTCGCGCAGAAAATCCGCGATCGGTTGCATTTCATCGTTTTCCTGCCGATCAGACACACGAGCGAAATGGCTACTATACCGCCTGTCGCATGCGAGAAAATCAGCAAATGTGAAGGCGAGGCTTTCGGTTATCCGTTGATGCCTGCCATCCTCATACGCCAATTCGTGAAGAGGCCACTGCCGCTCAACCTGAGGATTGCCACCCAGATCAAAGCGGCAGGCCCACTCAGGCCCTGCCGAGGGATCATAGACAAACGCCGGGAAGGCGCGGGATTCCATGGCCGCAGCGGAGTTGAGATAAGGGCTAAGCGCAGCCTGCGGAGCAGCTCCGGAAAAGACACTGAACAATGCAGGTCCCGAACGACTCAAACCGCGGAATAGCCGATCGCCGTACTGAACGAGATTGGACGCGCTAGATTGCAGCACGTATGAGGACCCAAGGGCAATCACCATTCGGGCTAAATGCCTGTTGGAACCGGAGGACAAATTCTCGCTCCCGACCGCGGAAAGGTCCAGAATGTCATCAGTCTGAAGTAGGACCTTAACGGGAAGTCCAGCTGAGCAGGCTTGCAGGATGGCCTCGCTTTCCGCCGCCCCCATGTCGGCGGCGCGGATGCAAACGAGATAATCCGGAAACAGGTCCACATCCCGCGGCTCGAGCCGACCGGCATCGAACTCGGCGAAGAACGCATTGTGCGTCGACTCGCTATAGGCGCCGGTGACTTCGAGCTCCGCCATAGCGATCGCTTTCGTGACCTCGATCATGCGGGGCAGCCGCTCGCGATAGGCGACTGTTGCTCTCGCGCAGCTCTGGAATATGAACGAGTATAGGCCGCCAGCCATAGCTTGGTTCTGGTCATCCAGAGAGTAGAATCGCTGGGAGCGAAGCACCTTCAGCAAGCTGCGGATGCGCCTCTTACGGCTCTCGGAGAGTGAAGACATCGGCGCCATTTCCTGCAGGAGCTGCGAAAGAGCGCCGAAGTCGAATTTCGATGCAAACGCCTGACCCATTCCTGCCTTCAGCTTTTGTGGGCTCAAGCCCTTCTTCGAATGTGCCAAATCAGCGTACAGAATCTCATTTAGCCTCGCGATCAGCCCTTCGATGATGCCGCGGAACCGCCGCGCCTTCTTATGATACACGGCTTTCCAGATGTGTCGCAGCAGCCGAAACGGCATCGCACCATCGCAATCAAGGACTTCGCCCTCGATGGGCAACGCCGCGCGCAGTTGAGCCACACTGGCGCGCAGCTCCTGTTCGGACCGGAGCGAGATAGAGCTCGTTGCCGCGTTCCAAAGGTCGTCTAAGGCGCCGCCGCTGCGCGTCGCCACAAGCCTCCGAATCTCGCGCTCAATGCGCAGTGATTGGTGGCGAATTCGATCATCAATCGGAACCACACGTTGGAGCGCCTCGTCGAATAAGTCCGATAGGGATTTGACGGCGCTTTCGTCTTCGCGGCCATGCACCAGAACGACTGGAAAATCGTAACGCAGCTTCGTGAGGTCGCGATAACCAGCCAAAAATGCGGGCCGCAGGTCAAGTTCGGTGACCGACTCCAGGAGGGGCGAGGGGCGCATTCCCGCAAGATGGAAAGCAAGATGCGGTTGAAAATTTGCATGCATGCGAGCGTCGCCTTCTCTTTTCCGGCTCGGACGATTTGTGGATCGCCGCGAACCTCGGCTTCAGGCCGCCGGTTGCAACCCGACTGTCTCGTTGGGCCATACTGTGAACTTATCGAATTCCGCATCGAGACCCGATTGGATCAGTTTCGTCGAACGAAGCTGCCCGGCATTGCGAAGGTCCTCGTAACAGGGGATTTCCGAGTTCCGGTAGAGAATGCCGACCGGGATCGGATCGAGATCCGAGGCAATTTCGCGCGCCCGGTTTAGATTGGATGGGTCGTGCTGTTCTTGGTTCTTGTAAACCTTCGCTAGTTTTGGGCTGACCGTAATTCCCAGCTCGTGGTTGAGCAGCAGCACCCGCTGAGGATCCTGAATCCATGGCTCAAAGCGGTCTGGAAGCCATTCCGGGCAGCGCTGAATGATGCGAATAAACGACAACCCTTTGTGCCGGTAGGCAGCCATGATGATGTCGTATAAAACCTCGGGTATCCAATCGACTGCCTGCGCGACAAACGACACGTTTTGCACGCCAAGGGTGACCGTGAGTGGCTGCAACGCCTCGAGATAGGCGCCGCGCGGGGTCGTGTTGCTCTTCAAGCCCTTGGGTGAGGTCGGCGAGGCTTGCATCTTGGTCAAACCGTAAATCTGGTTGTCATGCAGCATCACCGTCAAATTCATATTGTAGCGGATGGCATGAATCCAATGCGCAGCGCCGATGCTGCAGCAGTCGCCGTCGCCGGTGTTCACGAAGACGGTGAGATCCGGGCGCGCCATCTTGATGCCTTCGGCCACCGGCAATGCGCGGCCGTGAATGCCGTGGAAACCATATGTCTTCATGTAATGAGGAAAGCGGCTCGAGCATCCGATGCCGGAGACGAATACGGTCTTTTCAGGCCG
>Ga0164305_10001187_pt1 | contig 10525 bp, 10 predicted proteins | sample Whisoiple_237_MG_FD_110215 | JGI IMG/M metagenome (GOLD analysis project Ga0164305, IMG submission 110215) | Soil microbial communities amended with pyrogenic organic matter from upstate New York, USA - Whitman soil sample_237_MG | ecosystem: Environmental > Terrestrial > Soil > Agricultural... | reverse complement strand
CTGGCCTGATCGGTCGTCAATTGATTGACGGCGCCGATCGTCATGCGCCGTGATGGGACGCCGCGACCACCGCCGTGCGGCCGATATTCTACGATATAAGATTTGTACCCACTTGGCATGACGCGGAGACCAAATCCGGCGAGGTCGTCATCGTAAAGAATGTAACCGCGAGCAGCGGGCTTCGCGGCATCAACGGTCCGTTTCGTGAGGCGTCCGGTAGGCATTCTTGAAGGGCCCCAATGTCGGCACCATGTCGGCACCGTGTCGGCTACTAGAGAACATAACCGGAAATCAAAAATCAAGGCCAGCGCTCGAAAAACCAGGAAGATCAACGTTTAGGTCATCACGGCTCATTCCAGGTAATCGGTATCTCTCCTTCTTCCAAGCTGAATACGAGGGTTCGATTCCCTTCACCCGCTCCAATCAAATCAGACATTTAGACCTTCTCCCAAATTGCGTTTTTCCGAATTTGGCTGCCCATTCGGAAAACTCTTCAGCCTTTGTTCTTTCGACGACGCCCTTCGAGCCGCGCTGCATCAGCCTGCCTAACCTTTTCCAGATCCACCGGATTGTACGTCTTGAACAGCACGTTCGAGTGTCGATGGTGTTGCCAAACTTCTCGGCCACATCCCGCGCATCCCCGCCGCCAGTGAACGTCTCGACCACACGAGAGCGGCGCATATCGCGGAGCTGGCGCTTGTCGCCCGGCATGACGATTGCCCGAACGGTTGCGAAATCGTTTGCTAGGCGGCTTTGGCCGTAAGGCACGCCGGTTCGCATTCGGAAGAGAAAGGACTCGTCCGTGTGCTCTGCCCCAAGTTCGGCCAAGTAGCGGCGTCCGCGCGTCCTGAGGCGAAAAACCCGAATCCCAGGTTACGATGATTATGCACGCGAGACCTCGATAGCCGGCCCGCCAAGCGCCTTTCGCCAGCCGGACGGCCTCGCCATACCCGAAGCGCTGATGGCGCGCCCGCGGGGCTCTATTGACGACCTTTTTCGAGGGGTCGGTTAGCTGCGTATAGCGAAGCGCTTGCATCACACGCCAGAAGGCTCGGAAGGTCTTCAGCGCTTTGTGGGCGGCGTCGATCCCGCTGACCGTCTCCATGTCCGCGCGCCACTCGTCGATCATCTTCATCGTGATCGAATCCGGTGCGCAATCGCCGAAAAATGGTTCGATGCGCTTGTTCCACGCTTCCCACCAAATCTTGTATCGGGTGGAGGGCGCCAGCCGTGACCAGGCCTCGGTTTGAATCCATTCCTGCCACGCAGCGCCTACCGAGCCGGGTACCTTGTCGATTCCACCGGCAGGACAGATTGCCCAAGCCGGATCGAGAAAGGCTCGCTTCTGTTTGCGCAGGACCGATGAGACCGCCTGCAGGTGGAGAATGTCGCTCGGCCTCTCAACAAGCAGAGTATTCTTTCCAATAATCAAGCCCTGTGTAACCTCAAACCCCATTGCCCCGAAAATCGGGAAGTTAGTTTGCGGATCTGTTGTAAGCACATCGCCTCGCACCTTTATACCTTGAGATTGCTTTCGGTTCCGCCCATCGACAACGACCACGTCTTCCACCGTTCGTCTCGCGGTGCATCTATATCTGCATCGCGGGGGCGTGCACGCCGACATGGTGCCGAACGTCGCCGTGAGCCGCGTCAGCGATCGCGCTTTTCCGAAATCGGCCGGCGCGTTCGAATAGTCGGCGCGCCGCCTTCGCGTTCGGTCGCGCGCTCGCTCGCCTGACGCGCGGCTTGCTCGGCGCTCTGCTGCTGCATGATACGCAAGACGCGCTGCTGGGCGAGCTTGCGGCATGCCATGACGTTTCGCTGTTGGTCGGAAGTCACGCGGGCCTCGTTGATTGCGCCGTCCAGCCAAGCTTAGCCGTAGAGGCGGAATGCGGCTGAAACGCGGCTTGGCTTAAGCTTCGTTTGGACCCGCGAGAAGTTCCAGAAAAATCATCGTGATCGATCGGAATGAGCAGGTCCGCGCAATCGCGCTTTGCGCGTGCCGTCGGCCGCGTTATCTCCATAATCCCGAATCGTTTTTCACCGGAGGCTTCCATGCTCTTTTCTGCGAATCGGCGCGCATTCGTTGCGGGACTCTCGTCGACGCTTATCGGCCTCTCGCTCGATCCGGCCTCTGCCGCCGCGAAGGCGAAGATGAAATACGACACCGACAATGACGGCACGCTCGATCTGAACGAAGTAAAAGCCGCCGCTGGCGCCACTTTCGACAAGCTCGATCGCGATCACGACGGCACGCTCGACAAAAAGGAGCTGGGCGGCCGCATCGGCAAGGACATGATGGCGGATGCCGATCCCGATAAGGACGGCACGATTTCCAAGGACGAATATCTCGGCCTTGCCGAAAAGCTGTTCAAGGAGGCCGATGCCGACGGCGAGGGCACGCTCGATGCCAAGGAGCTGCGCTCCAAAGCCGGTCGTCAGTTGCTGAAGCTTTTGAAATGAGAGCACTCGGCCGTTGAGCGCCCCGGCAGAGCAGGCGAACCCGGAGCCAACGCGCGCGGATCCGATCGGAATTCTGCAGGCGCTGATACGCTGCCCCTCGGTGACGCCGGAAGAGGGTGGGGCGCTGCACTATCTCGCAGGCCTGCTCGGCGAAGCCGGATTTGAAACGCATATCGTGCGCTTTAGCGAGCCCGGCACGGCGGACGTCGACAATCTGTTTGCGCGGATCGGCGAGGGCGAGCTGAATCTCGCCTTTGCCGGACATACGGATGTCGTGCCGCCTGGCGATCTCACCCGTTGGCGCTTCGATCCGTTCTTGGGCGAGATCGCCGATGGCATGATTTTCGGCCGCGGCGCCGCCGATATGAAGGGGGGCGTCGCCGCCTTTGCCGCGGCGGCGTTGAATTACGTGGCCCGTTCGGGGAAGCCGAACGGCGCGCTGTCGCTGCTCATCACCGGGGATGAAGAAGGTCCCGCCGTCAACGGCACGGTCAAACTCCTGCAATGGGCGAAAGCGCGCGGCGAGCGCTTCTCGCATTGCATCGTCGGCGAGCCGACCAATCCGAACGCGCTCGGCTACATGATCAAGATCGGCCGCCGTGGCTCGCTCAATGGCGAGGTCGTCGTCAGCGGCCGGCAGGGCCATTCGGCCTATCCGCATCTCGCCGAGAATCCGCTGCCCATTATGGCGCGTATCGTCAGCGCGCTCTCCGATCTCGTGCTCGACAAGGGCAACGCGCATTTCGAACGCTCGCAGCTCGTCGTCACCTCGATCGATGTCGGCAACAGCGCGTTCAACGTCATTCCGGGCGAGGCGCGTGCACGCTTCAACGTGCGCTTCAACGATATCTGGACGCCGGAGACGCTGCACGCGCGGCTCGAGGCGGCAATCCGCGAAGCCGCCGGCAATGCGAAGGCGGAGCTCATCTGCCATCCCTGCAATTCGCTGGCCTTTATCACCGAGCCCGAGGCTTTCGTGCAGACGGTTTCGCGCGCCATCGAAGCGGAGACCGGCAAGAGTCCGGTTCTCTCGACGAGCGGCGGCACGTCGGACGCGCGTTTCATCCGCGACTATTGCCCCGTGGTCGAGTTCGGCCTCGTCGGACAGACGATGCACGCTTTCGACGAGCACGTCGCAGTCAAGGACGTGCAGGCGCTGACGCGCATTTATGAGCGGATTATCGAGGATTATTTCACCGCCTAAGGCCGGGAACGCCGTCTCAAGGCCGGTGAGCTCCTATTCGATATCCCTCTGAACGGGAACGTGATATGCTCCGTCCAACGGAGCAGCAAATATCATGGCCAAATCCCACAAAGCCTCGTTTCAATATGAAAGTTCGGGCATAGCGCATGTCGGCACGTTCGAAGTGCAGGGCTTCGGCCCTGACACCACCGTCGAGGTCAAGACAAAGTTCGGCAGCGGCAAGACCGAGCTTGGAAGACGTTCGCTGAATGAAGTCGCCTGCGCTTTGGCGCGGCGAATCGAGAAGGGCGCCCCGCGCTGATCATCGAATTTACGCGGGCCCGAATACGCCCGCGAAAGGCTGATCATGGTCGAAAAGACTGACGATCTTGATCTGCACCGCGGCATGGCCGCGCAAAAAGCCACTCTGTTGCGCCGCTCGGAAGGGGCGGTCCGCGCCGATCAGAGAGCTTTAAAGACGCGGCAGGAAGAGCTCGAGCACTTCATGCTGGCTGCGCCGGCAAAGACCTGGTCCGAGGCGGCTGAAAGAGCGGCGTATTTGCTGAAACTCTTCGCCGATAGTCCAACGGCGGAGGACCCGCGGCGCCAGAAACTCATCCACTCCGTATTGGCCGATTTCGACCGGCTTGCTAGCGCCGGGACCTAGAGAGCAGGTATGGACTGAGGCCGACCGAGCGAGATAAGTTGGCGTTTAGTCCGGTTTAGTAAACGCCACATGACCCGCAGCGAGGAGATCAAAGCCATTATTGCGAGGCTCTATGCCGCGCGGAAAAACGGCGACCTCGACGCGATCCTGCGCTTCTTCGATGACAATGCCACTTTCGCGATGAGCGGATCGAAGCAGGCGAGTGGCATCGCCATGGAAGCCAAGGGTGCGGATGAAATCCGCGCCGCACTGCAGAACCTGCTTAATGCCTATGACATGCACGAGCAGACGATCCTGTCTTTTCTCGTCGACGACGAGAAGGCGGCGGTGCATCACCGTTCAAAGATGAAGTTCAAGCCGACCGGCGAAGTGTTCGATACCGAGATGCTGGATCTATGGAAATTGCGGGGTGACAAGATCGTCTCGGTGATCGAGTTCGTCGACACCGCGCTCGCGCAGGCGCATTTGCTGCAGCTGAAGTGAAATGCATCAGTCGGAGAGGGTCCTGTTCATCACCACGACCTCGTGGCCGTTTTGTTCGAGCCGCTCCACCGGGCGCCAGCCGAGTTTTGCGTAAACTCCTTCCGCCGACCAGGTGAACAGCCAAAGCGTGTCGACGCCATTCTCGCGCGCAAAATTCTCGATGAAGCGCACGAGGGTGCTCGAATGACCGCGCCCACGCATGCTGCGATCGACGACGACGGCGGCGAGCCAAGGCGTCCATTGCGGCCGGCTCTCGAGGTCATGCTCGACGATCGAGGCCGTGCCGGCGGGAGTGTCGGCCTCGAGCAGCACAAAGGTGCGCGGCAGCCAGCCCGCGCGCCGCACCGGCGTGAACAGGTGCTGCGTCTCTTCAAGGCTTTTGCCGGAATAGGACCAGAATTCCTCGTGCGCCCATTTGGCGACGACCGGCAGCAGATCCGGACGGTCTCGCAAGGCAACGATCGTTTCGGTCATGCGGCTCGTCTCCGACCTTTTCCCGGGATAGCGCGTTCATCCAAACCGCGCAGCCTCGACTTGCGCCGCCGTTCTCCCTATGTTCGATGCTCGGGAGAGCCGGATGCAACTCTATTGGTGGCCGAAAACGCGCAGCCTCCGCGCGCTGTGGATGCTGGAGGAGGTGGGCTGCCCCTACGAGCGCGTGCCGGTCAATATCACGCAAGGCGGCCAGAAGGACCCAGCCTTTCTCGCCGTCAATCCGATGGGCAAGCTGCCGGCGCTCGCAGACGGGGAGGCGAAGCTCGCCGAATCGGCGGCGATCTGCGCCTACCTCGCCGACAAATTTCCCGAGGCTGGCCTCGCGCCGCCGGTCGGCGATGCCAGGCGTGGAAGATACCTGCATTGGCTGTTCTTCGCACCGGCCTGTATCGAGCCCGCCTTCACGCAAAAATTCGCCAAGATCGAACTGCCCGAAAGCTCGGCGGGATGGGGCTCTTATGACCGGGTTTTTTCAGTTCTCGAACAGACACTTACGACCGGACCTTGGCTTCTCGGTGAAAGCTTTTCCGCCGCTGATGTGATGATCGGCAGCGACCTCTGGTTCGGCATCCACCTGTTCAAGCTTGTCGAGCCGAAGCCGGCGTTTCGCACCTATGTCGACCGCTGCCTCGCCCGGCCCGCGCTGCAGCGGGCGCTTGCCATCGATGCTGCCGGTGTTTGAGGCGCTTGCTCTTGCGTGGACGGAAGAGGCCCTCCGCGCCCCTTATTCCGGCTCACCCGTCCAAGGCCGGGAAGCGGATCGCCTCGTCCTCGGCGTGTCCGCCTCGGCTCTGGGCCGACCCTGGCGCGCCCGCCTCGACGCCGCCGGCGAAACCCGCGCGCTCACGATCGCCCAGGCGCATGGCCATCCCGATATTCTCGCTCGCGTCCTCGCCGGACGCGGCGTCACGCACGAGACGGTGGCGCAATATCTAGATCCGACGGTGCGCGCGCTCATGCCCGAGCCGTTCTCGTTGCAGGGGATGGAAGCGGCAGTGGCGCGCCTCGTCCGCGCTATTGAGGACCGCGAGACGATCGCGATTTTCGGCGATTATGACGTCGATGGCGCTTGCTCGGCGGCGCTGCTTGCCGGCTTTCTCGATGCAGCGGGCTGTTCCCGCCTCATCCACATCCCCGACCGCATCTTCGAGGGCTACGGCCCGAATGTCGCGGCGATCGAAACGCTGAAAGAGCAGGGCGCGGGCCTGCTCGTCTGTGTCGATTGCGGCACGATGAGCCACGGTCCACTGGCGCAGGCGAGGGCGCTCGGCCTCGACTCGATTGTCGTCGACCACCACCAGGCGCCGGAAGTCCTGCCCGAGGCGATTGTCGTCAACCCGAACCGGCTCGACGATCTCTCTGGCCTCGGCCAGCTCTGCGCCGCGGGCGTGGTGATGATGGTGCTGGTCGCCTTGAACCGGGGCTTGCGCGAACGCGGCTTCTGGACCGCCTCTCGCCCGGCGCCGGATTTACTCGCCGCGCTCGATTTGGTGGCGCTGGCGACCGTCGCCGACGTCGCGCCGCTGACCGGTCTCAACCGCGCCTTCGTCATGAAAGGGCTCGGGGTCATGCGCGCGCGGGAGCGCCCGGGCATGACGGCGCTTATCGATTGCGCGCGGCTCAACGAGCCGCCGCGGCCGTATCATCTCGGCTACCTCTTGGGCCCGCGCATCAATGCCGGCGGCCGGATCGGCGACGCGTCCCTCGGCGCGAAGCTGCTCTTGTCGAGCGATCCCGACGAGGCGGCGCGCATCGCCGCCGAGCTCGACCGCCTCAACGAAGAGCGCCGTCTCGTGGAGAAAGGGACGCTCGAAGCCGCGGAAAAGCAGGTGCTGGAAACCCAGGCGATCGAAGGCGAGCGAGCGGTAATCGTCGCAGCCGGCGAGGGCTGGCATCCCGGCGTGGTCGGCCTTGTCGCCGCGCGGCTGCGCGAGCGCTTCGATCGCCCGGCTTTCGCCATCGCTTTTGCCGGCGAGACGGGTACCGGCTCCGGCCGCTCCATTCCTGGCGTCGATCTCGGCCGGGCCGTGCGGGAGGCCGTCGAGGCGGGCCTTCTCGAGAAAGGCGGCGGTCACGTGATGGCCGCCGGCGTCACTCTGCGGCGCGAGTGCCTGGACAAATTCCGCGGTTTTGTCGAAGAGCGCATCGGCGCCGCAATTGCCGCCGCGCGCGCCGACGCCTCGCTCAAAATCGATGCAGTGCTCACCGCTGCGGGCGCGACCCCCGAGATTGCCCACCTCATCGAGAACGCGGGGCCCTTCGGTTCCGGCAATCCTGAGCCGATCATTGTCATCCCCGGCCATCGGATCGAACAGGTCTCGGAGATCGGCGCCGGCCATCTGCGATTTTGCCTGATGGGAGACGACGGCGGCACTCTCGAAGCGCTGGCCTTCGGTGCCGTCGGACGGCGTTGCGGCGACGCGATCCTCGCCGCGCGCGGCGAACGCGCCCATGTTGCCGGCCATCTCACGCTCGACCGTTGGGGCGGCGGCGAGCGGGTCAGGCTTCGTGTCGTGGATCTCGCGCAGGCGGGCCTTCGCCGCGCCTGATGTTCTTGCCAGCGGAGTGTGGCGACACTAATGTCCGCGCCGTTCCGATTGCCTTCGGCATCGTCGCTCAGCGCCCATCGTCTAGCGGTCCAGGACGTCGCCCTTTCACGGCGAAAACAGGGGTTCGAGTCCCCTTGGGCGCGCCAGAAACCGGAATGGCGGCTTTCGAGCCGGAGATGGCCGATACTGTTGAAAAACACATAGTCCTTGTATTTTCAGGGTCGAGGATTCGTCCGAGGATGGAGAGACGTGAGGGACCACGTCTGGAGCGGTCTAAGTAACGTCGGAGCCTTACAGCGGACTTGCGGCACCATCTACTTGCGTACATCCGTCGCAGCCTGCTTGGGAAAGATTTCGAGAGACGCTCAACTTTGGAGTTTTTCAACAATATCGGCCGAAAGCCGTCGTCAACTCAGCTTACCTTATATTCCCTCAGTCTGCTCGCTAGCAGGCGACGAAGATGGCGCCAGAAGCGTCATTCGATTCCTTCCTGCGCTCAGGCTCCGGAAGCTGCGCGATAAGCTCGGAAATGACATGCCGCAAACGCTGGGTGTGCTGCTGGCGCGCGATGTGCGTGGCGATCCGGCTTGCGCGAAATCACCGACATGCACACGGATGATCCTGAGATGGCCCTGCTCCTGCGCGACACTTACGGCATTGTGAAAGAGGTTGAAGATGATCCTGAACAGATCGGTCGGATCGATGAGGGCCGACAGACGCGTGCTTCCGGAAATCTCGATTTGGAAACCCTGTGGGATTCGAATTTGTCGCCGACGCTGATTTCCTGCACCATCCCGAAGACACGTGGACGAATATCGTATTCAAGAACCCGACACCTAACGATGAATTCGTGCTGAAATTCTGTAGGCCCTGGAGGGGCCTCTTCTCCAGCGGCATCACCTGAGAAGTTACATTGTTACACACGCTCCACTTGCTTGCGGGATGAACGTGCGTTCGTAAGATCGGGTTCGATGTAGGCAGGGTCGGCGCGTCTCGGCACCGTTCTTGCTCCCGCCTTTCGGGATTCAAGCAGAGGGTGATTTCCATGTGCCAAGGCAACGATCCGACGTGTCCGCATTTCACGCTACATCGCCAGAAGCTGATGGAGGATCTCAGCCGTGAGCGCCGAGCCTTTCTGAAGAGCGCATTCGTTGCGACCGGCGGCGCGGCCGCCCTCGGCGCCGGGGGCGGCCTTGTCTCTTCGGCAGCCGCACAAACTGCGGCGCCGCGCGCCAGCGGCGCCAAGCCCGCGTATCACTACCTGCCGGCAACCGCCGATACAGTGCATTGGGGCTATTTCAGCAAACTTCTGAAGCCGCAGGTCGAGATTAATTCCGGCGATTTCATCACCATCGAGGCGTTGACGCATCACGCCAACGATGATGCCGAACGCATGGTGCAAGGCGATCCCGGCGCCGAGAGCGTCTACCTCTGGACGAAAGACAAGAAAGGCGTGAACCGCCGCGGCGCCGGCCCCGTCGACGGGCCGCTGAAGAAGGGCGCCGGCGAAGGCCAGGGCGTGCATATCTGCACCGGGCCCGTCTTCGTGCGCGAAGCCGAGCCCGGCGATATCTTGGAAGTGCGTATCGTCGACGTGAAGCCGCGCCCCTCCGCCAATCCGAAATATGCGGGCAAGGCGTTCGGCAGCAACGCCGCGGCGAATTGGGGCTTTCAATACAAGGATCTCATCACCGAGCCGAAGCCGCGCGAGGTCGTGACGATCTACGAGCTTGATGCGGGCGGCGAAAAGAACTGGGCCCGCGCCGTCTATAATTACCGCTGGATGCCGCAGACCGACCCGTTCGGTATCGTGCACGCGACGATCGACTATCCCGGCGTGCCGGTCGATCATTCCAAGGTGACAAAGAATTTTGATATCTTAAAAAATGTGCGCGTCCCGATCCGCCCGCATTTCGGCGTCATCGGCCTCGCGCCGAAGGAAGCCGACATCGTCGACTCGATCCCGCCGAGTTACGTCGGCGGCAACATGGACAATTGGCGCGTCGGCAAGGGCGCGACGATGTACTATCCCGTCGCCGTTCCCGGCGCGCTGATGTCGGTTGGCGATTCCCACGCGTCGCAGGGCGATTCCGAACTCTGCGGCACGGCGATCGAGTGCTCGCTGACCGGCACGTTCCAGCTGATCGTGCACAAAAAGGCGGCGCTCGAGCACACGGCGCTGGCCGGACTGAACTTTCCGATGCTGGAGACGCAGGACGATTGGGTCCTGCACGGATTCAGTTTCGCCAATTATCTCGCCGAGCTCGGCGCGAACGCGCAATCCGACATCTATCAGAAATCCTCGATCGATCTCGCCATGCGCGATGCCTTCCGCAAGACGCGGTCGTTCCTGATGGCGACGCAAGGTCTGACCGAAGACGAAGCGATCTCGCTCATGTCGATCGCGGTCGATTTCGGCATCACGCAGATCGTCGATGGCAATTGGGGCGTGCACGCGATCATCAAGAAGAGCCTATTCGCGGGGGTGGCGTAGTATTGGTTCCCGGCGGCGGTAAGCCGACCGGGAACCCAGGCCACCGCACGAGTCTGGACCCGATCGCTCTTGCGGACTTGCGGGAATGATAAAGAGCGGCGCGTTGCTGTAATGCGCCCTCGCCACGGCTATAGCTCTGATTCGATTGCTCGGAGCAGCTGGAATCGCATCGCGCCGTTGTTGCTCCGCAG
>Ga0164305_10001186_pt1 | contig 10528 bp, 12 predicted proteins | sample Whisoiple_237_MG_FD_110215 | JGI IMG/M metagenome (GOLD analysis project Ga0164305, IMG submission 110215) | Soil microbial communities amended with pyrogenic organic matter from upstate New York, USA - Whitman soil sample_237_MG | ecosystem: Environmental > Terrestrial > Soil > Agricultural... | reverse complement strand
TCCGCCGGCAGGTTCTTCGGGCCGAAGATGCCCGGGCGCTCCGCGTCGGCGTCGGTCCCCCACGCGCAGGAGGAGTCGGCGAAGGTGCCGTCGAGGCCGGGCAGGCCGGCGAGCTGGTCGAGGACCCGCCCGGTCGGCGTCATGCACTGCTGGGCCAGGGCGTCGGGCACGTTCGGTACGACCGAGTGGTCGGCGTACAGGACGTCGCCGTGGCGGTCGGCGGCCGTCGTGTTGACCCACGGCATCCCGCCGCCGGCGTCCTGCCGCTTCAGCAGGTCGCGCACGTCGTGCGCCTTGCCCATGTCGAGGAAGGTGTCGATCGTGCGCAGCTGCTCGGCGTTGGCGTCGCGGATCGCCCAGATGCTGGCCGGCGACCACGGCATGAGCAGGTCCGGCGCGTCGATGACGTAGCCCTGCGGGGTGCGGTAGAGGTCCTCCTTCGCCGTGCCCAGCGAGCCGTCCTTCTTCCGCACCGTCACCGTCACGTGGCGGTGCTCGAGGTCCTGCGGGCCCGCATCGGTGGTGTACGACGTGGGGCCGGTGGCGTGGTACTCGTACGGCGTGAACCGGTAGGCCGTGGAGACGGTGTGGCTCCACGCCACGTCCTTGTTCCAGCCGATGTTGACCACCGGCGAGCCGATCAGCGAGGCCCCGGCGACGTCGTACCGACCCGGGATCGTGAGCTGCTGCTGGGTGAACCGGTAGCGGCCCCGCCACGGGAAGTGCGGGTTGCCGAGCAGCATCCCCTTGCCCGTGGTGCTGGCGTCGCCGCCCACGGCGGTGGCGTTGGAGCCGAACGGGGTGCTCGGGTCCTTGCCGAGGCCCGCGAGCAGCTTGTCGCGGTCCACGGCGCCGGCGGGCGGACTGGGCAGGTTGGGATCACCCGGTGACGGCGGCGCGGCGTCCACGATCTCCTTGACGAAGACGCCGCTGGAGGCGAGCAGGTTGGCGAGGTAGACGCCGTACCAGAGGTCGAGCGGCGTCGCCTTCTCGCGGAGGTAGCCGGCACCGTGGCAGGCGGGGTCGGTGACGCCCTGCGGCCCGACCTTCGCGAGGTAGCGGTTCAGCCCGGCCGTGTAGCCGCGGACCATCGCCCGCGCCTGCTTCCCCGGGCCCGCCACCGGGTCGCGCAGCAGCTTCTCCACCACGTGCCGGTTGCGCAGGTCGGTCACGAACGCGTCCACCTGGAGGTTCGACGCGTCCAGGGTCACCTGGTCGTTGTAACGACCCCTGGGGCCGAACCAGCGCGACCGCTCGCCCCTCGCCGTCAGCAGCGTGTCAGCGAGGGTGCAGGTCGAGGTCTGCGCCGCGGCGTAGCCGCTGCCGAAGCCCAGCGAGCCGAAGCTGGTCGCGGTGATGTGCGGGATGCCGTGCTCGGTGCGCCGGATGGTGGCGGAGTAGGCGTGCCCGGCACGAGCCGGCCGGGCCCACTGCGCGGCGGCGCTCGGCGCAACGGCGGTCGAGGTGACGACGGCCCCGAGCGGGACCAGGCTGGCGGCAGCAACCAGGGCGGTCAGGCGGGAGAACATGTTCTACCCAACGGGTGCCGCCCGCGGAGGTTATGGCCGGCAGACCTTCAGAGGTACAGGCCGGTGGGCTCGTCGCCGAGCCGGTCCGCGGCGACCGCGTGGACGTCGCGCTCGCGCATGACGACGTAGAGCTCGCCGTTCACCTCGACCTCGGCCTTGTCCTCGGGCTCGAAGAGCACTCGGTCGCCGACCTCGACGGCACGCGCGTGTGGGCCGACGGCGACGACCTTGGACCACGCCAGGCGGCGGGCGCCCATGGCCGCGGTCGCCGGGATGACGATGCCGCCGGAGGACCGACGCTCGCCGGACTCGCGGTCCACCTCGACCAGGATCCGGTCGTGGAGCATCTTGATGGGAGTCATGAGGTCGGGCTCGCTACTTGCTGGGACGGTCGTGGCGCGGCTGGCGGTGCGGTCAGCGGACGACCTTGCGGATGACGACGAAGACCGCGATCACACCGACGACGCCGCCGACGGTCTTGAGGATGTTGTCGGTGCGCGGCTGACCCGTCCGAACGTCGACGTAGTGGGCCTTGATGCTGCTCACCTCGCGGCTGACGATCGTCTTCGGGTGCGCGCGGTAGAGGAGCTGGTCGATCGTGGTCGCCAGGTGCTGGCGCGTCTCTTCGATCTCGCGCTCGAGGGAAGACATCTCGTTGCTCACCTGCGCAGGCTACCAACCGGTCACCCACGGGCCGTCCGTGTGTCCTACTGTTTCGGGCATGGAACGGCTCTCTCCCGGTGACACCGCGCCCGACTTCACCCTCCCCGACGACACCGGTGCGGAGGTCAGCCTGTCCGACCTGCGCGGTCGCAAGGTGATCGTCTACTTCTACCCCGCCGCGATGACGCCCGGCTGCACCAAGCAGGCCTGCGACTTCACCGACTCCCTGGACTCGCTGAAGGCCCAGGGCTACGAGGTGCTCGGCATCTCCCCCGACAAGCCGGAGAAGCTGGCGAAGTTCCGCGACAAGGACGGGCTCACGATCACGCTGCTCTCCGACGCGGACAAGTCGGTGATGACGGCGTACTCGGCGTACGGCGAGAAGAAGATGTACGGCAAGGTCGTCCAGGGCGTCATCCGCTCGACGTTCGTCGTCGACGAGGACGGGAAGATCGAGGTCGCGCAGTACAACGTCAAGGCCACCGGCCACGTCGCCAAGCTGCGCAAGGACCTGGGGCTCGACGCGGCCTGAGCCCCGACCAGCCGAAGTGGTGGAACAGGCAGACACGCAGGTTTTAGGTACCTGTGCCTTCGGGCGTGGGGGTTCAAGTCCCCCCTTCGGCACCCAGCGCATCCGACGACCTTTCCGGTGAGCGGGTCCGGCACGGAGGTGTGGCCGGGCGGCCCCGAGCGTTCGGCTCGGCTGGAGGCGTCGACGGACGGCCGACCCGCTGGGCTGCGGGCCAAGCGGCGCGCGCCCTGACATCATCGACCCATGCGCACCAGCAGGCTCGAGGCGTTCAGCGACGGAGTCCTCGCGATCATCATCACGATCATGGTGCTGGAGCTGCACGTCCCTGAGGGGGCGAAGCTGTCGGACCTGGCCGACTCGGCCACCGGGTTCGTGACCTACCTGCTGAGCTTCGTCTACATCGGGATCTACTGGAACAACCACCACCACATGTTCCAGCTGGTCCGCCGCATCGACGGCACCGTGCTGTGGGCCAACCTGCACCTGCTGTTCTGGCTCTCGCTCTACCCCTTCACGACCGCCTGGATGGACGAGACCGACCTCGCCCGCACCCCGCTGGTGATCTACGGGGTCAACCTGCTCGCCGCCGCGATCGCCTACTACGTGCTGGTGCAGGCGATCTTCCGGGCCGAGGGTCCGGGCGGCCTGCTCCGAGAGGCCGTGGGCCGCGACCTCAAGGGCAAGGTGTCCCCGCTGATCTACCTCGCGGGCATCCTGACGGCCTACCTCGTCGGCTGGCCGGCCCTGGTCTTCTACGCCGCGGTCGCCGCCATCTGGCTGGTCCCCGACCGGCGGATGGAGGCGTACGTCGCCCAGCACGGCCTGGCCGACTGACCCTTCAGCCGGCGACGACCTTGGCGACCCGGGGAGCGATCTCGCGCAGGGCCCGGCCCCGGTGGGAGATCCGGTCCTTCTCGGCGGGGGCGAGCTCGGCGGAGGTCAGCCCCTCGGCAGCGTGCTCGTCGGCGACGAACAGCACGTCGTACCCGAAGCCACCGCTCCCCCGCAGCTCGCGGATCACGTGCCCGGGCATCCGGCCCTCGACGACCTCCTCGCCGCCGGCGTGCACGAAGGCCACCGCGCACGCGAAGTGGGCGCCACGGCGCTCGTCGGGCACGTCCGCGAGCTGCTGGAGCAGCAGCTCGTTGTTGCGGTCGTCCTGCCCCTCCTTCGAGCCCAGGGATTTCCCCGACCAGCGCGCCGAGAGCACCCCGGGCATGCCGTTCAGCGCGTCGACGCACAGTCCGCTGTCGTCGGCCAGCGACGGCAGCCCGGTCGCGGCGAAGCCGGCGCGCGCCTTGAGCAGGGCGTTGCCCTCGAACGTCGCCGGGTCCTCGACCGGCTCGTCGTAGTGCTCCACGTCGTCGATGCCGAGCACGTCGAGGTCGGGGGCGTGCTCGCGGAGGATCCGCTGCATCTCCTCGATCTTCTTGGAGTTGCGCGAGGCGAGGAAGACGCGGGTCACCGGGACAGCGCCTCCGACTGCAGGCTGGTCAGGTCGGCGCAGCCCTTCTCCGCGAGGGAGAGGAGCGCGTCCAGCTCGGCCCGGTCGAAGGCCACGGCCTCGGCGGTGCCCTGGACCTCGACGAACTTGCCGTCGCCGGTCATCACCACGTTCATGTCGGTCTCGGCGCGGACGTCCTCCTCGTAGGGCAGGTCGAGACGGGGTACGCCGTCGATGATGCCCACGCTCACGGCCGCCACCGAGCCGGTCAGCGGCTCACCCGCGAGGGCACCGGCGGCCCGCAGGTGGGTCACGGCGTCGGCGAGGGCGACGTACGCGCCGGTGATCGCGGCGGTGCGCGTGCCGCCGTCGGCCTGGAGCACGTCGCAGTCGAGGACGATGGTGTTCTCCCCCAGCGCCTTGTAGTCGATGACCGCGCGCAGCGACCGGCCGATCAGGCGGCTGATCTCGTGGGTCCGGCCGCCGATGCGGCCCTTGACCGACTCACGGTCCGAGCGGGTGTTGGTCGAGGCGGGCAGCATGGCGTACTCCGCGGTGACCCAGCCCAGGCCGGACCCCTTGCGCCAGCGCGGCACCCCTTCGGTGGCCGACGCCGCGCACAGCACGCGGGTCCTGCCGAACTCCACCAGCACCGAGCCGGCGGCGTGGTCCAGCCAGTTGCGGGTGATCGTGATCGGGCGCAGCTCGTCGTCGGCGCGGCCGTCGGCTCGTGTGGTCATGACCGGCACCCTAGCCGGGTACGCCGACCTGCCCCGACCCCGAACCCGACCCCGGACACGGGACCCCGGACATGGGACCGGGCGGGCCCACTCACCCCCGTGAGAGTCGGGCCCGCCCGGAGTTCGGAGGTGCGGGGCTACTTGACCTCGGCGCGCAGCACCCGCCAGATGCCAACCACCAGCGGCAGCACCAGCCAGAGCAGGCCCGAGACCGCGAGGTGGGCCCAGTCCGAGCCCGAGGCATCGCCCTGGACGAGAGGGTTCTGGGCCGCGTTGAAGTCGATCCAGGGCTGCAGGTCGGCGAACCAGCCCAGCAGCGACGCACCGAGCTGGAAGAGGCCGGGCAGCACGAACGAGTACACGAAGTACACGACGATGCCGGCGGCCGTGTTGAGGAACAGCATGCCGAAGGCGAAGCCGGTGGCCATGCCGAACACGTGCAGCAGGAAGTAGCTCAGCACCCGGACCGCGGTCAGACCCCACACCACGGTGTTGCCGGTCAGGGCGCCGTAGAGGAGGTTCGCCACCACCGCGAGGACCAGGCCGACGACGACCGCCGCCAGCGCGATGAGCAGCGTGCTCACGAACTTGGCCGCCACCAGCCGCATCCGCGACGGCTCGAGCGAGAAGCTCACCATCGCCGTGCGCTGGCTCCACTCGCTGGTGATCGACATGATGCCGAGCACGGGCAGCAGGACCCCCATCGGCGTGTTCATCGCGATCATGAAGTCGGTGAAGCTCACCACGAGGTCCTGGGCCACGACGACCCAGAGCTGGATCACCAGCACCAGCGCGGTCACGGCGGCGATGGAGATGAGCAGCCACCGCCCGGCCCGCGTGTCGGCCATCTTGCGGAGCTCGACCCGCACGAGACGGGAGAACGGGATCGCCGAGGTGCCCGAGACGTCGAGGGTCGGGAGGGCCGGCTGGCCCAGGGTCTGGCTGGTCATGCCTGTTCTCCTTCGGTGACGGCGTCGCGCTGGGTGTCGGCGGTGAGCGAGAGGAACAGGTCCTCGAGGCCGCCCTCGGCCGGGCGCAGGTCGGTGAGGACGATGCCCCGGTCCGCGGCGACGCGGCCGACCTCCACGGTCTCGGTCTCCACGCGCAGGCCCTCACCCGCGGCCGAGACGGCGATGCCCTTGTCCTTCAGCCCCGCCGCCAGTCCCTCGTTGTCGAGCGCCGTGACGAACGTGGCGGCCGTGCCGGCGCCGGCGATGAGCGACTTCTTGTCACCCTGGGCCACGATCTTGCCGCGCCCGATCAGGATCATCTCGTCGGCGATGATCTCGACCTCGTGAAGCAGGTGGCTGGAGAGCAGCACGGTGCCGCCCCGCTCGGCGTACCCCTTGAGCAGCCCGCGCATCCAGCGGATGCCGGCTGGGTCGAGCCCGTTGGCGGGCTCGTCGAGGATCAGCACCGACGGGTCACCGAGCAGCGCGTGCGCGATGCCGAGCCGCTGCCGCATGCCGAGCGAGTAGTTGCGGACCCGGCGGCGGGACTCCTTCTCGTCCAGCGAGACCAGTGCGAGCATCTCGTCCACGCGGCTGTCCGGCAGCCCCATGGTGCGTGCCCCCAGGGTGAGCACCTCACGCCCGGTCCGCCCGGCGTGCTGTGCCGACGCGTCCAGCAGGACGCCGACGTGCCGGCCGGGGTTGGGGATGTCCTTGTAGTGCAGGCCACCGATGGTGACCTGGCCGCGGGTGGCCGGCGTGAGGCCGACCATGATCCGCATCGTCGTCGTCTTGCCGGCCCCGTTCGGCCCCAGGAACCCGGTCACCGTGCCGGGCTGGCAGACGAAGTCCACGTCGTCGACGGCCGTGAAGCCGCCGTACGTCTTGGTGAGTCCTTCGACCTTGATCATGGAGGACAGCCTGTCGCACGTCGGGATCCGCCGCATCGGACCCGGGCATCGGACCGGGCAGACCAAAGTAGGGGGCGCCCTGGACCCCGGGCGCCTGCGCGCACGCCTCCCGTCGGCCTAGCCTGTCGACGTGGAACGCCCGAGCCCCGAGCTCTACCAGCCCGAGCTGACGCCGTGGCGCCAGGCCTGGCGGGTGCTCGGCATGCTCGCCGTGGTCGCGGTCGCCTGGGGCCCGATGGTCGCCCGCCAGGTCCACCGCCCGGGCCTGCTGTGGCTCGACGTGACGTGCGGCGTGGCCGCCTTCGTCCTCGTCTTCTACCGCCGCCGCTGGCCGGTGACGATCGCCGTGGTCACCGGCGCCCTCAGCGCGGTCTCGGGCATCGCCGCCGGGCCTGCCGTGCTCGCCGCCGTGTCGGTCGCCACGCGCCGGCGGCTGTGGCAGGTCGCGGTCGTGGGGCTGGTGAACCTGGCCGCCGGCCAGGCGGTCATCCACGTCCAGCCCGCCGACGGCAGCCAGCCGGCGTGGCTCAACGTGACCGTCAACCTGGTGTTCACCGCGGGCGTGCTCGGCTGGGGCATGTACATCGGCTCCCGCCGCGAGCTGATCTGGACCCTCAAGCACCGCGCCGAGCGGGCCGAGGCCGAGCAGGAGCTGCGGGTCGCCAGCGCCCGCAGCAACGAGCGCGCCCGGATCGCGCGCGAGATGCACGACGTCCTGGCCCACCGGATCTCGCAGATCTCCCTGCACGCCGGCGCGCTCGCCTTCCGCGACGACCTGCCCGCGGACCAGATGCGGGCCAGCGCCGCGGTGATCCAGGAGAAGGCGCACGAGGCGCTCACCGACCTCCGCGGCGTCCTCGGCGTGCTGCGCGACGAGGTCACCGGGGAGCCGCTCGACGGGCCCCAGCCGACGTACGACGACGTGCCGGTGCTGGTGGAGGAGGCGCGGCGCTCCGGGCTGCACGTGGAGTACGACGACCGGCTCGACGCCGACCCGACGGCGGTGCCCCACGTGGTGGGGCGCACCATCTACCGGATCGTGCAGGAGGGCATGACCAACGCCCGCAAGCACGCCCCCGGCGCGCTGCTGACCATCCGGGTCAGCGGTTCGCCGGACGACGGGATCGACGTCCTGCTGCGCAACCCGCTCGGGTTCGGCGCCAGCCGCACCCCGGGTGCCGGGCTGGGCCTGATCGGGCTCGCGGAGCGCGCGCACCTGCGGGGCGGCCGGCTCGAGCACCGCCGGGACGGCTCAGCGTTCGTGCTCCACGGGTGGATACCGTGGGCGTCGTGAGCACTCGGGTCCTCATCGTCGACGACGATCCCCTGGTCCGGTCCGCACTCACGCTGATGCTCGGCGGCCAGCAGGACGTCGAGGTGGTGGGCGAGGCAAGCGACGGGCGCGAGGGGGTCGAGGCCGTCGCCGACCTGCGGCCCGACGTGGTCCTGATGGACGTCCGGATGCCCCGGCTCAACGGCCTCGAGGCCACCCGCGAGCTGCACCTGCAGCCCGATCCGCCCCGGGTCATCGTGCTGACCACCTTCGACGCCGACGACCACGTCGTGGGCGCACTGGCCGCCGGGGCCGACGGCTTCCTGCTCAAGGACACGCCGCCGCCGCAGATCCTCGAGGCCATCCGCAAGGTCGCCGACGGCGAGCCGATGCTGTCGCCGTCCGCGACCCGCACCCTGCTCCGCAGGCTGCGCAGCGACCACGCCGACACCGGTGCCGCCGACCGGGTCGCCGAGGCCGAGCGCCGGCTGGCCCCGCTCACCTACCGGGAGCGCGACGTCGCCCTCGCGGTGGGCCGGGGGCTGAGCAACGCCGAGATCGCCGCGGAGCTCTACCTGTCGGTGCCCACGGTCAAGGCGCACGTCTCCCGGCTCTTCGACAAGCTCGAGGTCACCAACCGGGTGCAGATCGCGATGTGCGTGCACGACGCCGGGCTGGTCTGACCGGCCCCGGTCAGAGCTCGAGGACGTCGCCGGCCCGCGCGAGGGAGACCGGGCCGTCGTACGCCGTCCGGGCCTCGGCGAGGGCGAACTGCGGGTCGTGCCACGGCGGCACGTGGGTGAGCAGCAGCCGCCTGGCGTGGCCGCGGGTGGCCGCCTCGCCGCACTCGACGCCGGTGAGGTGCAGCTGCGGCGGGTTGTCGTCGATGGACCGGAAGGACGCCTCGGCCAGCAGCAGGTCGGCGTCCTTGGCAACGGCGTCGAGTCCCGGGCAGGGCCCCGTGTCGCCGCTGTAGCCCAGCGTGACGCCGCCGGCCGAGACGCGGAGGCCGAACGCCGGCACGGGGTGGTCGACGGGCACCGGCTCGACCGCGAACGGGCCGACCTGGAGCGGCCCCGCCCACTCCCGGAAGTCGAACTCGCCGTGCATGCCGGGGTCGGTGGGCAGGTCGTAGGCACGGGCCATCCGGTCGGCGGTCCCGACCGGGCCCCACACCGGGATCCGCGGCTGCGGCCCCTGCGGGTGGTACTTGCGCAGCACGTAGTAGCCGGACAGGTCCAGGCAGTGGTCGGCGTGCAGGTGGCTGAGCAGGACCGCGTCGATGGACAGCGGGTCGGCGTAGCGGTGCAGGGCGCCGAGCGCCCCGCTGCCGAGGTCGACCAGGACCCGCCAGGTGCGGCTGCCCGTCCCGTCGTCGTGCTCGGCCTCGAGGAGGTAGCAGCTGGCCGGCGAGTCCGGTCCCGGGTAGGAGCCCGAGCAGCCGACGATGGTCAGCCTCATCGGAGCCGCCCGCCGGCGAACTGGGAGGCCGCCATCATCTCGGCGCCGAGGAACCGGCGCCCGATCGTCTCGAACTCGGCGGGCGAGCCGGTCGTGACGAAGTCGTAGGACGGGTCCCCGCCCTCGCGCATCAGGCCGGTGCGGACCAGCATCTTGTAGACGTCCTTCGCGGACTCCTCGGCGCTGCTGACCAGCGTCACGTTGTCGCCCATGACGTAGGAGATGACGCCGGTGAGCAGCGGGTAGTGCGTGCACCCGAGGATCAGGGTGTCGATGCTGCGGGAGACCAGCGGGTCGAGGTACTCGTGCGCGACCGCGATCAGCTCGTCACCGCCGGTGACGCCCCGCTCGACGAAGTCGACGAACCGGGGGCACGCCTGGGTGACCAGCTCGACGTGGGGGGCCGCGGCGAAGGCGTCCTCGTAGGCCAGCGACTCCGCGGTCGCCCGGGTGCAGATCACGCCGATCCGGCCGGTCCGGCTGGCGGCGACGGCCCGCCGGGTCGCGGGCAGGATCACCTCGACCACGGGGACGTCGTACCGCTCCCGGGCGTCGCGGAGCATCGCCGCGCTGGCGGAGTTGCAGGCGATGACGAGCGCCTTGACGCCCCGCTCGACGAGGTGGTCGAGGCACTCGAGGGCGTACTCGCGGACCTCCCCGATCGGCTTCGCACCGTAGGGCTGTCGCGCGGTGTCGCCCACGTAGACGATCGACTCGTGCGGCAGCTGGTCGATGACCGAGCGGGCGACCGTCAGGCCCCCGAAGCCGGAGTCGAAGATGCCGATGGGCGCATCACGGGTCTCGGGGCTACGCACATCGGGGGGCAGGGTCGACACAAGAGCCAAGGCTAGATGGAGTCGGCCCCGGTTGGGAGATCATCGCGACCGACGTCACCGGAGACGACCGTCACGCGGCCCCCACCAGCGCTTCCGGCGCTAGTCGAAGAGGCGCGGCTGGGGCGGGCCCAGCGACGGGTCGACGCCGTCGAAGAGGCTGCTCACCGACTCCCCGGCGTGCACCCGCTC
>Ga0164305_10001185_pt1 | contig 10528 bp, 8 predicted proteins | sample Whisoiple_237_MG_FD_110215 | JGI IMG/M metagenome (GOLD analysis project Ga0164305, IMG submission 110215) | Soil microbial communities amended with pyrogenic organic matter from upstate New York, USA - Whitman soil sample_237_MG | ecosystem: Environmental > Terrestrial > Soil > Agricultural... | reverse complement strand
TTTTACCTCTGGCGTTGTGGGGTTAGTCCAGATCTACAAGCGGGTTTAGCGGCAGCAGAACAGTTATTGATCAAAGGTCAGGTGGCTGAAAAACTCAACGAAGTTAGTCAAGCCGTTACTTCCCTTCAGTTAGCCCATCAAACCTAATCCTGTCTGCATTACCTAAATCTGTACGGGCATTAATTTCCCAGCGAGTAGATCGTCATAGCGACGGACTTCTACTAAACGATTTTGCCCATCTACCAAAACTACTGTGGGATGGTAGTTTTGCAGTTCTTCCGTACTTAACTGGGCATAGGTCATGATAATAATGCGATCGCCCTTCATACCGAGCCGTGCGGCTGCCCCATTCAGTTCAATAGCACCCGAATTTGCAGGCGCTGCGATCGCATAAGTAATAAAACGCTCCCCATTGGCAACATTGACTACTTGCACCTGTTCATACTGTAAGATGCCAGCCAACTCCAACAAGGTTTGATCAATACTGATACTACCCATGTAGTTCAGATTCGCGTCTGTGATCGTGCAACTATGAATTTTTGCTAACAAGAGCGTGCGTTGCATAGATGAAAGGCAATTTTCTCAAGGGAAAAAGTGCGATCGCCCAGTAATGTACTCACTACTGGCGATTTTGCACTTTTCTGCGTTTAGATTAACCAGAACCTGGGTGCTGGTCAGTCAATTTTGGTGAATTTAATTTAATAGAGTTTAGCGGTATAAAACCGCTAAGTCTTAATTCTAGCGCTGACACTCTACCATCGCGTTAGAATGTTTAACCTTTTCCGCTACCAGCTTTGATGCACTTTTCCACCAAAGGCATCACCTGATCCACATCTTTCCAGCCACGAATTTCCGTGACTTTCTTCTCTAAGTTTTTGTAGGTCTTAAAAAACTCAGCGATTTCGTCTAAGCGGTGCTGAGCAATATCTCCCAAAGACTTGATCTGAGCATAGCGGGGATCTTTGTCTGGTACACAGAGAATCTTCTCATCTGCGTCTCCACCATCGATCATTTCCAACATCCCAATTGGACGCGCTGCAATGACGCATCCTGGAAAGGTTGGTTCATCAATAAGTACCATCCCGTCTAGAGGATCACCATCGTCCGCAAGAGTATTGGGCACAAAGCCATAGTCGTAGGGGTATTGCACAGAAGAGTACAGTACTCGGTCAAGGGCAAACGCTTGTAAATCCTTGTCGTACTCGTACTTATTTTTGCTACCGCCAACAATTTCAATCAGAACGTTAATCAGACCAGGTTTCGGTTGAGCAGGAATGCGTGATAAATCCACCACTATTCTCCAAGCAACAAAGCTAATTGGGGGTGCGCTTCAGTGAAACTTCACTAAGGCAGAGGTTGCATCTTATGACATATCTCGACCAACCCCCGTGTAGCATTCTAAGGGAAGACGGCACATTAAGAACCAGGTTCATGGCGATCAGAGTCAGTCTCCTACGGGAAAACCTTGGTTTAACAGACTGAATCCCTAGGAAATCACCGCAAATAGTTGTAGACAGCCAACAATTTGCGGCTGCATAATAGCAAAAATTCCTAGAATCAAAGATTCTAGGTTTTAAAACTGACTTTGCAGTTTGCTATATTAATTCATGCTTTTATTCTTCCGTTCAATCAAGCTTTCCCTGTTAATTCCCTGATCTGGGTAGAGAATAAGTGGTCTGTTGCAAGATCGGCAGGCGGCTGCTTGAAAAGTGCGCGATCGTAAACAGAGGAAGTGTCAGGGTCAATACAGCAATGACGGTTCCTAGCACCTCTGCCCATCTATGGGCAGGTTGGTCGGAAGATTTGGCGGATGAGCCACTAGAGTCCATAAAATCGTTGTAATCTGAATTAGCCAACTGGAATAAATAGGGAGTTCAATTTAAAACGCCCTATCTTGATTTTAACGATTTCATTTGCGCTAGTTGTCGTCTAGTAAACAATCTCAACGGAATCCTTACCATTGATAGAAATTATAACTCATTTCTATCTTTAGGGGGATGCCTATGTTTTTGTTGGCTGAGTGAACAGAAAAAAACCGCCTCTTAAGGAGAGGGCGGTCGCTTCAGCAATCGGAGGGTAAGCTAATAGCTTAGGCGGATAGATAGTTTATAAGTGTAACGACCTTGACAAAAAGCCCTTAATAAGAGCCTACATCTCCTATATAGCCAACCTTCATGAATGATGAAAAGCAGATTGGGCATTTCAAAAACGGGCTATGTCCCCAACCTATAACTTACCGAAATTAACGTCCGGCATAAACTTTCATCGGCTCCTTGATCCAGCGAATATAGAGATGCCTGAATGTGGATTGAATCACTCTGGGTAAGCCGAAATCGATAGGAACGAGATTATCCGGCAGTTTCCAGTCGGAAAGGAATAAATCAGCAGGTTGCTGATGCGGAAACTCAATCTCTGCTAGTTCTGGGCAAAGTCCCAATCGCTGCGATGCAGCAAGGGTAGGGATTAATTGAGGAGCAACATTAAGAACTGCGGCGATTGAGCGATCGAGGGCAAAAACGTTATTTGACGCGCCTAAAATTCCTAAAAGGCGAGGTTCACCGCCACTAGGACCATTGCCCTCATGACCGATGATGCCATCTAAAATTGTGAGATCTGGATTGATTGCCCGTGCCGTTTCTACTAGCATTTCCCCAAAGCGATCGCTATTTTTTCCTGCCTCCATGTGCCACCAAGCTTTCATCTTGCCAGGGACGCAACCAAACAAGTTTTTGACACCCATTGTCAGCGTTAGCTGCACATGAGATTTCACTTTCGGTAAATTAATGACTACATCTGCATCCATTGCTTCTTTGCACAGCAACAGATGGTTAAATTCTTCACTCACTGTTTCGTAACGTTTACCGTGAAACTCAACAATCGGTAAGTTGAGATCGGCAATCAATGGCAGGTAACCATTTGCCTTAGCGACTCCCTTTGCTGTTCCAAAAGCCGGTCCATCTCCTAAAAATGGCTTTCCCCCAGCCGCTTGCACCATTTGAGCAACACAGGCGACTAACTCCGGGCGAGTTACACATTCTTTGGTAGGACGAGCACCTGTCAATAAATTCGGCTTTAGCAGAACGCGATCGCCTGGTTTGACAAACGCCCGTATTCCTCCCAAAGGTTCTAGCAGTGTCTCTACAGATTTTCGTAGGGATGAGGACTCATAAGATTTTGCAGAAATTAGACTGACTGTTGGTTTCATCAATGGTTCGTTACTAATTTTTGGTGGCTAGTTTAGCAGAGCAGGCTGATTCAACAAGGATGGGATATATAAATTTATTTTGGCTGCCTACTATTTATCCCCCTTGTCTTCCTTGTCTTCCTTGTCTTCCTTGTCTTCCTTGTCTTCCTTGTCTTCCTTGTCTTCCTTGTCTTCCTTGTCTCCCTTGTCTCCCTTGTCTCCCCTATGAGCGATCGCCCAAGCATCCCCTAAACAGGCAAATTCGAGCGTGGCTTAAAGCTCTGAACCTGTCGCAGTTTTTCGTAAAGTTCCCGTTCTTGAGGAGTTGGATTTTTAGGAACCACAATTTGAACTTCTACTAACTGATCTCCGCGTCTATTATTGCTAGTCGGAAACCCTTTCCCAGAGAGGCGTAGACGTTGACCTGAAAAAACGCCTGGGGGTACGGTCATTTTCACCAGTCCGTCAAGGGTAGGAACTTCCACAGAACCTCCTAAAACGGCTTCATCGGGAGTTACGGGCAACTGACAATAAACGTCTGCTCCTTCGACCCTAAAGAAGGGATGCGGCGCAACTGTAATTTTTAAATAGAGATCTCCATCGCCAATCCCTTGACCCCGCAGCCGTACCCGTTGTCCCGTTACCATTCCCGGCGGCATATCTACCTCTAGCGATCGCCCATCTTCAAGGCGAATTCTCTCTCGCCCTCCCTGATAGGCTTTTTCTAGGGGCAAAGTGAGTTCCGCTTCAACATTTTTGCGGCTGGTACTAGGACCAACGGTATAAGTTGTTTTTGTTGTCCCGGGACGAAAAGGATCAGAAGCACCCACAGGAATCCGAGAGCGTTCGGGAGCGGTAGCAGTGCCTTTGGCTTCCCGACGACGGCTTAGTAGTTGCTCGACAAAGGTTTCAAAGTCTGGAAATTGTCGGAAATAATCGTCTCCTGGTTCATTACTGCGACCGTTGCTAGCGCGATTTCCCCAATTGCCAAAATTAGACGCAGGCGTTTTTGCCGCCTTTTTGGGGAATCCTCGTTTCCAGACGCGACTAAATTGGTCATACTGCGATCGCTTACCCGGATCTGAGAGGACTTCGTAAGCTTCGCCAATATCCTTAAACTTTTCTTCTGCTGCTTTATCTCCCGGATTCAAATCTGGGTGATATTGACGAGCTAATCGCCGATATACCTTTTTAATCTCTTCACTAGAAGCTTCTCTGGCAACGCCCAGAATTTCATAATAGTTCCGAAAGTTTTGCATAGTTGTTAACTGAACGGGTCGTACTGCGATCGCTTCTGGGGATCTGACAGGACTTTATAGGCTCCCTACGTCTCCTTCAACGTTGCTGCTGTGTTTTCTAGATTGAAACTGCTTCTCGGAGATGGTTTGGGTTCTGAAACCTGGTATTTTCTCCGCCAGTCGTCAGTATTCTGGGCGACTGGCCACTTGACAATCTAGAACCAATCATCATCCTCCTCGTCCCAATCATTCTCGATTGGTCGAGTTCTCACACTGCCGCGACGGGGCGAACCTGTAGGGCTTTCTCCGGGAGAGCGGCGATCATAGGGATCATTAGGGGGATTACGGATACGTGCAGCAGGCGGTTTTTCATAATCACGGCTAAAGGTATCGCCCTCTCCCGTGAAGGTGCGACGGATAGAGCCAAAAAAGTCATCTTCCTCCTCGTTAGAAAGTAACCGCACCTCCCGACTTAGTTCATATAAGGCATCCTGTAAGTCAGACTGCGCCCGATCAATTGCCCGATCATCATCACGGGAAACACTAGCGCGGAGTTCCTGGACTAAAGCTTCAATCCGCCGCCGTTGACCACTGGCAAACTGCATCCCAAAGTCTAATGCGACTTCTTTGAGTTGCCGTTCTGCCTGGAACGCCAGTGCCTCAGAACGGTTGCGTTTTTCCACTCGTTCGCGTCGTTCGCGATCACTTTGGGCAAATTGCTCAGCCTCACGAATCATGCGGGTGACTTCTGCCTCGCTGAGGGTAGAAGCGCCTTGAATCGTCACGCTTTGTTCTCGGCCTGTAGTTCTTTCTAAGGCAGTAACTTGCAAAATCCCGTTGGCATCAATATCAAAAGATACCTGAATTTGCGGCATTCCTTTGGGAGCCGGAGGAATCCCCGTTAGTTTAGACCGACCGAGAGACTTATTATCGGCCGCCATTTCTCGCTCCCCTTGGAGGACATGAATCTCAACCAAGGTTTGATTATTTTCAGCCGTCGAAAAAATATCCGATCGCCTAGCTGGAATTGCCGTGTTGCGGGGAATGAGTTTTTTCATCACGCCGCCAATCGTTTCTAACCCCAAAGAGAGTGGGGTAACATCCAACAGCAGCACATCATTCACCTCACCCGCCAGAATTCCCGCTTGAATGGCAGCCCCCACCGCCACCACTTCATCAGGATTCACATTCTGGTTAGGTTCTTTATTAATTAAGCTGCGAACCAGTTGTTGCACCAAGGGAATGCGAGTGGAACCGCCCACTAAAACCACTTCATCAATTTGAGGCGGCGTGAGACCAGAATCGGCTAAGGCTCTTTTGACTGGGGCACGCAAGCGACTAATTAAATCTCCACACAATCCCTCAAACTGCGCTCTGGTTAAGCGAGTTTCTACGTGCTTGGGTCCATCTTCGGTCGCCGTGATAAATGGCAAGTTAATATCGGTAACGGTTACGCCTGATAGCTCGATCTTGGCTTTTTCAGCCGCTTCCGTCAGACGTTGTAGCGCTTGGCGATCGCGTCTTAAGTCAACATTTTCAGCTTCTAGAAACTGGTCGGCTAACCAATCAACAATCTTGCGATCAAAATCGTTGCCGCCGAGTTGGGTATCTCCACTCGTCGCCTTCACCTCAAAGACCCCATCCCCCACTTCTAAGATAGAGACATCAAAGGTGCCGCCGCCTAAGTCAAACACCAAAATTGTCTGACTGTCCTTGCGATCGAGTCCATAAGCCAAAGAAGCAGCCGTTGGCTCATTCAGGATGCGTAAGACCTCTAGCCCCGCAATCCGTCCAGCATCACGGGTTGCCTGTCGTTGGGAATCATTAAAATAAGCCGGAACAGTAATCACCGCCCCAGTTACAGGTTGACCTAAATAGCGACTTGCCTCATCCGCCAACTTTCCCAGCACCATGGCGGAAATTTCTTCTGGAACAAATTCCTTTTTCAGTCGTGGACACCTGATTTGAATGTTGCCTTCTTCATCTTTGCGGATGGTATAGGGCACTTGCTTCGAGGCTGCACTTAATTCAGCATACTTACGCCCAATAAAGCGCTTCACTGCATAAAACGTATTCTGCGGATTTGAGATCGCTTGCCGTCTGGCTAGCTGTCCAACGAGGCGTTCCCCTTCTTTACTGAAGCCAACCACCGAGGGAGTCGTCCGCATTCCTTCTGCATTGGCGATGACAACGGGTTTTCCCCCTTCCATGACGGCTACTACCGAGTTGGTTGTACCCAGGTCAATACCGACTACTTTGCCCATGCGTCGCGGTTCTCCTCGCGTGTCTTACAACTTAAATAATGTTGAGAACATTTGCTGGATTTATTGTATCTTGCTGCTGGGAGATGCACAGAAGAGAAAGTGTATCCATTTAAATGTCCTTACTAATTTTGCAGCCTCAATTAAAAGTTGCTGAAGATTTACGCATTTTGGCTGAAAATTAAAGCTAAATTTTGGCTCATTCTTGAGTTTTCCATCTCGACTCCCCTGATTTTCTCTATTCGTTGTGCAAAATGTAACAGATTGCAACGGTATAATGAGAGCCAGCAAACTTTGAAGAAATCTTGAAGAGTCGTAATCATTACATGCGAGTTGCGATCGCGGGAGCGGGATTAGCAGGACTTTCCTGCGCTAAATATCTGACAGATGCGGGTCACACCCCCATTGTCTTAGAGCGTCGAGATGTCCTAGGTGGCAAAGTTGCGGCTTGGAAAGACGCAGACGGAGACTGGTACGAAACAGGACTGCACATTTTTTTTGGGGCTTATCCCAATATGTTGCAGTTGTTCAAAGAATTGGACATTGAAGATCGATTGCAGTGGAAAGAACACACCATGATCTTCAATCAACCGGAAGCACCGGGTACCTATTCTCGGTTTGATTTTCCCGACTTGCCAGCCCCGATTAACGGGGTTTTGGCAATTTTGAGCAACAATGATATGTTGACGTGGCCAGAGAAAATTCGCTTTGGGATCGGGTTGATTCCGGCAATGCTTCAGGGGCAAAAGTATGTAGAAGAGATGGATCAATACTCTTGGTCAGAGTGGATGCAAAAGCAAAACATCCCCTCCAGAGTAGAGAAAGAAGTCTTTATTGCCATGTCCAAGGCGCTCAATTTTATTAATCCGGATGAGATCTCTGCCACCATCCTGCTCACTGCCCTGAATCGCTTTCTCCAGGAAAAGAACGGCTCTAAAATGGCGTTTCTGGATGGTTCCCCTACAGAACGGTTGTGTCAGCCAATGGTTGACTATATTACCGAACGGGGCGGGGAAGTGCGGTTAAATGCCCCGATTAAAGAGTTTTTACTCAATGCCGATGGCAGTGTGCGCGGCTTTCTCCTGCGGGGGAACGATGGCGCGGCTGATGAGATATTCACAGCTGATCTTTACGTCTCTGCGATGCCTGTAGACCCCTTGAAAGTGATATTGCCAGAACCTTGGCGACGGATGGAGTTTTTCCAAAAGCTAGATGGGTTAGAAGGCGTTCCGGTAATTAATGTTCACCTGTGGTTTGATCGCAAGCTTACGGATATTGATCACTTATTATTTTCGCGATCGCCCCTGCTGAGCGTTTACGCTGATATGAGCAATACCTGTCGCGCCTATGCTGACCCTAACCGCTCTATGTTGGAATTAGTTTTAGCCCCTGCAAAAGATTGGATTAGCAAATCTGACCAAGAAATTGTGGATGCTACCCTAACAGAATTGGAAAAACTATTTCCTGATCACTTTGGCGGTGATCACCCAGCGCAACTGCTGAAATATCATGTTGTCAAGACTCCTCGCTCAGTCTACAAGGCAACTCCAGGTCGCCAACAGCATCGTCCTTCCCAGGAAACTCCGATTAAAAATTTCTATTTGACCGGAGATTATACGATGCAACGCTATCTAGCAAGTATGGAGGGGGCCATACTTTCTGGTAAGCTGACAGCGCAGGCAATTGTGAACGGTCAGGAATCTGAACAAGCAATTCATGGATTGCCCGTACCAGAATCAAGCGCCAGGTTAGCCCCTAGCCCTCCTTGATCAGGAACCATAGATTGGGGATTTCTCAGATTATTAGATTGTTTGCCAATCTAAATCGTCTATCGGCTTCTTGCCAGTACTCCCCAATCCTAAATTCTCTCGTCCCTAGCTCACAATTTCCCAGCCTGCCACGTAATGCTGCAATTGTATAAGTCCCCTCGCATGAGAACGCTGGCCTCAATAGAGGATGCCTACGAGCTCTGTCGCCAGATTACGGCAAAGTATGCTAAGACGTTTTATTTGGGCACACTCTTAATGCCCGAAGATAAGCGTCGAGCCATTTGGGCTATTTACGCTTGGTGTCGGCGCACAGATGAGCTAGTGGATGGTGCTCAAGCCGCAGCGACGACTCCTGAAACCCTCGATCAGTGGGAAAGGCATCTAGAATCGATTTTCGCGGGTCAGTCATTAGAAGATTTAGATGTGGCGTTGGTAGATACGCTGCAACATTTCCCGATGGATATTCAGCCATTTCGGGATATGATTGCGGGTCAACGCATGGATCTTTACCGAAGCCGCTATGAAACGTTTGAGGATTTAAACCTCTACTGCTATCGGGTGGCGGGAACTGTGGGGCTGATGTCAACCTCGGTGATGGGGGTTGATAGTTCTCAGTCCACGGCGGCCTGGAACCAGAATCAAGCGGTGTATACTCCAACTCAAGAGGCGATCGCGCTCGGAATTGCCAATCAGCTCACTAACATCCTGCGCGATGTTGGGGAAGATGCTAGGCGAGGTCGGATTTATCTCCCCTTAGAAGAATTAGCTCTCTTTAATTACACAGAGCAAGATTTATTAGACGGGGTAGTAGATGAGCGATGGCGTGAATTAATGCGCTTCCAAATTCAACGCGCCCGCAAATTTTATGCAGAAGCCGAAAAAGGCATCAGTTACCTGAGTCTAGATGCTCGTTGGCCAGTTTGGGCAGCGTTGATGCTGTATCAGCAGATTTTAGATGTGATTGAAAGCAATGATTATGATGTATTCCGGCAACGGGCTTATGTTCCGAAACGGAAAAAACTCATATCTTTGCCGATCGCGTGGCTAAGAGCGCAAGCCCTCTAAGTTTGATAAAAGGAAGTTTCAGCTAACTCCGAAATCAGGTGAAGTGTAGGGTACAATGCAACGCACCCTACACTCTTACTAACCCGGCACATCTCTACATAGGTTTTAAAATGTGTTGCCTAAGGGTTGAAGCATTCCCCCTAATCATCCAAAACGACCATCGACATAATCTTTGGTACTGTCATTAGTGGCTGTTGTAAAAATCTGAACTGTCGAGCCAAATTCAATCAGCCGACCAATTCGACTTTCATCAGTATTAAAAAAAGCCGTGCAATCAGAAACGCGAGAGGCTTGCTGCATATTGTGCGTCACGATCACAATAGTCAATTGCTGGCGAAGGCTCTGAATCAGGCTTTCGATTTTCATGGTAGAGATGGGGTCAAGCGCTGAGCAAGGCTCATCCATCAGTAAAACCTTGGGCTGGACTGCCAAGGCACGCGCTATGCAAAGCCGTTGCTGCTGTCCCCCTGAAAGTCCCAAAGCTGATTTTCTCAAGTTATCTTTCACCTCATCCCAAAGCGCAGCACTTCTGAGAGATGACTCGACAATTTCATCCAACTCTGTGCGACTCTTGCGGCTAAAAATTCTCATCCCATAGGCAACATTGTCGTAAATGCTGCTAGGGAATGGATTTGGTTTCTGAAATACCATACCTATTTGGCGGCGCAGTTGGTTGAGGTTGATACCTCGGCTGTAAATGTTCTGCCCAAAAAATTCTATAGTGCCTTTGGTGCTAACTTTGGACTCTAATTCGCTAATCCGGTTGAGAGCCTTGAGAAAAGTTGACTTGCCGCAACCAGAAGGACCAATAATGGCAGTGACTTGACGCTGGTGAATATCCATGCATACTCCCTCCAGCGCTTTTTGGCTGCCATAGTAAAAGGAAAAATCTTTTACTCGCAAAGCGGGTACAGAGTCTGATGCTAAAGAATGGAGAGTGGTATTAATACCATTAGCATTTCCGGTTGAATAGTTATTCCCTGATGGCATAAGTTAACGAACTTTAAAACG
>Ga0164305_10001184_pt1 | contig 10534 bp, 11 predicted proteins | sample Whisoiple_237_MG_FD_110215 | JGI IMG/M metagenome (GOLD analysis project Ga0164305, IMG submission 110215) | Soil microbial communities amended with pyrogenic organic matter from upstate New York, USA - Whitman soil sample_237_MG | ecosystem: Environmental > Terrestrial > Soil > Agricultural... | reverse complement strand
TCCAGCGCCATGTTGCTGCTGTTGAACAGACCAAGTACTGGCTTGCCGTCCTCCGGCACCGCGTTGAGGCCGGCGGCGTCGGTGACGTACCGGTAGCCCTTGGCCTGGGCCGATTCGACGACGGTCTTGCCCGTGTCGGGGCCGCTGCCGATCGTCTGGGTGAAGCGGCCGCGGCCACCGCCGAGGAGCACGTCCACCTTGTGGTCGACCTCCTGCTCGGCGATCGAGCCGAGGCCGCCCGCGCCCTTGGTCTCCAGCGGGCAGGCGGCCATGTTGGCCGGGCCCTGGCAGCCGCGCAGGGAGATGTGGGAGGCGAGCACCGCCGGGGTCGCGTCGGTGATCTCGGCGGTCGAGACGTCGCCCGTCTTCATCCCCCGTTTCTGGGCAATCTCGAGGACCGTGGTCAGGTTCGGACCGGGGACGTTTTCGGCGCTGCTCGGACCCTGCGAGATCCGCTCGTCGATCGTTTTGCGGCCGGTGGCCCAGGCGGTCCCGGTCGAGGCCGAGTCAGGGTCGAAATCCGGCAGGTACGGCGAGCTCGCGGCCGGCTTCACCGACCAGGTGGTGTCGAAGCCGGTGAACGGCATCCGGTCGACGTTGAGCGGGTTCTTCACGCCCTGGTAGTAGCGGGCGGCGGTGATCTCCTGGGTGCCCATGCCGTCGCCGAGCAGGAAGATCACGTTCTTCGGGTCGTCGTGGCGCAGAGCTGCTGCGATCGCCTGCTCCTCGCTGTCGCGGTGGTGCGAGGAGAAGGCACCGGTTGCCGCTGCCGTGCCGGCGCCGACCGCCGCAACCACCATGGCTGCGACAAGCAATGCCGAAAGACGCTTGCCTTTCATCTGTTTCCTTTCGTGTGGTCGATAGTCGACCGCAACCTAGGAAGGGGTCAGCGCGCGGATGTGGCGACGCTGTATCGGGGCTGTGAAATTCCCGTTGCCGGGGAGCCGGGCTAGGACTGGTTGAAGAAGCCCTTGTCGATCAGCCGCGCCTTTTCCTCGGCGGAGACGTCGACGTTGCGCGGCGTCAGCAGGAACATCTTCTCGGCGATTCGCTGCATGCCGCCGTCCAACGCGTAGGTGAGCCCCGAGCAGAAGTCGATCATCCGCTTCGAGAGCTCGTGATCGGCGGTCTGCAGATTAAGGATCACCGGCACCTGGCGTTTGAACTGGTCGGCGACCTGCTGGGCGTCGTTGAAGTTGCGCGGGATGACCAGGTGGACCTGGAGGTCGCCCCCGTCGCCGCCGTTGTCGACCGGGCGCAGGGTGCGGGTCCGACTGGCGGCGATCGGCTCGTCGTCGGCGAAGATGTCGTCGATCTCGTCGCGGCGTGGGCGACGGCTGGTCGGCAGGCGCCGCACCGAGGAACCGCCCTCGCCGCGTTCGCGTCGGCCATCGAAGGCTTCTTCGGTCCCGGTCTCGGGCTCGAAGTCTTCCTCGTATTCAGGACCGTAGTCGTGGTCCTCGGCCAGTCCGAAGTAGACCAGCGCTCTATGCCAAGTGTCTCTAAGAGCCATCTGTCCCGCGTCTTTCGGTCTCTGAGGACCGACTCCTTTACAGATTATTCCCAGATTTCGAGGTAAATCACACGAAGAGGGCGTGTCCGAGGCGAACTATCGTCGCACCCTCCTCGATCGCGACGCGCCAATCCTGCGACGTCCCCATCGAAAGGCGCTCCAGCCCGTTGGCCGCCGCCAGCTCCGCCAGGCGGGCGAAATAGGGCCGCGAGTGCTCGGGGTCGAGGCTGAAAGGAGGCATCGTCATCAGCCCGCCGACCCGCACCGGACAGCGCGCGACGAAGGCCGGCAGCTCGGCCGGCTCCACCCCGCCCTTGCCCTCCTCGCCGGAGACGTTGACCTCGATCAGGACCTCGGTCTCGGGGGTCCCGTGCTTCTCCAGCCGGGCCAGGACCGAGTCGGTCGCGACCGAGTGGATCAGCCGGCAGAGGGGCAGGACCAGCTTCAGCTTGCGGCTCTGCAGGTTGCCGATGAAGTCCCACTCGAAGGCATCGCCCCAGCGCTCGCGCTTGGCGGCGAGGTCCTGCTGGCGGTTCTCGCCGACCAGGCGGACGCCGGCCTCGGCGAGCTTGCCCATCTCCTCCAGCGGCACGTACTTGGTCGCGACGAGGATCTCGGCCCGCTCGCCGGCGACGGACCGCGCCTCCTCCAGGTTCGCCGCCAACTTCGCCGTGTCGATGTCGTGGAGCAGCTCGGTCACGGCTCAACCCTCCTCGATCCAGGCGATCCCCGCCTGCCGGCCGGTGCGGCCGTGGTCGCGGCGGTGGGAGAAGAACAGCTCGGGCTCGCAGCTGGTGCAGAGCCCGGCCGACTCGACCCGCCCGACCCCGGCCTCGGCGAGCAGCCGGCGGGCGACCTCGGGCAGGTCGAGCATCCGGCCCTGGGCGACATCGCCGAGGCCGGCGAAGGCCGCGAGCACCTCCTCGCCCACCTCGTAGCAGCAGGGGCCGATCCCCGGCCCGATCGCCGCCTGGGTGGCTCCCACCGCCTCGGCCGCCTCGCCGAGGATGCCGCCGGCCAGCCCGCGCCAACCGGCATGCACCATCGCCAGCCCGCCCGGCCCGTACAGCGCCACCGGCAGGCAGTCGGCGACGAAGACCAGCGGCGCGACGCCCGGCTCGGTGACCACATGCCCGTCGGCTTCGACGATTCCGCCCTCCTGCGGGTGGTGGAGCAACCGCGTTCCGTGGACCTGGCGGGCGAAGACGACCTGCTCGGGGGCGAGGCCGAGGGCGGCCGCGAGACGCAGGCGGTTCTCGGCCACCGCCTCATCTGCGTCCTCGGTCAGCAGGCCGAGGTTGAGGCTGTCGAAGGGCGGCTCGCTAACGCCGCCGAGGCGGGTCGAGAAAGCCGCGCGGGCGCCGCCGAGGTCGGCCTCGAGCAGGCGCACGCCGTTGCTCTCGCGCCACTCCATCCCTAGTCCCGCAGCGCTGCGGCCAGCGCCGTCGCCAGCTCTTCGTCCCGACCGGAGACCTCGCCTTCGAGCTTCGCCAGGCGCGCTGCCCGCAACCCCTGTCCGACCGCCGGGCCCTCCGGAATGCCGTTAGCGATCAGATCGCCGCCGTCGATCTCGAGCTCGACGTCGCGCCAGATCGTCAGGTATTGGTCGAGCCAGGAGGCCCCCATCGCGCGGGCGATGATCAGCTCGACCGGGTCGCGCCGCTCGGCCACCTCTACCCCCTCGCCCGGGCTCGGCGCCCACATCGAGGCCAGAACCTTCTCGGTGCCTTCCGGGCCGAGCGCCGCCGCGATCAGCGCCTGCTCGCGCGGCACCAGCTCCGCCCAGTGCGGCTTCTTGAGCAGGTCCTCGACCGACTTCATCAGCTCCACCCCGCCTTCGCGCAGGTCGATGATCCCCCAGCCGGCGAGCAGTCCGAGGCCGACGACCCCGTTCGGTTCGGCGGCGAGGCGCTCCAGCTCGGCGCGGCGGCGGTCGGCGGAGACGCTCGCCAGGTCGGTCTGACGCAGGAGCCGATCGGTCTCCGGCTCGAGCGTGAAGCCGTAGCGGGAGGCGTAGCGCGCCGCCCGGATCGCCCGCGTCGGGTCGTCCTCGAAGGAGCGATTGTGGAGGACCCGGAGCAACCCGCGCTCGAGGTCCTCGCGGCCGTCGCGGGGGTCGACCAACCGCGGCTCGTCGTCAAGCGGGATCGCCATCGCGTTGATCGTGAAGTCGCGGCGCTCGAGGTCGGCCTCGATCTCCTCCGCCGGGGAGACGACGGGCAGCGAGCCGGGATGCGGGTAGGTCTCGCGCCTGGCGGTGGCGATGTCGAGCTCGTGCCCGTCGACCTCGACCTTGACCGTGCCGAAGCGCTCGTGCTCGGTCTCGGCACCCCCCAGTCGCGCCGCCAGATCGCCGGCGTCCCCGACGACGACGAGGTCGACGTCGGCCCGGGGCCGGCCGAGCAGCAGGTCGCGCACCGCGCCGCCGACCAGGTAGACCGGCTCGCTCGCCACCTCCTTCACCGCCTCCAGCTCCGGGTGTGCTCCCCGGAGTGCCGCGCCGAGATCCTCCATAGGCGCCCTACGATGATCGATCGCGCGGATAGGAGCCGCGCCCCTCAGAGCCTTACGGAGATCCCGTCGGCCGCCATCCGCTCCTTCGCCTCGCGCACCCGGTAGTGGCCGTAGTGGAAGATCGAGGCGCAGAGCACCGCGTCGGCGCCGCCGCGCGAGATCGCGTCGCTGAGGTGGGAGAGCTCGCCGGCGCCGCCCGAGGCGATCACCGGCACGCTGACCGCCTCGGCCACCGCCCGGGTCAGCTCCAGGTCGTAGCCGTCATTGGTCCCGTCCCTGTCCATGCTGGTCAGCAGCACCTCCCCCGCGCCGCGCTCGACCGCCTCTTCGGCCCAGGCGACGGCGTCCCGCCCCTCGACCTTCTTCCGCCCGCCGTTGACGTATACGCCCCAGCCCTCGTCCTCGCGCTTGGCGTCGATCGCGATCACCACGCACTGGGCCCCGAAGTGGTCCGCCAGCTCCCCCAGCAGCTCCGGCCGCGCCAGCGCCGCCGAGTTGACCGAGACCTTGTCGGCCCCCGCGTCCAGCACCGCCTGCGCATCCTCCACCGACCGGATCCCACCGCCGATCGTGAACGGAATGAAGACGTTGTCGGCCGTCCGCCGAGCCAGCTCCACGATCGTCTCCCGCTGTTCATGCGAAGCGGTGATGTCGAGAAACACCAACTCATCCGCCCCCTCAGCGTCATAACGCTCGGCAAGCTCAACCGGATCCCCGGCATCCCGAAGGCCAACGAAGTTCGTCCCCTTGACGACCCGCCCTGCGTTCACGTCCAGGCATGGAATAACTCGTTTGAGTGCCATGCGCCGAAGCGTAGAGCCCGGCCTACCGAAGCGCTTTGATGCCTTCCTCCACAGTGAAGTTCTTCTCGTAGAGAGCCCTGCCGACGATTGCGCCTTCGATGTTGGACGCGCCGTGGTGTTTGAGCTGCTTCAGGTGCGAAACGTCGCCGACGCCACCGGAGGCAATCACTTGAGCTGAGGTGGCTGCAGCAATTTCGTTCAGCTGGTCAATAGCCGGGCCCATCATCGTGCCGTCAACTTCAATTGCAGTGCAGAGGAAACGCTGCACGCCGAGGCCGGTAAGACCCTGCACAACGCCAACGGCCGTCAGATCGCTGACTTCAGTCCAACCATGCACCGAGACCTTGCCACCTCGGGTATCGACGGAAACGACGACGCGATCGCCATATTCCGCCAGGGCCTGGGAGAGGAAGTCGGCATCTCGTAACGCCGCGGTTCCGATCACCGCGCGAGCGCGATCGATCTTCAGGACCGCGTCGATGGACTCCATGTCGCGCAGGCCGCCGCCGACCTGGATCGGGCACTCGACCGCGGCCGCGATGCGGCGCACGGTGTCGAGGTTCTGGGGCTCCCCCGCCTTCGCCCCGTCGAGATCGACGACGTGGAGGAACTCGGCTCCTTCGCCGGCCCAGCGGGTCGCGGCGTCGACCGGGTCGGCGTCGTAGGTCGTCTCTCGCTCGTAGTCGCCCTGCAGCAAGCGCACGGCCTGGCCGCCGCGGATGTCGATCGCCGGGTAGAGGATCACGCCGCGGGCGCAGTTCAGCCGGCGGCGGGCGCCTTGGCGCAGATGCCGGCGAAGTTGGAGAGCAGGCGCAGCCCGGCGGCGCTCGACTTCTCCGGGTGGAACTGGACGCCGAAGACATTGTCGCGCTCGGCCGCGCAGGCGAAGCGGGACCCGTACTCGGCGCTGCCGAGTAGCTCCTCATCGGTCGGCTGCGGGGCGAAGGAGTGGACGAAGTAGAAGGGCGTCTCCGAGGGAATCCCCTCGGCCAGGCGCGACTCGCGCTCCCAGCGGACCGGGGCCCAGCCGATGTGCGGGACCTTCAGCCCGGGCGCGTCGAGCGCGTCGACCGGGCCGTCGAGGAGCCCCAGTCCCTCGGCGCCGCCCAGCTCGGTGGTCGAGTCAAAGAAGAGCTGCAGCCCGAGGCAGATGCCGAGGATCGGGACGCCGGCCTCCCGCCGCTCGCCGATCAGCTCGTCGAGGCGCAGGTCGTGGACCCGTTCCATCGCCCGCGGAAAGGCGCCGACGCCCGGCAGGATCACCCCGTCGGCGGCGCGCACCTCCTCAGCGTCGCTGGTGATCTTCGCGGTGACGCCGACGTGCTCCAGCGCCTTCTCGACCGAGCGCAGGTTGCCCATCCCGTAATCGAGGATCGCGATGCGGACGCTCATTCGCTCAGCGTCCCCTTGGTCGAGGGCACGCCGCTCTCCTCGGGGTCGATCGAGACGGCGACCCGCAGGGCGCGGGCGAAGGCCTTGAACGAGGCCTCGATCATGTGATGGGCGTTGGTCCCCGAGCGGACCCAGATGTGCAGGGTCAGCTTCGAGCTGTTGGCGACGGCGCGGAAGAACTCCTCGGCCAGCTCGCTGTCGAAGCCGGCGATCGAGACGACCGGCAGCTCGGCGGCGAAGTCGCAATAGGGGCGGCCTGAGATGTCGATCGCGCACTCGGCCAGCGACTCGTCCATCGGCACCAGCGCCGAGCCGTAGCGGCGGATCCCAGCGCGGTCGCCGAGCGCCTCGTCGAGCGCCTGGCCGAAGACGATGCCCACGTCCTCGACCGTGTGGTGGGCACCGGTCTCGAGGTCGCCGTTGGCCTCGACCTTGAGGCCGAGGCGGCCGTGCCGCGCCAGCAGGTCGAGCATGTGGTCGAGGAAGCCGACACCGGTCTCGGCGCTGGCCTCTCCCCCGTCGAGGTCGAGCGAGAGCCGGATCTGGGTCTCGGCGGTCTCGCGCTGCTTTTCGGACGTGCGGCTCATGGGTTGCTCCTAATCATCGCTGACTCGCCGTGAACGGGCAGTCCCTCGGCGCGGGCCAGCACGTCGACCCGCGGCGCCATCGCCGCCGCCGCATCGGCGTCGATCTCGACCTTGGAGATGCGACGGCGAAAGGTGCCGGGGCCGAGCGGGCCGGTGAAGCGGCCGCTCTGGGCGGTAGGCAGGACGTGGTTGGAGCCGGCGACGTAGTCGCCGAAGGCGGTGGCGCCGTAGCGGCCGACGAAGACGCAGCCCGCGGTGCGGATCCGATCCGCCTGCAGAATCGCGTCCTCCTCGAGCAGCTCTAGGTGCTCGGGGGCAAAGGCGTTGGCGAGGTCGATCGCGTCGCTCAGGTCGGGCGTCCGGACGAGAGCCATGGACGCATCCGCGACGCTCGAGCGGCCGGCCGCCGCGGCCTCGGTGGCGGCGGCGATCTGCTCGAGGACGTGGGTCTCGACGGCGGCCACCACCAGCGGGCTTTCCGGCCCGTGCTCGGCCTGAGCGCAGAGGTCGAGCGCGGCCCATTGCGGGTCGGTGTCGTGCCCGGCGACGACCATCAGCTCCGATGGCCCAGCGTAGGAGTCGATTCCGACCACCCCCATGGACTCCCGCTTTGCCTCCTGAACCCAGAAGTTCCCCGGCCCGACGATCACGTCGGTGGCCATCACGGTCTCGGTCCCGTAGACGAGCGCATAGACGGCCTGCGCTCCACCCATCGCGTAGATCTCCTCGATCCCGCAGAGCGCCGCGGCGGCAAGCACCGGCGAGGCGACCCGGCCGGACCGGTTGGGCGGCGAAGCGACCGCGATCTGCTCGACCCCGGCGACCTGGGCCGGAATCGCGCACATGAGGACGCTGGAGGGATACACCGCGCGGCCGCCGGGTGCGTAGACCCCGACGCTCCTGACCGGAACTTCGCGCACCGTCACCGTGTGGCCCTGGGGCAGACGGACCGACTCGGTCGCGTTGTTCACCTGAGCGGTGGCAACGGCGCGGATGTTCGCGGCCGCCTCTTCCATCGCCCCGCGGAGCGACGGGTCGAGTGCCGCAAGCGCCGCCCTGGCTTCCTCGGGATCGACCCGCAGCGACTCCGGCATCTGCTCCACGCCGTCGAATTTCTCAACCAGGCGCCGCAGGGCGGCGTCGCGTCCTTCCTTGATTTCGTCCCTTATCTGCTGCACCGTCGAGACAACGTCGCCGGTGGGCGTCGAGGCCAGGAACCAGTCCCGCAGCGCCTTCGCGGTCACGGTCGCGTCCTCCCATTCGAAGCGCTCGACCCTCATCGGCTCGCCTCGCGCAGCTTCTCCGTCAGCTCGTCGATCTCGGCGGCGCGCAGTTTGTGGGCAACCCGGTTGGCGACGAAGCGGGCGGTGCAGACGACGATCTCCTCGCGCACCTCGAGTTCGTTCTCTTCCAGGGTGCGACCGGTGGCGACGAGGTCGACGATGCCGTCGCCGAGGCCGACCAGCGGCGCCAGCTCGACCGAGCCCTTGACCTCAACCCGCTCGACCTGGCGGCCGGTCTGCTCGAAGTAGCGCTCGGCGATCCGCGGGTACTTGGTCGCGATCCGCAGCATCCCCAGCCGCCGCTGCGCTTCGGCCAGGCGGTCGTTGCCGGTGCGGGCGGCGAGCACCATCGTGCAGCGCCCGAAGCCGAGGTCGAGCAGCTCGTAGACCGGTCGGTCGGACTGCTCGAGCAGCACGTCCTTGCCGGTGATGCCGACGTCGGCGGCGCCGGACTCGACGTAGGTCGGCACGTCGGAGGGGCGCATCGTCACCAGGGTCATCTGCGGGGTTTCGAAGATCAGCGAGCGGGAGTCGCCGCGCGGCTCGGTGGTGTCGACGCCGACGGCATCGAGGATGTCGAGCGTTTCCCCGAGCAGGGCGCCGCGTGGTACCGCCAGCTTCAGCGGCCCGTCAGCCACGGCGCGCCTCCTCCAGTTGGGCGGTGTGGACGCGGTCCAGGTAGAGGGCGAAGCCGGCGGCGGAAAGGTCGAGCCCGAACTGCTTCATCAGCCCGTCGTAGCGGCCGCCGCCACCGAGGACGTAGCCGAGCGCCGGGTCGTAGACCTCGAGAATCGCGCCGCTGTAGTAGTCGAGGTCGCGCAGCAGGCCGAGGTCGATCTGCACCCGGTCGGCGGCGCCGCGGCGCTGCAGCTCGTCGTAGGTCTGGCTGAGGCTGGTCGTCGCCCGCTCGACCGCGGCACCGCCGAGGCCGCGCGCCTCGTCGAGCACCTCGCGGCCGCCGCGCAGCTGGGTCAGCCGCGCACAGGTCTTCGCCTGCTCGTCCCCGATCCCGGCGTCGAGCAGCTTCTGCTCCAGCGCGACCAGGTCGTGTGTGGCGAGGCTGGCCAGGATCGAGTCCCGCGCCTCCCCCTCGACCCCGAGCTCCTCCAACAGCTGCCGGTAGAGGTCGGCGTCCCCGAGGCCGATCACCGCCCGCCCGAGGCCGGCCGCGTCGAGCGCCTCCTCGAGGACCTCGATCACCTCGACCGCGCCGTCCTCCGCGGAGGCGCCGATCAGCTCCACCCCGGCCTGGACGAACTCGCGCATCTGACCGCGCTGCGGGCGCACCGGGCGGTAGCCGTTGGCCAGGTAGCTGAAGCGGAAGGGGGGCTCGCCCGCGGCGAAGCGGGTGGCGACCAGGCGGGCGATCGGCACGGTCATGTCGGAGCGCAGGGTCAGCAGTTCGCCGCTCTCGTCGAAGAAGCGGTAGGAGGAGCGCGTCGGGCCGTCGGCCCGCGACATCACCTCGTCGTACTCGATCGCCGGCGTCGCCACCTCACCGTAGCCGCGCGCTTCGAAGACCTCGATCAGGGCGGCCTTGAGCTTGCGCAGCTCGCGCATCTCGTCGGGCAGCACGTCTCGCGTTCCAGGCGGAATCGGGTGGATCATCGAATCGACCTTACGCGGGCGGTAGAAAAACCCCTGCTAGGCAGGGACCTCCGCAGAAACGCGTTCGATCTGCGCCCCGAGGCCACGCAGCCGCTCGTCGATCTGCTCGTAGCCACGGTCGATCTGGCGGATGTTGCCGATCTCCGAAGTCCCCTCCGCCGCCAGGGCGGCGATGAGCATCGCCATCCCGGCGCGGATATCGGGGCTCTCGACGCGCTCGCCGTGAAGCCGGCTCGGACCGCTGACGATCGCCCTGTGGGGATCGCACAGCGTGATCCGAGCGCCCATCGCGACAAGCTTGTCGACGAAGAAGAGACGGTTCTCGAACATCTTCTCGAAGATCAGGATCTCCCCCTCGGCCTGGGTGGCGAGGGCCAGGGCGATCGAGGTGAGGTCGGCCGGGAAGGCGGGCCAGGGACCGTCCTCGATCTTCGGGATCGCGTCGCCGAGGTCGGACTCGACCTGCAGGTGCTGGCCGGCCGGGACCAGCATGTCCGTCCCCTCGATCTCCGAGCGCAGGCCGAGGCGCTTGAACTGGCGCCTGATGTTGGTCAGGTCGCCCGGCTCGACATCGCGGATCCGCAGCTCCCCCCCGGTCGCCGCAGCCAGGGCCATGAAGCTGCCGACCTCGATGTGGTCGCAGGAGATGCTGTGCTCGGCGCCGCCGAGGCTCTCGACCCCGTTGACGGTCATCACGTTGGAGCCGATCCCGTCGACCCGGGCGCCCATCTTGGTCAGCAACCGGGCCAGGTCCTGGACGTGGGGCTCTGAGGCGGCGTTGGAGATCTGGGTCGGCCCGGAACAGAGCGCGGCCGCCATCAGCGCGTTCTCGGT
>Ga0164305_10001181_pt1 | contig 10550 bp, 6 predicted proteins | sample Whisoiple_237_MG_FD_110215 | JGI IMG/M metagenome (GOLD analysis project Ga0164305, IMG submission 110215) | Soil microbial communities amended with pyrogenic organic matter from upstate New York, USA - Whitman soil sample_237_MG | ecosystem: Environmental > Terrestrial > Soil > Agricultural... | reverse complement strand
TAGTTGCATCCATCCAAGCCGGATGATCGTCAATAGGAAGATCACTAGGTTCTTTCGCTGTACGTTCTAAAACTAATTGGCGTAAAAACTGTCGATAGGCTGCTATCTCGTCAGCTGTGATGCAAGGCATAGCAACAAGTGCCTCACGTTCAAGAGTTGTGAATTGGTGCCAATCTTGTAATTTCAGTTTGACACCACAAGTATCTAATTTCAAGCGTACCTGCATAGGAATACAACGCAAGGACTCTACAAAATCCGCTTCAAATTGAAAAAATTCACTCATGCAAAAATCATTTTTCTAGGATACAGATGAAAGCAGATTAGCGCAGATGTATGTAGATGTTCAACAGACTTTTTGCAAACTATCCTTACCCGAATCCCCTCTTATCTGCGTCCATCTGCGTGTATCTGCGGTAAAAAACTCAAGCGGATTAGGGGCGAAAACCCCGACTACCATTAAACAGAAATCGGTGGTGAAAACCTTTCAGCTAGGGTAGGCTGAGATTGCTCTTCAGCCTCAAAGAATTCTGCCCCTACTGGGACTAACTGTACCGCACAAGCTTTCAACTCCGGCTGAAGGGAGTCCGGGCAAGATTCGGCATGGGTTAAAGCGTTGGCTTCAGCTTGATTTGCCCAGAGTGCGCCCCAGTGCATCGGGACAAAAACAGTACCTGGTGTAATTGCTTTTGTGACTTGCGCTGGAAAACGACTTTTTCCACGACGCGATCGCACTTCTACCCAGTCTCCCTCCTGAATGCCCAACTGGGAAGCATCACGAGGATGAATCTCGATAAAGGGTTGCGGGTGCATTTGTTTAATCTTGTCGATTCTACCTGTGCGGGTTTGGGTGTGCCAGTGGCCGTAAAGTCTACCAGTCGTCAGTACAAATGGGAAGCTAGGATCAGGCGGTTCTGCCAGTCCGCGTGAGTGATACGCCCCAAAACGGGCACGTCCATCTGGGGTATGGAAGCGAAAATCTGTATAGAGTCTTTTCGCCGATTGATCTAAAAGTTTAGGCTGAGTTTGGGCTTTTACTGTTTGAGTTTTCCCCACTCCTAAAACTCCCTGCCCTTGGATTGCTTCCCCTACTGAGTGAGACTCAAGACCCGATAACCCATCTGGACAAGGCCATTGAATGGGACCATCTTGCCGCAGTTGTTCATGACTAATCCCGGTTTGATCACAAGGACGACCGCGAGTTAACTCCACAAATTCCGCATAGACGGCGGCCGCATCTGCAAACGCAAACTGATCAGTAAATCCTAAACGCCGTCCTACTTCTGCAAAGATTTCCCAATCCGGTCTAGCTTCTCCCATGGGATCTTTAAAAGCTTGGCATAAGGTAACGACCCGTTCAGAATTGGTCATCGTGCCGGTTTTTTCGCCCCATTGTGCTGCTGGCAATAGTACATGAGCATAGGCAGCCGTTTCTGTGGGATAGTAAGCGTCTTGGTAGACCGTGAAGGGCGATCGCATCAAAGCAGCTTTTGTTCGCTCCAAATCGGGCATACTCACGGCTGGGTTCGTTGCAGCTACCCACAGTAAGCCGACATCCCCCGTTTCTAGTCCGGTAATCATATCCCAAGCTGTGCGACCCGGAGTCGCCGCAATTTGTCCGGCGGGAAATCCCCAAAACTGCTCAACTTCAGCCCGATGAGCCGCATTTTTCACCACCCGATATCCCGGTAGCAGATGACTTAATCCCCCCGCTTCTCTGCCTCCCATAGCGTTGGGTTGTCCCGTGAGTGAAAAAGGTCCCGCGCCCGGTTTCCCAATTTGCCCGGTCATCAGGTGCAAATTAATAATGCTGCGTACCTTGGCAGTCCCTTCTGAGGATTGATTCACCCCCATAGACCACAGAGATAACACCCGTTTCGATTCTGCCCAATACTGAGCAGCAATCACTAGATCTTCCTCCTTAATGCCACACGTTTGCGCCACGACCTCCGGCGGATAGTGCTTAATGACTTCTACAAAGGCAGGGAAGTTACTCGTGCAATCTTCTATAAATTCAACATCTAAATAGCCCCAACGCAACAGCAGGTTAGCAATGCCATTGAGTAAATCAATATCTGTTCCCGGTTTAATAGCTAAGTGTAAATCCGCAGCCTCGGCTGTAGGGGTATGGCGCGGATCAACCACGATCATCTTAACTTTAGGATTCTTTTTATGATATTTACGAAGGCGGTTAAAGACAATGGGGTGACATTCGGCGGTATTCGTACCGATTAAAAACGCGCAGTCAGTCGTTTCTAAGTCATCGTAGCAACAAGGAGGACCATCGGAGCCAAAGCTTTGAATGTAGCCTGCAACCGCAGAAGACATACACAGCCGGGAGTTGGCATCAAAATTATTGGTACCTAGGCATCCTTTAAGCAGTTTCTGAGCAATGTAGTAGTCTTGGGTGAGAAACTGCCCCGATCCATACATACAAATGCCATCTGCACTTTGGGTAGCCATAACAGTTTTTATACGGTCTACCACTCGGTCTAGCGCTTCTTCCCAGGAAGCCCGACGAAAGGGCTGATCGAGAGAGTCCCGTACCATGGGATAAAGTAAGCGGTTTTTGTGCAGCGACTCGGCGATGGTTGCCCCTTTAACACAAACCATACCTTGGCTGGAGGGATGAGCGCGATCGCCTTGTACTTTCCAGATCGGATATCCTTGGCTATCCCGATTAATCGGCTTACCCGGTTGCGCTGGAGGGGAAACCTCTAAACCGCAGCCGACACCACAGTAGGGACAAAGTGTTTTGGTTGTGTCACTCATAAGGTGTTAGGTGTTAGGGGATAGGTGTCATCCATAAAAATTTGGGAGTTTAGATTCAGAGGTTGAATCCAAACTCCCAAATTCAGGATTCACTTAGCTTTCTGCGGGTTCTTGGGCATCTACCCGAAGGCGATCGCTCTGCATAAGCAGTTCGTCGGCTTCTTCTCCAGCAAAGTGAGTTGCAAAGGAATTTTTAGGTTCTTTGAGGAAGAAGGCACACATACTGGCACAGATTAAAGCGGTTACGCCCATGGTCTGAAACAAAGTGGGAGCATCAGTTAAGCTAAACACGGTCAGGTAAACGACCCCACCAAAGTTACCGTAAGCGCCGACGTTTCCAGCAATCTGTCCGGTGACTTCCTTCTTAATTAGAGGCACAATTCCGTAAGTCGCACCGCAACCTGCTTGGGCAAAGTAAGCAGCAAACATGGTTGCCGCGATCGCCATGGGCAGCGCCCAATCTTTATTGATAAAGTGGGCAAGCAGATAACCTACACCAATTCCAGCCGTGATGATGGTCATCGTCCATTTGCGGCTATTGAACTTATCAGAAATCAAGCCTCCACTCGGACGAGAAACGAGGTTTAAGAAAGGATAGCTAGCGGCAATCATCCCAGCAACGACATGCTCTAAGCCAAAAGTTTTTTCAAAGAAGGCAGGTAGCATGGAAACCGCAGCCAGTTCTGAACCAAAGTTCGTAATGTAGGTAAACTCTAGTAGCGCAACTTGACGGAATTCATAGCGTTCAGCCGGAGGATAAGTCTTAGCACCTGTGACGACTTCCTTATTCACTTCCCACGCTTTATAGCTTTGGAAAGCATACAAGCCGAGTAACAGTACCCAAATCCCATACATTTGAGAGGTGGACAGGAAAGCAATCTTGGGTTGAGCCAAACGCCAAGCTAACAAGCCAAGGGCAAAAATCAACCCGAAGTTCATCACCAACATGGCGTAGAAGCTTTTAGCACTGGTAACTTCTAGACCACCATTACGTTTGGGGCGTTTGTAGGTTTTGCCAGTGGGGGTATCTTGAACGTTATTGTAATAAATCACCCCGTAAATTGCCGAGATAATACCCGTTAAGGCGATCGCTAACCGCCAATTAGATGCGCCTCCGGCTAAAAATGCGGTGGCTACACCCAAGGTAGGAAGAGCAAACTCAGCCCCAAAAGCCCCGAAGTTACCCCAACCGCCATAAATCCCTTGAGCAATCCCAATATCTTTAGGAGGAAACCATTCCGCAACCATGCGGATACCAACTACGAATCCGGAACCCACAATCCCCATCAGCAAGCGACTCCACACCAGTTGGTTAAAGTCTTGTGATAAGGCTGTGGCAAAACAGGGAATCGCCGCAAATATCAGCAGCGCTGAGTAAGTAATCCGAGGTCCAAAGCGATCGAGCAACATGCCAATAATGATCCGGGCCGGAATCGTCAGGGCGAGGTTACAAATCAGCAGGGTTTTGATTTGAACTTCTGTGATTCCTAGATCCTTGGCAATAGTGGTTGCAAAAGGAGACAGGTTAAACCAACAGACAAAGGTTAGAAAGAAGGCAAACCAACTGAGATGTAAGATGCGATAGCGGCCACTAAATGACAATAATCCTTTCAGCATGTAGCACCTGTTTAAGGTAAATCTTGGAAATTGGGATATGCAAGGATAGGGGCAAGCTTAAAATTTGCCCAGATTTAAGACCGTGGGTTGTTACTAACTAACAAACCATGGCTTCTGCCTTCGGTTGTGCAGCAAAATGCTCTATTAGCAATTGCCGCAAAACAGGTTTGAGATCTTCACAAGCAATGCCCTTTTGGACACAGTTGCCCAAATGAGCATCTTTGCCAACTTTGCCCCCCATGTAGAGATCAACACCTTCTACGGCTTTCCCGTTCTTGCGGGCTTTCGTTCCCATCAGCCCAATATCTGCAACTTGCGGTTGACCACAAGAATTAGGACACCCTGTCCAATGAATTCGCACAGGTTTGGGTACAGAGAGTTCTGCTTCTAATTCCTTAATCATGGCGAGGGCGCGGTTTTTTGTTTCAATTAAGGCAAAGTTACAGAACTGAGATCCGGTGCAAGAGACTAAAGCACGGGTTAAGCCTTCGGGGTTGACAGAAAACCTTTGCAGTAGGGGTTCAGCGAGGAAAGCGTTGAGGCGAGAAGCGGGAATGTTAGGAATAATAATGTTCTGTTCGATGGTGAAGCGAATTTCACCGCTTCCATATACCTCTGCCATGCGAGCAATGTCAAACATATCCGGTGCATAGAGGCGACCGATGGGAACATTTAAGCCAACGTAGTGCAAACCGGGTTGCTTTTGGTCATAAACGCCGATGTGATCGCGTTTTTCCCAGTCGAATTCATCTTTTTCGGCTTCCCGTTCTAAGGAAACTCCCATAGACTGCTCAATTTCGGCACGGAATTTTTCAATTCCCCATTCATCAATCAGCCACATTAACCGAGACTTTTGCCGATTTGCCCGTAGACCGTGATCCCGAAAGACTTCTAAAACGGCACGGCTTAAGGCAACAACCTGACCTGGCTGCACCCAAGCATGAAGAGGAATTGCTGCATCGCAGCGTTTGGCAGAGAAGAATCCACCTACAACGACGTTAAAACCAAAGATACCGTTTTTGTAGGCAGGAACAAAGGCAAGGTCATTGATTTCTGCATGAACGCAGTTGTCACGTCCACCCGCGATCGCTATATTGAATTTGCGCGGTAAGTTGGTAAATTCAGGATTTCCTTCACCTTTATTGGTGATCATGTCCTGAAGTTCTTGGACGAGATAGCGTGTGTCAATTAATTCGGCAGCATCAATCCCAGCGACAGGAGAACCTGTAATGTTGCGGACGTTATCCATTCCTGACTGGATACTGGTTAAACCGACTGGCTGAAAGCGATTGAAGATATCTGGAACATCTTCAATGCGAATTCCTCGCAGTTGAATATTTTGACGAGTGGTGATGTCTGCACAGCCATCATCTCCGTAACGTTGCACAACTTCGCCCAAAACGCGCATTTGGTCACTGGTTAAAATCCCGTTTGCCATCCGCAACCGCATCATGAATTTGCCAGGAGTCACTGGGCGGAAAAATACTCCTAACCATTTGAGCCGATGATCCCGATCGGTTTCATCCATGGCTTCCCAGCCAATTTTGGCAAAGTGTTCTAGATCAGATTTAATCGCTAGACCATCTTTTTCGGCTTTGAATTTTTCAAATTTATTGAGCGTTGCTGACGGTGTGACTGTGCTAGTCATGGATTGGCTTTCCTTGCTTCTATCTGCATCCAGCGTGACTGCGTGCGATCGCCTCAAAAATTCAGCGAAGACGCATCAAAAAGTGTTGGTTTAAAAATGCTGTTTCTGTAACCCTATGGGGTTGAGCAAATTCAATTCGTAGAATTTGTTACAAAGAACGGGGTTATTATGCGAAAATCTGTATTTGGGAAGACTAAGGTCATAAACCTGTTTTGGAGAACATAGAGAATCAGGTTGATGCAGAAGAGTAGCCTCTTTCAATGAATAACGCTTCAATGCACAAGCTCAGTTCAGTTGGCATTACTGGCTTAGAAACCGTTACTTGAGTTGTTTTGCTTATTGATTAGGCTATGAGCATTCATCGATTGAGTTCGTATATAAAGTTACAAAATGTAGACAAATATGAACTTTCTGCATAAACTCGATGCATTTCTTACAAAACTTCATCAGTGAGCAGTTTTGGAAAGCAGGTCTTTAGCTGTCAGGACTCACGCATAGAACCCAATAGCTAAGAGGGTTACACTCCTTAGCAGGGAAGTTAATTTTAGGTAATAGTGTCGTTAAGGAGCAAGGCTATATCTGGCTTGCTTTTCCGCCTCAAGCCAGCTAGTCTATCCCGTTGAACTGATGCTAGCGCCTAAGGGAACACTCTCTGTGATCCCCTAACAGGAAGGGTTTTACTCAGTGACACGAATTTGTCTCGATGTCATTTAATTTGGCACTGTACAGCTATATGTAAATTTTCTGAGCTAAAGTTTTTGGCTATGATACTCATCTAGAAACTTACCAACAAGATTTCCCTCTTCAGTTCCATCCGGTTTTGTTATCGTCCAATCTAACAACTCCGACTCAGGAAAACTATATAAATCACCTTTTTTGTATCCTGAAACAACTTGCAAGTCATTCGAGATAACTCCGTTAATATTGCCATTCTTGATTTCCTTAACTGCTATGAATACTTGTTCGATATGCCCTTCCTTATCTCGTAGTTGAGTGGTGATGAAGAAGGAATGTTTGGGGGGCAAACCTTTTAGGAAACGTTGTTTGGCTTGAGGATATGTTTGTTTCGCTCTAATAATGTAAGGTTTGATCGCTTGTTCAAGTTTTTCATCTATCCTTACAGGTTTATCAACAGGTGCGTTGGGAGCTACGTTGATTGGCTGAGGTGATGATTGAGTCGTTTCACCACAGGAAGACAATAAAACACTAGAGCTTATCAATAAAATCGAGAAAATATACGTCTTAGCATTCATCACCTGGCTTACTCCACACTAGAGAGATTCAGCATAACTCCTTTGAGAACAGCTTTAAGAGAGCGTCAAGATTTGCGGTCTACCTGCACGAATCTCAAACTGGTTCAAATACTGAACAGGTTGACTCGGATCAAAAGCCCACCCATCTATAAAGACTGCTGCTGGCTCCACTTTCATCTGCTCTTTAGGAAGAGGTATTTTTAACGCCTTGGCAACCTCTTCATAGATTTCGAGTGGATAAATTTTGTCAATCATTGTGTCAGCATCTTTGGGATATTGCTTAGCTTCAATCTGATTCCAACGAATCATTTGTGTTAATACCCAAACTGCATGAGAACGCCAAGGATAGTTAGCATGATCGGGTGGTTTGAGATACTGCATATTTTTGAAGTGAAATAATTGCAGATCTGGAATTTGTTTCACTCTGACTGTTTGATCAAATCCCCCGTAGTTATAATTGCCCGACAAAGCATCTTGTAAAGACTTAACCTGAGTATTCACATACTTTTGATCTGCAATTAAAGTCGCGACTTCTAAAGAATTCTGGGGGCGATCGCAATATTGACAGGCTTCCAAGACAGCAGCGACTACAGCCCTAGCCGTTGTTGGGTTATCCTGCACCCATTTCTCCATCGTTGCCAAAACTTTTTCGGGATGCCCTTTCCAAATATCTCGATCGACAAAACTCGTAAACCCAACTTTATCTAAAACTGCTTGCTGATTCCAAGGGGCGCTGGCGCAGTAACTATCAACAACTCCAGCTTTGAATTTATCGACAATTTGGGTGGGTAAAATTTCAATTAGTTTAATATCTTCGTCTGGTTGAACGCCCATTGCCGATAACCAGTAGCGCAGGGTGTAATTCTGCATTGCCGCCGGAAATTCAATCCCGAAACTGGGGCGTTTTTTGAGGCTTTGGATATATTTTTTGTATGTATCTATAAATTCCTGAAAGTTCGTATAGTCTATTGATGGTCGAATCCCTGCTTCCCAAGCTTTTTTAGAATGGGCGATCGCATTCCCATTTAGGTTCAGTGTCATTAGGGAAACCATCGGCGCTTTATTAGCTCCTAACTGGGTAAACATGGGCATCCCATACAAGGCGTGAGCCGCATCTAAACGCCCTTTAACCAAGCCATCCTGAATCTTTATCCAGCTAGATTCTTGTTTCAGAGTAACGTTGAGTCCATATTTCTGGAAAAGACCTTTTTCTTTAGCAACAACTAAAGGGGCACAATCTAAAACAGGTACAATGCCGATCGTTAAGTCAGTTTTTTCTAAGTTGCCAAAGTTGACCGCAGACTTGCCAGTGAGTGATTCTTGAGTTTTTGGATTGCTACCGGAATTACAAGCCGTAAAAGCAAATCCTACAGTCGATAAACTGGCGTATCTCAGAAACTGACGACGCTCCATATTCATGCAGTAGTCAATAATCGCTAGGAAAGGGCTATACGTGCAAGGGATGCCTGTATAGGTCATTGGTCAGTTGCAAGTGACTAACGACGAATGACTAATGACTAATACTATAGGACTTCCGTGTTTTGACAAAGAATTCAAAGCTTTGCTGGTGAGATCGGCTGATTTTCTGGTTTGGGCAAGCTCTTACAATGTAAAGTCATTCTGATTCTGATGTATGCACTTTGATGAATGACAAGCTCAAGCCCGATTGGGCAGGCGATGACCTATTATCTCGATTTGTCAATGTCCTGATCCAGACTAAGCCGATTTATGCCGTGATGAAACGGCAAGCGAGACAGGTACTCATCAAAACCGCCGAAAAAAATGGCATTCCTTGGCGGAAGAACTATGAAGAATTAGAAGCTTCTGGAGTCAAGAAGCGTTTAGCCCAGATAACCAATCCAACGGTTACTTACCCAGATTATTACTTGGTTCCTTTCCATGCCTACGATGAAGGAAATCTGTGTTGGGATGCGGCATTTGAAGCCGAGTCTGCAACCAAAGCAATGGCGTTAAGGGTATGGCCGCAAGAATCGCTGACTTGGCAAGCAGCACAATCACAGTTGCGGGGAAGCTTTCATCAAGTTTTGGCAGCGCAGGGGGTAAAGCCAGTCCGAGATATTTTAGACATTGGATGTTCTGTCGGTATGTCTACTTTAGCCCTGCATCGCTACTATCAGGCTAGCCAAGATACTCCGGTGAGGACTGTCGGCTTAGATTTATCTCCTTATATGCTGGCAGTTGCTCAACTGCGAGATCAGCATCAGGAAGTTGCAGAATGGCTGCACGGGAAGGGCGAGGAAACCGGATTTCCCGATCGCTCTTTTGATTTGGTGACGCTTCAGTTTGTGATTCATGAGTTGCCGCGCGAAGCGACTCAGGCAATTTTTCAGGAAGCTTTAAGGGTGCTTCGTCCTGGCGGCTACTTAGCGATTGTGGATAATAACCCCAAATCTCCTGTGATCCAAAATCTTCCCCCTGTCTTGTTTACCTTGATGAAAAGTACAGAACCTTGGGCGGATGATTTTTATACGTTCGATGTCGAAGCGACGTTGCAGAAAGTCGGGTTTGAAGATGTGGTAACGGTTGCTAGTGATCCGCGTCATCGCACGATTTTAGGTCGTAAGCCTGAGTAAGGTTGAGAGGCGATCGCTCTTCATCGTTGCTCAAGAGGAGCGATCGCTTTGATTCTTTCAAAGATTTGGTTTCTAACTAGGGAATGAACCCAATTTTTTATGTAGAAGAGTTCAGCTTGATGTCGAAACTTAGGGGAAGCGCAGCAGTCGTCGCTCTCACTTGAGCTACCTATCTATTTGTAAATTTTATATGCACAAATCGCTTTTTAATGCAACCCTCTATGGTAAAATTCATAATTAAAATGTGGACATCTAACCAACACAGAGATCGTTAACCAGTCTATTTTGCCTGGGTAGTACGAACTGCGAACGGCTGAATGCAGTAGGAAAATTAGTGATGTCACAAGAAGCATTAGACGAGCCGATGAGTCACGATACTCTTTCAATTCCGACAGGTCTGAGCGTTGGCGATGCTGAGGGTGAAACGCAGGCTAGGCGATCGCTAATGCGTCTGCCCAGAAGTCTCAGTTCCTCGGAAACTTGGGGCTTTGGTATGAGTGGCTTGCTTCTGTGGCTGGGGACTGGGCCGGGAATGCACGCTGCCCTCGGTCCACAAGCGATTTGGGTCTGGTTGCCTAGCGCGATTGTGGGAATGCTGCTGAACCTACAGGTGAAAGCCCTCGGTACCAAATGGCCCTACCTATCTGGGGGAACCGCAAACTATACAGC
>Ga0164305_10001178_pt1 | contig 10563 bp, 8 predicted proteins | sample Whisoiple_237_MG_FD_110215 | JGI IMG/M metagenome (GOLD analysis project Ga0164305, IMG submission 110215) | Soil microbial communities amended with pyrogenic organic matter from upstate New York, USA - Whitman soil sample_237_MG | ecosystem: Environmental > Terrestrial > Soil > Agricultural... | reverse complement strand
CTCGCCGAGCAGGTGGATGACGCCGTCGACCCCCTCGAAGGCGGCCGGGTCGGGCCGTTCCAGCGTCGGCTCCCACTTGTGCCAGGTGACGCGCGGGTTGGCCTGGCGCGCCGCGCCGGGGTTGCGGGTCAGCCCGGCGACCTCGTCGCCGCGGGCGAACAGCGCGTCACACAGGGCTCGGCCGATCGTGCCGGAGGCGCCGGTGACGAGGACCCTCACTAGCTGGTGGCCTCCACCGTGGCGAAGGTGCCGGTCTCTTCGTCGATCCGGGCGATGCCGTCGCGCTTGGCCTCCTCGACCACTGCTTCGGCCACCTTCGGCGCCACTTCGCGGTTGAAGACGCTGGGGATGATGTAGTCCTCGGCCAGGTCCTCCTCGGAGACCGCCATCGCGATCCCCTTGGCGGCGGCGAGCTTCATCTCCTCGGTGATGCTGGGAGCGCCGGCATCGAGCGCGCCGCGGAAGATCCCGGGAAAGGCGAGCACGTTGTTGATCTGGTTCGGGTAGTCGGAGCGCCCGGTGGCCATGATCCGCACGTAGGGAGCCGCCTCCTCGGGCATCACCTCGGGGGTCGGGTTGGCCATCGCGAAGACGATCGCGTCGTCGTTCATCTTGCCCAGCGACTCGGGCTGGATGATCCCGGGACCGGAGAGGCCGACGAAGATGTCCATGCCCTCGATTACGTCGTCGGGCTGGCCCTGGATCAGCTCCGGGTTGGTGGTCTCCGCGTACCAGCGCTTGGCCTCGTTCATCTCGCCGGACTGGTAGTCCTCGCGGGCGGTCGAGAGCGCGCCCTTGCGGTCGCAGCCGACGACCTGGGTGATCCCGGAGGCGAGCATCATCTTGGTCACCGCCACCCCGGCGGCGCCGAGGCCGACCACCAGCACCCGCAGCTGCTCGATCGGTTTACCGGTGATCTTCAGCGCGTTGAAGAGCGCCGCCATCGTCACCACCGCGGTGCCGTGCTGGTCGTCGTGGAAGACGGGGATGTCAATGCTCTCCTTGAGCCGGTCCTCGATCTCGAAGCAGCGCGGGGCGGAGATGTCCTCGAGGTTGATCCCGCCGAAGGTCGGCGCCATCAGTTCCACCGCGCGGACGATCTCGTCGGCGTCCTGGGTGTCGAGGCAGATCGGGAAGGCGTCGACCCCGGCGAACTCTTTGAAGAGCATGCACTTGCCCTCCATCACCGGCATCGCCGCCTCGGGGCCGATGTTGCCGAGGCCGAGGACGGCGCTGCCGTCGGAGACGACCGCGACCGTGTTCTTCTTGATCGTGTACTCGAAGGCTTTGCTGCGGTCGTGGTGGATGTCCATGCAGACGCGGGCGACGCCGGGCGTATAGGCCATCGAGAGGTCGTCGCGCGTTTTCACCGGGTACTTGTTGCGCATGTCGATCTTGCCGCCGCGGTGCATCTGCATCGTGCGGTCGACGTAGTCGAGGACGCGGGCGCCGCGGGTCGAGCCGATCGCCCGCAGGATCCGCTCCCAGTGCTCGCGGTCGGTGGCGTCGATCGTGAACTCGCGCACCCGCTTGCCCTCCGGCCCGGCGCCGGGGACTAGGTCGACCCCCTGCAGCTGTCCGCCGGCCTCGGCGATCGCCGCGGTGAGGCGCCCGAGGGGCTCTTTGCGCGCGTCGAGCTCGACGCGGATCGTGACGCTGTACTGGGCGCTGACAGCCATGGCGGCTATCGAATCAGATTCGCCCGCCCGGCCCGGCTGCCGTCGCCTTACATAGGATCGCCGAGTAATGGGGAGGCGATTGATCTTGTGCCTGTGCGCGGCTTCTCTCGTGGCCGGCGTCCTTACCGCGCCTGCCGCGGGTGCGGAACTTTCCTACTTCGCCCACCACCTCCGGCTGAAGTCGAGCAACGGCTTTCACATCAGCCTCTCGGCCTCCTCCGAAGCGCTCGGAATCCCCGCCGAAGCCTCGATCGGCGTCGATACGAAGCGAAGCGCCGCCCTCTACAGGGTGCCGGCGAAGGTGACGGCGACCAGTATCCAGGCGGACCTCGGGCCTTTCGGCAAGGTCGACCTCGTCATGCGCGGCTCGGGGCGGGAAAAGACGATCCCGATCCGTTGCAGCAAAGGCCAGAAGTACCCCTACGAAACCGGCGTCTGGGAAGGGGTGGTCGAATTCCGCGGTGAGGGCGGTTACGCCCAGGGACGCGCAACGCGACTGCCGGTGCTCCCTGACATCACCTCGTATTGCGGCAGCGGTAGCGGCAGGGGTGAATCGCGGGGGAGCGACGAGCGGGGGGCGAGGCTCACCGGCGCCTCCTACGCCCACGGCCGCGCTCTCACCTTCCAGGTCAACAAGAATGGTCCGCGCAGCCGGGCTCTGTTCGAGGCCAAGATCAAGGAGCGCCGCCAAGGGGTCATGATCTTCCGGTTTGCCGATGGCTGGCTACCGGCCTCCGCGTTCAGCTTCGATCCGGATCTGCGATCCGCAGAGCTGAACCCACCTTCGCCGTTCTCCGGCTCGGCCACCCTCACCCGCTCCCCCAACTCCGTCGTCCCGCGCTGGAGCGGCGATCTGGCCATCGACTTTCCCGGCCGCAGGGCGCGCCTCGCCGGCCCCGGCGTGCACGTCAGCCTCGAGCACGCCTGCTTCCAGCTCTTCGACAAACCGGAAGCGACCTCGTGTTGAGCCGGCGGCTGCTTCTCGCCCTCGCGGCGCTCACGTTGGTCTCCGCCACCTGGGCCGAGGCTTCTACCGCCGCGACTGCCCAACTGCCGCCGCCGGGCGGGTTTCGGCTGCCGGCTGCCAACGGCTACTCGCTCCGCGCCCTGTCCTACGACGGCGACCCAAACGGCCAACCGGACTCCGTGATTCTCCTCTTCACTCGCAAGGGGTCCGCCGTCCTCTACTTCGCGCGTAAGGGAGTGGAGGTGACCGAAGAATCGATCTCGGCCGACCTGGGTGGACTCGGTTCGATCGACCTGCGGTTCGTCCCCACGGGGAAGTCGCGCGACGAAGCGCCCAGCTGCGATCCCAAGCAGACTTATGCGGTCGACTCAGGGGTCTACGAGGGCCGAGTCGACTTTGAAGGGGAGGAGGGGTTCACCGAGGTTCACGCGACCCGCGCCCCTGGCGATGCTCACGTCGTCGCCGATCTGATCTGTGGGAGCAGTGCCGACGAAGGCTCCGGAGGGAATGCACCCGGAGCCCAGTTGCGTGTGCACCGCCGCTGGCAGCGCGGGAATGTCTCGTTCGAAGCCTGGAAGAACTCACCGACCAGGCCCGCCCACTTCGAAGCGTCGATCGAAGAACGCCGCGGCGCTCTGGGCGTAGTCCGCGGCATCAGCTCCAGCGCGGGACCGGCCTCGTTCGAGTTCGACATCCCGTCGCAAGCCGCCCTGATTCGCCCGCCGTCCCCCTTCCACGGCAGCGCCCGTTTCGTCCGGCGGGGACGAGGTCGGGGCACGCTTCGCGGCTCACTCACCGTCGACTTCCCCGGCCATTCGAACGTCCCCCTCGCCGGCACCCGAGGCAGCATGCTCCGCTACGTAAAGAACCCCGCGCACCCGTTCTCACTGCCCAGGTAGGGGGGAGAGTCCAGGGCCCTGTCGCCTTTGTCCTCTGGTGGGGGACAAAGGCGACACGATCGATCGGCGCATCGGCGAAGTCGCTGCGAGACAGCACGGAGCCATCACGTTGCTGCAACTCGAAGAGGCTGGGCTTGGGCGCAGGGGGACCTCGGAGCGAGCCAAGAAAGGGCAGCTCCACCGCATCCACCAGGGCATCTACACCGTTGGCCACCGCGCTCCGAATCTCCACACCCGCTTCATGGCTGCTGTCCTCGCCTGCGGCGATGGCGCGGTCCTGAGCCACACCTCCGCCGCCGTCCTCTGGAAGCTCCTCAAACCCATCGACGGCCCCGTCCACGTCTCCGTTCCCAGCGCTACGGGTCGCAAGTCACGCCGCGGCATCCACCTCCACCGTTGCCTCTCTCTCAAAGCGCTCCCGACCACCCGCCGACATTCCATCCCCGTGACCACCGTCGCTCGCACCATCGAAGACCTCGAGGGCTACGTCCCGCCCCGTCTCCACCGCCGCGCCAAGCGCCAGGCAGAGCTCATGGGTATCCACCTCGACGGCATCGAGTCGGACCACACCCGCTCGGACCTCGAGACGCTCTTCCTCGAGCTCTTCGCCCTCCACCGCATCCCGCCACCCGAGGTCAACGTGAAGCTCGGGCGCTGGGAAGTCGACTTCCTCTGGCGCTCCCGGCGCCTCGTGGTCGAGGTCGATACCTGGACCTATCACCGCGGCTCGGTCGCCTTCGAGGACGACCACGCTCGCGAGCTCGACCTGCGCGCGGCCGGCTACACGGTGCTGCGCTTCACCGATCGCCAGCTCGAAGAAGAGCCCGGGCGCGTCGCTGTCGACGTCGCCCGGGCTCTGGCCGAGGAGGTTTCTCCGCTGGTCGGTTAGCGGCGCGCGAAGGGGTCGATGTAGAGGTCGTCGACCTGCCAGTTGCCGCCGCTGCCCACCGGCGTGATCCGAATCTGGATCGCGCTGGGGATCAGGGTGCCGACGACCGTCGAGAGGGTGAGGACGGTCGACATCTGCTGGCTCGGCGCCCAGCTCGGGCCCGCGGTCACCGTGCTGACCGTTTTGGTCCGCACCAGGCCGAGCAGCTTGTAGGTGGCTTCCACCCGCAAGCCGGCGCTCGGGTTGCCCGTGTTGCGGGCCAGCAGCCGGAAGATCGGCGTGTCCAGCGACATGCAGATCGAGGGGCTGACCGCCGCGCTCCCGGCGGGCAGGCTGAGCGAGCGGCCGTCGCCCGCATCGTTGAGGAAGAAGGACTCGTTGCCGGTTGCGGCCGACGCGCCTCCGGACAGCGACCATCCTGCGCCGCCTGCCTCGAAGCCGCCGTCCGGGGCCAGCACGTAGGAGTGGTTGTCTCCCCACGGCTTGAACACCTGCTCGGCGCCGCTGTAGTCGCAAGCCTGCGCGCTTGCGGCGAAGCAGGCGAGGACGGCGACGGCCGCTGCCATGGTCGTGAGGAGCTTGGAAATGGACTTCACTCGGGTAAACCTCCTGGTCGCAGGCGAAAAAGCCTGGTTTTCACCAAGCTGGCGGTCGAGCCATCTCGCCCGGGGGCGAGACCTCTGACTTTGCGTCCCTGCCTCACGACAGGTTTGCCCTTATTCAGCTGACTTCTGCACTTATGTCCGGCGAAGATCGGCCCGAGAATCCCTGCACTTAACCGGGTTAGACCCTCTGTCTAGTTAATTTTGAGGTCGCGCTCCGCAAAAAAAGTGGAAAAGCGGCTCATTTACAAGGGAAAAGCGGCCGATACAGGAGCGGGCGCAGGAAGTGGACTGCGTGTTGTCCAATGGAAACCGTCTCGCCAGCAAACAACGCCGAGCAGCTCTTCGCGCGCGGCAGAACCCGTGCTCTGATCAGAGCTCACGGCCGCGAGCGCCTGGTCGAGATGCTCGCCGCCGTCGGCTTCCTGCTCGCGGCGCTGGCGATGGCGCTGTTCCTGGACTCGCCTCGCACGCTGCAGGTGGCGCCGCTGGCATGGCTCGTGGTCGCCTACGTCGTCGCCTGCCAGGCCCGCTTCGACATCGCCGACGGCTACACGGTGCCCACCGAGTTGGTGCTGGTGCCGATGCTCTTCCTGCTGCCGACGCCGGTGGTGCCGCTGGTCGTCAGCCTCAGCTGGGCGCTGGGCCGGCTGATCGACTACGCGGCGGCGACGCCAGCGTCCACCGCGCCTTCCACGTCTTCGGCGACTGCTGGCACGCGATCGGGCCGGCGCTGGTCATCGTCCTCTGCGGCGCCCAGGTATTCGCCTGGAGCTCGTGGCCCGTATACGCGCTCGCCCTGCTCGCCCAGTTCGGCTTCGACTTCGCCGCCACCGCGCTGCGGGCGCGGCTGATCGACGGGACCTCGGCCAGGGCCGTGGCGCGGATGATCGCGCCCGTCTACGGCCTCGACGCCGCGCTGGCCCCGATCGGCCTCCTCGTCGCCGCCGCCGCGCTGCAGGTCGGGCCGGAGATCTGCCTGGCGGTGACCCCGCTCGCCCTGGTCCTCGCCGTCCTCTCCCGCGAGCGCCAGACCCGCCTCGACCAGGCCCTCGAGCTGAGCGAGGCCTACCAGGGCACCGCCCTGCTGCTGGGGGACGTGGTCGAGGCCGACGACGCCTACACGGGCAGCCACAGCCGCGGCGTGGTCGACCTCTCCCTGGCGGTCAGCGACCGGCTCGGCCTCGGCTACGAGCAGCGCCGCAACGTCGAGTTCGCCGCCCTCCTCCACGACGTCGGCAAGATCGCCGTCCCCGACGAGATCATCAACAAGGCGGGCCCGCTCGACGACGCGGAGTGGGAGGTGATGCGCCAACACACGATCGAGGGCGAGCGGATGCTGAAGCGGATCGGCGGCGTCCTGGCCCAGGTCGGGACCATCGTCCGCGCCTCCCACGAGGACTTCGACGGCTCCGGCTACCCCGACGGTCTGGTCGGCGAGCAGATCCCGATCGAGGCGCGGATCGTCACCTGCTGCGACGCCTTCAGCGCGATGACCACCACCCGCTCCTACCGCAAGGCGATGGGGACGGACGCCGCGATCGCCGAGCTGCATGCCTGCTCCGGCACCCAGTTCGACCCCGCGGTGGTCGCGGTCCTGGTCGACCTGGTCGAGTCCGGGAAGGTTTAGAAGTTCAAATTTCGATGAGCCGACCGCCCGTGTGCGAGCGGCTTCTTGGCTAGCCTGCGCGACTGATGATCAGTCAGGGGATCGATCGCGCCTTCGCGCGGCGAGTCGTCGCAATGCTCGCCGCCTGCCTCGGGGCTCTCGCGCTGCTACCGGCAACCGGCGCGGCCGACGAAGCCGAAGTCGTCTACGACCCCGCGACGGTCTCGGTTGTCGACCTGCAGCTGCCGCAGGCCGCGATCGAAGCGCTGGAAGCCGATCCGGAGGGCGCCTACCAGAAAGGGACCTTCTCCTTCGCCCGGAGCGACGGCTCGCCCGACGGCGTCGGCACCTTCAGCGCTCCGCAGGAAGTAGAAGTGCGGCTCAAGGGCAGCGCTTCCTTCCGGCCGCTCGACACCGGCAAGTCCGCTTTCAAACTCAAATTCCCCAAAGCCGGCCCCTTCTTCGGCCTGCGCAAGATGACCCTCAACAACATGGTCGAGGACCCCTCGATGACGCACGAGACGCTCGCCTTCGCGCTCCACCGGGCTCTCGGCGTGCCGGCCTCGCGCACCGGCTTCGTCTACCTGAAGATCAACGGCGAACACTTCGGCGTCTACATGGACGTCGAGAACTACGACAAGGTCGCGATGGCGAAGAAGCTCGGCGCCTTCGATGACGACGTCCAGCACGTCTACGAGGGCGAAAACGGCGCCGACCTCGAACCGGGACGGGTCGCGGACTTCGAGCTCGACGAGGGGCCCGGCGACATCTCCGACCTCGAAGGCCTGGCGGCCGCGGTCACCGATCCCGATCCCGAACCGTGGTCGACCGCCGTGGGCGCCCGCGCCGACCTGGAAGAGATGACCCGGATGTGGGCGGCGGAGAAATACAGCGGCCAGTTCGACGGCTACGCCGGCGGCCCGGCGCCCGACCATCCCAACAACTACTTCCTCGCGACCGGCACCGACGGGCTCTTCCGCATGCTCCCCTGGGGCCAGGACGAAACCTGGAAAGAGGAAAATCATCTGCCCTTCGACGGCGAAGCCGGGCTGATGTTCGAAGGCTGCCTCGCCGACAACGCTTGCGAAGCCCTGTACGAAGGGGCGCTGGAGACCCTGCAGACGACGGTCCCGACGCTGAAGCTCGACCAGATGGCCGTCTGCACCGCCGAGATGCTCGCCCCCTGGCAGCAGCTTGAAGAAGAAGAAAGCACCCGTTTCGAATACGACGCCGGCGAAATCTCCGACGCCGTCGCCGAAACTCGCTCCTTCATCGCCAGCCGGCCCGACGAGCTCGCCGATTTCCTCGGCAACGCAGGCCCGACGCAGCCGGCCCCGGTGGATTCGTGCCCGGCGGACGAACCCGAAGTCCCAATCGTCACGTCTCTCGTTCAGATGCCGCCGCCCACCGAACAGGGGGTGGCGGTGAAAGCCGCGACTCTTGGGCACGTCGCCCGCAAAGGCAAGCGCCTGCGGGTCGGCGTCTTCTCGCCCGCCGCCGGGTCGCTGAAGCTGACCGCGAAGACCACCGGGCGCCGCGGCACCCTTGTGTGCAGCAGCCGCACCACCGTCGCCGCCGGGACGACGACTCTCTCCTGCAGACTCTCGCGTGCTGCGATCGAGGCGCTGGAAGACGGCCCGCTGCGCCTCGTCATCCGCGTCCACGTCCCTACCGATCCCGAACCGCTCACGCGCCAGGCCCGCCTGCCGCGCCTTTAGTCGCGGACGCGCGCCGCCGCTCCGGCCGTCCTCATAGAGTGGGGCGCCGATGGCCGCTGACGCACCGCAGCTCTTCCTGATCGACGGCAACAGCCTCGCCTACCGCGCTTTCTTCGCCCTCCCCGAGTCGATCGGGACCAGCGACGGCCGGCCGACCAACGCGATCTACGGGCTCGCCTCGATGCTGGTGAAAATCATCGACGAGCACCACCCGCAGGGCGTCGTCGTCGCCTGGGACGCCGGCTACAGCGGCCGCGAGGTCACCTACGACCTCTACAAGGCCCAGCGCAAACCGCGCCCCGACCTGCTGCGCGAGCAGTGGCCGCACCTGATGCCGCTGGTCGAGGCCTTCGGCTACACCAACGTCAAGGTCGACGGCTATGAGGCCGACGACGTGATCGCCTCGCTGGTCAAGCAGGCGCGCGAAGCCGGGATCGAGGTGATGGTCGTAACCGGCGACCGCGACGCCTACCAGCTGGTTGACGAGGGGGTGCGGGTGATGAGCACCTCGCGCGGGATCACCGAGACGAAGATCTACGACCGCGCTGCGGTCGAGGAGCGCTACGGGGTGCCGCCGGAGCTGATCACCGACCTGATGGGGCTGCGCGGCGACACCTCCGACAACATCCCCGGCGTCCCCGGGATCGGCGAGAAAACGGCGACCCAGCTGCTGCAGCAGTTCGGCTCGCTGGAAAAGGTGCTGGAAAGCGTCGACGAGATCTCCGGCAAAAAACGCAAGGAAAACCTCGTCGAGCACGCTGACGACGCGCGGATGTCGAAGCAGCTGGCCACCCTGCAGTACGAGATCGAGACCGGGGTGGACCTCGAGGCGGCGATGGCGAGCGAGCCCGACCGCGGCGCCCTGCGGGACTTCATGCGCGAGTTCGAGCTGCGGGCTGTGCTGGAGCGGCTCGAAGAAGCCTTGCCGGAGGGCGACGCGGTCCCCGGCCGCAAGGTCGAGACCGAGCTGCAGGTCGAGGCCGAGGAGGCGAAGCCCGAAGATCTCGGCGAGGGACCGCTGGCGCTGGCGATCGACGGCGAGCGCTGGGCAGCGGCCGACGGCGAGCGGGTGCTGACCGGCTCGGCGAGCAAGGACGAGCTCGCCGCCGCCCTCGGCGCCAAGCCCTTCCTCGCCCACGACGCCAAGTCGCTGGGCGGCGGCCGCCACGGCCTGCTCGCCGCCGCGGCGCGCGAGGGGGTCGAGCTGAACCTCGACCACGACACGATGGTCGCCGCCTACCTGCTGGAGCCCCAGCGGCGCACCTACGACCTGGTCGAGCTGTCGGCCGACGCGGGCATCGGCCTCGCCGAGGGCGCCGCCGCCGGCAAGTCGGAGGAGGACGACGGCCAGCTGGCGCTCGGCGAGGAGGTCGAGGCCGGCCTCGACCCGGCCGAGGAAGCGCGCTTGGTCGCCGCCCTTGCCGCCGTCCAGGGGCCGCGGATCGAGGAGCTGGGGCTGGAGCAGCTGCTGCGCGAGGTGGAGCTGCCGCTGGTCGCCGTGCTGGCGGCGATGGAGCAGGTCGGGATCAAGCTCGACGCCGAGCGCCTGGCCGAGGTCGGTGCCGGCTTCGGCGAGCGGATCGACACCCTGGAAAAGGAGATCTTCGAGCTGGCCGAGGAGGAGTTCACGATCGGCTCGCCGCAGCAGGTCGGCCGCATCCTCTTCGAGAAGCTCGGCCTGACCCGCAAGCGGCGCGGCAAAACCGGTTTCTCGACCGACGCCCGCGTGCTCGCCCAGATCCGCGACGAGCACCCGATCGTCGAGAAGGTCGAGTCCTGGCGCGAGCTGACCAAGCTGAAGAACACCTACCTCGACTCGCTGCCGGAGCTGATCGACCCCGAGACCGGTCGCGTCCACACCACCTTCAATCAGGCCGCGACCACCACCGGCCGCCTCTCGAGCACCAACCCCAACCTGCAGAACATTCCAATTCGGACCGAGATCGGCCGCCCGGTGCGCGCCTGCTTCGTCGCCGAGCCGGGCTGGCAGCTGCTCTCCGCCGACTACAGCCAGGTAGAGCTTCGCGTGCTCGCCCACGTCGCCGACGAGGAGGTGCTGAAAGAGGTCTTCCGCGAGGGCGAAGACGTCCACGCCGCGACCGCCGCCGAGGTCTTCGAGATCGGCCGCGACGAGGTCGACGTCGGCCAGCGCTCGAAGGCGAAGATGGTCAACTTCGGGATCGTCTACGGGCTGACCGGG
>Ga0164305_10001177_pt1 | contig 10568 bp, 10 predicted proteins | sample Whisoiple_237_MG_FD_110215 | JGI IMG/M metagenome (GOLD analysis project Ga0164305, IMG submission 110215) | Soil microbial communities amended with pyrogenic organic matter from upstate New York, USA - Whitman soil sample_237_MG | ecosystem: Environmental > Terrestrial > Soil > Agricultural... | reverse complement strand
GCTTGCGTTTGAAGTCCGACATCTCAACCACTGCATTGATGACCGCGTTGGCGCGCGGCTTGTTCTTGGTCAGCTCGAGACGCAGCGCGAGCGGATCCTTGCCGGCGGCCTGCGCCACTTCATCGAGGAAGGCTTCAGCGGCGAACTTGTTGTAGCCGGAGCCGATCCCGCGCCAGGCATGCACGCGCATGCCGCGATCCTCCCGCACATATTCGCCGAGTGCGTTCGGAATGGCGTAGAAGGCCTGATCGAGGCCGCGCGCGCGCCGATGTAGTCCTTGCCGCCGGTGGCCTTGAAGCGCGGCGGTGCTGCGACCGCATCGACGTTTTCCGACACCAGTCGATGATGCCAGCCGACGACATTGCCTTGTGCGTCGATGCCGGCCTTCATCAGGTGATGCGTCATCGGCCGGGGACGGGCTGCGGCAATGTCCTCTTCGCGCGTGAGGATCAGCTTCACCGGTTTCTTGGTGATGTTGGAGATGATGGTGGCCTGGATCGCCGCATCCGGCCAGATGCGCCGGCCGTAGCCGCCGCCGAGAAATTGCTGGTGCACCCGGATCTGATCCGGCGTTGTCTTCAGAATGCCGGAGATAATTTGCGACGCCAGCGCGCCGAACTGCGTGCCGGTCCAGATATCGGCCGACTTGCCGTCCTCGGAAACCTGAGCGACGGCGTTCATCGGCTCCATCTGTGCGTGATAGGTGTATTCGGACCAGTAGCCGGCTTCGACTGTCTTCGCCGCACCGCTCAGCCCGGCCTTCACGTCACCGACCTGATATTCGACCTTGGTCTCGGCGTTCGGATCCTTGGCCTTCGCCGCGTAGTCATCCTTCGCCTTATCCGAGTCGAAGTTTGCGGCCATGGCACCGCTTGTGTCCCACGTAACCTTGAGCGCCTGCACGCCCGCGCGCGTGGCTTCGACGGAATCGCCGATCACCGCCACGCCGAAAGGAAGCGGAATGACCTTGGTCACGCCCTTCACTTGCATCACGTCGGCAAGGTTCACGTCCTTCGACTTGGCGCCTTCCATCGGCGCCTGGAGCACCGACGCGTAGACCATGCCTGGCACCTGCACATCGATGCCATATTTCGCCGTGCCGTTGACTTTCGCGGGCACGTCGCTGCGGCCGATGTCCTTGCGGCCGATCAGCTTGAACTGGGCCGGCTTTTTTAGATCGGCCTCGCTGATCTTCGGCGGTTCCGCCGGCACGGTGGCAAACGCCACGACTTCGCCGTAGGTGATCTTGCGGCCCGATTTCTTGTGCGTGATCGTGCTCTTGTCCGTCGTCAGTTCGGTGACCGGCACTTTCCATTTCTCGGCAACCGCATCGAGCAGAACCTTGCGCGCCTGCGCGCCGGCCATGCGCAACGGCATGAAATAGCCGGGCACCGACACGCTGGCCGCCGTGATCTGCGCACCATGAAACAGCTCATGCGGGTTGCCGTAGACCTTCGGATTGGCCGGCGCGAACTCGGTCTTCACTTTCGACCAGTCGGCGTCGAGCTCTTCCGCAAGGATCAACGGCAATGATGTGTAGACGCCCTGCCCCATTTCGGCGGCCGGACAGACGATGCTGATCGTGTTGTCGGGAGCAATGCTGACCCAGGCGTTGAACTTGGTGGGTTGCGTCGCTCCAAGCGCTTCCCCGCCGTGGCCCATGCCGCCAAGCGTGAAGGCGAACGTCATTCCCGCAGCGCCGGCCACGAAGCCGCGCCGGCTGATGTTGGTGTCGACAGAACCGTTCCTGATCTGAATGGTCATGGCTCAGGCCTCCCGGGCGGCGCGTTGAATGGCGCGCACGATGCGCGGATAGGTGCCGCAGCGGCAGATGTTGCCGTCCATGTGCGCGACGATCTGCTCGCGCGTCGGCTTCTTGTTCGTCGCGATAAGCGTCGCCGCCTGCATGATCTGTCCGGACTGGCAGTAGCCGCATTGCGGCACTTGCTCGGTGATCCATGCTTTCTGCAGGGGGTGCTGTCCGTTCGGCGACAGGCCTTCGATGGTGGTGACCTTGCGGCCCGCCACCTTCGAAACGGAAATCTGGCAGGAGCGCACGGCCTTGCCGTCGACGTGCACCGTGCAGGCGCCGCACAGGCCGGAGCCGCAGCCGAATTTTGTGCCCGTGAGCTTGAGTTGCTCGCGCACGACCCAGAGCAAAGGCGTGTCGGGCTCAGCCTCGACGTTCGCCGTCTTGCCATTGATTGTGAATGATGTTGCAGCCATACGATTTCTCTCCCTCGAGAGTGATTTTGTTGTGTTGGATTGCGCTTGATCCGCGCATTTGGTGGCCTTGTCCGCACCCCTGCGGCAGTGGCAACGAAGTCTCGGCGCAAATTCCGGCGGGCGCCGGGCCGCGTCAGTCAGTCGATAATTATAAGCAGATTTCCCAGAGGGTGGGCAGCTATGATGGGATCATGAATCAGCCCCTGCGCTCTTTTCTCGCAGACCTCTACCGCATTGCGGTAGAGGCGGCGCATCCCGCGTCGTGTCTGCCACAGCTTTTGCCGCCACCTCCTTTGGGACGGCTGATTGTTGTCGCGGCCGGCAAGGCGGCGGGGTCGATGACCGAAGTTGCCGAGGCGCATTACCTCGACAAATTGCACATTGCCGCCGAGCGGCTGAGCGGCGTTGCCGTCGCGCGTCACGGCTACGGAAGGCCGCTGCGGCGCGTGCGCATGATCGAGGCCGGTCACCCGATCCCCGATGCGGCGGGGCTTGAGGGCGCCGATCGCGCGCTCAAGCTTGCCGATGACGCCGGCAAGAACGATCTCGTGCTGGTGCTGATGTCGGGCGGCGCATCGGCCAATTTGGTTGCGCCGGCGCAAGGCATTTCATTCTAGGACAAGCAGGCGGTCACGCGCGCGCTGTTGCGTTCGGGTGCGACGATCAACGGAATCAATGTCGTGCGCAAACATCTGTCGCGCATCAAGGGCGGGCGTCTCGCGGCGCATGCGCATCCGGCGAAACTCGTGACGATCGCGATTTCCGACGTGCCGGGCGATGATCCTTCCGCGATCGGTTCGGGACCCACTGTGCCTGATCCGACGACGCTAGGCGATGCGCGCGCGATCGTTGCCAAGTATCGCCTCGAGATTCCCGATGCGGTCACGCGCGCGCTTGTGGATCAGCGCAATGAATCGCCGAAGCCGGGTGATCCGGTTTTTACCGACAATGAAGTGATGCTCGCCGCGCGGCCGGCCGATGCGATGCGCGCGGCCGAGGAGGCCATTCTCGCGTCCGGTTACGAGTGCGTTTTTTTAGGCGATCGCGTCGAGGGCGAGGCGCGCGAGGTCGCCGCAGAGCATGCACGCATCGTGCGCGAATTGCGCGCGAGCGGGCGGCGCGCCGTCGTCCTGTCCGGCGGCGAGTTGACGGTCACGATCCGCGGCAAGGGGCGCGGCGGGCCCAATCAGGAATATGCGCTGGCGCTGGCGATGGCGCTCGACGGCATGCCGGCGGTCGCCGCCATCGCCGCCGACACCGACGGAACCGACGGCGGCGCCGGCTCTCCCCTCGACCCCGCCGGAGCATTGGTCGATGGCGGATCGGTTGCGCGCGCGAAAACGAACGGCCTCGATCCCGCCGCCTTTCTCACAGACAACAACTCAAGTGCATTTTTTGAGGCGCTTGGAGACTTACTGGCAACGGGGCCGACTTTCACCAACGTTAATGACTTCCGTGCCATCATCGTTGACAGACCGTAGCGGATCACGCCAGAACCCCCGCATTATTCGGAAACCGCGACAAAAGTGACCGCACCACAGCTCATTGACGTCAGGTGTCACCCTTCCTTTTCCATTGCCCGCCCAGCGGTTATTGCCGCGCTGTTGCTGGCCGCATCAATCTTTCCAGCGAATGCTGATTTTCGGCTATGCAACAATACTGGCAGCCGAGTTGGCGTCGCGATTGGTTATAAGGACAACGAAGGCTGGACCACCGAAGGCTGGTGGAACGTTTCATCACGCTCTTGCGAGACGTTGCTGCGAGGCGCATTGGTCGCGCGTTATTATTACATCTACGCCGTCGACTATGATCGTGGCGGCGAATGGTCCGGCAAGGCGTACATGTGTTCCCGTGAAAAAGAATTCACGATTCGCGGTACCGACAACTGCCTGGCGCGCGGCTATGATCGCACCGGCTTTTTCGAGGTCGACACCGGAGAGCAACGGTCCTGGACAGTGCAATTAACAGATGCCGCCGAACAATCACCTGAGCGTCCTCTCGCGCCGCGGGGGCCGGTAGGGGTGTCGAGACCGCCGACGACGTCGCCTACGTCGCCACCGTCGCCTGGGTCGCCACTGCAGTCGCCTGGGTCGCCGCTTCCGCTTGGGCCGCCACCGCCACTATCGCCGCCATCGTCGACGACGTCCCCGCCATCAGGACCATTGCCAGCCTCGCCGCCGTCGGCGACATCGCCCGGAGGCGGCCGACCATGAGACGTCTGCGGCGGGCCAAGATCGTTGCTACGCTCGGACCGGCGTCATCGAGCGCCGAGATGATCGCGCGCCTGTTCGAAGCCGGCGCCGATGTTTTCCGCATCAACATGAGCCACACCAGCCAGGAGCGCATGCGCGAACTGGTCGGCATGATTCGCACCGTCGAACGCGACACCAGCCGGCCGATCGGCGTGCTCATCGACCTGCAGGGACCGAAGCTTCGCCTCGGCACCTTCGCCGGCGGCGCCGTTATGGTCAAAACCGGCGACAGCTTCGTGCTCGACAGCGATCCGGCACCCGGCGATGCGACGCGCGCGTACCTCCCGCATCCGGAAATTTTTGTAACGATCAAGCCCGGCCACACGCTGCTGATCGACGACGGCAAGGTCCGTCTCACGGTTTCGGAAGCGGAGCCCAAACGCATCGTCACGCGCGTCGTCATCGGCGGAAAGCTGTCCGACCGCAAAGGCGTCAGCCTTCCCGATACGACGATCCCGTTCTCGGCGCTTGCCGACAAAGATCGTTCCGATCTCGAAGCCGCCCTTCAGGTCGGCATCGATTGGGTCGCGCTGTCTTTCATCCAGCGGCCGGAAGACATCGCCGAGGCCAAAAAAATCACGCGCGGGCGCGCCGCGGTGATGGCCAAGATCGAAAAGCCGCAGGCCGTGCACCGGCTCGCCGAGATCATCGATCTTGCCGACGCGCTGATGGTGGCACGCGGCGACCTCGGCGTTGAAATGCCGCTCGAGAAAGTGCCCGGCGTGCAGAAGCAGATGACGCGCGCGGGCCGCGTCGCCGGAAAGCCGGTGGTCGTGGCAACGCAGATGCTCGAATCGATGATCAACTCGCCAGTGCCGACGCGCGCGGAGGTGTCCGACGTTGCCACCGCGATTTTCGAAGGCGCCGATGCGGTGATGCTGTCGGCGGAGTCGGCGGCCGGCAACTACCCGATGCAGGCCGTGGCGACGATGAACCGCATTGCCGAAGAAGTTGAAGGCGACGCGCTCTATCGCAACATCATCGCCGCGCAGCGCGCGGCACCCGAGGCGACGGGTGCCGACGCGATCGCCGACGCGGCGCGCCAGATCGCCGATACGCTCGATCTCGCGGCCGTCATCTGCTGGACGTCCTCAGGCTCGACCGCACTACGCGTGGCCCGAGAACGGCCACGCTCTCCGATCGTTGCGCTGTCGCCAAATATCTCGACCGGCCGGCGCCTCGCCGTTGTCTGGGGCGTCCATTGTGTCGTCACCGAGGATGCGCATGACCAGGATGACATGGTCGAGCGCGCGTGCCGCATCGCCGTCAGGGAAAGTTTCGCAAAACCGGGACAGCGCGTGATCGTCGTCGCCGGCGTCCCCCTCGGCACGCCCGGCGCGACCAACATGTTGCGCATCGCCTATATCGGAGCTGACGCGGCGAAGAATTAGCGCCGCGCGCCGCTCACTTCCGGTAGCAATAAATCGAGATATCCTGAAACACGGCTTCGGACGGCCAGGGCTTGGCGATGCTCCGAAGCTGATACCCGAAGCCGTTACTTTCAATCAAACGCAGCATCGATGAAAGCTTGTCGGCTGTTGCATCGATGTGATGATGATATTCCAGATGCAGTCGCCGCACGTAGCGGAGCTTCCCGCTGTCCGCCAGTTCGTCCATCACGGCATCTTCGGCGCCTTCGACATCGAGCTTGAGCAGATCGATATCCGATTTAATGAATTCCGACAGACGCCGCGACGGCACGACAACACCCGGCCCATCGTGACGCTGCCGCAACGTGCTCATTTTGAGGCTTGAACTTTCCGGCGACGGATCGCGAAAAAGCTCGATCTGGCCGGAATGGCCGCCGATCGCAACGGAATGCAGTTCGACATCCGAGAGGCGGTTCTGCACGACGTTCTGTCGCAAGGTTGCGAAAGTGGCGGGATCGGGTTCGAACGCGATGATGCGGGCGTTCCGATAAAGCTTTTTGAAGAAGAGGACCGACATGCCGATATTGCTGCCGCAATCGAAGATCAGCGGCCGATCGTTGTCTGCGTGGAAGAAATACGAAGCGTCCATGAAGATCTCGCCGAACAGCCAGCGCAGGTGCGCTTCGCCCATGAAAGAGATCTTGTAGCCGAGCAATTCGATCGGGTTCGTCGGGATCGGACGACAGAGACGTTCGTAAGCGCTGACGATCTCCTTTTGGAGATTTTCCGAGAGAGGCGTTTCCCACATCCGTAGTTGGCCTGACGTTTTTAAGAATCAGTCAGTTCTGACGAATTAGATTGCAACGCCCTCCACATCCATCAATCAGATTGACGGCGGCATCCACGTCATTTTTCAGCGCAGACCAGCAGGAAGAAGCCACTTCGGCGCTCAGATATCGCGGCCTTCGATTTTTTCCTGCAGGGTCTTCACGACGTCGGGAATGCGTTCCATGCGCGGGTAGACTTCGAGCGCGCGGCGATAGACCTCGAGCGCCTGCTTGTCGTCCCCAATGTCCTGCAGGATCAACCCAAGTCCTGCCAGCGCGCCGAAATGGCGCGGCTCGCGCTTGAGCACCTGACGGATATCGGCGATCGCGCGTCCGTAATCCTTCTTCATATAGAAAATGGTGGCGCGCCGGTTCCAGCCTTCGATGTAGTCCGGCCTGATCTTGACGATCCCGTCGAGCAACGTGACCGCGAGGTCGAGGTCTTTCGCCTCGATCGCGGTCTTCACGCGCATCATGAGAAGATTTGCGGTGTCGCTGCGCGAGGCCGTCCAGACCGTCCAGATGCGTTCCTCAATCGCCTTCGCCGTCGTTTCGTCCGGCGCGAGCTTGAGCGCGCCGAACAGGAAATCCAGATTGCGGGTGCGATCGATACGCGACACCGGCGGCTTGGCCGCCTGTTCGCCCCGTTTACCGGATTGTGCGGTGGCTGGCACAGCCCAGCTGACGGCCATGGCTGCAGTGAGGAGTGCTGAAAAGAATCGCGCGCGCAGAAGCATCGGCGGAGTGTAGTGCCTCCGCCTGCTATGGCAAACCAATATGCGCGATGGAACAGGCGCCAGCGGCGCCGGAAATCAGCCCTGACGGGCCTTAAAGCGACGATTGGTCTTATTGATGATGTAGACCCGGCCCTTCCGGCGCACCAGACGATTGTTGCGGTGCCGGCCGCGCAGGGATTTCAAGGAATTCCGGACTTTCATGTCGATCTCAGTTGCTGTTTTGCCGGGTACATACGCAGCCCACCCCGTCCTGTCAACGCGAGCCGGACGATGGTTGCGGCCGCCGCCCTGCTCTACAGTTGGGCCCGGGAGTTCAAGCCATGCAGCGCAGCCGTGACCGTTTCCTGACCACCCACACCGGCAGCCTGCCCCGGCCGGACGACTTGATCCGCATGATGTACGCCAAGGAGGAAGGCGTCCCGGTCGACCCGGATGCCCTGGCGGCGCGGGTGAAGGCGGCGGTCGGCGAAGTCGTCAAAAAACAGGCCGATGCGGGCATCGACCTGATCAATGATGGCGAGATGTCGAAGCCGAGCTATGCGACCTACATCAAGGATCGGCTCGAGGGCTTCGGCGGTACCGGAAATACCTTCGTCTATCAGGACCTGTCCGATTTCCCGCGGCTGGAAAAGCGGGTTTTCGGCGACCCGGGCCGTTCCCGTCGCAAGACGCCGGCGTGCAACGCGCCGATCAGCGTGCGCGACCGAAATGCCCCCCAGGTCGATGCAGATAACCTCAAGGCCGCGCTGAAGGAGGTCAAAGCCGTTGGCGGTTTCATGAGTGCGGCGTCACCCGGTGTCGTGTCGCTGTTTTTCCGCAACGATCATTACAAGGACTTCGAGACCTATATCTACGCCATCGCCGATGCCATGCGGCACGAATACGAGACCGTCACCAAAGCCGGGTTCGTGCTGCAGATCGATTGCCCCGATCTCGGCATGGGCCGGCATATTCAATATGCGGATCTGAGCGTGCCCGAGTTCCGCAAGCGTGCGCAGTTGCATATCGAGGCGCTCAATCATGCGGTGGCCAATATCCCGGTTGAGCAACTGCGCATGCATCTCTGCTGGGGGAACTACGAAGGCCCACATCATCGCGATGTCCCGCTCGCCGACGTCATCGACATCGTTTTCAAGGCCAAGCCGATAGCGATCTCGCTCGAAGCAGCCAATCCACGACACGCCCACGAGTGGACATTGTTTGAGACGGTGAAGCTGCCCGACGGCAAGGTGCTGATTCCGGGGGTCATCGAATCGAAATCGAATTTCATCGAGCACCCCGAGCTGATTGCGCAACGCATCGGGCGTTATGCCAAACTTGTCGGCCGAGAAAACGTGATCGCTGGCAGCGATTGCGGCTACGGCACCTGGGTCGGCCAGGCGGCGGTCGATCCGGATGTCGTCTTCGCCAAATTCAAGGCCATGGCAGACGGCGCCGCCATCGCCTCCCGCCAATTCTGGAAATAGGAAGACGGACAATGGCATTCGAAATGCCGCGGGCGAACAAACCCGAAGATGTCGGATTGTCGTCGCAGCGCCTGCAACGCATCCGCGATACGTTGCAGGCCGACATCGACAAGGGCCTCGTGCCTGGCGCGGTGCTGCTCATCGCGCGGCGCGGACAAATCGCGAATTCCGAGGCGCTTGGCTACCGCGATCGCGAGGACGGCGCGGTGATGACGCCTGACACGATCTTCCGCATTGCCTCGATGACAAAACCCGTCGTTTCGGTCGCGGCGATGATGCTCGCCGAGGAAGGCAAGCTGCTCATTGCAAATCCCGTGTCCCGCTATATCCCCGCCTTCGCCGATCTCAAGGTCGCCGCCAATTCCGACGACCCCGGCGCAAAGGCGCTGATGCTCGAGCCACTGCAGCGCGAAATGACCGTCCAGGACCTGCTGCGGCACACCTCCGGGCTGACCTACGCGCATCTCACCGGCCCGCATCTCAAGCAAGCCTACGAAGCCGCGGGTGTTGTCGACGAGCGGCAAACCAATGCCGAAATGGCGGAAAAACTTGCCAAGGTCCCCCTCGCCTACCAGCCCGGCACGACCTTTCAGTACGGTGTTTCGACCGACATGCTCGGGCGCGTTGTTGAAGTCGCAAGCGGCACGAGCCTCGATCGCTTTATCGACGAACGCATCTGCAAACCACTTGGCCTCCTCAAAACCAGTTTTGGGCCGATCGACGGTTCTCGCTCAGCCCAGCCACAAATCGACAGCGCTTCGGGAAAGCGTCCGCCGATGCGCGATACGTCCGTTCGTCCGACCTGGATTTCAGGCGGCAGCGGATTGCTGTCGACGGCCGGCGATTATGTGCGCTTCTGCCAGATGCTGCTCAACGGCGGCGAACTTGGCGGCGCGCGATTGCTCGCGCCGCCGAGTATCGCTTTGATGACGTCAGATCATCTGACACCGGAAACGCGCCGAAGCCCGTCAACTCCAGTTTTGTTCGGCGCGCTTGCGCCGACGCCCGAGCTCGGTCTCGGCTTCGGCCTCGGCTTCGCGGTCCGTACGCACAGCGGACGTAATCCGCTGCCCGGATCGGTGGGCGATTTTTCGTGGAGCGGCGTCACCGGCACGTATTTCTGGATCGACCCGCAGAAGGAACTGATCGCCATTCTGATGACGCAGGCGCCGCTGCAGCGGCTGCACTACCGCTATCTCATGCGCACGATGGTGTATCAGGCGATCATTGATTAGGGGCAATCCAACGAGAGGTCATTGCCCTTAAGGGTAATTTCGTTTCACAAATCTGCGGGTCACAGTTCATCCGTGGCGCGTGGGTAACGATGAGGCAAAGCGGTGGAAGATATCGGCCAACTCGTTGCCGGACTGGAAAGCTTCGTTCGCCACTACGGCGCATTCGCGGTCATGCCGATCCTGGCGATCGAGGCGATCGGCGCGCCGGTCCCCGGCGAATCGCTGTTGATATTTGCGTCAATTCTGGCCGGGCGCGGAGAGATGTCGCTGCCTGCTTTGCTCATCTCTGCGTGGGTGGGTTCGGTTATCGGCGACAATCTCGGTTTTCTGATCGGCAGAAAACTCGGACGAGCGACCGTCCTGCGCTACGGCGCGAAGGTCGGTCTGACCAATGAACGTTTCAGCGGGATCGAAAAGAAATACACCCGCTACGGCTCGGCGACGGTGTTGTTCGC